>WNFW01000706.1_pt1 | contig 21733 bp, 18 predicted proteins | sample 5400131 | NCBI WGS metagenome assembly WNFW01 (sample SAMN13153362, study PRJNA577476) | soil metagenome | isolation source: 20 cm soil or saprolite under grassland replicate 1 | place: USA:California | collected 2016-06-15 | reverse complement strand
AATATTTGACACGCCGGACGGCCGTCGCGAGGTCGAAGGCTCTCATCTCCTCGCCTGCGACGGCGGGCGCAGCACGGTGCGTTCCCAGCTCGGCATCTCGGTTGAAGGCGAGTCGCCGGACGAGCGCGTCCTGCTGGTCGACGTCAAGGTCGACCTCGACGTTGCCAATCCGCGCGACTATCCCTATCTCGCCTATTTCGCCGATCCCAGCGAGTGGATGATCCTGGTGCGCCAGCCGCATTGCTGGCGGTTTCTCTACCCGCTTGCCGCGGGAATGCCCGAGCCCACCGCTGCCGAGTTCCGCGAGAAGATCATTCGCTTCGTCGGTCCCGTCGACGACCTGCAAATCCTCAACACCATCGTCTACCGCATCCACCATCGCGTCGCGCGCGAGTGGCGCCGCGACCGCGTGTTCCTGATGGGTGATGCCGCGCATCTGATCACGCCGATGTGGGCGCTCGGCCTCAATACGGGAATCCTCGATGCGATCAGCCTGCCGTGGCGGCTGGCCTGGGTCGCGCGCGGATGGGCAAGCGACGCGTTGCTCGACGGCTATGCGCGCGAGCAGCGGCCGGTTGCCGCGGAAGGATCCGGCGAGATGGCGCAAGCAGCACGCAAATACATGGCCGCAGAGACCGCGAGCGTGAAGGCGATGTCGGGCACGGCATGGGCCAATGCCGCGACGCGAACCATGCTGGGGGTAAGACTCGGCGTCGATGAAGCCGCCGATTGGTCCATGGTGAAGACCGATCGCGGGGCCTTCCGCATCGGGGATCGCATCCCCGACGCCGCCCTGCATGCCGGCGACGGCCGCCCGGTTCGGCTGCACGATCTCATCGACGACAGCTTCGTGGCGCTCTATTTCACCGATGTCCGCCGCCGGCCAAACATTCCCGCCGATAGCGCCGGCCTCAAGCACCGCATCATTTCGCATCGGGATGCTCCGCTCGACGGGGGACTGCGCGATCGATCGCTGTTCGACGTCGGCGACCGGTTTCGTCAGATGATGGGCTGCCCCAGCGACACGTTGGTCCTGGTGCGGCCGGACGACCACATCGCTGCGATCGCGTCCATGCGCCTGGCCCGGGCGCAAGAGCTCTATAGGCAGGTATTGGGGCAGGACGGCGTCAGCCGCTAACAGACGGAGAGGGCAAACATGCGCGTGCTGGGACCGATTGGTGACAAGATCCTGTTCGAGAATGAATTCGTCCGGGTATGGAGCGTGGCTCTCGATCCCGGCGCGCGACAGCCATGGCATCAGCACCTTTTGCCCTACCTCATCGTGCCGCTGACGGAGGGGGAGAACGAGATGACGTTCGACGACGGCCGCGTGCGCCAAACCCATGAAAAGCCGGGGGAGGTGATCTGGCGCGAGCCCGGCATTCCCCATGAGCTTCTCAACTGCAGCGATTGGCAGTACCGAAACGTCCTCGTTGAAATCAAAGCGGGCGCGCGGGCAGAGCAAGCCGCGGCCGGTTGACGCCTTGCATTCAGGAGCAAGCAATGCCCAAACAGCAGATCACGTCAAAAAAGCTCCGCCAGCCATCCGGCCATTTTTCCCACGCGACGATGGTGGAGGCGCGCGGGCGCATCGTCTTCATTTCCGGCATGACCTCGCGCCGGGCGGACGGAACGATCGCCGGCATCGGCGATATCGAAGCGCAGACGCGCCAAGTCTGCGAGAATTTGAAAGCGGCGGTCGAGGAGGCCAGCGGCAGCATGGACGACATCTGCCGGGTCGACGTCTACGTCCGCAACATGGAGCATTTCGAGCAGATCCACAAAGTGCGCCGCGAATATTTCCGCCCGCCCGCTCCCGCCTCCACCATGGTCGAAGTCTGCAAAATGACGTCTCCCGACTATCTGATCGAGATCAACGCCATCGCTGTCATTGGCGGCTGACCCGTTGGTATCCGCGCCGCGTTTCGGCGCGCCGCACCGATCCACTTCAGACGAACGGATCCTACGACGCGAGCCACTGGGTGAAGCGCTCCTCGAGCGGGACGATGCGGTCGGCCTCCCATTCGTCGTCCTCGCGGATCGAGACGGCAAGGTTCTCGCTGTAGGTCGGAAGCACAACGGCGATGCCGTGCGGGATGAACTCGAAGGCCGCCGGATTGGTGGGGCCATAATAGAGCTGCGTGTTGAAGTCGGCCTGCGGCTTGGCTTGTGTGGCGAACTGGACGAACTCCCACGCGAGCTTGCGGTTCGGTGCGCCCTTGAGGACGCACCACGTGCTCGTGCTGCGAACCGCTCCGTTCCAGACGAGTTCGACCGGCACTCCCGCCTGCTTGAGCTCGGTGGCGCGCCCGTTCCAAATCGACATCATGTCGAGCTCGCCGTCGCGGATAAGCTGCTGGGATTGGTTCCCCTCCCGCCACCACACTTTGATGTGCGGCTTGATCTCATTGAGTTTCTTGAACGCGCGGTCAATGTCGAGCGGATAAAGCCGATCCGCCGGGACCCCATCGGCGATCAAAGCGAAAATGAGCGTGCGCGGGGAGTCGTTGATGCACAAGCCGCGGCTGCCAGGGAATTTCTTCACATCCCAGAAATCGACCCAGCTCTTGGGACCGCCGTCGCGGAATTTGTCGGAGCGGTAGCAAAGATTCGTGCCTTGAATGTTGGAGGCGACGCCGTGGCCGTTGGCGACGATCGCCTCCGGCGGCAGCGTGCCTTGCTTGAAGACGCCCCAATCGATCGGCTCGGCCAATCCTTCGCGGCTTGCGCGCAGCCACTGCATGGAATTGATCGATGTCATGTCGAATTCGTAGCGGCCGGATTGCACTTGGGCTTTGATCTTGGCGTAGGATACCGGCGTGACGGTGCGGATCTGGATACCGGTTGAGGCGGTGAACGGCTTGAAATAGGCGACCTCTTGCGCGGCCGTGAAGCTGCCGCCCCACGAGTTCACGTAGAGCGTGCGCGTTTGTGCGATCGTGCGCTCAGTAATGAGGAGGGGGCCAGCGGCTGCAGCGGCTGCCGCTGTTTGCAGGAAGCGGCGACGTCTGCGGTCGAAATGCCACCTTGCCCTCATCTTCCTCCTCCCTTGCCGTCAGACCCTATTCTACCGCCGCGCAAGGACATGTGCATCCGCTGGCGCCCATGCGAGCGGCAATGCAGCTCCGGGGCCCAACGCGGCACCATCTTTGCTGGAGAGCCTGGCGCGCAGCGGCAGCCCTCGCGTCTTGCCGATCACCAAAACGGAATCGCCGTAGTTGATGGTATCGTCGACGATCAAGTCGATCAGGTTGTCCATACCATCGCCCTCGTCGGGCCTTTGCAGTCGCAGCCGCTCCGGCCGGATCATGACATCGACCTCGCCGGCCGGCAGGTCGCCGGCGATCCGCACCGGGCCCAGTCCCGACAGCTGGATCCAACCCGGGCGCGCCGGATCGGCGCGTCCGGCAAAGAAATTGCTGTCGCCGACGAATTCGCCCACGAATCGGTTCGCCGGCCGGTTGTACACATCGAGTGGGGAGCCGACTTGCTCGAGCTTGCCGTTGCAGAATACGGCGATCCGGTCGGACATCGTCATCGCTTCGGTCTGATCATGGGTGACATAGATCATGGTGATGCCGACCTCGCGATGGATGCGTTTGAGCTCGACTTGCATTTGCTCGCGCAAATTCTTGTCGAGCGCGCCCAGCGGCTCGTCGAGCAGCAGCACATCCGGATTGAAGACCAGTCCGCGCGCCAGGGCGACGCGTTGCTGCTGTCCTCCGGATAGTTCGCGCGGATATCTGTCGGCGAAGCGGCGCAGCCCCACGAGGCCCAGCATTCGCTCGGCGCGCGCCCCGATCTCGTGTTTCGGAAAGCCTCGCATCTTGAGCGGGAACAGCACGTTGTTCGTCGCCGTCATGTGCGGGAACAGGGCATAGTTCTGAAACACCATGCCGATGTTGCGCTCGTAGGGTTTGCGCGCAACGAGATTGCGCCCGTCGAGCTCGATGCCGCCGCTGGTGGGCGTCTCGAATCCGGCGATCATCAGCAGCGTGGTGGTCTTTCCGGAGCCGCTCGGGCCCAGCAGCGTGATGAATTCGCCGCGCTCGACATCGATCGAGACATGGTCGACGGCATTGCTTTTGCCGTCATAGGACTTCACGAGCTGGCGCAGGCGAAGATAGGCCACGGATCATCCTTGCACTCTTGCGACGATCAGCGCATCCACCACGACACAGCCGTCCGGCAGCGCCTTGATCGGGTTGAGATCGATCTCGTCGAGAACATCGGCGTTGCATTGAGCGAAGTCCGCCAGCGCCTCGAGGCAGGCGGCGAGGCTCTTCACGTCAGCGGCCGGCCGGCCGCGCATCGATGCGAGCATCCCCGCGCCGCTGACCTCACCGATCATCGCTTCGGCGTCGCCCTCGCGCAGCGGCAGCATGCGCAAGGCAAAGTCCCGCGTCACCTCGATCGCGGTGCCGCCGATTCCGAAAGCAAGCGTCAGGCCGAAATCGGAATCGCGCGATATGCCGGCGAAGACCTCGATCCCGCTGCCGACGAACTCCTGCACCAGGAATGCGCAGTCCGGCGGCTGCGGGTCGAGCGCCGCGAGGCGGTTGCTCAGCTGCGCGAACGCGTGGTGAAGGTCGTCCTCGGTCCTGAGGCTTATTGCGACGAGCCCAAGTTCCGTCTTGTGGGGGATGTGGTCCGAGAGCGCCTTGAGCACGACAGGATAACCGAGCCCCCGCGCGGCGCTCGCCGCCTCAGCGAATGTCGCGACCCGCCGCTCGCGCGTGACCGGCACGCCGAAGGCCGCCAACAGCCGCTTCGAATCGTATTCGTTGATGGTGCGCCGGAGAGGGCTTGCCGCGATGAAATCAGCGAGTGCGCGGGACTGTGCCGGGCGCGTGCGCAACGGCTTTCGCTCCATCATATATCGACCCACGCGGTCGATCGCACCGAGCCCCTGGCGGGTTCCGCCAATCTGCACGAGGCCGGCATCGCGCAGCGCTTTCGCTTGGCGCAGATTCATCACTCCCGGACGCGAACTCATGAGGTAATGCGGCTTTTGCGACCGCTGCGCGGCCGCGATCAGCATGTTTACGTTCTCGGGCACGCGCCCGGGATGGCCAAGCTGACCTTCATTGCCGGTATCCGCGCAATAGACGATGGCCGCGACCGGCTCGCTGTCGTTCACGACCGACATGGCGTGCGGAATGTTGACCGCGTAATCGCCGTTGCCCCAGGCATCGAATGGATTTCCGTCGCCGGTGATGCGGCCGATGACGCGTTCAGCCTCGGCGCGCTCCGCGGGCGAGAGCGGGGGAAGCTCCAACCCGGCGGCGGTGGCGTTATCGAGGATGAGTTCGGCGAGGCCGCCGGAGCCGGTGATCACCGAAATTCCCCTCCCGCGCGGCCACCGCGCGCCCTGACAGACCGCAAGCACCTCGCTCATTTCGTCGAGATCGCTCACTTCGATCGCGCGATGTGCCTTCAAGACTTCGGAAAATACGCGCGACTCGCCCGCGAGCCCCCCGGTGTGGCTCGTGATCGCGCGCTGCGTGCGCTCCGCGCGTCCGACCTTGAGCACGACGACCGGCTTGCCGACGGCGGCCGCACGGTCGAGCGCGGCAACGTAACGCTCGGGCTCGCGCACCGTCTCGGTAAAGGTCGCGATCACCTTGGTGGCGGGATCGTCGATGAGATAGTCGAGATAGTCGACGGTCGTGGTCACCGCCTCGTTGCCCGCCGAAACCGAGAGGCTCACGCCATAGCGGCGCAGATCAGAGAGGAGCGCGATGCAGACCGAGCCGCTCTGCGACACGATGGCGACATTGCCCGCCAGGCCGGCCGCGTCCATCACGGTCTGCTTGTATGTAGTTGATCGCGCCGTCGGATTGAGGATGCCCATGCAGTTCGGACCGCACACGGGCATGCCGGCCTCGCGGCAAAGCCCGGCGATTTGCGCTTGTTGCCGCGCGCCTTCCTCGCCGAGCTCGGCGAAGCCCGCATCGTAGATGACGGCGGCGCGCGCGCCACGCTCGACTGCGAGCCGCATCTGTTCGCGCAGAAGCGGCTTGCGGATGCTGAACACGACAATGTCGGGCGCCTCCGGCAGATCGGTCAGGCTCGGATAGCAGACGAGATTGCGGACGGTCGGATATTTTGGATTCACCGGATAGATCGTTCCGGCAAAGCCGATGACGCCGAGTGACTCGATGACGGAGCGGGCCGGACCCGGGCGATCGGTGGCTCCAACAATCGCGATCGAACGCGGCTTTACCAGCGGATCAAGCTGCATGCGCTCACCTCGAGGCCGGCCTTTTTCGAACAAACAACGAGAGCAACACCCCCAGCAGCACCGCTCCCGTCAGCAGGGTCGAGACCACGGCAATAACGGGATCGGACTCGAGGCGGATCGATTCGAACATCTTTTTCGGCAGCGTGGATGCATCGCGGCCGGCGATGAAGATCGCCACCACCGCCTCGTTGAACGAGTGCAGGAAGGCGAATAGCGCCCCGATCAGAATTCCCGGTCGCAGCACCGGCATCGTCACCCAGAGGAACGTGCGTAGCGGTCCCGCGCCGGCGCTCATGGCGGCGCGTTCGAGGTTGCGGTCGAAACCCTTGAGCACGGCGGTGATGACCAGGAAGGCGACGGGAATGGACAAGACGCTATGCGCCAGGATCATGCCGGCGTGGGTACCGACGAGATGCAATGGGCTCAAGAAGCTGTAATAGCCGAGCGCGCTCACGACCGCTGGCACGATGATTGGCACTAGCATAACCAGGTTGAGCACGCTCTTGCCATAGAAGCGGTGGCGCACGAAGCCGAACGCGGCGGGCAGCGCCGCGATGAGCGTGAGGGCCATCGATCCGGACGCGATGATGAAGGAGTTGGCGGTGGCCTCGAGCCAAGAATGGCTCGAGAAGTACTGCGCGTAATAGCCGGTCCAGTAGCCCGGCGGTGGAAACTCGAACGAGATTGCCTTGGAGAACGACATCGGTACGATGATCGCCATCGGCGCGACCAGAAAGATCGCGGCGAGCAACGCCAGCACGAGCGGAACGTAACGCACCATCACCTTATCCCCACAGCCGGTCGAGCCCGGCAAACCGATTGTAGATGCCGAGCAGGACGAGCGTGCACGCCAGCAGCACGACTGCGATCGCGGAGGCAAAGCCCCAGGCCAGCAGATCCTCGATCTGCTGACTGATGAGCTGCGAGATCATCATGTCCTTGGGCGTGCCGAGCAGGATAGGCGTGACATAGAACCCGAGGCACATGGTGAACACGAGAACGCATCCGTTGACCACGCCGGCAAGGCTCAGCGGAAGAAAGACCAGGCGAAATGCGCCGAATGGGCGGGCGCCGAGGCTCTCGGCCGCCCGCATATAGGAAGGATCGATCTTGCGCATGACGCCATAGAGCGCCAGCACCATGTAGGGGAGCAGGACATGGGTCATGCCCAGCGTTGAGCTGAACGAGGTGAAGAGGAGCTGCGGCGGGCTGCCCCATCCGGCGAATGCGTAGGTCGCCGCTACCGGCCCCTTGTTGCCGAGAATGATCAGCCAGGCATAGGTACGGACGACGAACCCGGTCCAGAAGCTCAGTCCCACAGCGGCGAGAAGAATAACGGCTAGGGCGTCGTCGCGTCGGGCCATGACGTAAGCGAGCGGATAGCCGAGCGCGAGGCATGCGAGGGTGACGATCAGCGAGGTGCGGAACGTGTTGGCCATCACGTTGGCATAGAGCGGAACGGTGAAGAAGCGGCGGTAATGATCGAGCGACATCGTCGGGTCGGTGACGCTGAGAAGCAGCACGTAGCCGATCGGAACGATGAACAGCACGACGACGCAGACGACCGCCGGCGCCACCAGCAGCCAAGCAGTCAAACTATCGCGGGAGATCAGGCCGGCCCCCCGGAACGCCGGCATCGATGCAGCTTTGCTCATCGCGCAGATGATGTAACATGCGCGCTCGGTTGGGAAGCTATCGACCGAGCCGCGTTCTGCGCTGCTCGCATTGCAAAAAGGCCTGGAAAGTCATGACAGCTCGCATGTCGCGCCGTCGGGCGCTAGCACTGGGCGCCGGCGCGCTCCTCGGCGCGCCAGCCATCATGTGCTCGGCGCGCGCGCAGGGCAGGACGGTCTACGTCAATTCGTACGGCGGCGTGTGGGAATCATCCTGGCGCAAGGCATTTTTCGAGCCGTTCACGGCCCAGACCGGGATCCAGATAAAGACCGTGCCCGGCGTATCGTTCGCCAAGCTCAAGGCGCAAGTGCAAACCAGGAGTTTCGAGTGGGACGTGGTCAATCTCGGCGATGTCGAATACGCCCAGGCCGTGCTCGAGGGATTGCTCGAGAAGGTCGACAAGCAGGCGGCACAGACGGAGCAATTGCCGGCGCACGTGGTGCGCGAGTACGGCATCACCAGCTATTCGCTCGGCACCAATCTGGTGTACCGCAAGGATAAGTTTCCAAACGGCGGACCGCAAAGCTGGGCCGATTTTTGGAACGTCGAGCAATTCCCAGGCAAGCGTTGCCTCTATGACCGCTCGTTCACGTGCCTCGCCTTGGCGCTGTTGGCCGACGGGGTCTCAGCCGACCAGCTCTATCCCATGGATATCGATCGTGCCTTCCGCAAGATGAGCGAGATCAAGCCACACATCAAAGTGTGGTGGCGCGAGGGGTCGCAATCGCAACAGCTCATCCGCGACGGCGAGGTCGACATGATAGCGATGTGGAGCGCGCGCGCAGTCGATCTGATCGACGATAAAGTGCCGCTCGAGCTCGTCTGGAACGGCGCCGAAATCTATTACGCCAATCTGCTGGTGCCGAAAGGCGACCCCAACGCGAAGGCGGCGTGGCAATTCTGCAATTTCGTCGCGCAGGCGAAGCCCCAGGCCAATTTCGCGATGCTGTTGCCCTACGGTCCGGCCAATCCCGATGCGCGCGCACTTATGAGCGAAGCGCGGCTGCGGCAGACGCCGGCCTGGCCGGAGAACGAAAAAGTCTCGTTCAAGCACGACGCCGCCTGGATCGCGCCACGACTTGCGCAAATACGCGAGCGCTGGACCCAGTGGCTCACGACGTGAGCGCGTCCAACGTGTGAGCGCGCACCCCCTAGGACGCCCGCTCCAGATCCGCCTTCAGCGCAACCAGGAAGCGGGCGGCTTCTCCGCCCGTCACCACGCGATGATCGACCGTGAGCGAGAGTGGCAGCACGCGCCGCGCGGCGGGCGCGCCGTTGTGCACCAACACGCGCCGGTCGATGCGGCCGGCCCCAATGATGGCCACCTGGGGCGGAACGACGATAAGATTTGCGAAACGTCCGCCGATCATGCCGAAGTTCGACAGCGTGATCGTTGCGCCGCGCAGCTCGTCGGGCGGGATCGAACGCGCCGCGGCGTCGGCGCGCAGCCGATCGATGCCGGCGCGCAAGTCGCGCGCGTCGCGCTCGCCCACATTGCGCAAGACCGGCACAATAAGGCCACCCTCGGTATCAACCGCAATGCCTATATCGATGCGCTTGATGAGCCGCCGCTCGCCCGCCTGCGCATTGTACCAAGCGTTGAGCGAGGGCTCGGCTTGGCAGGCCGCCGCGATGGCGCGCACGACACGGATCGTGACGTCTTCGCCTTTCTGCCAATCCTCGATGTCGGCCTCGTCCGTTACCGTGGTGCGAACCACTTCGGTGTGCGCCGCCGCCATACGTTGCGCCATCGCCCGGCGCATGCCGCGCAGCGGCTCGGCTGGCCCCGCTTCGGCGAGACTCTTGGCGGCGCGCTCCACATCTGCCCGCGTGATGGTGCCGCTGGGTCCGCTCGCTTGCACCAGGTTGAGATCGACGTCGAGCTTGCGCGCCAGCGCCCGCACGGCTGGAAGCACTTGCAAGGTCCGTGCCGGCGTCGGCGCCGGCGGTTCGGCTGCGCGCGGAGCTTTCTCCTCCTGTCCAAGCTCGCCAACGACGGTGCCGGTATCGCCTCGCTCACCTTCGGCAAATTCAACGAGAGGTGCGCCGACCTTGATCAGATCGCCCTTGCCGCCGAACAGGCGCGCGATCTGGCCGCTCCACGGGGAGGGGACCTCGACCACTGCTTTGTCGGTCTCGACCGACACCAGCGGCTGATCGACCACCACGCGATCACCCTCATTGACGTGCCACGTGACGATTTCGGCCTCCTCGAGGCCTTCGCCCAGATCCGGCAACAGGAATTGGCGCATGGCAATTTCCGTCGGGTTCAGGCGAATTCGCAGGCTTTGCGCGTGGCCGCGACGATGCGGGGGACCGAAGGAATGTAACGTTGTTCGAGCCGCGGCAGCGGCATAATGGTGTCGTAGCCGGTCACTCTCGCGACTGGCGCGAGGAGAGAGGTGAGGCCGCGCTCGGCGATCAGCGCGGCAATTTCCGCGCCGAAGCCGCCCGTGCGCGCTGCCTCGTGCACGATGACGCAACGGCCGGTCTTCGTCACGGAGGCGAGCACGGTCTCCTCGTCGTAAGGCTTGAGCGTGGCAAGATCGATGACTTCCGCCTCGATGCCCTGGCCGGCGAGCTCGGCGGCGGCGGCGAGCGTCTCCTTCACCACCGCCCCCCAGCTGATGAGGGTCACGTCGTGCCCTTGCCGCAGCACGAAGGCAATGTCGAGCGGTAGCGCTTCGCCGTTATCCTCAACTTGCCCTTTCGCCGCGCGATAAATGCGCGTCGGTTCGAGGAACACCACCGGGTCCGGGTCGCGGATCGACGCGAGCAAGAGCCCGTAGGCGCGCTCCGGCGAGGACGGCATGACGACCCGCAGGCCCGGGATATGCGCGAGCATGGCTTCGGTGCTCTCCGAATGATGCTCGGGCGCACGGATGCCGCCGCCATGCGGCGTGCGCAGCACCATGGGGCAGCTCAACCGTCCCTGGGTGCGGTTGCGCAGCCGTGAGGCATGGTTCACGAGCTGATCGATGCAGGGATAGATGAAACCCATGAACTGGATTTCGCCCACGGGCTTGAGCCCTTGCGCCGCCATGCCGACGCAAAGGCCGCTGATCAAGAGCTCGGCGAGCGGCGTGTCGATCACCCGCTCGGCGCCGAACCGTTGCTGCAGTCCCACGGTGGCGCGGAAAACGCCGCCGTTGATGCCGACGTCCTCGCCCAGCACCACCACGTTGGCATCCTCTTGCATGGCGCGGGCCAACGCCAGATTGATCGCTTCGATCAGCGTGAGCTCAGGCATCCGAGCCTCCGCTGAGCTGCGCTCGCTGGCTCGCGTAGGTTCGCGGCAGCTCGGCGTAGAGATGATCGAACATCGTCTCAGGCGCGCGCGGCGAGGACGCCAAATAGCGTTCGATCGCCGCCTCGATCTCCTTCTGGCATTCGGCCGCGAGCTCTTCCTCCTGCGCCTTGCCCCACGCTTTTTGGCTGACAAGATAGGCGCGCAGCCGCGCGATCGGCTCCTCCTTCCAGCGCGTCTGAACCTCCTCGGGGGGGCGGTAGCGCGCCGCGTCATCGGCGGTCGTATGGTCGCTCAGCCGATAGGTCAGCGCCTCGATCAGCCGCGGCCCGCCGCCCGCGCGAGCCTGCGCGATCGCCTCCTCCGCCGCCGCGCGCACGGCGATGACATCGTTGCCGTCAACCTGTTCGCCGGTAAAGCCGGCGGCGATCGCCTTCTGCGCCAGCGTTTGCGACGCCGTTTGCAGCTTGAGCGGCACTGAGATCGCCCATTGATTGTTGTTGGCGACGAACAGCAGCGGCAGTTTGTGGACCCCGGCAAAGTTCATCGCTTCCCACACATCGCCCTTGGAGGTGGCGCCGTCACCGAACAGACAAACTGCAACGCGCGGCTCCTTTCTCAGCTTGAATGCGTAGGCGACGCCCGCGGCCTGGGGCGCTTGCGACCCGACGGGGATGCAGTAGGGGAAATCGTGAGCGGGTCCGGAGGACAGGTTGCCGCGTTCGTCACCGCCCCAAAATAAAAGAATCTCCTCCATCTTCGTTCCACGCCAGAGCAAGGTGCCATTGTCGCGGTAGGAGGGAAGCAGCACGTCCTCCTGTCGCATGGCACTGGCAATGCCGACCGCCACCGCCTCTTGACCGAGCGAGACCGCGTAGGTCCCAAGCCGGCCGGTGCGTTGCAGGGAGACCGCCTTAAGATCGAATGCACGCGTGAGCACCATGCCGCGATAAAGCGCGAGCAGCTTCGGGATATCCGAGGCAAAGTCGGGGAGCGGCCGTAGCACCGTGCCGTCCGGCGCAAGGTAGCTGCGCTGGCGCACCTCGAAGCGTGCAACGACGGGGAGCCCTTCGTCAGCCATCACTCTTTATTCCTATGCGGGTGTTCGCCTGGGGCGGCGGGAAGGGCTTTCCCCATGCTGGAAGGCGACTTACGAGCAAGCTTAGGGACTTCGCGCCTCCGCACAAGCGCCTCGGGCTGCTCGCACGCGTGGCGCGTTGCGCACACTGTGCAGGCGCTGAATTCCGTCCAGAGACGGCCAACCGGAAACTTCGCCACTATCCACAATGGTTTGCGCCGTCATGCAACTGTCATCGGACCATCATAGAACGATGACATGGGGCACGTAGGAATGCTGGCGCCGACAGAATCGAGCGGGAACCTCGGTCCTTCCGGGCGTCTCGCTGCAACTAACCAGCAAAGAATCTCAACGACGCAAAAGCACGGGATCCGCGGGTGAAACCCGTGGCCGCTTGAAGCTTTGACGTCTAACGACGAACAGGAGAGAGCCTTGAAACTTTTCCACAGTCTTATGGCCGCCGGCTTCATCGCCGCAGCGGCGGGCTGGCCCGCGCTTGCCATCGACATATCGGGTGCTGGCGCCACGTTCCCCTATCCCATCTACGCCAAATGGGCCGATGCCTATAAAAAGGAAACCGGCAACGGGCTGAACTATCAGTCAATCGGCTCAGGCGGCGGCATCAAGCAGATCAAGGCGAAGACCGTCACATTCGGCGCCTCTGATGCGCCGCTGCTCGGCAAGGAACTGGACGAGAGCGGTCTTATTCAGTTCCCGATGGTCATGGGCGGCATCGTGCCGGTGGTGAATATCGAGGGCATGAAGTCTGGCGATCTCGTGATCGACGGCCCGACGCTTGCCAAGATCTTTCTCGGCGAGATCAAGACCTGGAACGATCCAGCTATCGCCAAGCTCAACCCGTCCGCCAAGCTGCCGTCGCAGTCGATCGCCGTCGTGCATCGCTCCGACGGCTCGGGTACGACATACAACTTTGCGTATTACCTGGCCGAAGTCAGTCCGGACTGGAAATCGAAGGTAGGCTTCAATACGTCGGTCGAGTGGCCGGTTGGGATCGGCGCCAAAGGCAACGAAGGTGTTGCCAACAACGTCGCGCAGACGAAAGGCTCGATCGGCTATGTCGAGTATGCCTATGCCAAGCAGAACAAGTTGACCTACACAAAAATGGTCAACAAGGCCGGCAAGACCGTTGAGCCCACTTCCGCGACTTTCCAGGCAGCTGCGGCCAACGCCAACTGGGATTCAGCGCCGGGTTACGGCGTCATTCTCGCCAATCAGCCGGGCGTGGAATCCTGGCCGATGACGGCGGCGACATGGATCTTGATGTACAAGAAGCCGCAGGATCCGGCGGCTGCCGCCGAGGCGCTGAAATTCTTCGCCTGGTCGTACGAGAACGGGGCGAAGATGGCGGAGGAACTCGATTACATTGCGATGCCGAAGAACGTCGTCGACAGCGTCAAGAAGACTTGGGCGGGCGAGGTGAAGGACGCATCGGGCAAGCCGCTCTACGCAATGGCCCGTTGAGTTGGCCGTGGTCAACGTCGCGCTGCAGGGCGATGTGGTCGCGGCCTACGGGTTTGCCGCGCGGGCCAAAGCGCTTAATCGGCTGCGTGGCATCGACATCGTCTTCCGCGTTCTCACCCGCGTCGCGGCGCTGGGGGTGCTGGTCATCCTCGGCGGCGTCATTATTTCCCTCATCGACGGCTCGCTGCCGGCGCTCCGCGCTTTCGGCCTCAACTTCCTTGTTGAGGAGCGCTGGAACCCGGTTACGGACAAATTCGGCGCGCTCGCGCCGATCTACGGCACCCTCGTCACGTCGTTTATTGCGATGCTGATCGCGGTCCCGGTCGGGCTGCTGATCGCTGTGTTTCTGACCGAGTTGTGCCCAATGTGGTTGCGGCGGCCCATTGGGATCGCCATTGAGCTGTTGGCCGGCATTCCCAGCATCATCTACGGCATCTGGGGCCTGTTCGTATTCGCGCCGTTCCTGCAGGAGACCCTGCAACCATCCCTGATTGCCGTCTTCGGCAATATCCCCGTGTTGTCGGCGCTGTTTGCTGGTCCGCCCTACGGCATCGGCATCCTGACGGCGGGCCTGATCCTCGCGATCATGGTGCTCCCCTTCGTCACCTCGATCTCGCGCGATGTGTTCGATGCCGTGCCGACCGTGCTGAAGGAAGCCGCCTACGGCATCGGCTGCACCACTTGGGAGGTCGTGCGCTATGTCGTGCTGCCTTACGCCCGCGTCGGCGTCATCGGCGGGGTGATGCTGGGGCTCGGCCGGGCGCTGGGCGAGACGATGGCCGTGACGTTCGTGATCGGTAACGCGCACAGGGTGTCGTCCTCCCTGCTGGCGCCCGGCACTACCATTTCGGCGACGATCGCCAATGAATTTACCGAGGCGGTCGGTGACCTCTATACCTCCTCGCTGATCGCGTTGGGTCTCATCCTCTTCGTGATCACCTTCATCGTGCTTGCGATCGCGCGCTACATGTTGTTGCGCATCGAGCGCCGGATCGGATGAAACCATGACCTCGCTTTACGCCGCGCGCCGCCGCCGCAACCGGATCATGATGAGGCTTTCGCTTGCCGCCACGCTGATGGGGCTGGCCTGGTTGGTGGTGATCCTCGCCGTGCTGCTGTGGGAGGGCCTCTCCGGCCTCTCGCTCGCGGTCTTCACCGAGATGACACCGCCACCCGGTGGCACCGGCGGGCTGCTCAATCCCATCGTCGGCAGCCTCATGCTGACGATTCTGGCAGTGCTGATCGGCACCCCCATCGGGATCCTGGCCGGCACCTACATGGCCGAATATGGCCGCCACGACCGGCTGACATCCGTCGTGCGATTCATCAACGATATCCTGCTCAGCGCGCCCTCGATCGTGGTTGGCTTGTTCATCTATGAGGTGATGGTCGCGCCAATGGGACATTTCTCCGGCCTTGCAGGCGCAGTCGCACTCGCGGTCATCGTCATACCCGTGGTGGTGCGCACGACCGAAGACATGCTGATCCTTGTGCCGAATGAGTTGCGCGAGGCTGCGGCGGCGCTTGGAGCACCGCGCGCATTCGTGATCACGACCGTGTGCTACCGCGCCGCCAAGGCCGGCATGATTACCGGCGTGCTGCTCGCGACCGCCCGCATCAGCGGCGAGACCGCGCCGCTCTTGTTCACTGCCCTCAGCAATCAGTTCTGGAGCAGCAATCTCAACGCGCCGATGGCAAGCTTGCCAATGGTCATCTTCCAATTCGCGCTCTCGCCCTACAAGGACTGGCAGATGCTGGCCTGGACGGGCGCGCTGATCATCACCTTCACCGTGCTCTCGCTTTCGATCATCGCGCGCGCACTTGCCGCATCGAGAAAACCGTAATGAATGTCGCCTCGGTTGCCGTACACAGCGTCGCCCACGCCCCGGTCAACACGAGCGGCTTGGCGGAGAAGCTTTCCATCCGCAATCTCGAGTTCTACTACGGCGCCAGCAAAGCGCTCAACGGCATCAGCTTGCCGCTCTACCAGAACAGGGTCACTGCTTTCATCGGCCCATCCGGCTGCGGGAAGTCCACGCTGCTGCGCGTTCTCAACCGGATGTATGACCTCTATCCCAATCAGCGAGCGGAGGGCGAAGTCCTATTCGACGGCGACGATATTCTTTCGCCCAAGCAGGATCTCAACCTCTTGCGCGCGCGCATCGGCATGGTGTTCCAGAAGCCGACGCCGTTTCCGATGTCGATTTACGAGAACATCGCCTTCGGCGTTAGGCTCTACGAAAGGCTCCCGCGCTCGGGAATGGATGGCCGGGTCGAGACCTCGTTGCGGCGTGCTGCGCTCTGGGACGAGGTCAAGGACAAGCTCGGGGCCAATGGACTGAGCCTCTCCGGCGGCCAGCAGCAACGGCTCTGCATCGCCCGCACTGTTGCGGTCGAGCCCGAGGTGATTCTGTTCGACGAGCCGTGCTCGGCGCTCGACCCGATCTCCACCGCAAAGATCGAGGAACTGATCGACGAGCTCAAGGAGGATTACACGATCGTGATTGTCACGCACAACATGCAGCAAGCGGCCCGTGTATCCGACTTCACCGCCTTCATGTATCTCGGGGAGCTGATCGAGTTCGACACCACGAGTAAAGTGTTCACTGCGCCGAGTGATCGACGCACTCAGGACTACATCACGGGGCGCTTCGGCTAAATAACGCCGCTCGCCAGCCAGGACGAAACAGATGGTCATCTCCGATCATACGGCCAAGGCCTTTGACATCGATTTGCAGGAGCTCGCTCGCCTGGTGGCGGAGATGGGTGGTCTCGCGGAGAAGCAGGTTGCGGATGCGGTTGATGCGCTCGCGCAACGTGACGCCGATCGCGCGCAGCGGACCGTGGCCGCCGATCCCGAAATCGATGCGCTGCAGGCGGAGATCGAGGAAAAAGCCGTGCTGACGATCGCCCGCCGGCAGCCGATGGCCGTCGACCTGCGGGAGATCGTCGGAGCGCTGCGGGTCTCGAACGACCTCGAGCGTATCGGCGATCTGGCCAAGAACATTGGCAAGCGGGTCATGGCTCTCGACGGGGAATTTCATCCACCCAAATTGATCCGCGGCGTCGAGCATATGGGGTCCATGGTTCTGGCCCAGCTCAAAGAGGTGCTCGACAGCTACGGCCGCCACGATCTCAAGAAAGCGCTCGCGGTATGGAATGGCGACGAGGAGATTGATGCCATCTGCACTTCGCTGTTCCGCGAGCTGTTGACCTATATGATGGAGGATCCGCGTCATATTACTTTCTGCATCCATCTGATGTTCTGCGCCAAAAACATCGAGCGCATGGGCGATCACGCCACCAATATCGCCGAGACCGTCTATTACATGGTCGAGGGCCACGCGATCACCGACCAGCGGCGTAAGGGCGACACCACCGCGTTCGCACCTCTGGCAGCGGAGAAATGAAAACGAATGAAAGCCAACATCCTGATCGTGGAGGACGAGGAGGCGCTATCGCTGCTGCTGCGCTACAATCTCGAGTCGGAGGGCTATGCGGTCGAAACGGTCGCGCGCGGGGACGAGGCCGATTTGCTGCTCAAGGAGCACTCGCCCGATCTCGTCATCCTCGACTGGATGCTGCCGGGCCTTTCCGGAATCGAGCTCTGCCGCCGATTGCGCGCGCGGGCGGAAACCAAGCGACTGCCGATCATCATGCTCACCGCGCGCGGTGAGGAGACCGAGCGGGTGCGAGGGCTCGCGACCGGCGCCGATGACTACATCGTCAAGCCGTTCTCGGTTCCTGAATTGAGTGCGCGCGTGCGTGCGCTGTTGCGGCGCGCATTGCCCGAGCGCATCGCCGACGTGCTGTCGTTCGGCGACCTCGAGGTGGACCGCGAGAAAAGACGCGTCTCGCGCGCCGGCCAAGCGATCGACCTCGGCCCGACCGAATATCGGCTGCTCGAATTCCTGATGGAGCGGCCGGGCCGCGTGTTCTCGCGCGAACAGCTGCTCAACGGTGTTTGGGGCAGCCAGATCTACATCGATGAACGCACGGTGGACGTTCATGTCGGCCGGCTGCGCAAGGCGCTCAACCGCGGCCACCACACGGATCCGATCCGCACCGTGCGCGGTGCCGGCTATGCGCTCGATGATCGCTTCGGGAAGACGGGTTGATCGATCAGCCTCGGAACTGCCGTCGATCCCGGCGCATGTTCGGCGGCTGGTAGGCCACGCGCGAGTGATAGGCGCAATAGGGCAGGCCGGTGATGGTCTGCCCGCCGCAAAAGAAGAAGTCGGGCTGCCCGGGATCCCCGATCGGCCAGCGGCAGGTTTCCTCCGTGAGCTCGAGCAGGGTACGGCGCTGGCCGAGCGGGATAACGTTGTCGATGAACTCCGGCTCCGGCTCGATATCGAGGTCATAGGCGTGGGCAAGCGCGGTGTTGCCCCGGATCGAAGGCCGCGAGACCCGCAGCATGTGCGAATGGACGCGCGGCTTGCGCGGGCGCGGGGCGGCCGAGGATGGCGCCTTGGCGCGGCCGGATAGCCCGAGGCGGTGCACCTTGCCGATCACCGCATTGCGGGTCACGCCGCCAAGCGCCGCGGCGATTTGACTCGCCGATAGCCCCTCGGCCCACAGCTTCTTCAGCGTTTCGACGCGCTCATCGGTCCAGGTCATGTCAAGCTCCTCGCCAGCCGCGACGGCGGAGACGTCGAGACAGAATCCCACTGCGGGTCTGGGCAACGATCAGTTGGCCCGACGCATACCCGCGCTACCGATTGACGCTAGTGACTGTCCGCCGCACGAAATGTCGTATTCGACGAGGGAAAAGCTACAATATGGCGGGAGTCAGGCGCAAGAGTCCCCTCGGCCTGCTTCCACATGTTCTGTTCACGTTGGCCAATGCGTCCACACTTATCTGCACGGCTGTGTATTGCGGCTAACTTTTGCAGCTGGCGGCGCGGCCTTTGCCTGATGTTGACAGGCGAGCACGCAGCAATAGAATACCTTACCGTGCCGCCCGGAGAGGCGGCACGTTTCGTTTCTGCGGATTGTCGGCTCGTCGATGAGTAGCGCCCAAATATCGCATTTGCTGCCGACCTACGCGCGCGTCGATCTTGCTTTCGAACGCGGCGAAGGCGCCTGGCTCGTCGCGACCAATGGCGACCGCTATCTCGATTTCACGTCGGGGGTTGCCGTCAATGCGCTCGGCCACGCGCATCCGCACCTCGTCGAAGCGATCACGAAACAGGCCCACAAGGTCTGGCACGTCTCCAACCTCTACCGCATCCCCGAGAGCGAACGGATCGCCGAACGCCTATGCGCCGCGAGTTTCGCGGACGTGGTGTTTTTCTCCAATTCCGGTGCCGAAGCCATGGAATGCGCGATCAAAATGGCGCGCAAATATCAGTCGGCGAACGGTCGGCCCGAACGCTACCGCATGGTCACGTTCGAGGGCGCCTTCCACGGCCGCACCCTCGCCACCCTCGCCGCCGGCGGTCAGAAGAAATATCTCGACGGGTTCGGCCCGGTGGTCCAGGGCTTCGACCAGGTGGCGTTCGGCGATCTCGAAGCGGCCAAGCGGGCGGTCGGGCCCGAGACCGCCGCGATCCTGATCGAGCCCATCATGGGCGAGGGCGGCGTGCGCGTTGTGCCAAGCGAATTCTTGCGCGCGCTGCGGCGGCTGTGCGACGAGCATCGATTGCTGCTGGTGTTCGACGAGGTGCAAACCGGCGTCGGCCGCACTGGCGAGTTCTTCGCCTACCAGCGCTGTGGCGTCACGCCGGATATCATGGCGCTTGCCAAGGCTTTGGGCGGTGGCTTTCCCCTGGGCGCCTGCCTCGCCACGGCGGAGGCGGCCAAGGGCATGACGACGGGCACGCACGGCTCGACCTTTGGCGGGAACCCGCTCGCGATGGCCGCTGCTGGGGCCGTGCTCGACGTAGTGCTCGCCGACGGTTTTCTCGAGCGCGTACGCCGGGTCTCGCTCGTGCTCAAACAAAAGCTCGCCGCGATCGCCGACCGCTATCCCACGGTGGTGGCCGAACTGCGCGGGGAAGGACTCCTCGTCGGTCTGCGCGCCGCAGTGCCGAGTGCTGAGCTCGTCGACGAGCTGCGGGCAGAGAAAATGATCACGGCCGCGGCCGGCGACAACGTCGTGCGGCTGCTGCCGCCGCTCATCGTGAGCGAGGAGGAGATAGCGGACGCGGTCAGGCGCCTCGAGCGGGCCTGTGCTCGCATCGCCAAGGCGCAGGAAAAGCCGCAAAAACGAGGAGCGGCGAGATGAAGGGCCGCGACTTCCTCGACCTCATCGACATCCCCGCGCAAGAGCTGCGCGGGATGATCGAGGCGAGCCGCGCTATGAAGGCGCGCCGCCAGGTCGATGCGCGGCCGCTCGAGGGGCGCACGCTTGCTATGATCTTCGATAAGCCCTCGACCCGCACCCGCGTCTCCTTCGACGTCGCCATGCGCCAGCTCGGAGGCGCGGCCATCCTGCTGACCGGGCAGGAGATGCAACTGGGGCGAGGCGAAACGATCGCCGACACGGCGCGCGTTCTCTCGCGCTATGTGGACATCATCATGATTCGCACGCTCGATCATGACATTCTGACCGAGCTTGCGCGGCATGCCACCGTGCCGGTCATCAACGGTCTCACGCGTCGCTCGCATCCCTGCCAGGTGCTCGCCGACCTCATGACTTTCGAAGAACACCGCGGGCCCATTCGCGGCAAGACCGTGGCCTGGACCGGTGACGCCAACAACGTTCTCACCTCCTGGATGCATGCCGCCGAGCGGTTCGATTTTCGCTTACAAGTGGCAACCCCGCCCGAGCTCGCTCCGAAAAGATGGCTGATCGACTGGGCGAAAACGTCAGGCGCGGCGATTCACATTGGCAGCGAGCCCGAGGAGGCGGTGAGCGGCTCCGATTGCGTGGTAACGGATACCTGGGTTTCCATGGGCGACAAGGATGGCCAACGCCGGCACAACCTGCTCACGCGCTACCAGGTCAACGCCCGTCTCATGGCGCTGGCCAACCCGGGCGCCGTTTTCATGCATTGCCTGCCGGCCCATCGCGGCGAGGAGGTCACGGACGAAGTGATCGATGGGCCGCAGTCGATTGTGTTCGACGAGGCCGAGAACCGCCTGCACGCCCAAAAAGGCATTTTGGCCTGGTGCTTGAGCGCCCGGTAGGGTTTTGGTCTGCGCGTTGAACGCGCGCTGGATGCTGCCACGCAGCGGCAGCCGATTCCGCTGAAATTCGAGCCGGGGCATGAACTCCTCGACGCTCGACATTACATATCGAACCAGCATGTCTGACCCCCGCATGGAAATTCCAGCACGCGCGCCCGCCGCCACCTCCGCCGACGATACGATCTTGCCCTTCAAGGTCGAGGCGCTGGACCTGCGCGGGCGGGTCGTGCGCTTTGGCCCGGCGATCGACGCGATCCTGTCGCGTCACAGCTATCCCGCGCCGGTGGCGAAGCTTTTGGGCGAAGGCATCGTGCTGACCGTGCTGCTCGGCTCAACGTTGAAATTCGAAGGCCGCTTCATCCTTCAGACTCAGAGCGACGGGCCGGTACGAATGCTGGTCATCGACTACACCACGCCTGGCAAGGTGCGCGGCTGCGCCCGCTTCGATTCTGCTCGCGTCGCGACCGCCATTGCGGCAGGCGCCGCCGATGCGGGCGCGCTGCTCGGCCGCGGCCATCTGGCCATGACCATCGACCAGGGACCGGACACCGCCCGCTACCAGGGCATCGTCGCGCTCGAGGGCAAGGGCCTCGAACATGCCGCGCACGAGTATTTTCTGCGCTCGGAGCAGATCCCCACCCGGGTGCGCTTGGCTGTCGCCGAGGAGCTGCGAGCGGGCGCGGGTGGCGCGCGACACCACTGGCGCGCGGGCGGATTGCTGTTGCAGTTCCTGCCCCAGTCGCCGGAGCGCGTCCAGCGGGCAGACCTCGACCCCGGTGACGTGCCGGAGGGCATCGAGCTGCCGGCAATACCCGAGGACGACGCTTGGGTCGAAGGCCGGGCGCGGGTTGCGAGCGTCGAGGACCTCGAGCTG
>WNFW01002294.1_pt1 | contig 21754 bp, 22 predicted proteins | sample 5400131 | NCBI WGS metagenome assembly WNFW01 (sample SAMN13153362, study PRJNA577476) | soil metagenome | isolation source: 20 cm soil or saprolite under grassland replicate 1 | place: USA:California | collected 2016-06-15 | reverse complement strand
AGTGAAGCAGAAGCGCTACTGACGTCGTTCAGAGCGCGTTCAACGGCAGATCAGCAGATGGATTCACAGCTTGGAGCGTGGGCGCGCCAACTCCTCAGCAACACGCGTCTGCTGCTCGACTCACCCGTCGCCAACGATCCACAGCGTCGTCCGTTGCTGCAAGATCTCGAGCTCGTGCTCGTGCAGATCGTGCAGCTATCGCCCGGAAGCACGTCACAGGATCGCGATCTGATTGAGAAGACGCTAAAGCAGGATCACGTAATGACGAGGCTGCGCACCGCGATTCCCGCGGGCTCGCAGCGTGGTAGTTGAGGACCCTTCAATGACTATGAGAACACTAATAACGGCAGCAGCAATAATTTCCTCGGCGGTCGGAATGGGCAACGCTCCGGTCAGCCATTCCATATATGACTCGGGTTTCGCGCAGCTTGGCTTTGCCGGGTCCAACACACCGCTGAGCGGAGAGTTCGCCTCGTTCGATCAAAACGCGAGAGTGGTTCCGCCCGAGCCGTGGGCTAAGGCCGATCCAGCCGACTCCCTATATCGCCTGGCACGCGAAGCGATGTCGCGTGGCGACTACAAACGGGCGGCGGAGCTCTTTCACAGGATTCCTGAGCGCTATCCACAGTCGGCCTACGCGTCGCAGGCGATTTACTACGAGGCGTTCGCTCTCTATCGAAGTGGGGGCGACGATGATTTGGGCGCTGCTCGTGACCGTCTCAATCAGCTGAAGCAGCGCGATCCAAAGATCTGGAAGAATGACGGCGCCGTTTTACTGACGCGGGTTTGCGGGGAGCTGGCGAAGCGCGGAGACGAAGCTTGCGCCGTAGACATCGAGAAAACTGCACAGAAGGACCCGCCAGCGCAGAGAGGCACGAGCTGCCCTGATGAGGACGACGAGAACGACGATCGGATCGCCGCGCTCAACGCGCTGTTGCAGATGGATGCGGAGCGTGCGATGCCAATTCTGAAGAAAGTTCTCGAACGCCGCGATCCTTGCTCGGCAGGCCTCCGTCGGAAGGCCGTGTTCCTGGTCTCACAAAAACGGACTGCCGAGACTGCAAACATTCTCATGAACGTCGCGCGCACCGATCCGGATCAGGAGGTTCGCGAGCAGGCGGTGTTCTGGCTGTCGCAGGTGCCCGGATCCACGCCCCTGCTCGAGGAGATTCTGCGGGGCAACGCGGACGAGACCATCAAGGAGAAGGCGCTGTTTTCGCTCTCGCAGCAGAACGAGCCGCGGGCGCAGCAAGCCCTGCGGGAGTTCGCGCTGCGTGAGAGCGAGTCACCCGACCTGCGCGAGAAGGCAATCTTCTGGCTCGGTCAGCGCCGCTCGACGGATAACACCGAGTTCCTGCGCAACCTCTACTCGAGACTCACGAATCAGGATCTGAAGGAGAAGGTCCTTTTCTCACTCTCGCAGCAGCGGGGGGCGGGGAACGAGCAATGGCTGATGAACATTGCCGTCAACTCGAAGGAAGACATCGAGCTGCGCAAGAAGGCTCTCTTCTGGGCCGGGCAGTCGGGCGTGGCAATTCCAGAGCTGGCACAGCTGTACGATCGGATGGGCGACACCGAGATGAAAGAGCAGATCATCTTCGTCCTGTCTCAGCGTCAAAGCGATCGCGCGGCGATCGATAAGATGTTCGACATCGCCAAGAACGAGAAAGAGCCCGAGCTTCGTAAGAAAGCGATCTTCTGGCTCGGCCAGTCGCGTGATCCTCGCGTGCAGCAGTTCCTCATTGACCTGATCAACAAATGAAGACAATAACGATGACTTCGGTGGCGAAGACAGCTGCAATCGTCTTCGCCGCTCTGGTCGGGGCGGGTGTCGCTCCGGCCCAGAGCATCGCGAGTAAGGTTGCTCGCGTGAACAACGGGACTGTCCGCATGTCGTTCAAGGCTAAACCGGGAATCTGCGGAAGCGGCAACTCGATTTCGAACGTGGGGGGAAGAGGACGCACGAGGTGGAGTGACAACTGGAATAACTCGCGCGATGTCGAGTACGACATCGAGTGCAACACTGGGCCCGCGCGCCTGGTACTCGATCGCCGCGGCGGTGAGATCGCCGATCTCAGGTTCTACGTCGGGGGTCAATGGCGCCCTGCTGGGTCGGATGTCGTCGATCTAGGGATGGTCCCGGCGCGGGAGGCAGCCGACTACCTGCTGTCTCTCGCTCAGAACGAGCGGGGAAGCATGGGAGAAAAAGCGATCTTTCCCGCGACGATCGCAGATAGCGTCGAGATCTGGCCCGCGCTAATCAAACTTGCCCGCAATCCTGACGTGCCTCGCAGTACGCGTGGTCCGGCGGTGTTCTGGCTTGGCCAGGCGGCGGGTGATGCCGCGACGCGAGGGCTCAATGACATAGTTGTCGACAACAGCGTAGATCGCGAAGTACGAGAGCAGGCGGTGTTCGCTCTCTCGCAGCGGCCGCGCGAGGAAGGCGTGCCGGCGTTGATTGCGGTGGCGCGAACGAACCGAGATCCCGAGATAAGAAAGAAACGATCCACGAGCGATCGACCTCTTCGAGGAGCTGCTGACAAAAAAGTAGTTTCGTCGCGTGGTCTTGGCTCGAGCCGGCGGACGGATTTCGCTCGGCGGGAATCATTGCAAAGAGGGATGCTCTGGAATAGCATCCCTCTTTTGCATTCCGGGTCACCGTGGATTTTTCGCACATCTCCAGCCAGCTCTCGTCGAGTCCGCTCACGGCGCTTCCCATCCTGTTCATCGCCGGCGTGTTGACCAGTCTTGCGCCGTGCATTTATCCGATGATCCCCATAACCGCTGCGATCGTTGGTGGAACCTCCGTTGGCCCAACCCAGCGGCCGCGGTCACGCACAGTCTTCCTCACCCTTACCTATGTCCTCGGCCTCGCTCTCGCGTACGCGTCGTTGGGCCTCTTTGCGGGACTGACCGGTACGTTGTTCGGGTCGGTGAGCACCAATCCGTGGCTGTATTTCGCGATGGCGAATCTCCTTATCGTCGCGGCGCTGGCGATGCTCGACGTGATCCCGGTGCGGGTGCCCACTTGGCTCTTGACGCGCGCGTCAACCGCTGGCGAAGGAGGGAGTCTTTACGGAGTGTTCGTCATGGGCGCCGTCTCGGGACTCGTTGCTGCGCCGTGCTCGGCGCCGGTTATGGCTGCCGTCCTTACGTGGGTCAGCTCGACGAAGAGCGGGGTCCTGGGATTTATCTATCTTTTCGTGTTCTCCCTTGGGATGTGTACACTGCTGGTATTGGTCGGTCTGTTCAGCGGCACCGTGGCGCGTCTCCCGCGGGCCGGCGCGTGGATGGTGTGGGTCAAGCGGTTGTTCGCCCTGATCATGTTGCTCGTTGCGGAGTATTACCTTGTGCAGATGGGACAACTTCTCATCTGAGATCTGGGACGTGAGATCGTGAGATTCTCCGCTGCCAAGATCCTGGAACCGCCAAACGACATGAGCCAGATGACAGTTCGAAATTATGTGGTGGCTGCGGTGCTTTGTGCCGCAGCGATGCTCGTACCACGACCCGCGCGCGCGCAGGATCTGGGCATCGACATCGGCGCCCGCGCTCCGGCGGTGACGGTGCAGTCGCTCGACGGAAAACGGGTCGACTTGGGCAACTACATCGGCAAGACGCCAATGTTGATCGAGTTCTGGGCGACTTGGTGTCCGAACTGCCGCGAGCTGATGCCGACCCTGCTCGATGCGGAGAAGAAATTCAGTAAGCAGGTCAAGTTCGTAGCGATCGCCGTCGCGATCAACCAGTCGCCGGAGAGAGTCCGGAGATTTCTCGCCGCGCATCCGCTGCCGCACGACACATTTTTCGATGTCGATGGAAAAGCTGCCAGCGCATTCGATGCTCCCGCCACTTCCTATGTCGTCGTCCTCGACAAGGCAGGCAAAGTGGTCTACACCGGCCTGGGGGGAAAGCAGGACCTCGAGCGAGCGATCAGGAAGGCTCTCTAGTCCGCGGGAGGAGAAAAGAAGAGCCGCAAGTGATCGCGGCTCTTTTTGCTATTTCGCTGAATCCGCTTTCGGCGGCGGCGCGAGGCTATCGACGACGGCCGCCAGATCAGTGTACGCAGATGGCGTAAGGACCTTGAACGGTTTCGTCACGTACGCGATTCGACCGTCCGGACGAATCACAAAGAGCGAACGATTATCCAGCTTGTTCTTCGCATCGTACGCGCCGTAGAGACGTCCCACATTGCCGCCCGGGTCGCTCGCGAAGAGTACCGGGAAGTCCTCATCCCGCGCCCAGGACGCGAGCGTGGTGTCGGCATCGACGCTGATCCCGATGACAGTGACGTTGCGGCCGTTGTTGAAGAGCGTGGCGTACTGATCACGGTACGCCTCCATTTGGATCGTTCAGCCCTTGGTCCGCGCCTGGAAAAAAAACGCGAGGACAACAGTGCGTCCGCGATAATCAGAGAGCCTGACTGGCGTTTTGAGCAAGCCGTAGCGGTCGGCGCCGGGAAGACTGAAATCGGCCGCCAGGTCGTTGATCGCGGGACCGCTCGCCGTTGTCACTGTCGAAGACGCGCTTTGCTGCGCACGTGCGATTCCGCCGACGAGCGTGGCGGCAGAAGCCAACGTCAGTGTCGCAATTCCTGCCCGATTCAGCATTCCGTGTGTCCCTGGTGCGATATTGGAGAAAGTTTACATCGCGAATCAAACTCCGGCTAGTTACAGCATTGAGAAGCTTTCTGACCACTATCGACTGTTCGCGTCCACGGCGGCGTGATCGGTTCGCGGCGCGTTTGACATCGGCAAGTCTGTTCGTTCTGGGGTTCCTGAATTCCGGCGATGCCCGCGCGCAGGTCGAGGCTCAACGTTTCGGCGGCGTCGTCATCGGCGCCCAGGGCATAGCGGTCATGACGCGCGAATCACCTGCGATTCATGGGCGCGATCTCAGTGAGGGATATTTCACGCAGCCAGTCGTTATGGCGGAGATGAATCCATGGGGAGAATTACTTACCATGAAGGCCACGCTGAATCTCGAGGGTATGACAATCAAGCGCGGAGAGCTGAACGCCGGCATTTATGGCGAGGGCTACATCGACCGCCGTCATCCGCATACCTATCTCCACGAGATGATTGTTTCTTCCGCAAAAAGGTTTGCCGCGGACGGAGTGAGCGGAGTGTCGCTAACCGCTGGGAAGGGTTTCGCGCCATTTGGCACCGACGATCCAATGTCCCGCCCATTCGAGAAATATCCGATCAACCACCATCTCGCGCAGATCCTCGAACGGGCGGTCGCGATTGGTGCATTGCGCGCCGACAAATGGACACTCGAGGCCGGTGCATTCAACGGCGACGAGCCCACCAGTCCCGGGGACACTCCCGACCGAAAGCGATATTGGGATTCGTGGTCGGGCCGGATCACCTTCGCGCCGTGGCCACAGGGCGAATTCCAAACCAGCTACGCGCGAGTGAAGTCGCCCGAAGACCCGTCGGGAGCCGGTGCGGATCAGCGCAAGCAGAGCGCTTCGATTCGCCTCGAGGATCCGCAGCACTCGGGCTATGCGCTCTTCGAATGGGAGCGAACGAGCGAATACGCGGGCGCGCTGCGCACCTTCACGTTCAATTCCCTACTCGCCGAGACGTGGGCGAGGTATGATCGGGTGAGCGGAGCAGTCAGATTCGAGCGTACTGATCGACCGGACGAGCAACGTCTCGTCGATGAATTCAGAGCACCGGTGCCCGCCACCGATCTCGGCATCGCTGGTCGCTCGCGCTGGACGATCATCACTGCCCGACTCGCCGCGACGGCGTTGACTGCGCGGGCGTTGACGATCGAGCCGTTCGTAGAAGTGGCTCGCGCTCGCGTGGTCCCGACGCTGCGGCCGACAGGGTTCGATCCGCGACAGTTCTATGGATCTGACCGTTTATGGAGCCTGTCGCTTGGGGCGAAGCTCGCATTCGGCATGTCGCACATGCGGATGGGCCGTTATGGCGTCGCAATCGTTGGGAAACCTGCCTCGCAGATGAGTGGTATGACGATGGAGGGGATGTAACTCCGACGGGCGCAACCATCGATATCGGACATGCGATTGAATCGATTTCTCAATGGAGCAGCGCTGGCTTCCACTACCGCGCGGGCGATAAGCGTCCCGTTGGTCGCCCTCGCTCTTGCCTGTGGATCCGACAAGACCCTCACCCCGCCGACTTCTCAGGTCCTCACCGTACTCGGTCACGGCATGGTGTCGGACCGCTATACGGGAGAGATCTGGGTAAACGGCAACGTCGCCTACACGACGACGTGGGGATCCCGCGAGGCGCCGGGTAACGCCGTCAAGATCTGGGACGTATCGGGAAATGTTCCGGTATTGGTCGACTCACTCATCGTGCCCGGCGCGAGGACGCTGGGGGACGTTCAGACAAGCGACGATGGGCAACTACTGGTCGTCGCGACGGAATTTTCCCCAGGATCCATCATGATCTATGGCTTGGCCAATCCAACCAGGCCGCAGCTGATCACGCGTTACACTACGTCGCTGACCGATCCCGGCGTGCACACCGCCGAGATCCAGCGCGTGAACGGCAGGCGGTACGCGTTTCTTTCGATAGACCAGCGCAGCGGAACAGCGGCGCGGCTCGTGATTGTCGACATTACCGATCCCGCCGCGCCAACGCAGGTCTTCACCGCCAACATGGGGAATCCGTTCATCCACGACGTGTACGTCCGCGATGGAATCCTGATCACCGCGCTTTGGAATCAGGGAATCACGATCTGGGACATCGGCGGAGCGGGCTCCGGCAGCATGTCCAATCCGGTTGCGCTTGGAAGCGTGGTCACCGTCGGTGGCGAGGCGCATAACGTGTGGTGGTTTCACAATGCGCTCACCGGCGAAAAACGGTACGCATTCGTGGGACAGGAGGGACCGGGGGCTACTGGAGCCTCCGCGAGTGGCGACATTCACGTTGTCGACGTCAGCAACTTTGCATCGCCGCGCGAGGTTGCGTTCTTTCACGTGGAGGGTGCGGGCACGCACAACTTCTCAGTCGACGAGGGTCGTGGAATTCTCTACGCTGCGTACTACAATGGTGGCGTGCGGGCGATAGACGTTACCGGCAATCTCTCGAGCTGTGATCCTGCCAACAGGAGTGCCGACGGGCGCTGCGATTTGGCGAAGATGGGTCGCGAGGTCGCGCACGGACTTACCGATGTCGGACCCGTCTATGTCTGGGGCGTGCAGCTCGTGGGAGCCAGCGTGTATGCGTCCGACATGCTCAACGGCATTTGGAAGCTCAGCGCTGTGCCATTCCCGCCAGACTGAAACTGGACCCCATTCAAACCGTAAGGGACAAGGGGTTGTCTAACCCGGTCACACCGAACGGAGTCATTCAATGAAGCGACAGTTTCGAGGTGCAGCCTTCGCGGCCGCGCCTTTCCTTATAGGCTCGGCCGCGCACGCACAGTGGTCAAGTCGCTACACGGCTCCCAGAAATGCAGTCGTCGACGCGGCTGGCGCCAAGAGCATTGAGGTCGAGGGAGCCGCAGGCAGCCTCCGCGTCGAGGGCAAACCAGGTCTGCGCCAAGTGCAGGTCACGGGAACTGCGCGAGCTTCTACGCAGCAGGTGCTGAGTCAAATCAAGTTGATCGCGGAGAGGAGAGGAGATCTCGTCTTCATCAAGGCGGATATGCCAGACCACGAAGGATGGTACGACGACAACTACTCGGCGGGACTCGACCTGGTCATCCAGGTCCCGCAAGGTATCAACGCCGACATATCCGACGGCAGCGGCGACACCAAGATTCTCAACATCGGTTCGCTCGAAGCCGCCGATGGGTCGGGAGATTTCAGCGTCGATGGCGCGACCGGTTCGGTTCGCATTACCGACGGCTCCGGATCGCTCAGAATCGAGAACGTCGGTGGTGACGTGACCGTCAACGATGGATCGGGCGATATCAACGTCCGCAACGTTTCCGGCTCGTTTGTAGTCGAGAGCGACGGATCGGGCGGTATCTACGCCAGCGATGTACGCGGGTCTGTGATCGTACGAAATGACGGATCGGGCGAGATCGACGTGAACAAAGTTGGAAAAGACTTCCGCGTGGAGTCGAAGGGCGGTGGCGGAATCGATTACACCGACGTGTCCGGACGAGTCGACATCCCCGAGCGCCACCGCGACCGCCACCGCGGCCGCAGGAGCGAAGAGCGCTAGGAGTTCCCGACAGACGCTTGAGTCATTCGATGGCATAGCGCTGTCGCCGGCCGGTGTCGTGCACGTTTATTGCCCCAAACCGCCTCCGAACTGTGTGGGAAAACGGAAGATGCCGACGAGCGTTTTCCGCGCAACGTTTCCTGCCTCCAACGGAGAAAGAAATGCGCTTTCTGGCAATTGGCTTCTGTGCTCTTGCTATCCTCCCCGCTCTTTCCTTCGCTCAGCAGCCAGATAAAAGCTCTGTGAAGGGCCCAACGTTCCAGGCCGCGGCGGTCGGATTCCACCTCGACGCAACCAAGGTAAATGCTTCGACGAAGGTTAGCGCGGCTCCCGTCCGCCCCCATGAAGGACAAGATGTCGCTCTAATGGTGGTGGGCGTCGGCGCGATGATTGTCGGTGCTCTCGTTGGTGATACCCCCGGCACCATCATCCTCATCGGCGGGGCTGGTATGGCTTTGTTCGGTCTATATCACTATCTGGAGTAAGCGCACGAACTGACCGCTTTCCCGGGGTGATCGTTATTTTGCGCCGGAGCCCTCGATGAAAAAGCCGATCTCGGCGCAAGTTCACGGCGTTCTCGATTACGCAACGGTCGCAGCGTTCCTGAACGCTCCAATGGTGCTCGGGTTTCAGGGGACCCCAGCCGCCATCGTGTACTGGCTTGCCGGGATTCATCTCCTGATGACGGGCTGCACCGATTTTCCGCTCGGCGTATTCAACTGGATTCCATTCAAGATCCACGGCTCGATTGAGTTGGTGGCGGGACTGTTTTTGATGGCTGCGCCGTGGATGTTTGGGTTTGCCGACGTTTACGCGGCGAGAAACTTCTTCGTCCTTGTCGCGATCATAATCTTCGTCGTCGTCGCGCTCACCGACTATTCGCAGCGCATCGAGTTTCCGCCTCCGCAGCCGGGCGATCGCCGCCGCTGGGGACGAGCTCCGCCACCACCGGTGGAGCGGACGAGCGAAAGCAGCACTCCGTCTGGCAGCTAGCCTTCGCCCTCGATGTGAAGCGTCCCGGAGCTGACTAACACCGACGAGCCACCGACTCTTATGGCGGCGAGTTGGCCGCGCTTGAGGTCGACTTCCAGCTCCAGCCTGCTTGGTCGACCCATCTCGACGCCCTGATCGACGCTCCAGCGCAACGTCCCATCGCGCGTCTCAGCGCGAAGAGCAAGAAATCCAGCAAGCGCAGCGCATGCACTGCCGGTCGCCGGATCCTCGCCGATCCCCAGCGCGGGCGCGAACATCCGCGCTCGAATGTGACCGCCCTCGAAAATGTTGCTCCAGTCCTCTGTGCTGAACACGTACATCTCTGGCGCCCAATAATCACGCAGCGCCTGCTCCCACTTCATGGCATCGACCCTCACCCATGACAGCATCTCCGGTTTTTTGAGAGGAATGAATAGGTAGGGAACGCCGGCCGATATCGCCTCCGGCTCGATCATGTCGTCAGCGACGATGTGGCTCGGCTCGAGAGACAGAATCTCGCAGAGCGTCTCCGGCGGCGGCGGCGGATCTTTGATTTCCGGGAGCTTGGCCGATGTTAGCTGGGCGAACACCGGCTTACCGCCCTCCGACCGGATGACAACGGGAACGGGTCCGACGCCCTCTTCGAGTATGATGCGCGTCTCCGCGGCCTTGAGCGGTATCTCGCCGATCGATGCCAGGACGAACGCGCAGCCCACGGTGGGATGCCCAGCAAACGGAAGCTCGGCCCCCGGTGTAAAGATCCGGACACGCCGAGTGTGGGCACTCTGAACGGGTGGAAAAACGAAGATCGTTTCGGAGTAGTTGAACTCATGCGCGATCGCCTGCATCTGCTCGTCCGTCAAACCGCGTGCGTCCGGAACCACGGCAAGCGGATTTCCACCACCAAGGTGGTCCGTGAAAACGTCGGCAGTGTGAAAGGCGTACGGCATGCGTCCGAAAAATGTGCGACGACCCAGCCGTTCCGGCTACCTCCGACGGACCCGGGAATACTGGGGAGGACTTATCGCCTCCATTGGCAGGAACGGTGGACGAATCGGCAGCGCCATCTAACAGACGACGCCGCCCGACGATGGCATTGAACAAGCATTCATGAGCTGCATGAGGGTGCAGAGATCGGGCGGCAGAGGTGGAGACAGACGTAAAGCCGACACGCGGCTCGGACCGGCGGGCTGGATGTACAAGGATTGGGACGGGATCGTCTACCCAAAGCCGAAACCTCCCCGATTCGACCAGCTTCAGTACATCGCGGAGTTCTTCGACACGATTGAGATCAACTCGAGCTTCTATGGGCCGCCGGTAGCCAAGACCGCGAGCTCATGGGTCCATCGCGTGGAAGACCACGAGCGTTTCAAGTTCACAGCCAAGTTGTGGAAGCGTTTTACCCACGAGCGTGATAGCGCGTGGACCACCCGCGAAGTCGACCAGGTTCGCGCCGGGTTCGACGTTATGATGGATGCCGGAAAGCTCGGAGCGGTTCTGCTGCAGTTTCCCTGGAGCTTCAAACGCACTGAAGAAAATCGCGAATGGTTGGGCGATGTTGCCCGGACTTTCACCCACTACCCACTGGTGGTTGAGGTGCGGCACGTGTCATGGCTGGACGCCGATTTCCTCGCGGCACTGGAGGAAGAAGGCCTTGGATTCGTCAACATTGACCAGCCGCTTTACCACAATTCGATCGGTCCCTCGGCTCGCGTGACCTCGCGCGTCGGATATGTTCGAGTACACGGCCGGAATTACAAGGACTGGTTTCGCGCGAAAGCTTCGGTGGAGGAGCGCTACAACTACCTCTACCGCGCGGACGAGCTAGAGCCATGGGTCGAGAGGGCGAAAGAGATGGCAGCCGACCCCGCCACACGAGAGGTCTATGTTGTCACTAACAACCACTATAAGGGGAAGGCGGTGGCGAACGCCCTGATGATGAAGTCGATGATCACTGGCGAGCGCGTGCCAGCGCCGACCGGCGTACTCGAGGCATACGGAGAAGCGGTAGAGAAGTACGCCATTCCACTCGAAGAATCCGCAGAAATCGGCGCATCTTGATTGACCTCAAAGCCTTGATGCGTTAGGTTAAACCCCGAAGCGCAACGTTTGCGCGACAGGGGCCAGATTGCCGTATAGGGGACCTGGGGTGTTGCCAGGTCTTTTTTGGTTTTCTGGAACGAAAAAGCGATCATTTCGATCGCGAAAAACTGTAGTCGGACATGTACCGCAACACGGCACTTCCGACCAATTGTAGAGGAAGTACCGAACATGCGTACCACCGGCAAAGTAAAGTGGTTCAATGACGCCAAGGGATTTGGCTTCATCACACCAGAGAACGGACAGAAAGATTGCTTCGTTCACCACTCAGCCATTCAGGGCAACGGCTTCAAGTCGTTGGCTGAAGGCGAGCGCGTAGAGTTCGACGTCGTGCAGGGCCAGAAGGGTCCGGCGGCTGAGAACGTCACCAAGCTCGGCGCCTAAGTCGTAGCTTGCTGAACGCAGGATAGAATGGCGGGGCCGCTCTGGACAACTCCAGGCCGGCCCCGCTTTTTATTGCTGATACGAAAACCTTTGGAGGACTATGGCAAAAGAAGAAGCAATCGAGCTTGAGGGGACGGTTACCGAAGTGCTTCCCGACGCGACGTTTCGCGTGCAGGTGAACAATGGCCACGATGTGCATGCAACAATTGCGGGAAAGATGCGGAGATTCCGCATCCGCGTTCTTGCCGGCGATCGGGTGACACTCGAGGTATCGCCCTACGACCTGACGAGAGGACGAATCACCTTCCGCCACAAGAGCTGAGGCGCCAGCTCGCCGACTACTGCACGTAACGCAGCACGTCGTAATAGAATCGAACGCCGTAACCGACGTTGTCCACAGACAGACGCTCGTCGTTGCCGTGCATCCCGCGCTGAATCTCCTCGCGTGGAATCTTGAATGGGCTGAAGCCGTAGGTGGTTATTCCAAGCTTGCGGTAGGTCGGCCGGTCCGTTGCCGCGGTCTCCATCGGGGTCGTGACGAAAGCAGTGGGCTCGCGCTCGTGCGCGGCCCGCTCGATGGCGCGGAACAAGTCGGTGTCGATCGGGCTCTCGAGCGGCGCTTTCGTATTTCCCAGATGCGTGAAATGCACCGCGGTGTCCGCGACGATCTTCTGTAGAGTCCGCAGAAACTCCGTGGTGTCCTGGTCGGGTAGAAGCCTGACGTCGATCTCCGCCGTTGCCATCGCCGGAATGACGTTCGTTTTGTTAGATCCGTTGAGGCCGGTCAGCGAGATTGTATTCCTCAGGACTGCATTCCATGATACGTCGCTCAGAATCCAGGCGCGGGCGCGCGAATTCCCAAGGGCGACCGTGACGTTTGAGAGCCAAGTACGCTGCGGTTCCGGATACGTCCGAGCAATGTCGCGAAAATACTTGTGGACTCCAGGGGTGACGTGGAGCGGCGTCTCGTATCGCGAAATCTTGTAGAGAGCGGCCACAAGGCGCGGAACGGGATTCTGCTTCGTTGGTCGGGATCCGTGCGATGGCACCCCGTTCACGGTGAGACGCTGCCAGAAAGTTCGTTTCTCGGCTACGCCGACGGCGAAGTAAGTGACCCTGCCCTCGCGGTCCAGTACGTTGTCCGCGCCCTCGGTGATCAGGTACTCGACATCGCGCAGCAGATCAGCGTGCTGCCTGACGAATACGATTGCGCCCGTCGAGCCGAGCTCTTCGTCGGAATTCCCAATGAATACGATATCACGCGTGAGAGGCACGCCGGAGCGCTTGAGGGCGATCATTGCCATGAGCTGAGCGACACCATTTCCCTTCATGTCAATTGCGCCCCGTCCCCAGATGTAACCGTCTTTGACGACGCCCGAGAACGGGTCGACCGTCCATGAAGCGGGAGTGACGGGAACGACATCGATGTGGTGCACAAGCGCGATCGCTTTCTTGCTTCCATTGCCGCGGAGACGGGCGTACAGGTTGGCGCGATTTGGTCCGAGCTCGGTAGTGTCCGTTATCCGCGCTTCGATTCCTTCACGGTCGAGGATAGCCTTCAGGAACCGCGCGCCGATCATTTCGTTGCCTGGCGGATTGGTCGTGTTGATGCGCAGGTAATCGGACAGTACCGTCTGTGATTCACGTGCGAGCGCCGGCCAGGCGACGGGGGACGCTTGTGACTGGACCTCCGCGGCGCCGAAGCAGCAAACGACAAAGCCGGTGGTTAACGCAATGCGATTCATGGGCTGGTTGGTTCGAAGGAGTAAGCGCGCAGGGGAGCCAATAATTCTATTTCCGCGGCCCCTAATTCGCTGAAAGGGAAGGGAAGGGAGGCGAACCGGTGAGACGATTGTTGGCATTCGTGTGGCGGTGCGCGGTAGTAGCGGGTCTCTCGTTCGCCGGCGTGACCTGCAAGAAAGCCAGTCGAGACGCGAGCAACCCGTTGGGGACATCGTTGATTTTCGACAACGCGTCTCCCGACGCGCGCGAAGCTCTTGCCACTCCGGTCGATTTCAGGATCACTGATGAGAATTTTGCGCAATGGGAGCAAGCACAGGAATATCTAGATCAGTTGCCGCGATCAGCGATCGCGTCGGGACCTGGGCCCGGCGGAAGTGCAATAGATCGCGCGGTCGCCCGCCTGGAATCGAGTCCCCGGGCGCGCACAGCAATTGAACGCACCGGGCTTTCAGTCAAAGATTTCGTGCTCGAGACTGTTGCCCTGGCCCAGGCGACCGAGGCATCGCAGGGCGGAAAATCGACCAACCGCACCGCGCTGCTCGGCGAGAATTCGCGTTTCGTCCAGCAGTATCAATCCCGCGTGCTGCGCGCGCGGGCAATGGACAATATGCGCGGGCCGCCAGCCGATGCTTTCGGTGTACGGTCAGCCATGGGGAGCTCGGAATCCTCGGAGATGAACATGCAGCGCGACGCGGACCACGCTCAAATGCAGACTGCACATGACTCGGAGGCGCTCGAGCATCGTTCGCTGCGACAGGCCGATTCAATGCTAGACCGCTACAACGGCCAGCGTCCTCGTCCCGCGCGCGATACGCTGGATTCGTTGCACCGTCCAACTCGCGATACGATTCCTGCACCGCGTTAACGTTCGCCCCTCTCCGCGCCAGCTACTCCAAGAAGATGCGCCGTACCCTCGGCGCTACTGGCTTTGTCCCGCGGGGAGCTGTCTCGACGGCGGCGCCGGCGGTAGCCGCGCCACGCGTTCTTTGAAGGCGTGAAACTCTGGCGAATCAACCAGCAGTCGCTGTGAGTGATCCAGCTCGAGCTGCGCGATCAGCTGCTTCGCCTTCTGGATCCGCGCTTCCTCGAGCGGATGCGATGCGAACCAACCTTCGACTTTCGTCGGCTGGTATTCGCGTTCCTTCAACAGGACCTGGAAAAGGTCGGGTATACCCTGGGGGTCGTACCCGGCGCGGCTGACGTTGACCACCGCCTCCGAGTCAGCTTGCAGCTCGTCGAAGCGGCTGTAGCGAGCAAAGATGGCTGTCCCGCCCACCTGCACCGCGACCTGAGCGAGTCCGCTATGGCAGATGTTGGTAAGGGTGCACACGGCGGCAACACCCAGATTCGCCTTCTGCGCCTTTTCCATCTGCTTTACCGAATGCCGCTGGATGACGTGTCCGATCTCATGGCCCAGCGTACCCGTGAGTTCGTCGAGACGGTCGGCGCTCTCGATGAGCCCGCGATTGACGTAGACGAACCCGCCGGGCAAGGCGAACGCATTTACGTCCTTGATGTTGACGACGTAGAAATGCCAGTCGAGATCGGCGCGACTCGTCTTCCGGGCGATCGACTCGCCCAGCTCCTGCATGTAACTGCTAACGACCGGATCCGTGACGATCGGCAGCTGCGCATTGATCGTTGCCGCGTTTTCGCGCCCGAGCGCCACCTCCTGGTCCTGCGAGACGGAGCACGCGGCCATAAGTAGCGAGAAACAAGTCGTGCAAAAACAACGGCTCATTTTGCGGTGGAAATGGTAGATTCGTGGTGTGGGCAAGACATGTTCCAGTTTCCATCCTCGTAATTCCTTGTAGCAGAGCGAGCTCCCTGTGCAGACGTCCGTCGCGCCAGAAAAAAAGCTCCGCAGCTTCCAAGAGCGACATCTGACGGTTCCGCGATCCGCCCGCTACGCGATAATGGGGTCGTTGGACTCCGACTTGAGTGAGGTTTGGATTGTTTGTCACGGGCATGGACAATTGGCGGCGCGATTCCCAGGAAATCTTTTCGGTGGTCGATCGCGCCAAGGTGCGGCTACACGTGCTGGGCTTTTCACAGGGGGTGGCGACTGTCATCCGGTGGGTTGTACGCGGCCGGGCCGAGCCAGATCGGGTAATTCTTTGCGCCGGATTCCTGCCCCCGGAGCTCGACGGAGTGAGCGCCATTCCCCTCGCCGCCCGGTCGCCGCTCACGCTGGCCTTCGGGAATAACGATGAGTTCGCCAAGCCCGAGCTGATCGCCGCGCAGGAAGCGCGGCTTCGACAACTAGGTATTTCGTACGTCATGATGAGATTCGATGGCGCTCACGAGATCACGCCCGAGCTCCTGATTCGACTGGCAAGCGAGCAAAAGAGCTGACGAGTGCGGATCCTCAGGACGTTGGTCTCTGGCCTTTCGTGGCGGACAGCCATCATCGCGCTGGTTCTCCTTTCGATGCTGGTGCCCGTTATCGTCAGCTCGAGCTTCTTTTTCCCCTTTGTAGTTCCACGGAATCTCTTCTTCCGCGTAGTAGTCGAAATTGCCATCACCGCACTGGTGGTCGCGCTTTCGGTTGGAGGGAAAACGCTCGATCTACGTGCCGAGCCGATTTTTTGGTCCCTCGTGGCGTTCCTGGCGGCCGCATTTCTCTCCGCCCTTTTTTCGCCGGCGCGCGACCACAGCTTGTTCGGCGATTTCGAGCGAATGGGCGGTGTATGGGCCTGGCTCCATCTCGTACTCTTCTTTCTGATTCTGCGTACTCTTCGCGACAGCAATTGGCATTGGGTCCTCAACGGCGCGCTTGCGGTAAGCGTGTTCGTCAGCGGCAAGGCAATCGCGGAGCATTTTACCCTTCCGTTCTCGAGCGGCACCAGCGATATAGTCGTGTCGGCGAGCTCGGCGACTCTCGGCAATTCGGGGCTGCTCGCGGCCTACCTGCTCTTTAGCGTCGCAGTGGGCGCCTGGCTAGCCATGACCACCAGATGGCGCGCGCTCTATTCGTCAGCCAGCGCCGTCAATCTCCTCGCTCTCGTCTATTCGGAAAACAGAAGCAGCGTAGTCGGACTGGTATTAGGAACGATTGCTGGTGGGGCCATTTTCGCAACGCTGAGCGCGAGATCCAGGAAAAGATGGATTGTTCCATCGATGGCGGCAGCGCTGGCTCTTATCGTCGTTGTCCTCTCGGCCAGCGTCAGAATCTTCCCGACGAGCGCGATAACGAGACAGGTCCCGAACGTCCTGCAACGTCTCGCGCTGACTAATCCCGCCGGATCTGACGAATCTCGCACAATGCAGTGGCGCGCCGCCATCGCAGCCTTCAAGGACCGTCCTCTGCTGGGCTACGGGATCGAAAACCACAATCTTGTCTGGAGCGCCCATTTCGATCCGGGGATCTACGCGACCGACACCCACATCTTCGACCGAACACACAACCAGTTTCTGGAAGCGTTGGCAACGACAGGCCTGATCGGCACGATTGCGTTTCTCTCCATATGGGTCGCGATCGGCGTGACGCTCGTCCGAGCCTATCGCGCCGGCCGACTTTCCGCCTCTGAGCTGGCGATATTGGCGGGACTTCAGGTCGCCTACGCCATCTACCTTCTGTTCTGGTTCGTGGATCTCAACTCGACGATGCTCTGGATCATGATCGCGGCACTCATCGCGTCCCGCGGCACTGTCGGGTCCGTAGTGCTCGAAACGACAGGTTCAGTTACTCGAGTTGCATTCGCACGCCCAAGACTCGCGTTCGCTTCCCTGGCGGTACTCACCGCCTCTCTCTATTGGGGAGGTTACGAGCCACTTCGCGCAAACCAGGCGCTCGCGAGGATCGACGCGCCCTCGGGTTCGGTTGCGGAAACGCTTGCAGAGTTCGACGTGCTAGCGCATCCAGCGATGTACCAGACCGCCCACGCTCCAATGGTGATGGGGGAGTATATGGGATCGCTTCGACCGCGGCTCGCTGAGATGCGGGCCGTTCCAAAGGAGCGACGGATGGTCGAGCGAGCCTTTGCTGAATCGTTCGCGGCATTCGCCGCCGAGATTCACCGCGACACTCTGAACGACCGACTTTATACGCATGAGGGTGCGCTGCTCATGGATGCGGCGGAGTTTTACGGCTCGCCGACGTACAGGCAGCAGGCGATCAATGCATTCCATGAGGCAATAGACCTGAGTCCGCGGCGAATCCAGCAATGGCTCGCGCTAGCGAGGGTATATAGCGATGATCGCGACTACGAGCGCGCAGTTGTAGTTCTGCGCGATGCCGTGAAGACCGACCCGCAGCTTGGTGAGCCGCGTTACAGACTGGCGCAGGCATACATTGGCGCGGGGCAGGCCGACTCAGCGCTGGCCCTTCTTCAGAGCTCGCTCAAATTCGGCTATGTGGGTGCTCCAGAGACATATCTCTCAATGGGCAAGCGCCTGGAGTTTTCTGGCCGGAGCGCGACTGCCGCGAAACTCTATTCGGACTATCTCGAAGCGAAGTACACGGAATCGGTTTGGAACCGCTCGCAAACGATCGACGGCCCAGTTCCGGCCACTGACATCGCGGTCGCAGCACACCTGCCGCTGCTCTACATGCGCGCTCGCGAGAGTGCGCTCGCGATCAAGTCAGCGGCCGCGCTTTCCGCGTTCGATCCTTCGCGAGCGCCAATCGTAGATCGTTTCGTTTCCGACGTTGGATCGCGGCGGCGGTCGAACTGGGTCGCCAAGAGCTCACTTCTGCCGTGCCGTTCAGGACGCAGTGCCCGTTCAACGGATGCGGCGACGACGCTCGGCGCCTGCGGTGTATTCAGGAGAAAACTCTAGGCCGGCTGGGCCACAGGCGCCGCTTGTCTCACTCCCGCGCGGTGTATCCTGAGCGCGGCGATGCGACGGCCGTCCATCGCGACGACTTCCATCTCTCCGCCTGGAATCGGGATTCGATCGCCCATTCGCGGCAGCCTCCCCAGCTTCGCGAACGCGTAGCCGCCGAGCGTAGTCCAGTCCCCGTCCGGAATCTGGATGCGATAGTCGGAGCGGACGTCGATGAGCGAAAGAGAGCCGGCGAGCTCCAGAACTCCGTCGGTCACGATCGATTCGCGCGAAGCGAAGTCGTATTCGTCGGCGATGTCCCCGACGACTTCTTCGACGAGATCTTCCATTGTCACGATGCCGGCGGTTCCGCCGTACTCGTCGAGGACGACTGCCATATGGGCGCGCGTTCTCCGCAAGTCATCGAGCACTCGCTCCGCCGGACGACTGTCCGGAACGTACATCGGCTCGCGCACGAAATCCGCCAGATTGAACGGCGCATCGCCGGAGTGGAGCCACAGATCCTTCGCGAGAAAAACGCCTATCACATCGTCGAGAGACTCGCGGTAGACGGGATAGCGCGAGTAGCGCTCGCGACGGAGAACCTCCCAGACCTCTTCTTCGGTCGTCTCCACATCCAGAGCGACAACGTCGGTGCGCGGCCGCATGACATCGCGCGCTTTTTTCTCGTGGAAGTCGAGCACGCCTGCAAGCATCGCGCGGTCGGACTCGTCGAGCGTCCCGCGCGCGTGAGCCTGCATTACGAGGAATCGAATTTCTTCCGGGCTGTGGCCCTCCTGGTCCGTCGTTGGCTCGACACCCAGCACGCGGAGCAGCGCATTCGCCACTCCGTTGAAAATCCAGATGAAGGGAGCCATGAAGCGGGAGAAAACCATCAGCGGCCGGGTTACTGCGCGAGCTGTTTTCTCGGGGCTTGCAAGCGCGATCGATTTGGGTGCCAACTCACCGAGCACGATGTGGAAGAATGTGAGAAGAAAGAAGGCGACGGGGACGGCGGCGACGTGGATCGCTGTCGGCGAAGCGTTGACACCGAGCGTCCGAAAGACCTGGTCGAAAAGGTGCGCCAGCGCCGGTTCTCCGATCCACCCCAATGCGAGCGATGCTATCGTAATTCCAAGCTGCGTTGCAGCGATATAACGATCGAGGTTCTGGAGAGCGCTCTGAACGGTGCGGGCGCCGCGATCGCCTTTGGCGATCATCTCGTCGAGCTTGCTGCGACGGGCCGCCACGAGGGCAAACTCCGCGGCGACGAAAAAACCGTTCGCGCCGACCAGTCCAAGCACGGCAATCATGCTGCTCGCCGCCATGGCTATCGATGGAGGATCGGCGGCCTCTGCAGCAACAAGTCCAAGGACCATATCAGTGTAATCTATATAGTAGTAGAGACTTAGGAGCCTGCCGAAGCGTCTAATAGGCGGCAGTATCTAATCCCCGCACAGTGGAACCCTTGCTACCAGCCGTCCCCGTCCCGGTCACGCCTCGTATCCCACGACCTGCGCTAACGCTCCCCGTACCCACGGGCGGACGGGAGCGCGTTCTCCGCGTGCTCTACCTCGGGCGGTTGTCGGTCGCGACTTCCATCTTCATCGCCGCCGTTGTGGTTTGGGGGAGGGCCGACAGTACCGCGACGCTGATCGCGACGCTCGCCTTCATCTCCGCGCTGTTTTTCACGAGCGGATCGATGCTCTATGGCTCGCGCCGACAAGGAGTTCTGCGCGACACGTTTTTTTACCTGCAGATGATTTTTGATCTGCTGCTCGTGACGACGATTGTTCATCTCACACAGACCGGCACACCGTCGCAGCTCGCGCCTCTGTACATCCTGGTGATCGCGGTCAGCGCGCTTCTCCTGCCCCCCGCGGGCGTGCTCCTCATCGCTCTGCTCGGCGATGTGCTCTACTTTGCGGTAACGATTGTGGATCGGGCGAGCGCCTTTGACCTGCCAATACTCGTTCAGCTCGGGATCTTTGGTGCTGTCGCGCTTGGGTGCGGTTATATAGGCGCTCGGCTGCGTGAAGCACACTCCGGCAGCGAAGAGATGGCCGCCGAACTGGCGGCGTTCCGCCTCCGCGAGGCCGACATAGAAAGACTCCACACAAGAGCAGAGCGACTGGAAGCGGTCGCCGAGCTGAGCGCCTCGCTTGCCCACGAGATAAAGAACCCGCTCGCGTCCATAAGAAGCGCTGCCGAGCTGCTAGCCAAGGTCCCAGGCGTCGATGAAGACACGACCACGCTTACGAAACTCGTTCAGCGGGAATCGGACAGGCTATCGCGACTCTTGTCCGAGTTCCTCGACTTCGCGCGTACCGGCGTGACCAGTGTGCGGCGAGTTGACCTCGTGGAAATAGCGCACCACGCCGCCGCTCTCGTCACCGCTCACCCCGACAGGCCGGAAAACGTCAGCATTCGCGAGCTGTTTCCTTCGACTCCGCTGGTCGTCGTTGGCGATGATGATCTGCTACATCGCGCGATCTTCAATCTCCTTCTCAATGCAGTGCAAGCATCACCTCCCGGCGGTGAAGTCCGCCTCGAAGCAGCGGAGCTCGCGTTTCACCAGCTCCCGGCGCAGGCCGACCGCTTCACGCGCGGCGCGATGATGCTGCAGGTAACCGATCAGGGGAAGGGCATCGCGGAATCAGTAAAGGAGCGGCTGTTCGAGCCATTCGTCACCACGAGAACCGGGGGCACGGGTCTCGGTCTCTCGATCGTGTACCGGGCGGTCGAGGCGCATCACGGCTTCATCCTTGTCGACAGCAATGGCAATGGCGTGGGCACGAAATTCACCGTAATTCTGCCAAAGCTTGGCAGTGACGAAGGCCGGAAGACCCCGCGGTTCTCCGCGAAGACCGAAGCATGACGACGGCTGCGACTACGGCGCCCACGGTTCTCATCATCGACGACGAGATGGGAATCCTCGACACCATCCGCATTCTCCTCAAGAGCGAAGGCTTCATCCCGTACACTGCGCTGGGCGGCAAGAAAGGCCTTGAGCAGATTGCCGCCATCAAGCCCGAGTTGATAATCACGGATGTGAGAATGCCTGACGTCACCGGGCTCGACATCCTCGCCTCGGTTCGCGCGCACGACCCAGAGGCAGTCGTGATTCTGATGACAGCCCAGGCCAGTCTGCAGTCGGCGATCGGTGCGGTCAACAATGGCGCATTCTACTACATCCAGAAGCCGTTCAAGAACGAAGAGCTCGTAACCATCGTTCGTCGCGCGGCCGAACACCGGAATTTGCGGCGGGAAACCAAGACACTCAAAGCCGAGGCGAAACGCCGCGATCGCTCCGGGCGTCCGATCGGCGCGAGCAAGACGTGGCTCGATGCGCTCCACGTGGCGGAGTCGGTGGCCGTTACGGATTCGACGGTTCTGCTGCAGGGTGAGTCGGGCACCGGGAAGGAAGTCGTAGCGCGCTACATCCACGATCTGTCGCCACGCGCGACAAAGCCCTTTCTCTCGATCAATTGCGGCGCGCTGCCGGAGAGCCTCCTCGAGAGCGAGCTGTTTGGGCACGTCAAGGGATCTTTCACCGGCGCGTCACGGGACAAGGAAGGTCTGTTCTTCGCGGCGGGCGAAGGAACGTTCTTCCTCGATGAAATTGGCGAGACCAC
>WNFW01000783.1_pt1 | contig 21770 bp, 20 predicted proteins | sample 5400131 | NCBI WGS metagenome assembly WNFW01 (sample SAMN13153362, study PRJNA577476) | soil metagenome | isolation source: 20 cm soil or saprolite under grassland replicate 1 | place: USA:California | collected 2016-06-15 | reverse complement strand
CTCCGCCGCCACGTCCGGCGCCACCGCCGCCAGCGGCCGCCCCGCCACCCCGACCCGCACCACCGCCGCCTGCTGCAGCGCCGCCGCCTCGGCCGACACCGCCGCCACCTGCTGCAGCGCCGCCGCCCCGGCCGACACCGCCGCCTCCCGCAGCGGCCCCACCGGCACGTCCTGCGCCGCCGCCTCCGGTTGCAGCACCGCCCCCGCATCCCGCGCCGACGCCTCCCCCGGCAGCGGCGCCACCGCCTGCCCCTCCGAAGGCTCCGGCCCCACCAAGCGCCGCGCCTGCGCCGCAACCTCAGCAAAAAAGTGCGCCAGCGCCGGAAAAAAGCGCGCCAACACCGGTGCCCCCGCCGCCCGCGGGCGCAAAACAATTGCCTCCGGCAACAGCCACGCCACCCGCCGCCGGTCCGCAGACTCAAACTCCACCGCCGCCTCCACCGCCTCCGGGCGCGAAGCAACCGCCGTCGGGCGCTCCGCCGGCGGCGGCTCCGCAGACTCAGACCACGCCTGCAACACCGCCGCCTGCCGGCGCCGGCGCGCCACCTCCACCGCCGCGCACCGGACCGCCCCCGGGCAGTCCGACACCAAGTGCCTCTCCGGCAACGCCGAATGCCGCTCCGGCACCGGGCGGGCAGACCGCGCTACCGCCAGGTGCTCCGGCGGTCCGCCGTCCGCCGCCGACCGTTGCCGCGCCGATTCCGGCACCCCCTCCGCCCGCCCAGGCGCTGGCGCCGATCCCCCAGGGCACCGCGGCGCCGGGGCCGCGCCGCCTGGATGACTTCAGGGGCGCACGCCGGGAGAGCCAGGAAGGCGGCCGCACGGTCATTACCGAACCTGGCCGCGTCATCGTTCGCGATCCCGGCGGCCAGGTCTTCATCCGCCACAACGAAGTCGATCGCTTCCGCTTCGGCGCCCGTGACATCCGGACCGAGCAGGTCGGTGCCGACACCCGCACCGTCGTGATTCGTCCCGACGGCACCCAGATCATCACCGTGAACGGCCGCGACGGCCAGTTGCTGCGCCGGATTCGCAGGGATGAGAGGGGCCGCGAGATCATCATCATCGACAACAGCTATCGCGATCCTCGCGCGATCGGCGGGTTCTATGTCGATCTGCCGCCGCCGGTGATCCGCATTCCCTATAACCGCTACATCGTCGACGCCGACGACGCGCCGCCCGAACTGATCTATGACACCATGGTGGCACCGCCGGTCGACCGGATCGAACGGCGTTATTCGCTCGACGAAATCCGCTACAGCCCGTCGGTGCGCCAGTTGATGCCGAGCATCGACGTCAACAGCATCAATTTCGAAACCGGATCATGGGAGATTCCTCCCGATCAGGCGGCGAAGCTGCAGGGCATCGCCGACGGCCTCAATCGGGCGATCCAGCAAAATCCGCGCGAGGTGTTCCTGATCGAGGGCCACACCGATGCGGTGGGATCGGACGTCGACAATCTGTCGCTGTCGGATCGCCGCGCCGAATCCGCCGCACAGTTGCTGACCCAGCAATTCGCTGTGCCGGCGGAAAACCTGACCTCGCAAGGCTACGGCGAACAATACCTGAAGGAGCAGACCGACGGTCCGAGCCGCATCAACCGGCGCGTCACCATCCGCCGCATTACGCCGCTGCTCAACGGCGGAACGGCGTCGCTGCCGCCCCCGCCGCCCGGCACCGCACCGCCGCGGTGAGCTGACGCTTCTTCACCTCTCCCCGCACGCGCGGGGAGAGGTCGCCGCGTCTTCGCGGCGGGTGAGCGGCGGGGCGCATCGCTCGGAATGAATGGCACGCAACGCGACGGTTGCAGTAGTTCACTTCAAGACGTTCCAGCGGCAACTGAGGAGCGAAGAGCCCCTCACCCCCAACCCTCTCCCCGCAAGAGCGGGGCGAGGGAGCGCACCGCATGCGCAGCCGCCTACAGCCCCAGCTTTTTCCTGCGCTGGCCGAGCGTGCGCAGCCGCAAGGCGTTGAGCTTGATGAAGCCCGCCGCATCGCGGTGATCGTAGGCGACGGCGCCTTCCTCGAAGGTGACGAGGTCCTGATCGTACAGCGAGTACTTGCTCTCGCGGCCGATCATGATGACGTTGCCCTTGTAGAGTTTCAGCCGCACGCGGCCGGTGACGTATTGCTGGCTGTGATCGATCGCCGCCTGCAGCATCTCCCGCTCCGGCGAAAACCAGAAGCCGTTATAGACCAGCTCGGCATATTTCGGCATCAGCTCGTCCTTGAGGTGCGCCGCACCCCGATCGAGCGTGATCTGCTCGATGCCGCGATGAGCGGCGAGCAGGATGGTGCCGCCCGGCGTCTCGTACATGCCGCGCGACTTCATGCCGACGAAACGGTTTTCGACCAGATCGAGGCGACCGATGCCGTTGGCGTGGCCGAGTTCGTTGAGCCTGGCCAGCAAATTCGCCGGCGACATCTTGTTGCCGTCGATCGCGGTGGCATCGCCCTTTTCGAAATCGATGGTGATGACAGTGGCCTGGTCCGGCGCCTTTTCCGGATCGATGGTGCGCGAGTAAACGTAATCGGGCACCTCGAACGCGGGATCCTCCAGCACCTTGCCCTCGCTGGAAGCGTGCAGGAGATTGGCGTCGACCGAGAACGGCGCCTCGCCGCGCTTGTCCTTGGCGATCGGAATCTGGTGCGCCTCGGCAAACGCGATCAGCTGCTCGCGCGAGCGCAAGTCCCATTCGCGCCACGGCGCGATGATGGTGACGTCGGGCTTCAAGGCATAATAGGCGAGTTCGTAGCGGACCTGGTCGTTGCCCTTTCCGGTCGCGCCATGGGACACCGCGTCGGCGCCAAGTTTTTCGGCGATTTCGATCTGCTTCTTGGCGATCAGCGGCCGCGCGATCGAGGTGCCCAGCAGATACTGTCCCTCATAGACCGCGTTGGCGCGGAACATCGGAAACACATAGTCGCGGACGAATTCCTCGCGCAAATCCTCGATGAAAATGTTCTCCGGCTTGATGCCGAGCAGCAGCGCCTTCTGGCGCGCCGGCTCCAGTTCCTCGCCCTGGCCGAGATCGGCCGTGAAAGTGATGACCTCGGCGCCGTAAGTCTGATGCAGCCATTTCAGGATGATCGAAGTGTCGAGGCCACCCGAATAGGCGAGCACTACCTTCTTGACGTCCTTGCTCATGAATATCCCGTTGAATTGAATGCCCGAATTTGCCGGCGAACCGTGCGCGTCAGCGCAAATGGCTTACAGGCAGAAAGGCCGCCCGCGCAAGCGCTCACACCGGCGAAGACGGCCCCACCTCGCGGCCGCGCCGTTTTCGCAAGAGCCGTTTTTGCAGGAAACGATACCCCGGCCAGGCCAGCCGCGTCAGCGCGGCGTCGATGCTCCCGTCCGAGAGCCGGGTCGACGGCCAGCGGTAGATATAACCATGGGCCAGCCATACCAGCAGAAACGTCACCAGCCCGGCGGCCGCGACATCGGTAAAGAAATGCCCGCCGAACGCCATCCGCAGCGCGCTGGTGATGACGCCGAACAATGTCGCAGCAGCATAGGCCAGCGGCCGCCATGCCGGCGGCGTCAGCGCCGCCGGCGCATAGGTCCAGAATGCTGTGGCGCCTTCGCCGGAGAAGAACGAACAATTGCGGCCGCAGCCGCCGCGCGGGTCCCACCACGGCACGAACGGCAGATCGCCGTTGAATTGCGTCACCAGCACCGGGCGCGGCCGGCCCCAATAGCTCTTGAACGCGAGATTGGTGAGAATGCCGGCGGAGAGCGTCAGCGTCACCAGCAGGAAGATGATCGCGCGCCCCGATATCAACAGCGGCCGATCCGGCCGCGCCAGCTTCACCACGACGGCGACAATCGACGGCAGCGCAATCCCCCACGCGATCCACATCGCGGCATCGCGAGCGAAGGCGGCCAGCGTGTTGAGTTTCAGCGGGAAGGATGTGGTCGCCGCATCGTAAAACAAGGCAGCGAGCTTGAGATCGAGTTCGGGATAGATCCCGAACAGCAATCCGACTGTCAGCGTGAGCCCAAGCGCGATGAAAAGTCCGGTCCGGTTCATGGCGCGGGGTTTAGCCGAGGGCGCTCGTGATGAAAAGGCTCGGAAGCTGCTTCACCCTCCCCTGGAGGGAGGGTCGACGCGAATGCAATGAGCGGCCCTCTCCCTCCAGGGGAGGGTAAGCGAGAGCGCTCTGTTCCTCACGACGGCGGCGGGGTTTGTGAGGGCAGCGGAGGCAGAGGCGGCAGCGGGCGCGGCGGCGCGCGCCAGGCGCCGGCATTGCGGCCGGCGATCATCCAGTAGACGAGACCGGCGACGATCCCGGCGCCGGTCATGATTTCCAGATGACGCCGGACGATGCCCTCGAAGGAAAGCGTCGCAGGGTCGAACGGGATCAGGCCGAGATAGCACGCCAAACCGACGAGGCCGCCGCCGACCGCGTAGGTCAGCACGCCCCTGACATAAAAGGCTTCCGTTATCGCGACCACGATCATCGCCGGCAGCAGCGCGAAGCCAGAGACAAAGATGAAGCCGAAGCCGATCACGACGTTGAGCGCGCTTTGATCGATCGGGCCGGTCTCGAAATCGCTGAATTCCGGAAACAGCAGCGCGCCGACCACGATCATCCCGGCCACCAGGCAAGCGGCGAGAAATCCGAACAGGATCACGAACAGGCGTCCGATCAGTGCCATCGTATTAATCCATCGTCGAATAGCCGCAGCGCTTCCCCTACCATCGTCATGCCCGGGCTTGACCCGGGCATCCACGTCTCACTGTGCCGACGCGGAGCCAAGACGTGGATGGCCGGGACAAGCCCGGCCATGACAAACGTTGGCGTTCTCTTCATCTCAATCCGTCATCGCCATGGCGCGCAGCGCCTGGCGCTCGCGCGCCGACAATTTCTCGGTCTCCGATTTCAACTGGCCGCAGGCGGCAAGGATGTCGCGGCCGCGGGGCGTGCGCACCGGCGAGGAGTAGCCGGCGTTGAAGATATATTCGGAGAATTTTTCGATCTGCTCCCAGTCCGAACACTCGTAAGCCGTGCCCGGCCACGGATTGAACGGGATCAGGTTGATCTTGGCCGGAATGCCCTTCAGCAGCTTCACCAGCAGCTTGGCATCCTCGAGCGAATCGTTGACGCCTTTGAGCATCACATATTCGAAGGTGATGCGCCGCGCATTGGAGGACCCCGGGTAATCGCGGCAGGCCTGGAGCAATTCGGCAATCGGATATTTGCGGTTCAGCGGCACCAATTCGTTGCGCAGCTCGTCGCGCACCGCGTGCAGCGAGATCGCCAGCATCACCCCGATTTCATCGCCGGTGCGGATGATGTTGGGCACCACGCCCGAGGTCGACAGCGTGATGCGGCGGCGGGAAATGCCGATGCCTTCATTGTCGGCGACGATCAGGAGCGCATCGCGCACCGCGTCGAAATTATACAGGGGCTCGCCCATGCCCATCATCACCACATTGGTGACGAGGCGGCTGCCGGTTGGCGTCTCGCGGTCGGCCCAGTCGTTGAGGCGATCGCGCGCCACCATGATCTGGCCGACGATTTCGCCCGCGGTCAGGTTGCGCACCAGCCGCTGCGTGCCGGTATGACAGAACGAGCAATTCAGCGTGCAGCCGACTTGCGAGGAAACGCACAGCGTGCCGCGGTCGGTCTCCGGGATATAGACGCATTCGACTTCATGCGCCCGCTCGATCTTGTCGCCGCTCGGCAGCCGCAGCAGCCATTTGCGGGTGCCGTCATTGGAAACCTGCTCGGCGACCACTTCGGGACGCGCGACGGTGAAATGCCGATCGAGTTCGACGCGCATTTCCCTGGATATGCTGGTCATCTCGTCGAAATCCTGCGCGCCGCGGACATAGATCCAGTGCCACAATTGCTGCACGCGCATCTTGCGCTGCGCCGGCGCCACGCCGATGGCGCCGAGCCGTTCGGCTATCTCCGCGCGCGACCATCCGACCAGCGAGGGCTTTGCCGGCGGCACGTAGGTTTCGAGCGCGATTTTTTCCAATGGCGCTTCCGCGCGCGCCGGGGTCGCCACGCGCGTCGCATTCTCTGCGGTCCCGGTCGAAATGTCGGTCATTGCGGCATGATCTCGTACATGGAGACAGGCAGGGTGGGCAAAGCAAGCGTGCCCACCACTGACGCTAACGGTGGGCACGGCGCGACGCGCCTTTGCCCACTCTACGATTCATTATCAGATAGGCTTTCTGCGGCCCCCAAACAACGCCGTTTTAACATTGCAAGACGCCTAGCGCCTGCAATCCTGCGCCAGCCTGTCGAGCGCCTGGGACAGGCCTTTGAGGGAGAAGGTGTCGGTGGTCTCGGTGCCCTTGGCGGAGGTGCCCTTGACCGTCACATCAGCGGCCTTGCGCATGGCATCCACCATCCGCTCTTCCTCGGCGGCATTCTTGATCCAGAGCCCGTCGCCCTGGGTGTACATCGAATAGGCCGCGCCGCCGACCTCCAGCGTCGATTCCGAGCCCGGCTTCAACGTGTAGCCAATCATGACGGAGACTTCGTTGGTGACTTTTTCAGCCGGTCGCGTCGAGACGAACGCATAGGCCGGGTCGCGCGGACGGTTGGGCGGATTGGTTTTCGACGACGAGGGCTTGGCGAGTGCGAAGCACACCTTCTTGCCGTTCGGCGCCGCGGTGTAAGCCCCCCAGGTGCCGAACTGGCCGATCAGTGTCGGCTCGGCGACGCCCGCGACGGCAGCGGCGGGCTTGGCTTCCGGTTTTGCGGCGGCGGCGGGCTTGGCCGCGCCTTTCGACGAAGCCCCCTGCGCCAGCGCGGGGATCACGACCCCGCACACCAGCACACTCGCCACCAGAGTTGTCACGATTCGCGAAACGGACATGATCGAGTCTGGTTCCCCCATCATTGTGACTGGAAGATGGCCCGACATGCCACGGCCACAAGTCGGTGGATAGCCGGGAAATGCTTTTTTGAAAAGGCCGTTACGGAACTCGGAACCGCAGCGCCGGCGCGCGCGCCGCCTGAATCTTTCCGCAAGCCGTTTTCCTTAAGCTTTTGAACGCGCGGTGCGCTGTTTCTCCCACTGTGTGTCGGTCCATTGCAGCAGATCCTCGGCGCCAGAACCGCGCAAATGCGAGCCTCCGTCCTGCACCACCATCTCGCCATTGATGTAACCGGCCGAATCGGAAATCAGAAAACTCGCGAGATTGGCAAGCTCGCCATGTTCGCCGACCCGGCCGAGCGGATTTCTGGTTGCCCAGCCCTGGTCGCGGCCCTCGGGGCGAAGCTGGCCCGATGCGCCCGGAGTCGGGAACGCGCCCGGCGCAATCGCCACCGTGCGAATGCCCTTGGGTCCCCATTCCACCGCGAGGCTTTTTGTCATGGCGAGAATGGCCGATTTCGCCATCGCCGAAGGCACCGTGAAGGCACGGCCGGTAATGGTCGAGGTCGAAAGGATGCTCAGCACCACGCCCCGGTGTCCTGCCTCGATCCAGCGTTTACCCGCCGCGAGCGTGCAATACAGCGCGCCGTGCAGCGTCGGCGCCAGAATGGCGTCGGCGGCGCGAAACGACAGATGCTCGGTCTGCGCGATGAAGGTCGCGGCCGCATTGTTGACCAGCACGTCGAGCGGCGGATCGCGCCAGATCGCTTCCATCATGGCGTCGACCGCGGCGCCGTCGCGCAGATCGCATCGGATCGGGGTGACCTTGCCGCCGAGATCGCTGCGCATCCGGGCTGCCGTCGCCTCCAGCAATTCAAGCCGGCGGCCGCAAATGATCAGTTCGGCGCCAAGCTCCACGAAACGACGTCCCATCGCCGCACCAAGGCCGCTTCCGCCGCCGGTGACCAATATCCGTTTTCCCGCCAACAGACCCTTTTCAAACATCGTTTTATACCCTTTCCAACAAGACCCGACCTCATCCCTGCGTAACGGCTTCGCCGTTGCCGCTGGAGGAGCGCGGCTTCGCCGCGTCTCGAAGGATGAGCCGGGCCTCATGGTTCGAGACGGCGCACCGGACAGCGCAAGGGCGCTGCCGGGAGCGCGCCTCCTCTCCATGAGGGGCGTGCATCCGTAATGTATTGTAGCCCGGCTTCAAATCCGGCATGAAGCATCCGGCATCCTTTGTGCGTCCGAAAGTCAGGTGTGTCCATGAAAGCCATTCTCTGCTCGCAATATTGCGGACCCGACGATCTCGTGCTGACCGAGGTGCCCGATCCGGTGGCCGAAGCCGGCCAGGCCGTCATTGCCATCAAGTCGGCGGCGCTGAATTTCTTCGACCTCCTGATGATCCAGGGCAAATACCAGATCAAGCCGCCGTTTCCGTTTTCGCCGGCGGCGGAAGTCGCCGGCGTGATCGAAAGCGTCGGCGCCGGCGTCACCGATCTGAAAGTTGGCGACCGCGTGGTGGCGTCCTGCGGCCACAACGGCGCCCGCGAAAAGATCGCGTTGCCGGCAAATAGCATCGTCAAGATTCCCGATAATCTCGATTTCGATCGCGCCGCCGGCATCATCATCATCTACGGCACCGCGCTGCATGCGCTGGAGGATCGCGCCAGCCTCAAGCCCGGCGAGACCATGGCGGTGCTCGGCGCCGCCGGCGGCACGGGTCTGGCGGCCTGCGAGCTCGGCAAACTGATGGGCCTGAAGGTGATCGCCTGTGCGTCCTCGGATGAAAAAATCGAATTCGCCAAGGCGCACGGCGCCGAGCTTGGATTGAACTATGCCAAGGAAGACCTCAAGGAAGGCCTGCGGCGGCTGACCAACGGCAAGGGCGCCGATATCATTTTCGATCCGGTCGGCGGCAGCTATGCCGAGGCGGCACTGCGTTCGATCGCTTGGGAAGGCCGTTTCCTCGTGATCGGCTTTGCCGCCGGCGAGATTCCGAAAATGCCGCTCAATCTCGCGCTGTTGAAGGGCTGCGACATCCGAGGCGTGTTCTGGGGCGCGTGGACCCGGCTCAACGCGGAAAAGAATCGCGCCAATCTGGAAAAGCTGGTGAAGTGGACTGCGGAAGGCAAGATCTCATCGCATGTCGATCGCACCTTCCCGCTGGCGCAGACCGCGGATGCCCTGAAAGTGCTCGCGGGCCGCAAGGCCATGGGCAAGGTGATCCTGCATCCCTGAGTTGAAAGAGCGATCAGGGCGGGGAGATGCGGCATTGCCGTGCGCCCTGGGTGCAGCGCAGCGAGGCATGCCCAGCTTTAAGCCGGAGCGTGATCCATGAGCCCCGCGCACGCCGTTGCGAAGTTCTCAAAAACCGCCCTTGCCGCGTCAAATCCTGCACAATTCTTGTGCATATCGCGAAGATTTGAGAGAAATTGCAGAAAATAGCCGTCCCCCGCCCCAACAAAAACAAAATATTTCCCAATTCACGCCGTCGACGGTCGCCTTTTGGACTGATTCACAGGGCGAGTTAGGGGTTGGCAACCGGCGGCCGAGTTAACAATACCGTTAAAAAACTTGGCTAACAATCAGCTAACAATAACAAGTGATCGCAAACAATGCTAGGTTGCCGATTGTTGCGTGGGTAGCGTGGAGGCATCACATGGCGCGAAGGACGAGGTTCACTGCGTACGACGAGCCGGTCGTCGAAGAGTTCGACGACGATGACGCGCGCGCGCGCGTCTCTGAATTCTTGTCGTACCAGTCCGCGCCTTTGCCTGCGAGAAGGATCGGAGCCTCGTCGGAGGACGACATGCCGATCTTCCTCTCCACACCGGACGAGCTTGATCGGCCGCGTTTCGGCAGGGGCAGGGCGTCGGCGATCTCGTCGCGCCTTCTCAAACTCAGTATTCTAGCGGCATGCGTGGCGGCGGTCGTTGCCGGGATCATGTCGATGGAGAACCCGCTGGCTGTGTTTGCCAACGCCAAGGCTTCGCTGATCGGCACATCGGCGGGTCAGTCCGCGGCGATACAGTCGGCTACCGCCCAGATGAAGGCCGCGCCGGAGCCCGTGGTCGCCGTGCGCTCGGCGAGCGCCGAGCAGGCGGCGCCGGAAACTCAACCGACCTCACGGGCTCTGCCGCCGACCGCGAAGAGCGCGCCGACGCGCGACGACATCGCGGCTGCGTTCAGGACCGCCCGTCAGGGTCAACCGGCGGAAGTCGTTCAGCCCACCGCCCCGCCGCCGGTCGCCGCCGCTCCGGCGGCAAGGCGGCTCGATCCCGACGAACTCGCGGCGCTGCTGAAGCGGGCCAAGAGCTTGATCGCGATCGGCGATATCGCACCTGCCCGGCTGTTGCTCGAACGGGCAGCGGACGCGCAAGAACCCAGCGCCGCGCTGCTGCTGGCCCAGACCTACGATCCCGCCGTGCTTGGGACGCAGGATATGCGAAGCATCACTCCTGATCCGGCGAAGGCGCGCGACTGGTATCAGAAGGCGGCCCGGTTCGGGTCGCAGGATGCGCAGCAGCGCCTCAGTCAAATGCAGAACTAGCGCACTAATAGTCTTCACCAACGGGGTTACAACATGCAGCGCTTACTTGGACTGGCGATTGTCGCCATGATGATGGCTTGTGGCCTCGCGGCACGGGCCGAGGACGGAGAGTTTGATCCGGCAAAGGTCAGCGAAAGCCTCAAGGCGATCTTCCAGTTCGGATCGGTGGAAACCAAGAAGGCTTTGAACGCCAACACGGTGACGCTGATATCCGGCACCATCGGCGGCACCTATGTGCAGTTCGGCGCCGACCTTGCCTCCGTGCTGGACGACGGAAATAAACTGCGGGTTCTGCCGATCATCGGCCGCGGCTCGGTGCAAAGCGTCGCCGACGTTCTGTTTCTCCAGGGCGTCGATCTCGGAATCGTGCGCGCCGACACGCTCGACTACCTGGAGAAGAAAGGCTTCGCCAAGGACATCAAGAAGCAGTTCACCTACGTGACCAAGCTTTACAACGAAGAGATGTACGTCATCGCGTCGAAATCGATACACAGCGTTAGGGAGCTCGAGGGCAAGACCGTCAGCGTCGATCTTCCGAATGGCGGAACCTTCGTGACCGCCGCGATCGTGTTCGAGCGGCTCGGCATCAAACCCAACTTCGTCTATGTCGAACAACGCATCGCCATGGAGAAAATGAAGGCCGGCGAAATCGACGCCGTGATTGCCGTTGGAGGCAAGCCATACAAGTCCGTCAGCACCTTCAGTGACAATCGGTTTCATCTGGTGCCCGTCGACTACGCCAAACCGCTGCAGACCGACTACCTGCCTGCAACCCTGACCGCGAAGGACTATCCCAACCTGATTGCCGAGCAGGAGCAGGTCGACACGATCGCCGTGCCGGCGGTGCTGGCGGCCTATAACTGGGCTCCCAACACCGAGCGGTATCGCAAGCTCGCGCTATTCGTCGACGCCTTTTTCACGAAGTTTCCCAAGTTCCAGAATCCGCCCTTCCATCCGAAATGGAAGGAGGTTTCGCTATCCGCTCCGCTTGCCGACTGGCAACGTCTGCCTGCCGCCAAGCAATGGCTCGATCAGCACGGCATCGAGCCGGTGGCGCGCAACCGCTTCGATGAATTCCTGAAGCAGACCCCGGCGGCGGCAAAGCTGCAGCAATCGCCGACCGACAAGGAAGCGTTGTTCAAGCAATTCCAGGCCTGGGAAGCCGAGAGGAATGCCTCGGCGCAGGTGCGCCCGCCCAAGCCGCAACAACAGCCACAACAGCGCTAGCGGTTGCGGGCAGATCGGGGCGGCCGGCATCCAGCGATGGGCCACCCCGATCGATCAACCGGTCCGGACCGGGGCAAAGATTTCCTGCTCGAGTGCGATCCCCTTGAGCGGAAACGCGCCGAGGGATTGCGCCGAAATACCTCCGAGCCGGACGAAATCGGACGACAGCAGCAGCGGCCGGTCAAGCTGACGGCACATCGATTCGATGCGCGCCGTGAGATTGACGGCCGGCCCGATCACGGTGAAATCGAGCCGGGTGTCGCTGCCGATATTGCCATACATCACGTCGCCGACATGCAATGCCAGGCCGTATTCGATGCGCAGCAAGCCGGCGCCTTGGCGCCGGCGGTTCTCCTCGATCAGCGCGGCCTGCGCGCGTTCGGCGGCGACCAGGGCCGCGCTGCACGTCGCTGAGGTGTCGGCTACAATCGGGAAAATCGCCAGCATCGCATCGCCGATGAATTTCAGGATCTCGCCGCCCTGCTCCGCCACGGCGTCGCACATCGGGCCGAAATAGCCGTTGAGAAGCTCGATCAGGTCCTCGCGCGATAATGCTTCGGACAGGCTGGTAAAACCCCTGAGGTCGCAGAGCCAGATCACCGCCCTGATGGTTTCCCCGGTGCCGCGCTGGATTTGACCCTCGAGCACGCGGCCTCCGGATTGCCGTCCGACGTAGGTATCCAGCAGGGTGCGCGCGGTGCGGCGCAGCGCCTGGACTTCGAGATTGAATGCGACCGCGGGGATCATGGCCTCGAACAGTGCGAGTTCATCGCGGTTGAAACCGCCGCGGCGCGTGGTGGCAAGCGATAGCGCCTTGTGGCTGCCGTCGGCGAACGGCACCGAATGCACGATATAATCGGTGAAGCCGTCGCGGCGCAGCTCCGCGAGGATGGCGAATTCGCCGTGGTGCGGTGGCGCGGTGAGATCGCAGCGCACCGGACCGCCGCCTTCATAGGCGATTCCGATCGGGCTGTTTGACATCGTCACCAGGCTGTCCGCCCCGGCGCGGTACAAACGCTCGGTCGTGCCCTTGCCGAGTTGCCAAAGACCGCTGAAGGAAAAAATCTGCGGATGCAGGATTGGAACGCCGGTGGTGATACGCGAGACATCCACCCCTGCGGCGCGAAGCTCGGATGCAAATGCTTCGAGAAACTCGTTGGCTTCGACCCGCCTGCGGGCGCCGGTCATCAGCCAGCGAATGACCGGATGCGCTTCGTCTCTGGCCATCAGCTTCGGCACGATGGGCCGCTCAATCTTCCTGGTCTATGCCCCGCTTCAGCGCAGCGCGCGCGGCATCGCGATGCTCCGGCGTGATGTGGGTCGCAACCATCCGGATCGCGGTCGCCAGTATCGCGGCATCGTCGGTGAAGCCGAGCACCGGCAACATGTCTGGAACGAAGTCGAACGGCAGGATGAAATAGGCGATGGCGCCGAGCAGCGCCGCCTGCACATGGCGCGGGGTCTGTTTGTCGAACGCGCAATAATAGGCCGCGAGCAAATCCTCCGCGAACGGAAGCTTGGCGACGACGCGCTTCAGCTTGATCCAGAACCGCCTGCGCACGCTCTCACGGTCTTTCGCCAGCCTGTCGGCTGGTTCAAAGCCCACGGTATGCTCGGTTGCCATCGCCTGGGGCTCCCTTAGGGTGCGCGGTAAATCGCCGCAGCGGACGCAGGCTCAAGAGTTGGGGATGTGGCGCCGCCGCCGCAAGATTGCTGGGGAACGTTCAGGCCACCCCGAACTGGCTTGCGATCGCGTTCATGGCCTTGGCGAGATCGATGTCGCGGGCGGTGACGCCGCCGACATCGTGGGTCGCCAGAACCACTTCCACCGTCCTGTAAACGTTACGCCATTCTGGATGATGATCCGTCTTTTCAGCCACTAACGCCGCGCGAGACATGAACCCGAACGCTTCGTTGAAATCCTTGAAAGTGAAGGTTCGGGTGATCGCCTCGCGGCCCGGTACTTCGGTCCACCCGGACAACCCCTTCAACGCCGATTTTCGCGTCTCCGCCGACAGCCGTTCCGCCATGATCGCCTCTCCCGATTCACACCAACTTTACCCTAACACCGGCCGGCGCGCTTCGATCCATGCCACAATGGGACGGCAAGCGCTCCGTAACCATGACGCCGTTGTAACTCTGCGCTGGCAGCAAATTTGCTACAATATCGATCTAAATCGATCTAAGCGTATGGCCGCATGACATTGAGCATCAAACGCTTGTTTACCAGATCGATGACCGGCGGCCTCGACCTTGTCGGGCCGCCGAGAGCGCCGTCGCCGCGCTCGGCGAGGCAGAAGATGATGCTGGTGACGCTGGCGGGGATCCTTGCCATCGTCGGCTCGCTTGCCGGCGCCTACTACTTCGCAACGCGGCCGATGACATTGCGGATCGCGGTCGGTCCCGCCAACAGCGATGACCTCAGGCTGGTCCAGACCCTGACCCAGGCCTTTGCCCACCACTCCGTTCGCTTGCGCCCGATCCAGACCGATGGGGCCACCGCGAGCGCCCGGACGCTTGCCGAAGGCAAGACCGACCTGGCCATCATCCGCGGCGATCTCGAAGTGCCGAAAAATGCGCAAGCCGTGGCGACGCTGCGCAAGAATGTGGTGGTGCTGTGGGTGCCGCCGGCTGCGAAGGGCAAAGGCAAGATGTCGGCCCGGAAGATCACCAAGATCCAACAGCTTGCCGGCCACAGCATCGGCGTCGTCGGCCGCACCGAGGCCAACGTCAATTTGCTCAAGGTGATCCTGCAGCAATATGGCGTGGATCCGGCCAAGGTCGAGATCGTCCAGTTCCCGGCCAACGACGCCGCCGACGCCATCCGCAAGCAGAAGGCGGATGCCTATCTCGCGGCCGGACCGGTCAACAGCAAGATCACCGCGGACGCGATCGCCGCATCGACGCGCGACGGTGGTGCGCCGAGCTTCCTTGCGATCGACGCGGCCGAGGCGATCGCGCAAAACCATCCGATGTATGAGGCATCGGAAATCCCTGCCGGCGCCTTCGGCGGCTCGCCCGCCAAGCCCGAGGAAGAAGCCAAGACGATCAGCTTCTCCCATCACATTGTGGCGCGGAAGGGTCTTTCGGATTCGACCGTCGCCGCCTTCACCCGGCAATTGTTTGCGATACGCCAGACGCTGATGGCGGAATTCCCGCTGGCGGCCAAGATCGAGACGCCCGACACCGACAAGGACGCCGTGATCCCCGTGCATCCCGGCGCCGCGGCTTTCGTCGACGGCGAGGAAAAAACCTTCCTCGATCACTACAGCGATTACATCTGGTGGGGACTGATGGCGCTGTCCGCGATGGGCTCCGCCGGCGCGTGGTTCGCGGGATATCTGAAAAAGGACGAACGCAGCAACAACTCCTCGCTGCGGGACCGGTTGCTGGAGATGATCGCGACGGCGCGGCGCAGCGACTCCGCCGAAGAACTCGATCGGATGCAGGCCGAGGCGGACGGCATCCTGCGCGATACGCTGACTTGCTTTGAGCATGGCGCCATCGAGGAAGGGGCGTTGACCGCCTTCAATATCGCGCTTGAGCAATTCCACAATGCGGTAGCCGACCGCAAGGCATTGCTGATGAGCATGCCGCAGAACCTGCAACGCGCCAGCGCGCAGTTTCGGGCCACCGCAACCTTGTAAACCGTGATTCCTGTAATCGAGCCGTCACAGACTTTTCCTAGGTCTGTCGGCGCCGTCTGCGCATTCCGACGGCCGACCCCAGGAGGCATGCATGACGATTCAGATTCCTCGCAAGATTTCTCGCGGACTTTCCCGCCGGCGCTTTCTTTCCACCGCCGCCGCGACGGGCGCCGGCGCATTTGGCGCCCTGGCGATGCCCTATCTCAGCCGCGCCGCCGACCGGCCGCAAATCATCCATGGCGTGCAATCCGGCGACGTCGGCGCCGACGGCGGCGTGGTGTGGGCGCGCGCCGACCGGCCGTCGCAGATGATGGTCGAAGTCGCGACAACGGAATCGTTTGGCAATGCGAGGGCCTTGCCGCCGATCGCAACCCTGCCCGAGAGCGACTTCACCGCGAAAATGCTGCTGGAAAACCTCCCCGCCGGGCAGGATATTTTTTATCGTGTCCGGTTCCGCGACCTGTCGCATACCGACGTGTCGAGCGAGCCGGTTGTCGGCCGCTTCCGCACAGCGCCGGCCGACCGTCGCGACGTCAGCTTCGTCTGGGGCGGCGATGTCGCAGGCCAAGGCTGGGGCATCAATCCCGACGACGGCGGCATGTTCACCTATGCCACCATGTTAAAGCACAGACCGGATTTCCTGCTGCACTCCGGCGACACGATTTACGCCGACGGCATCATTCCCTCAGAAGTCAAGCTCGCCGACGGCACGGTCTGGAAGAACGTCACGATCCCGGAGAAAGCAAAGGTCGCCGAGACGCTCGACGAATTCCGCGCGGCTCACAAGTACAATTTCCTCGACGACAATGTGCGCGCCTTCAACGCCGAGGTGCCGATCTTCGTGCAATGGGACGACCATGAGGTCACCAACAACTGGTCGGCGTCGAAACAGCTCCCCGCCGCCTACAAGGAACGCGACATTACTTTGCTCGCCGCGCGCGCCGCGCGCGCGTTCCACGAGATGTATCCGTTGCGCGAAAGCATTGTCGAGCCGGGTCGGGTTTACCGGACCCTGGGCTATGGTCCGCATCTCGACGTGTTCATGCTGGATGAGCGCAGCTATCGCGGCCCCAATGGTCCGAACCTGCAGACCGCTTATGGCCCGGACAGCTATTTTCTCGGACCCGATCAGCTGTTGTGGCTGAAACGGGCGCTATTGAACTCGCGCGCCACCTGGAAGGTGATCGCATCCGACATGCCGCTTAGCCTCGTTGTCTATGACGACGCGGCCAACAAGAAGGGGTCGGAAGCATTTGCACAGGGCGACGGCCCGCCGCGCGGCCGCGAGCTTGAGATCGCCGATCTGTTGCGCTTCATCAAGACGTCCGGTGTCGTCAACACCGTGTGGCTAACGGCGGATGTGCACTACGCCGCCGCGCATTACTACAATCCCGACAAGGCGCAATTCCAGGATTTCGAGCCGTTCTGGGAATTCGTCTCCGGTCCGTTGCATGCGGGCACGTTTGGACCGAACGAACTCGACAACACCTTCGGGCCCGAGGTGAAATTCATCAAGGCGCCGGGTCTCGACAAACAGAACCTGCCGCCGTCGGCTGGAATGCAGTTCTTCGGTCACGTCAAGATCGACGGCGCGTCGGGACAGATGACGGTAACGCTGCGGGATCGCGCCGATGTAGCGCTGTGGTCGACCACGCTCGACCCGAAGCGGGGGTAGGTGGCACCACCGTGGTTCTGTGAGTTTGGCCCAAAGAGAAGTCGTCATGCCCGGGCTTGTCCTGGCTTGCCCCGGCCATGACGGTAGACCAAGACTTGTTCGCCAACTCTCAGGGAGACTTCACGCTGCCGTCGGTTCGGCGCCTCAGCAACGTCTCCAGCGCGTCAGGCGAATAGGGCTTTGACAGGCGCGGCTTGGCGGCGAACGCGGCTGGCAGCCGGACATCGGCGCCATATCCCGTGACAAAGGCAAAGGGTATTTTCAGCGCATCCAGCCGTTCGGCGATCGCAAAGCTCTTTTCACGGACCAGGCCGACATTCAGCAGGGCAAAATCCGGGGTGCGATCGGCGATCAGCTGGAGCGCTCGCGCCACATTTCCGGCGGTTCGAACTGTCTTCACCCCGAATCCGAGAATCGTGTCCTCGAAGTCGAGCGCGAGGAGCGGATCGTCCTCGACAATCAACACATCCTCGGGCATGCCGTCGGGGGAGGCAGGTTCCATGATCTCGCCAAATACGCGGGTCGGAGTCAGGTCAAACGTGGATCGGATGCCCGGGCCGGGCCCGGCAGAGTGGGGCAGTCCAGTGTCGAAGCCTATAAAAAGCGCATCGACCCGGTTCCGCCAGTGAAACCATCATATTGCTATTTCAATGTCTGTGCACTTGTGAACATAAGGATCGGATAAAGTCGGTTATTGTCCGCCACAAGGGAAACGACGGCCTCCTCAAGGACATCAAATGCGTGCCAGCCGCGAGGGACCAGCGGTCGGGGGTGACCGGCCCTTCAACAATCTGCTGCGCCGCCTCAGCACAGGGGATTTCGATTTGATCGCGCCGCAGCTCTCGCACCAGGACGCAGGCGCCAACGACCTGCTCTATAATCCCGGCGACAATGTCGAGACCGTGCATTTTCCATGCGGGCCAAGCCTCGTGTCCTACATGGTCCAAAATGAGGACGGCCGTGACGTCGAGACCATCCTGATCGGCCGCGAGGGCGCCGTCGGCGGCATCGTCAGTCAGGGATATCTGCCGGCCTATACGCGCATCATGGTCAAGTTCGGCGGGCCGTTCGCGCGGCTGTCGGTCGGAAAGCTCGATGCCGCCAAGGAAAGATCGGCCACGCTGCGCAACGTGTTCGCCCGTTACGCCGATTGCATGCTGGCCCAGATTTTCCAGTCGACCGCCTGCAATGCCATCCATTCGATCGAGCAGCGCACCGCGAAATGGATCGTTTCGGCGATGGAGCGCACCAACGGCGACGGGGTCGTGCCGCTGACGCATGAGCAGATCGCGACCTTGCTCGGGGTCGGCCGCAGCTATACCAGCCGCGTGATCCAGACCTTCAAGGCGGAGGGCATTCTGGAAACCCGCCGCGGCTCCATCCTGGTCCGCAACCCCGACGCGCTTCGGATGCGGGCCTGCCTTTGCAACGAGGCGGTCAAGGACCACTTCGAAGAAGTTTTGCGAGGCGTGTACCCTGCCCCCGAAAAAGGCAATTAAGCCGGACTATTCCTGCGCAACGAAACCGCGCTATCGTTGCTGGCATGAGCGGGGCAGGATTTCACGTCATCTTCGACATTGCGGCCTGGCTCGCGGCGGGCGCTGCCGTCTGGGGGCTGTCGCGGGTGCGATATCTGCAGTTTCCGGCCCAGTCGTTCCAACTACCGTATCTTGCAGCCTTGGTGTTCGGGGCCGGATTGGGCGCTTACCTGTTTGGAACGCTGAATCTGTGGCTGTCCGGACAGGCGGGAATCGCCCGATCGGTCGAAGGCGCCATCGCCGGCGGCATTGTTGCGGTCGAACTTTACAAATGGCGGATGGGCCTGGCGCTCCGCACCGGGGCACGCTTTGCGTTGCCGCTTGCGATTGGCATCGCCGTCGGTCGCATCGGCTGCTTCTTTGCGGGGCTAGACGATTTCACTTACGGCACGCCGACCACGCTTCCCTGGGGACATGATTTCGGCGACGGCGTCGCGCGGCATCCGGTGCAACTCTACGAGAGCGCCGCGATGGCAGGTTTTGCGGCCTGCTATGTCGCGGCCGTCATAAGACGGGAAGGCTTTGTCATCACCAATGGCTTCTATCTGGCCCTCGCATGTTATGGCGCCCAGCGCTTCCTATGGGAGTTTCTCAAACCATATAGCGCGGTGATCGGTCCCCTGACATTGTTTCACCTGCTATCGCTCGTCATCCTGCTCTATGCCGCCGTCATGCTGGCGACGGCCTCCAATGCAAGATTGGAACGACATGAACGCGCCGTTGCGTAGATCGCGTCCCTATATTTTCTGGGGCCAAACCCAGTCACTGTGTGAAACCTGCCTGACGCTGGTGCCGACCAAGATCCAGATCCTCGGTGACGAGGTCTGGTATGAAAAACGCTGCACGCAGCACGGCGTCCAGTCGACGCTGGTGTCGACCGACGCCACCTATTGGCGACGCTGCAAGGAATTCATCAAGCCCGGCGACAGACCGCTGGCGTTTCAACGGCACACCGAATTCGGCTGCCCGTTCGATTGCGGATTATGCCCCGATCACGAGCAGCATTCGTGCCTCGCCCTGATCGAGATCACCGAGCACTGCAATCTCACCTGTCCGGTCTGCTTCGCCGAATCCTCGCCGGCGCGAACGGGTTTTAGGTCGCTGGCGACGATCGAAAAAATGCTGTCCGATGGTCACCATGAGCTTCACGCCGACCCCCCTGTTTGGGGTGATCGCCATCATCGCCGCTGCCGTCGGAATTGGCGGAATCCTGCTGATCCGGCTCGCGCTGCGCGGACAGCGGCGTTAACTGTTCAGGCGTAACTGCCCGGCAATGCCTAAAGTGCCGGAAATGCCCGTGAATTTTGCTCGATGCGGTGAGGTTTCTCGTTGTTTTTCGACGATTTCTGACTATATTGCGCCGCAACGAGTAGGGTGTGCCCGGTCCTTTTGGCCGGGCTTCCTTTTTGGGCACCGAGTGCCCTCCAGAATCCAGGTTTTTGAGCGTGATCCGGAAAAGTGGGTCCCGGTTTTCCGGCGAGATCGCGCTCCCACAATTTGTCCGAGCCAGAAGAAAAGCAATGAAACTTCGCAACGTCGCCATCATCGCCCACGTCGACCACGGCAAGACCACGCTGGTCGATCGCCTGCTGCAGCAGTCTGGCGTCTACCGCGATAACCAGCGCCAGGTCGAGCGCGCCATGGATTCCAACGACCTGGAGCGCGAGCGCGGCATCACCATTCTGGCCAAGGCGGCCTCGGTGCAGTGGAAGGATACCCGCATCAACATCGTCGATACGCCGGGCCATGCCGACTTCGGCGGCGAGGTCGAGCGCATTCTCAACATGGTGGACGGCGCGCTGGTGCTTGTCGACGCCGCCGAGGGTCCGTTGCCGCAAACCAAATTCGTGGTGTCGAAGGCGCTGCGGATGGGCCTCAAGCCTATCGTCGTCATCAACAAGGTCGACCGCTCCGATGCACGCCCCGTCGAAGTCATCAACGAAGTGTTCGATCTGTTCGCAGCGCTGGACGCCAGCGAGGAACAACTCGATTTCCCGATTCTCTACGGCTCCGCCAAACAAGGTTGGATGGCCACGACGCTTGAGGGTTCGCACGACGACGGCATGCAGCCGCTGTTCGATCTGATCCTGCGCCACGTCGCGCCGCCGACCGTCGAAGATGGCCCATTTCGCCTGCTTGGCACCATTCTCGAGGCAAATCCCTATCTCGGCCGCATCATCACCGGCCGCATCACCTCGGGATCGGTCGGCGACATCGTCGCGCTCGCCGGCCTGCCGAACGCCACCGTCGCCCACACCATCTGCGATCCCGGGGTGGAAACGCCGATCCAGGCGCAGCCGATCGATCCGCCGACACTGGCGATGACGTTCCGCGTCAACGATTCCCCGCTGGCCGGCACCGAAGGCACCAAGGTCACAGGCCGCATGATCCGCGACCGCCTGCTGCGCGAAGCCGAAGGCAATGTCGCGCTGGGCGTACGCGAATCGGACGACAAGGACGCGATGGAAGTTGCCGGACGCGGCGAGCTGCAGCTCGGCATTCTGATCGAAACCATGCGCCGTGAAGGTTTTGAACTGTCGGTGTCGCGGCCGCGCGTGGTGCTGCAGAAGGATGAGACCACCGGCGATTGGAAGGAGCCGATCGAAGAGGTCGTGATCGACGTCGACGAGGAGCACTCCGGCGTCGTCGTGCAGAAGATGAGCGAACGCAAGGCCGAGATGATCGAGATGCGCCCCTCGGGCGGCCACCGGCTGCGGCTCGTGTTCTATGCGCCCACCCGCGGCCTGATCGGCTATCAGGGCGAACTGCTCACGGATACCCGCGGCACCGCGGTCATGAACCGCCTGTTCCACAATTACGCACCCTACAAGGGCGACATCCAGGGCCGCCGCAACGGCGTCTTGATCTCCAACGATCAGGGCGAGGCGGTGGCTTACGCGATGTTCAAGCTGGAAGACCGCGGCCCGATGATGATCGAGCCCGGCTGGAAGGTCTACAAGGGCATGATCGTCGGCGAGCACACCCGCGACAACGACCTCGAGATCAACATCCTCAAGGGCAAGCAGCTCACCAACATCCGCACCACCTCCAAGGACGAAGCGGTGCGCCTGACGCCGCCGATCCGGATGACGCTGGAAAAGGCGCTGGCCTATATCGAGGAGGACGAACTGGTCGAAGTGACCCCGAAGTCGATCCGCCTGCGCAAGAAGTTTTTGGACGCCAACGACCGCAAGCGTGCGGAAAAGGCCAAGGAAGCGGTGGCGTAAGCCGAACTCTCTCGTCATGCCCCGCGAAAGCGGGGCATCCAGTACGCCGCGCCCTCTCG
>WNFW01000757.1_pt1 | contig 21775 bp, 18 predicted proteins | sample 5400131 | NCBI WGS metagenome assembly WNFW01 (sample SAMN13153362, study PRJNA577476) | soil metagenome | isolation source: 20 cm soil or saprolite under grassland replicate 1 | place: USA:California | collected 2016-06-15 | reverse complement strand
AACCGGTATCGAGATCTTCTTTAGATCCTCCGTGAAGTCGGTTTGCGAGAACGCGACGATGCCGTCATAACCCGCCTTGGCACCGCCCATCATGCCTTGACGCCACCAATTCCAAACGAGAGGCTCGATCGTTTTCACGCCGGGACGATTGAAACCGTAGAACGGACCGGCCGGCAGGTCGTAATAGAACTTGGCCCGGTTGGCGGCAAGTTGGGCTTGAAGATCATCAAACACCGATTTGGGCGCGCCTAACGGATTCTTTTCCGTCTTCACCATCAGCGGCGGCACGGCGCTGATGAGCGCCGCCTTTGCTACGTCCTTGTCGCCATGACGGGCCAGGTAACGCACCACCTGGCCGCCACCGGTCGAATGACCGACATGAATCGCATCCTTCAGATTGAGATGATCGGTCACCGCCTTCAGGTCGTCGGCATAATGATCCATGTCGTGTCCGCCGCCGGTTTGAGTCGAGCGACCATGTCCGCGCCGATCAGGCGCAATAACGCGATAGCCTTTGCTCAGGAAAAAAAGCATCTGCGCGTCCCAGTCATCCGCCGAGAGGGGCCAGCCATGACTGAACACGATGGGCTGTCCTTTGCCCCAGTCTTTGTGTTGCGCTAACCAGCACTCCGCAAATAGTTTGGAGCAAGCATGACTGCCGAGAAAAATGACGGGATTATTACTATTCCGAGCAACCATTCGGTCGAGGAGACGATCGAGAAGCTCAAAGCAATTCTTCAATCAAAAGGAATTACTCTGTTCGCGCTGATCGACCACAGCAGAGAAGCGGCCAGGGCGGGAATGGAAATGCGACCGACCAAGCTACTGATTTTCGGGAACCCGAAAGGAGGCACGCCGGTGATGTTGGCCGCGCCCAGCAGTGCGATCGATCTTCCGCTCAAGATTTTGATCTGGGAAGATGCTCAGGGAAAAGTTTGGGTTACTTACAATGGTCCGATGTATTTGCAGGAACGGCACAACATTCCAACCGAGCTGCTGCCAAACCTGAGCGTGATCGAGGCGCTGGCAAAGAGTGCTGCGGAATAGCGGCGCATCTGATTTAATTTGCAGTCTGCTCTAACCGAAAAAGGAGCTGCTGAAAATGAAACCTATATTTACATCGTTCTATCTCGGGGTTGTCCTGTGCTGCGTCTGTTTTTCTGCACATGCAACTTCATCCCACCAGCTCATGAGGCCGATGTCTTCGGACGCTTCATTCGAGCAAGAAATGATCGAGAGCATGAGCAAAATGGATCAAGACATGGCAGCTGCGCCGATGACTGGCGATCCTAACCACGATTTTTCCGCAATGATGATTCCGCATCATCAGGGCGCTATCGATATGGCGAAGACTTTCCTGTTGCACGGTCAGGATGCCGCACTGCGACGACTGGCGCAGGAAATCATCGTAACGCAACAGCAAGAGATTCAAGTGATGCGACTCCGACTGGCCGCATTGCAAAGCCCCGCAGCAACTGCACCGCACGACAAAAAACAAGAAGGCAGCGCTTCGATTCCCGTTTCTGAAAGAGACCGCGTGTACACCGGCGACCAAACTTCGAACACCGTGTCCGTAATAAATCCTGCTTCGAACAAACTGCTTGGAGTTATTCGCCTGGGCGATCCAGTTCCCGGTGCGCTTAGTCCGCTTTACAGAGGACAGTTGCTCGTACACGGGATGGGCTTTTCACCCGACCACCGAACAATCGCGGTCGTCTCGATCGGTTCCAATTCGATTATGTTCATCGACACCGCTACGAACAAGATCAAAGGCGTCGTCTATATCGGGCGATCGCCGCACGAAGCGTTCTTTACGCCGAATGGCAAGGAACTCTGGGCGGTGGTTCGTGGCGAAGATTATGTTTCTGTGATTGATCCCGTGAAAATGAAAGAGATTCGCCGTGTACAGACCGCGAACGGCCCCGGAATGGTGCTGTTTCGCCCGGACGGACGCTACGCTTTTGTGCCTTCGAGTTTTACTCCTGAACTCGATGTTGTGGACATGCAAAGTTACAAGGTCATTGCCCGTGTCCCGCAGGCCAGTCCGTTTTCGCCAAATCTGGCGGCGAGCCGCGACGGCAATGAAGTCTGGTTTACGCTCAAGGACTCCGGCAAAACGCAGGTGATGAGTGCTCAACCGCCCTTCAGCATTCTCGCCACACTCGATACCGGTCCAATTACCAATCATGTCACACTAGTCGAGAACGCGAATGGGAAGTTCGCCTATGTAACTGTGGGCGGTGAAAATGCCGTGAAAGTTTATCGTCGCGGCGAAAGACCGGAATTGATTTCGACAATTAGTACCGGCGATTTGCCCCACGGCATTTGGGGATCGGGCGATGGAACGCGTGTTTACGTCGGACTCGAGAATCAGGATGCGGTTATTGCGATCGACACACTCACTAACAAAATTCTCGCGACAATTCCGATAGGACAGCAGCCGCAGGCGCTCGTCTATGTTCCCGAAGCCGTGCCCACAGGCGACGGCACGAGCAACCTGGTGCCACTCGCCGACGCGGGCAAAGCTGCGCATCTCACTTTGATCGCGCCTGAAGGCAGTGGATTTTCTGCGCATGCCACCGTTTCCGTGAATTCAATTGGCTCGCTCGACTTGTTGCAGATGGCAGTTTCTGGTTTGAAACCGGGACAAATGTATCGCCTCTCGCTGGTGACTGATCGAACCGCCCCATACGGAAAGAAGGAAGAACTCGCCATGTTCAAAACAAATCTGGCTGGCGCGCAAGTCGTGCAGACGGTCGGACCATTCCGTCAGGTTCTGACTTCTGAGAGCGAAAACGCAGCCGAGGCGACTCAGCAACGATTCTTATTGGTTACTCCGGCAGAGAGTGACGCCGCAGAACTCATTCAAAAAGCTCCGTGATACGATCGAACAGATGTGACCCAGCCGGAATCGCAAATTCGCAATATTTCCGACACGGCGCGCTGGGTGGCCGTCTATCGAGCGCGCGAGAGCGAACGGCCCGACGCAGTATTTCGCGATCCGTTTGCGCGACGGCTCGCCGGCGAACGCGGGGAGCAAATTGCCGCCTCCATCGCGTTCATGGAGAAGAACTCGTGGCCTTTCGTCGCCCGCACATGGTTGACCGACCATATTATCTCTGACCAGGTGCGTCAGGGTGCGGATATGGTGATCAATCTCGCCGCGGGACTCGACGCTCGTCCTTACCGCATGGAGCTGCCGCGCTCTCTACAATGGATTGAAGTGGATTTGCCGGAAATACTCGCGCACAAGGAAGAGATACTTCGAAACGAGAAGCCGGTGTGCGTGCTGGAGCGGGTTCGGTTGGATCTGTCGAATGAGAGCGCTCGCCGCGAGCTGTTCTCAGAGCTGGGCCGCCGAGCAAACCGCGTGTTAGTCGTGGCCGAGGGATTGCTGGTTTACCTGACCGAGGACGAAGTCGCGGCGCTTGGCAAGGATCTCGCCGCCCCAGCGGCCTTTCAACACTGGATCATTGATTTGGCTTCGCCCGCGCTGTTGCGGATGTTGGCCAGGAAGATGGGCACCCCCCTGGACCAGGCCGGCGCCCCGTTGCGGTTCGCGCCAGAGCAAGGTCCTGAGTTCTTCACCCGCTGCGGCTGGAAGCCAGAGGAGGTCCACTCCACCATGCACGCCGCCGCCAAGTTGAACCGTCTCTCCTTCTTTTTGCGCCTCATAGCCAAAATTTCTTCAACTCGCTTCCAGCCCAAGCGCCCATGGTCCGCAGTCTGTCTTCTCACCAAACAATAGGGACGAACTCGGCGGATGTTTGCTAAAAGAGAGGCGTAGAAATTTACTCTATCAATTGGTGCGTCGCGTCGCCTCGAACAAAAACCACGTCCGACGCTCGGTTTCGTCGATCCACACTTCAATCAAGCTCGCGGTGGCGACGTCACGATGCTCGTCGCAGACGTTATGCGCCTCTCGCAGACGAGCGGTCATTGTCTTATTGTCGTCGGCTAACTCTGCGAGCATGTCCAAGGGTTCGACATATTCCGCATCATTATCGAGCACGCGCTGCGTTCGAGAAATTTGACCGATCGATCTCAACGTGAGCCCGCCAATTTTTCTAACTCGCTCGGCGATTGGGTCAGTCATGGCAAAAAGCTGGTCGGCATGTTCGTCGAGAAGCAGGTGATAATCGCGGAAGTGCGGACCACTCATATGCCAGTGGAAATTTTTGGTTTTCAGGTAAAGCGCGAACACGTCGGCGAGGATCGCGTTCATCGCCGCCGAGATATCTCGGGTTGCGGATGGTTCGAGGTCCGTACGCGTTTCAAGCGGCGCATCGCGTCTCTTCGCGAGCTCCAATCTTTTCTTCGAATTAGGTTTATTCATAGTACCGCTACTGCTGCGGGATTGTTGATTTTTATTTTGAACTCTTGGTTTCCTATTTGTGTTAGTAGCTCGCCGATTTTCGCAACCCCATTACCGCCAGGGTCTGTGTGTCCAGGTAGCCAGTAGCACGCAAGCCGTTGGTGATTTGATAATTCTTAACCGCTTTCTGCGTCTCAGGGCTGAGCACGCCGTCTGATTCGCCGCGATAGTAACCTTCTCGCGCGAGTCGCTCCTGCGCTGCGACAATCGTCGAATTATTCGATTCATCAGAATCGCTGCGCTGATCGTAGTACGATTCGGTTTGGTAAACGCCGGAATTATAGTAACCCTGAGATTGATCGGGATAGCTGTTTTGATCGTAATACATCTGACCCTGGTAATCGCCGGAGTTGTTGTAACCCGGATCATAATTGTATGAGCCGGAATTGTAGTAGCCCGGGTCATAATTGTACGAATACGGGTCGTCGTATCCGTAGGAGGGATAATTGTAGCCCGAGTTTGGCGACCCGTAGGCGAAGTAGTCCGGAGGGGTCCACGCCCACGGCCACCATGGATCATATCCGAGACCAAAGATCACCCACGATCCGTTAACGAACGAGCATTGGTGACCATTCCACCAGTGGTCGCAGTTACGGTCCCAATCGCGGTGCCAATCCCCCGACTGCCGCGCGAAAACGTGTTTTTGCCAGTCATGACGAAGACGATTGTTTCCGTTCCGGAAATTGTTTGCGCTCCGGAAATTATTTCCATTCCGGAAGTTGTTTCTGGTATTTCGCTGGTTCCACACGCCTGTGACGGCTGGATTTCTGTGATTCGTGAATCGCGCGAAACGATTAGTGTGGTTGATATTTGCAGCCGTGAATCGGCCCGAACGGGTAAACGTTGCCCGATTTCGGTAAATCGAAGACTGGCGAAACCCATTCGGCCGGTACGAACGCATTCCAAATGACGAATAGCGTTGCTGTGGATACGTCATTCGTCCGCCGAAGTTGCGCGGCATTGAGTGGAAGGATGAAATGCCCCCGGCACGCGCCGGGGCGCGAGCGACCGGCGCGGCGTGCGCAACTGCGCCGCCGTGAAAACCTCCTCCTCCGCCATGGTGGCCTCCTGGGTTTGCTTGAACAGTCATTGCCGCGCTCCCGAGAAGTGCGGCGAATAAGAATTTCGTCTTCATGATGTCCGTCTCCTTCCGTGTTGCTGAATAATTTTCCTCTATATTAACGCAAACCGCCCGCGATGAGAAGCGTTTCCCACTAATCTATTTTGAGTCGTCTGAGGCGAAAAACACAGTAGCGGGCGCGACATCATCCATTTGTCCCACCCGGCCGAGCGGCGACTGACTCGAGTTTGGCGAGCGCGTCCGATGGCAAGGTCAATGCGGCAGCTTTCAGATTTTCGCGCAGATGCTGCACCGACGACGTTCCCGGAATCAGCAGAATGTTCGGTGAGCGCTGAAGCAACCACGCCAGCGCCACCTGCATCGGCGTCGCGCCTAACGACTCGGCAACATCGTCAAGCGTGGCTGATTGCAACGGATTAAAGCCGCCCAGCGGAAAGAACGGTACGTAAACGATGCCTTGTCGCGCGAGATCGTCGATGAAGACATCATCATCTCGATGCACAACGTTGTAGAGGTTTTGCACGCACACGATCTCTGCGATTGCTTGAGCCTCCTTCAGTTGCATCGGTGTGACATTGCTCAAGCCAACATGACGAATCAGCCCTTGTTTTTTAAGTTCCGCCAACACCGAAATCGGTTCAGTGAGCGGCTCCTTGCCTGGCGCCTGGCCATTATCGCCCCACGCGCGGAGATTGACGACATCCAACGCCTCGAGTCCAAGGTTGCGCAGGTTGTCTTGCACAGAATCGATCAGCGCCTGGCGTGAAACATCGTGGATCCACGATTTGTCCGCGCCGCGCCGCGCGCCCACTTTCGTGACGATCACCAATTCCTTCGGGTAAGGGTGCAACGCGCGGCGAATAATTTGATTGGTAACGTGCGGTCCATAGAAATCGCTGGTGTCGATGTGATTCACGCCAGCCGCAACCGCTTCGCGCAGCACAGCGACTGCCGCGTCGGGATCGCGCGGCGGCCCGAACACGCCGGGACCAGCGAGTTGCATCGCACCGTAGCCCATGCGGTGCACGGTCATTGAAGTACCGGGAAACGTGAAGCTGCCGCCGAGCGCCTGAATTTCGTTAGAGATATTCATTCTTATCCCGCAACGAATCCTCCATCGACGATGAGCGATGTACCAGTAGTGAATTTCGCAGCATCAGACGCGAGATACAGCACCGCGGCGGCGATTTCATCGGCCACGCCAACTCGCGCAACCGGAACGGTCGAAGTTATTTGATCGCGCAATTCATCCCCGGCGAAACGATCGAGCATTTCAGTGGCGATCACTCCTGGAGCAATCGCATTGATCCGGATGTTTTGCTTCGCGAATTCGAGCGCGACGGATTTAGTCAATCCTTCAACGGCGTGCTTCGACGCAATGTAAATGCTCACTTGCGCGAGGCCCACATGTCCGGCGACGCTGGAAGTGTTGACGATTGCGCCACCGCCGTTCTTGAGCATGACGGGGATTTCGTGCCGCATCGAATTGAGCACTCCCCACACGTTGATATCGAAAATCCGTCGATATTCGGCTTCAGTCGCATGATTGAGAGGGCCTTTCCACTCAACGCCTGCATTGTTAAACGCCACGTCAAGCCGGCCGAATTTGTCGACTGTGAAATCGACCATCTTTTTGACGTCTGCATCTTTTGAGATGTCCGCCCGGACGAATGCAGCATCGCCGCCAAGTTTTTTGATCTCGGCGACAACTTGCGCGCCCTCTTTTTCGCGGCGGCCTGTCAAGACCACTTTTGCGCCGGCGCGGGCAAACGCGATCGCCGTCGATTTGCCGATACCGGAAGTTCCTCCGGTTATTAGTACTACTTTCCCAGCGAATCCATTGTTGTTGTTCATTGTGTTCCTTTCATTTTGTTGTGTTTGATAAATTTCATGGCGGCCGCTTACCGATATCGTTCTTTGTCGGGCATTCGTCAGATTTGAGGCGGCTTTGCCAGTGACAAACCAATTTTCGCAAGCAGGCCCCTATAGCGACCGTCTTCGTGTAGACCCCGCATTAACGGGTCGATCATCAAGCTCAGCAACCCGGTGTCATGATTATCCAGGGAGACTTGTAACCACTCAAAAGCCTTGTCCTTTTCGCCTCGCCAGGCGTAGACCTCAGCAACCTGATAAGCCATCACGTTTCTGTCCCTGGCGATCAACTCGGTGAGAGCCGCGTCTGCCGCCGGGTGGTCCCTGCGTGTATAATGCGCGAGCGCAAGTTCGAAACGTTGGTAGCGTTCGTTAGGCTCACGCTCAGCTTCGCGCAGCGCCGCCTCGCCATCGCTCCGCTGGATGGCCACAAATACCTGCCATCGGTGGCATCCGGCAGCCGTTGGCTGCAGTTCCGCCGCCTTCTGCGCGGCGGCTTCGGCGTCATTTAGCTTTCCTTGGACAAAAAGGAGGCGAGCCAGGCTCTGCCTGGCTTGATAGGCCAGTGGGTCTCGCTCAATCGCTTGTCGTGCGAGTTTCTCCGCTTCTTCAAATTGTCCAAGATAAACAACCACGGGCGTCAGCAGATCGTTCGCCTTTGGATTCCACGGTGCAAGCTCCTGTGCACAACGGAGTTCAGCCAATCCCTCGCCGAATTTCCATTCGGCAAAGAAAAGAGCCCAGCCGAGCGCTGCATGCGCCTCCGCAAGCTTTGGCTGAACGGCGACAGCCCTCTCAGCATCGCCGGCCGCCTTTGACCATGCGTCCTTTTGCTTCTCGCTGCTGAGATCGCCAATCCACGTCCACGTTTCCGAGCGCTCGGCATAAGCCAGCGCATAGCCAGGATCGAGCCGGATTGCTTGATCGAAGAAATTGACCGCCTTGAGATAGCCTTCAAGGTTCCGACGCTGGAAGTAAAAGTGACCCTGGAGATACGCATTGTGTGCTTCCACACTTTTGGTCGCTGTGTTTTTCGCTGAGCCGTCCTCTGTGCCGAGCACGGTCAGCTCCAATGATGTCGCAACGGCCTTCGCAATTTCGGCTTGAACAGAAAAGATGTCTTTAAAGTCACCGTCGAAGGTCTGTGACCACAGCTCGCTTCCATCTGCCGCACTAACAAGCTCGGCAACGATTCGCACCCGATCGCCACTTTTCCGTACTGTGCCTTCCAGCAGTGTGCTGACGCCTAGCTTCTCACCAATGGTTCTGCCATCCTCCTTCTGGCCCTTAAAACGGAAAGAAGAGCTGCGACCGATTACCTTGAGGCCTTTGATTTGAGCCAGGGCAGCGATTAACTCCTCGGACAGGCCGTCAGAGAAATACTCGTCATCTGGGCCACCGCTTTCGTTAAGCAACGGGAGGACCGCCACCGATTTTTGAGAGAGTGCTGACGCGGCAGTAACCCGCGACAGAAAGGCTGGTTTGCTACGACTAAGATGAACCAGCGGCACACCTGCTGCCAGTATCGCGACGCTCATAACGAGCGCCGCGAACTTCCGCCTGCTCCACCGAGGGATATGTTCGTTGGGCGCGACGTCATCATCGAGCTTGAGGCCTTCCGGTGTCATTTCAAAAGCCCAGGCAATGATCAGGGCAATCGGAAAACCGAGGATCGTGACCAGCACGACAAGCCTGACGATCCAATTCGGAATCTCGAAGAATGGAAAGACCTGTGTGGCCACCTGGATGAAAAGCCAGGTGACAACTCCGTAGGCGATGGCGACCCTGTAGACGTGGCGCCGCTTCAGCTCGGCGAAAAAGTTGCGCGCGTTCATTCTTTCCCACCACAGCTGATGGTTGCCTCCCAAAAAAGTGTTGACCAGGTCACCCACTTATTTCTCGTCAGTTGTCATGAACCAGATCTTCTTTGCCCGGACACGGTTGGATCCGGTCAACCGAACTGGATTCCATAGTCCTCACCTTTGACTTTCCATGTCAGATGAGCGCCGCGATGTCGAACTTCTCGCCCTCGCCTGGTTTCCGCGAGGTTGGTCACCAAATTCCCGTGTTCCCACTTGGATAACTCCAGACACGGAGCTCGTTTGAACGCTTTCAATTCCGGCGAGCCAATATTCATATTTCTTTCGTGGTGGTGCCCTTGATTGTTGAAGCACCCATAATCAAAAGGCTTGATGGTTAGCTCAGACTAACGAAGGCCTCCCGCGATCAGCAGCGTTTCACCAGTGATCCATTTCGAATCGTCTGAAGCGAAAAAGACCACGGCGGGCGCGATGTCATCGGTTTGTCCCACCCGGCCTAGCGGCGTCTGCGATTCAAGCATTTTGCGGAAGTCGCTTTCGTGGAATCCCCCGGAAATAACGCCGTCCGTTATCACCATGCCGGGATTGACGGAGTTCACGCGGATCTTGCGCGGCCCAAGCTCTTTCGCCAGCGTCCGCGTAATTGCATCCACCGCGGCCTTTGTGGCGTTGTAAACAACCGCTGTCGGAGGAGTCAGAGAACTGGCGAGCGAACTGACGTTGATAATGCTGCCTCCGGATGCATTGAAATGTTTCAGTGCCTCCTGAGTTACGAGAAGCATCCCGAGAACATTCGTATCGAAATGTCTATGAAAATGCTGCTCACTGATTTCCTCAATTGGCAGGAATTCGTAAACCCCAGCATTGTTCACCAGGATGTCGAGTTGCCCGAAGGTCTTCTTCGTCTCGGCAAACAGACGTTCGACATCCGTCTTCTTCGCCACATGAGCCTGGATCGCGACAGCTTTACCGCCACGTTTTGAAATCTCGTCGACCACGCGATCTGCGTCTTCCTTTGAGCTCGCGTAGTTAACGATGACTGTGGCGCCTTCCGCCGCGAACTGTTTGGCGATGCCCGCGCCAATTCCTTTCGATGCTCCGGTTACTACTGCGACTTTTCCGTTTAGTTTTCCATTTTTCATTTTTGTTCCTTTCATTTTTCTAGAGGGAATAAAGAGTGTTCATAAGCAGACCGATGTGGGTGAAGTAATCCATCGCGCTAAAGACCGACGATCGTATTATATGAGATCACGATGTTATCTTAGTGCTTCGCAGACCTTGATCATGTTATAAGCCGAGGTCGCTCAACCCAGGGTGCCCATCCGGGCGGCGCCCAAGCGGCCAATGATATTTTCTCTCCGACTCCTTGATCGGCAGATCGTTGATGCTGGCGTAGCGAAACCGCATCAGACCATGATCATCAAACTCCCAATTCTCATTACCGTATGAGCGGAACCAATTCCCCGAGTGATCGTGACACTCATAAGCGAAGCGCACAGCAATGCGATTTTCGGTGTAAGCCCAGAGTTCTTTGATTAGCCGGTAATCCAGCTCTTTGGCCCATTTGCGCGTCAGAAACCGGACGATCTCTGGTCGTCCTTTTGGAAACTCAGCGCGATTTCTCCACTGGGAGTCGATGGTGTAAGCCAGTGCGACCTTTTCGGGATCGCGCGAATTCCAGGCATCTTCTGCCAGGCGAACCTTCTGAATGGCAGTCTCGCGAGTAAACGGCGGCAGGGGAGGACGCGCGGCGGTTTGTCCTTCGGCTTTCAGTTCGCGAACTAGTTGATTACTCACAGCCGTATCCTTTGGTTTATTTGTTGCCGTAAGGTCTCGATGCCTGAGATTGCAGCCATCGCGCGTCCGCAGGATTTTGTGATGTCCCCTATGAGGTGATCATTCCTCCCTCTTTAGAGATACGGGGCGGCAAGGTTCGTCAGCGCGCACTTTGTCACGCCGCTGACGATCTCCTGATTCTTTAGCTAGCTGTTGCCTGAGGCAGGCCAAGCGACTGAAGCGTGTCGGGCGATAAACTTCCGGTTACATTGAGTTGATTGGCAATTTGAAATCTTGCCACCGCGTCGCGGGTTGACGGACCAAAAATGCCGTCGATAGAGCCATTGTAATAGCCAAGGTTTAACAGTCGCGCCTGTACAGTCTGGACCGTTGCACTATCAGCAGCGCCAATGTTATACGTCGCGCCACTGTTATCATATGGATCGGTGTCCGCGTAATAATCGTACGGATAGTAGTCGTTAGAATAGTAGGGAAGATAATCCCAGGGATACCCGGCATCCAGGCCGCACCAGAAGCCATCGATAAAGACAAAGAAACGACCATGGTCAAAGTGGGCATGCCGCCGGTCCCAGTCGTTGTGCCAGTTTGCATTTTGCCGCGTAACGATGTGGTTACGCACACCCAGGCCGCGCTGATCCGGTTGCCTTGCGATTGCCGGCCCTTGGGCTCGAGGATGATTGAGCTGAGGGAGCACGTGCGATGGATGGCCAAACGAAGAAAAGCGAGGTCCTGCGCCCTCAAAGTTCCGAGCGCCACCTACGCCACGCATGCCACCGAAGCCGACGCCACCTCCTCGGGTGCTAACACCGCCTGCGACTTGTCCGCCACCACGGAGCCCACCCCCGCCCTGGAAGCCGCCCCCGCTAAAGTGACCGCCGCCACCACCACCAAACCCACCACCACCGTGTCCGGCCGCCCACGTTATGGGAGTGACCGCCAGGGATGTGATGCCAACTATCAAAGTAATTGTTTGCTTAATTTTCATACTTCACGCTCCGTCGCGCCTTCGCTTGCAGCCACTGCTCGTCTGTAGGGTTTTGCGATGCTTCTTAAGAGTCGTTGGTCACTCCCTCCTTCGAGATCGAGAGGATTGGCTCGTTCGAGTGCCTGCCATAAAGCCTCGCTTCGACGGCTAGCGCAGCCAACGCACGACTCAATCGCAACGAAACACTATGTCTGTTTTACGACACTTCGGCCCGGCTGCCACTGGGCGTTTCTGGCACTGTTGTTCCGGCGAATACAACGATCAGCGGCATCAACACCGACGGCACGACATTCACGGTGAATAACAACTGCACGATTGCCAATGGCGCCACGCTGGCCTTAACACCTGCGCCGACATCCCTGACGATGCGAAATTGGAACCGGGTTCACAACCCAAGGACCCGGCTCAGAATTTGTCATCGCCTTCCTCCAAGATCCTCGAACGGGTTGTAGACCTGGATTGCGTAATAGGTGACGACAGCGTCGGATCGGCGTTCCGTGCTTTGTGGTCGGCCAAAGATTGCTTCTACGTCGCGTGAAGTCGTGCGGCCGCGGATTAAGGAACCGAGTCGCAGAGTGTAGAACTCGTTCGGTGTGGCTTGCACGATGTAAGCTGGCGGCGCGGATAAAACGCCAGCGCGATTGAAGTGGAAGGCCATCGCATCGGCGCCATATCCGTGACGGAAAGGATCGGAGGTGTCGCTTGTAGGAGCGGCTTCAACGCCGAGTTGATAGCTTAACGGTGAGTCGGGCCTAACAATATAGTAACCGGTGTTCGGCCCCACCAAAACATAGCGGGAATCGTCGTTCCACGAAGCCGCGGGAGCGAAAGTGGCAATCGTCAACAAAACGAGAGTAACGACCGAGCCAGCTGATGCCTTGGTAAACCCGTTCATCGTCTACCCCCGTGCGAGGCACGGCTGTGAGAGCCACCATTATGAGAGCTATGGCCGTGAAAACCACCGCTGTGAAAGCCACGCCCGTGGAAATTACCGTTGCGAAAGCCACCACCGCCAAAGCCACCGTATCCATAGCCGTAGCCATAGGGATAGTAACTATAAGGATAATAACCGTATGGGTAATAGTCGTCGTAGGGATAATATCCGTAGTATGAGTAGGGATCGTAAAAGAACGGGTCTCCTCCAAAGAAGAAGAACCGGTCGTTGAAGTTGCGATTGTGAAACCGATTGCCACGAAAGTCGCCGCCGCGAAAACGACCACCGTTAAAGCCACTACGAAACCCTCCGTTGCGAAAGCCATGGCCGGCGAAGGCGCCACCTCGGAAACCACCGCCCCCAAAGCCGCCGCCACGAAAGCCGCCACCGCCGCCGTGGAAACCCCCACCGCCGCCGTGGAAACCGCCACCACCACCGCCGCCGTGGCCGCCGCCACCAAATCCGCCACCGCCACCGCCGTGCCCAAACGCCCATGTGGTCGGACTGAGCATAAGCAGCGCGGAGCCAATTATACCAAGTATTCTGTTTGTTTTCATAACTCCACGCTCGCGTCTGCTGCATGTCCTTACCATTGCGAGTCAGTTAGATTTTAGAATCCCTCTTTGGAGTGATTGCTCAACACGATGCCCCGATGTGATCCTGCATTGTTTCTTTCGGATGCTCGTTGGGCCGTAACAATCGATTCGACTTCGGCACGAGATTCTAACTCGCGGAAGAATCGACAGCGTGTGTCCAACCGAGTGGACGAATTTCGACGGGTTCAGTCCGGCGTTTTTTCCCACGCTGCCGGAGCTGATCGAGAAAGAGATAGAGTCCGCTGCTAATTCCATACGAAATGCAAAGAAGCGTCGTCTCCTGTTCGACGGCTGGCATCGCTGCGAGATCGGCAAAGCGTTGCGCTTTTCGAATTCCAACGCGGCGTAGAGGCCGCCGAAGCCGCCACCGGGAATGATTACGCGCGTCTTGCCGGCCAAACGATTAATTCGTTGTTATCCTCTTTGGAGAGCCGTGCAATTACCACAACAGCGCCCAGAGCATCGCCGCCGTAATCGTCGCGATCAGAATAGATCCACAAATAATCGATGTCCGGCGGGACGCGGCGTCCCCGCTGTCTGGATCTATGCCAGAGTCCAGGATTAGACGCAGGGTGTCCGGATGATTATCGAAAATCAGGATGCGTCGTATCGTTTTGCCTTTCACCTGACTCAGGGTAGGTCGTGAGACGATTGTAAAGATTCTCTTTCGCGGTGAGGTCACATGATTATGCACACAGCCGAGTCCAGGGACCTGAATTTGTTGGAGATAATTCCGACTCGCCGAGTTCAAGATAGCTCGCTGCCTGGAATGCTCGTTGAACCGTGAAGTGTCCATGCTTTGGATAAAGAGAATTCGCCGTTAACTTCTGACAGGAGATCAGAGGACCTTCTGCCACAGCGGAGCGTGGTTTTCGAGGGAAGCATTGTAAGAATCGTCCCACAGGGCTGTAAATGCATAGGTCTTACCTGGCTGTGCATCCAGAGTGCGTTGAGTCAGCCTTGTCAGTCCCTGGGTTTGTGGATTCGTGGTCATCGACAACACATGTTTTCCGGGACGCAATACCCCCTCGTAACTTCCATTAAGGCCGATAACCGCAACTTGGACGCCATCGATAGACAAGTTGATGGACTCGCGTGTGCCAAAGTTCGCCGCCCTGTTCACAATTAAGTAAGCATTATCGGAACCGGCCGACCCAGAAGTGGATCTGGGCTGGCGCGCTTGAATTGACGCGGCAGCAGCAAAGCTCCACGCAATGGCAACGATGACTAGTTTAGTGCAAACGTAACGTAATATTTTCATGATATTCCTTCGAACCAAAATCCTCTGCCGGCCATTCGGCATTCGTAGGATTCTTCTTTGCGGCTGAAGGATGGATTGCGGCTATCTCCTTAGAGGGAGATCACTCTGGACAATGCGTGGCATCCGGTTTGTTTTGCTGATTCGAAATTGTTCATCTCATTCGCTCCCTTTCGAAACAGACCCGGCTTGGAGTGGTCAGCAGAAGGCTTTGATGAATTGCTCTGTTAACTTTCAACCAAGAGCCGTGCCTGGACTGGAGCGTCTCTCTTGCTGAGCGCGCGGCGCAGCTTCGCCAGCGCAATGTTTTGCAATTGGCGAATACGCTCGCGTGTGACGCCGAAATCCTTACTGACGTCCTCGAGCGTCTTCGGCTTTCCGCCGTTGAGACCGAAACGCTCAAAGATGATTTTTTTCTCCCGATCGTCGAGCACTTCGATTAGCCCGCCCAGTTCGTGGTGCAAGTTCTTGTTGCGTAACAATTCAAAAGGTGTTTGCGCCTCTTCGTCCCCGACGGTTTCGCCAAATTCGGTCATATCATCGTCCCCAATTGGAGCGTCGAGAGAGGCCGGGCGGATAGCGATACTTCGTAATCGTTCAACTTTTTCGCTGGCGATACCAAGCTCTTCGCCAAGTTCTTCGTTGGTCGGTTCGCGACCGAGTTCGTCGCTCATCTGGAGCGAAACGCGGCGCACTTTCGAGATTTTATCGACGAGATGCACCGGCAGCCGGATCGTTTTACTTTGATTGGCCAAGGCGCGCTTGATCGCTTGTTTGATCCACCACATCGCATAGGTGCTCAGCTTTGCGCCTTTCCCCGGATCGAAGCGCTCGACTGCCTTGGTCAATCCGATATTTCCCTCTGAGATCAGGTCAAGCAGCGGCAGACCGAGATTGACGTAATCGTGCGCAATCGTAACAACGAGGCGTAAGTTCGAGTTAATCATCCGCTCGCGGGCTTCGGTATTTCCTTTTTTGACCTTCCCGGCAAGTTCGATCTCCTCTCCCGGTGTCAAGAGAGGAATCCGTCCGATCTCTCGCAGGTACCTGTTAAGTCCGGAATCGTTTTCATTCATGACCAAGACGTATTCATGCAGCGTCTCCGTCGCTACTGCGCGTGAGAAAGGTTTTTCAATCCCGCTCGCGAGGTACTCTGCACTCCCTCCTTCTGGAGAGAAACGCGAGACTCTGCCCGCACGGGAAGATGTTCGTTGATCGCGTTGATCAACTCGGGAATGCTCACGGGTTTCGCAAGAAATGAATGTCCTTGGATATTGAGACCACTCTTTGCCTCGGCTCTTGTTGCCAGCGCGGTAAGAAATATGATCGGCGTGTTTTTCAATTTAGGGTCAGCGTGAATTCGTGCTGCTACTTCGCCTCCGTCCTTCCCTGGCATCATGATATCGAGCAAGATTACATCCGGCCGGAAATTCAGGGCGCTCCAATGAGCCCTGGTAGCCTCGTTTTCTTCCAGCACCAGATAGTGACCGGTCTTTTCGAGAAGAACCTTTACCAGGTGAGTGGTATCACGGTCGTCATCGACAATCAGGATGCACGTTTTTCTCGTCCCCGAACGGCCGATTGAACCTGGCCAGGAAAAAGCGGCGCTGGGTTCCCGGGGAAGAAAGTCTGCTTCGATTATCTTGTTCATGTCTTTTCGATCACGTTGTTTTTTTGGCCTCCCTAGGCTGTCAGCCAGGTAACGAACCAGGCGCCAAGGAATCCGAGTACCAAGCCGATCAACGGACTGGAAATCGCGAACCAGAGTGGAATCACCTCTCGTAAGGGGAGCGAATCATATCTTCGCAAACGCCAGCGCTCGTGTCTTCCTGCGTTCGTATTCATAATTCGTTCGTTGTTTTTTCGGTGCCTTAACTAGGCTGCCTTTTGATTTTTGTGCGGTGAAGAGAGTCCGAGCAACTCAGCAAGGCGCAATTCGTACGATTCGCACGTCGGACAATCACCGTTGGGCTCGACCCATTCGGGATGTTCGACGCGCAACGCGTCATGTACCTGTCGCTGAAGTTGCGCGTAAGAGCGGATCTCGTCCGTCATCTTCGAAACAGCGTTTGTTTTCATCACTCGAAACATCGGCGGTGATCGAAGCGCCGCGATTTCGCGTTCGCAGGATTTTCCAATCACACTTCGGAGGTGATTTGCAGTCTCTCTTTCGAGGGAGTGAATTAAATCGAAAGAAGCAGGCTCGACCTGAAGCGAAGCCGCAGCGCTACTGTGGCTACGAAAGCTGCTCTACAGCTGAATCAAGCCGCGTCGTGTAGCGGTGGCGACGGCTTCAGTGCGGCTAATGACGTTCATCTTCGCGAAGATGGCTTTCACGTGCGATTTCACGGTCCCTTCACTGATGAACAGCGCCGAGCCGATCTCCTTGTTGCTCTTTCCCTGAGCCATCAGCTTAAGCACGTCGATCTCACGCGCGCTCAAGGTTTCGCCGCTTACGCGTTCGGCCAGCTTCGCAGCGAGGTGCACAGGAACACACGTCTCGCCGGCGTGTACCCGGCGGATGCAATCCATTAATGCCTCGCGAGGCACATCCTTCAGCAGGTAACCTTTGGCGCCAGCCTGAATCGCCCGGTAGATGTCTTCATCGCCGTCGAATGTTGTCAGCACGATGATCCGCGCGTGCTCATCATGCTCGCGGATTTCTTTGATCGCACCGACACCGTCGAGCTCCGGCATTCGTAAGTCGAGTAGCGTCACATCGGGATGATGTTGCTTCCAAAGCTCGACTGCTTCGCGTCCATTGCCCGCCTCTGCCAGCACGGTCATGTCTGCCTTGCGACCGATTAGTGAAGCCAGGCCTTCGCGGACTACGCTGTGATCGTCGGCGATGAGCACGGCGATCCGGGGCTTTTTTATGGCTTCGACTTTCGACGTTTTCTTTGCCACGGACTCTACAGACTTCTTAGACTTCGGAGCAGGTTTCTTTTTGGATGTCATGACGTCGATTCTCCATTAAAGGGCAATACCACGCTGATCTTTGTGCCTTCGCCGCGTGAACTCCTGATTTCTAATTCGCCGCCCATTTGTTCGACGCGCTCGCGCATTCCTACGAGACCGACGCCGTCGTGTCGATCTTTCAGCTTGAATCCGTCGCCGTCATCGCGCAGTTCCAGACGGAGTTCTTTCGCCTTGTAACTTACTCGCGTTTCGAAGTTCGAAGCGTGCGCGTATTTCAATGTGTTGGTCAGCGCCTCTTGTCCTATGTGCAAGAGATTTACCTGCCACGGCTGAGGAAGCTCCGGTAGTTTGCCTTGTGCTTGAAACGTCGTGTGAAGCGCCGTCCCGGCGGTCGTGTTCTTAATAGTACCTTTGAGTGCCTCCCAAAAATTGTATTCCTGCAGTGCTTGCGGACGCAACGCGTGCACTGACCTGCGCGCTTCGCTCAGACTCCGCCGAGCCAATTCGCCGGCGCGATGCAAATGATCGTCCACTTCATTGCGGCAGCCGCATGAAATTGCATCCTCGGCTGCTTCCAATTGCACAATCACACCGGTGAAACCTTGCGCGAGAGTGTCGTGAATGTCGCGCGCCATTCGATTTCGCTCTTGCAAGACCGCAGCTCGCTGACCCTGGTCGGCAAGCTCATTGAGTTGAATCGCAAGCATGACCTGATGGGCGAGCGCCTGTGTTAATTCAATCTCCTCCGGCCGATACGCTGCGCGATCGGAATGTCGGATTCCGACAAAACCTCTAACGTGTCCACGCACCAAAATCGGAACTGCCAGAAATCTTTTTCCTCCTTTTCGCTTCAAATATTCGCGCCACTCGTCGTTGACCCGCGGATCTGTCTCGATGTCTTCGCACACCACCGGAGCTGCCGTGAAAAGCAGCTCCTGAATTGCTGGGTTCTGTTTCCAAGACATCGGATCCTTCATGAATGGATGCTCCGGGTCGTGCGTGGCCAACTTTCTGCCCTCGGCCATTAACCGCAAGACAAGTGAGTCAGCCGATTCGTCGAATAACCACAAGCTCACGCTTTGCGCGTTCAAGAGGCGGCCAATCGTGCTCAGCATTTGTCCGACGAACTTGTCCGGGTCCGGCGCAGTCGCTAAAACGTCCAAACTTTGCGCCAGCGCTTCCACTTGTCCGCGCGCGACCTGCTCGGAAGCGCGCAGCGCCGCTTCAGAGCGTTTGCTTTCAGTAATATCGATAACCGTGCCCACGAATTCCATAAGATGACCGGCCTCGTCGCAAACCGGATGACCGACCGCGTGGATGTCCTTAACGGCGCCGCTCGGGTGAACAACTCGGTAGTCCGTTTCGAAGTCCGCGTTCTGGGCAATCGCTTTTCCGAACAGTTCTCTGACTCTGTCCTGGTCCTCAGGATGAAGTCGCCCGAAGAATTTTTCGAATCGCGGCGGCCCCGCGTCCGGATCGAAGCCAAGCACCCGGTAGGTTTCCTCCGACCAGTACCGGATCTCGCCCGTAGCGGGCGTCCACGCCCAACTCCCGGTATGACTGAGTCGCTGCGCTTCCGCCAGATACGCTTCGCTCTCGCGCCGGGCCGTTTCCGCCAGCTTGCGTTGGATTGCGACGCCCGCGAGATGAGTAATGTGTTTAATCGTTTCCTGCTCACGCGCGGTCGGGGTGCGTGGCTTGCGATAGTACATGGCAAACGTTCCGATCACTTTGCCTTCGGACGAGAAGATCGGTGTGGACCAACACGCGCAAAGCGAATGCCTCAAAGCGAGATCGCGAAAAGCGGCCCAAAGCGGATCGACGGCGATGTCGGACACAATGACCTGTTCGGCGCGGTAGGCGGCCGTTCCACATGAACCGACCGCAGGCCCAATGAAAGCTCCGTCGATTGCTTCGGTGTAAGTTTTCGGAAGATGGGGTGCCGCGCCATGTCGCAACTGTTTGCCATTCGCATCCATTAACAAGATGGAGGCTAGGACACCGGAAGATTGCTCTTCCACCAGCAGACATAAGTTGTCGAGGATATCGGAAAGCGAATCGCCTTTGGCCACCATCTCAAGAACTCTGTTTTCGCCGGCCAAGAGCGCTTCCCGCCGCTTACGGTTACTGATGTCTCTGATGATCGCCTGATAATATTGGCCGCGCAGCGCTGACAAAGAAACCTCCACCGGAATTACCTCGCCATTTTTTCGCAGGAATTTTCGTTCGAACCGAAAAGATCCTTCCGCTTTCAATTTGTCGATTCGGTCGCGAAAGAGATGAAGTTCTTCCGGAATGTAGGTATCGGTAACTGAAGAGCCGATCAGTTCCTCTTCCGGACGACCTGCCAGCTTGATGCCTGCCGGGTTCACCATCACATATTTGCTATCCGCATCGAGAACGCAGATGGCGTCCGGCGAAGCATCGATCAGATCCCGATATTTTTGCTCGCTTGTTCGCAAATCCGTCTCTGCCCGATCACGTTCAATGGCAACGCGAGCCAGGTAAGTCGCCTTCTCGATAAGCTCGAGGTCGTGCGCACTCGGACTTCGCGTTGCGCGTTCATAAATACAAAAGGTTCCCAGAACTTTTCCCTCCGACGACAAGATAGGATTGGACCAGGAGGCTCGCAGCCCATGACTTAATGCGGCGGCACGATGCTCCGGTACTTCCCAAAGCGGATCAGTCGCAATATCGGAAACAATAACGGCTGATCCGCGATACGCCGCCGTCCCGCAAGAACCGGCACACGGTCCAATAGGCAGGTTTTCCATCTCCTGCCTCCATCCCTTGGGAAGACTCGGGCCCGCCACGGAATCCAGGTGAAGACCATCGGAACGAAGGAGCAAGATAGAAGCAAGCGTACTGGGACGGTACTCCTCGATAATTAGACACAGGACATTCAGGATTTCCGTGAGTGGAACGCCGGTGGCAATCATCTCGAGAAGACGCTTTTCGCCGGCGAACAGTGCTTCTCCTCGCTTTCGGGCGGTAATGTCTACGGTCGTGCCAACATAACCATCGACATTGCCAGATTCCCCAAGGACGGTTCGGCCCACCCCTTGGACATGCTTAATAGATCCATCCGTAAGCGCGATTCGAAATTCGAGGTCGAATCCCCTTTTCTCCTTAATTGCTTCATCGAGACTTCGCTCAATGAATGATCGATCATCCGGATGAACCGTTTCCAGGAATAACTGGAACGATGGCTCGGTCTTCTCAGGGTCGAAGCCAAAGATCCGGAAATGCTCCCCTGACCAAGTGACTTTCCCGCTGGAAACATTCCAGCTCCAGCTTCCGGTATGACTAATTCTCTGGCCCTCACTTAAGAATGCCTTGCTACGCTGGAGCTTCTCTTCCGCGGATTTGCGCTCGCCGATCTCAGTCTGCAATTCTTCATTCGCGAGCGACAGCTTGGCGGTTCGTTCTTCCACCTTCGTTTCGAGTTCGCGGCGCGCTTGGCTAAGCGATTGCTCCGCTCGCCGTCGCGACGAGCTAAACCAGCTCATTAAAAGCGCTAGCAGCGCGAAATAAAAGAAATACTGAATGTGCGAAGCGTTGACGCCCGACACATAGACGGGCTTGGTCGATCCGTCCGGAAGAACTATTCGATAGTCCACCTGATAAGGGAGGACAAAAAAAGCAAACGCGATAAACGAGAGAAGAACAGAAAGAATTCCGGGACCTGTTCCCGCATACCAAAATGTGATTGCGATGGCGAGAAGGAAAGACGTGCTGAGCGGATACGGAAAATTAAAGTGTAGCAGGACAAGTTTTACGCCGAGCGCAATTGCGACAGAAAGCACAGCCAGACCATAACGGAAAACGATGCGTTCAAAGACGCCCGGCGATGCGACCGAGTGGAAATTATCTGCTGCAAAACCAGTGAATCGCTGACCAAGCGCTCTTGAGCTGGATTTCATAAAGACTGTCGTTGTTGGCCGCTTCTGAGCTAATCAACCTAAAAATCTAACAGGTGGTCACACTTCGCGCCACCCTTACGTCCTCCCTCGAAAGAGGCACTGCATTCGTGGTCAAGGCGCCAGTCGCCGACGTCTATAGGCGCTGGCTAGTCTTCGAGGATTATTCAAAATTCGTCACAGCGATCAAACGCGTGCGAAAATTGGACGCGAACCGT
>WNFW01001768.1_pt1 | contig 21780 bp, 18 predicted proteins | sample 5400131 | NCBI WGS metagenome assembly WNFW01 (sample SAMN13153362, study PRJNA577476) | soil metagenome | isolation source: 20 cm soil or saprolite under grassland replicate 1 | place: USA:California | collected 2016-06-15 | reverse complement strand
CGGGCCCTTTCCCGGGGCAGGCCGTAGTATCGGCCCTGGTACGCTTGTTGGACCTTTAGGGCCCGCGGGTGCTGCCGTAGCAATTTCGCGCCGAATTCCGGCGCTGCCGCTTGGTGGTGGCCCCGCCGCTCCGGCTGTCTCGCCTCCATGGAAAAGCGGTACGGAGCCGTGAAGCATTTCATTTCGGAAGAGGCCGTTCACTGGAGCTTGCGCCTGCGCAAGCTGTGTTCCGGGTTTGAGCCGGCCGATAATCGTGAGCCACCAGTTACTGACGTCGTTAGAACGGTTTTGCCAGCGCATGGGATCGGTAAGACGCTGCGCGTCGGAGAGCGGCAACCAAACATCGTAATCGCTTCCCGGAGTAATCCCGGTGAATCGCTGTTCGGCTACGCCGATGATCGTGAATGGCACGCTATTCAGTTCAATCGTTCGACCGACGACATCGCGAGAGCCGCCGAAGGCGCTCTGCCAGTAGCCATAATTCAGCACGGCAACGGGTGCGGCGGACGGCGTGTCGTCCGCTGGATCGAGCAGCCGGCCTACGGCGGGTTTGAGGCCCATCGTCCGGAAAAAGTCCCCGGAAACCAACTGGCCATTGATAACCGTCGCAGGGCCGTTGCCTGACAAGTTCAACCTGCCAGAGTTGGCAATGGCCGCCGTCGCCGAAAAGACATTTGCTTGCGCTATTTCGCGAAAGAGTGGTTCGGAGAACGAACAGCCGTAGCGATTTGCTGCCCCAGGCATTACATTCATCGGACAATCTCCGGAAGTCATGTAGCCGTGAAAGTTTGGCGGATTGCGCGCGCTCCACTTCAGCAGGACCAACTGGGAAGGGTGCTCGACCGGCAGCGACCGCAGCATTACAGCGTCGATCAAGCTGAAAATGGCTGTGTTTGCGCCAATGCCCAGCCCCAGCGTAAGCATGGCCACCGCCGCAAATCCAGGAGACTTCCGCAGCATGCGCAGCCCGAATTGAATATCCTGCAGCAATTGCTCGAGCCAAAGGCAACTCCATACCTCGCGCGTCTCTTCCTTTACACGCGTCACGTTGCCGAACTTACGAATCGCGGCGTAGCGCGCTTCTTCTGGCGGCATGCCGCGCTCGATGTTGTCCTGCATCTCCCGCGCAATGTGCTCGCGAATGTCCCGGTCGAGCTCCTCCAACATCCGCTTGCTCCGCCTCATGACTCGCCCTCCCGTCGTGATCTACATCGAGGAATTACTCAAACCTTAGTGCCGCCATCGGATCCAGCCGTGCCGCACGCCACGCCGGTACATAGCAAGCGAGAATCGCTACGATTAGCAACACCAGGGCCGTGACGGCCAATGTTGCTGGATCCGTTGTACTGACGCCAACGAGCAAGCCCTCCAGCGCGCGGTTCAAAATCAGCGCTGCAACCTGTCCCGCTGCCAATCCCAAAACTGCAAGTCGCAGCCCGTTCTTCATGACCATCGCCAGTACTTGCCCGCGCGCGGCCCCCAGCGCCACTCGGATGCCGATCTCTTGAGTCCTCTGCGCCACCGAATACGAGATCACCCCGTATAAACCAACCGCCGCCAGGACCAACGCCAACGCGGCGAATGCGCCGAGTAGCATCATGTAGAAACGCCGCTGGCCGAGCGAACCCGCAACCAGCGTCTCGAGCAAGACGGGTTCGCCCACCAGTGCGTCGCGGTCAATCCCTTGAATCAGTTTGCGCGCCGATTGTCCCAGTGCAGCGGGCGACCCTGGCGCGCGAATGACCACGGTCACACCGTCAATCCCCGCTTGCGCCAGCGGCACATAGAAGATTGGCGGAATTGGAGCATCCAGTCCAAAGTGGCGTACGTCACCGACGATGCCCACGATTTCTCCCTCATTTTTTTCATATCCGCCCCGCGCGCCAAACCTGACTTTCTGTCCAATCGCGTCGCCCGCGGGGAAAAACATTCGCGCGGCCCTTTCGCCGATCAACAAAACTCGCGCGGCGCCCAGACGGTCAGCCTCGATAAATCCCCGTCCCTTTAGCAGCGGAATAGCCATCGCGCGAAAATAATCCGGAGTCGCCACGCGTACTTCGGCCGAGGGCTGGTCCTTATCCGGCACGCTTCTGCCCTCCACGCTGAAGCTGCTGCTGAAATCATCCCCGGACAGCGGCAACGGTGTCACCGCGGCGACGGAGGCTACGCCCGGCAATCCGCGCAGCTTGGCCAGCGCTTCGTCCCAGTAGCTTTGCAGCGCCAGACTATTTTTGTAATGCGCATCCGGGACGCTGATGCCCAGCGTCAAGACGCCCTCGGCGTCAAAGCCCGGACTCAGTGACCTCAGCCCAACGAAACTGCGGACCAACAGCCCGGCCCCCGCGAGCAGCATCATGGAGAGGGCAACTTCACCGACCAGCAGAGCGCTACGCGTGCGTCCCGCCTCGCGCGAAGACAAAGTGCTGACCTTCAGCAAGCCGCCTACGTCCATTCCCGATGATCGCAGCGCTGGGATCAACCCGAACAATAGTGCGCTAGCCACCGAAACACCCATCGTAAACACGAGTACCCCTGCGTTCAGCCCCACGCTCGAGAGCCGTGGGATATCTTTCGGTCCGAAGCGCACAATGGCCAGCAGCGCCCAGTGCGCCAACAGCAGACTCGCCCCTCCAGCCAGCAGCGCCAGCAGCAGACCTTCTGTCAAGACTTGTCGCACCAGCCTCAAACGCCCTGCACCCAACGCGCGCCGCATAGCCAGCTCACGCTGCCGCACCGTCGTCCGCGCCAGCAGCAAATTGGAAACGTTGGCGCAAGCGATCAGCGCTACCAGGCCCACGGCCACGAGCAGTACCAGCAGCGCCGGACGAACGTCTCCCACCAGCGCCCTGCTCCAACGCTCTGCCGTCACGCCCCACTTTTCATCCTTATCCGGGTAGAGCTTCCAGAGTTGCGCCATGATCCGTTGTAGATCGTCATTCGCCTGGGCCACGGAGACCCCCGGCTTCAGCCGCCCCAGTACGCTGATGTAATGAGCTCCTCGCTGTGTCATTACCTTGTCGTCAAATCCGATCGGCATGTAGGCATCGCTGCCCTGCAGCGGAAAGTGAAATTCTCGCGGCATCACTCCGATAATGATGTACGGCTCGCTGTCCAACTCGATCGTTTTGCCAATCGCCTCCGGCAACCCGCCAAACTCCGCCTGCCAGAACCCGTAACTCAGCACTACAACGTGATCGGCGCCTTCGCGATTCTCTTCCGTCCGGAATTCGCGTCCGAGCAACGGATGTGCTTCCAAGGTCGAGAACATACCCGAGGTCCCCACCACGGCGCGTATACGCTTTGCCTCACTTCGCCCGGTCAACGCGCGCTCGCTTGTTTGATACGCAAACATCGACGAGAACGACTGGTTCAGGTCGCGCCAGTCGAAGAAGTCAGGCGGAGAACTAGAGTAAGGTATCGTGACCCCGCCCCGCTCCCATATTGAAGCCACGCGCACCAGCTGATCCGCATTGCTATATGACAACGACCGCAGCAACACCGCCTCGATCACGCTGAACATTGCAGTGTTCGCGCCAATCCCCAGCGCCAAGGTAAGCACAGCCACGGCCGTGAAGCCCGGTGATTTGCGCAGCATGCGGAGACCGTAGCGAATGTCTTGCCAGAGTTCATCCAGCCACACGAAGCGCCACACTTCCCGCGTCTCTTCCTTCACACGCGTCACGTTGCCGAATTTACGCATCGCGGCGTAGCGCGCTTCTTCCGGTGCCATGCCGCGTTCGATGTTGTCCTGCGTCTCTCGCGCAATGTGCTCCTGAATGTCCCGGTCAAGCTCCTCCAACATCCGCTTGCTCCGACTCATAACACGCCCTCCCTACTCCGCCGGCCGGAGAATCCGCGCGATCGCTCCCGCCAGTTTGTCCCACTTGGTAGTCTCGACTTTCAGTTGCCTCCGGCCCTTGGCCGTCAGCCGGTAAAATTTGGCCCGCCGGTTGTTCTCGGAAGTGCCCTCTTCCACCGAAATCCATCCCCGCTTGATAAGCCGGTGCAACGCGGGATACAGCGATCCCTGCTCGACCTGCAACACCTCATCGGAGTTGAATTCGATGGCCTTGGCGATGGCGTGGCCGTGCGCCGGCCCGAGCAACAGCGTGCGGAGGATCAGCAGGTCCAGCGTTCCTTGCAGCAGTTCGACGCGTTCGCGTTCTTCTTTGGTAGACATTCTAGGTGAGAATAGGCCGCTTCCGGTAGGATGTCAAGGGGAGCAATCCCGCGATAATCTCTCGGCGACAAAAAACGGGCCCCCGTTTAGCGCAACCTGTCGTAGCATTGCTCGAATGAAAAAGACGAAATCTGGTAGGCGCGGTTCCGCGGCGAAACGCAAAACCGCTCCGAAAAACATTGATGGATATCTTGTGGCTGTCCCCGAGCCCGCCCGCAGCACTTTGAGCAAAGTTCGGGCCGCCATTCGGGCTGCTGCGCCACGCGAAGCTACCGAGACTATCAGCTACGGAATTCCTGCGTTCCGCTACAAGGGAGTGCTGGTGTGGTTCGCGGCGTTTTCAGATCACTGCAGTTTGTTCCCCACCGCTGCGGTGATCGAAGTGTGTAAGAAAGATCTGAAAGGCTTGTCCATCTCCAAAGGAACCATCCAGTTCCCAATCGACAAGCCTCTTCCGGGTGCACTTATTAAGAAAATCGTGAAGCTGCGCGTCGCACAGGTGGAAAGCAAACAACGCCGTTGACCGGGCTACCTAAAATGCTACGAACAAGGGTTCTCATTTGTTGATTGTTCTTCTCATTGCTTCCCTCCGTTAGCCATCAACGCCATCCCATCCACTCCTGGCGACTATTCAATCGGTTTTTGAGGCTCCCACGTGCAAATCCACCGGTGCTCAATCGGAGTGTGCCCGCACGTGGGAGGGCATAGCATAAATCGCCGCGGCTCCGGCCATGCCAAGGATGGCAGTGATTTTCCACGCCAGATCATAGCTGTGCCGTGCATCAAACATTTTCCCGACAAACCACGGGGCCGCCCATTGGCCGATCGAGTATCCCATAATAATCAGCGCAAGGAGCTTGCCCAGAGAAGCGGTGCCAAAACACTCGGAAGTCACAAGCGGGATGAGCATGTAGTCTGCTCCCATTGCAAAGCCGAAGATTACGGCGAAACTCGCCAGGAGGATTGGCGAATGGGGATAGGCCAGCAAGAATACGGACACCCCAATCAAAAAATAGAAGAAGGCCATAAGGTACGATTTCCGAAAGCGATCCGCCAGGTAGCCCACGATGACGCGTCCTCCCAGGCTGGCTGTCAGCAGGATGGTCGAGTATTGCGAAGCAGCCGTAGCCGAGTAACCGGCGTCTTTCAGAAACAAAATAAAGTGTTGAATGACCGCCCCGATTGCGCCGATAGCCAATGTCGATCCGGTCAGGATGAGGCAAAAAGGAACCGTGCGGACGGCCTGGGAAACCGCAATGGGGGTTGCTGCGAAGGCCGCGGAACTCTCGGCAGGCGGTGCTGTCTCTCCGAACGCTTCGGGAGCAACGCCGAAATCTTCCGGCGAAGAGCGTGTCACGCAGATGCCTACGGGGAGGAGCACCACCAGGATAAATGTTCCCAGCAACTCGAGTCCGTGGCGCCAGCCTAAACTCCGCGCAAGAGAATTCACCAGCATGGGTGCGACGACGCCTCCGAGGCCCAGGCCTAAGTAGGCGTATCCCATCGCCTGCCCGCGGCGCCGTTGGAACCATCGCGCGATCAGCACTTGATTGGCGAGGGGTCCTGCCAGAACGTACCCGATCACTTCCACAATGCAGAGAACTTCGAACTGCCACAAGCGGCTCATCCCTCCCATGAGCAACAAAGGCAGTCCGACCAGCCCGACTCCCGCGAGAATGACAACCCGCGCGCCGATCCGGTCGATGAGCGTCCCTGCCAATATTCCAAAGGGAAGTCCCGCGAACAGGAATCCGAGCAGGAAGCCTTGCGTTACCTGAGCCCTCGTGAATCCCAGGGATTCCACGAAGTACGGATAAAAAACCGGGAAGCCATAAAAAAGAATTCCCACCACGAAAAAAAGATTCAGAAAAGCCGCGAGGACAATCCACCAGCCATAGTAAATCCGATTTGAAGAATTGTTCGATTTGCCGAGGATCATCCGTCTCCTGAGCGTCATCTCGTTTCGCAGGCGGATGCGAAGTTTATCCCGATTTGCGGGATGATTTCATCCAAATTCGGGGCCTAGAATGGCGCAAAACAGGTCGGGCTTGCCGGCGTAAGTATTCGGGCCGCGGACCATGCGTGTGAGGGACCGGGACGGAACAAAGCCGCAAGCTCCTAACAATTCGGCAGCCATGGAATTCGACTTCATGCAATCTACGATGAGAGTTTCCCGGGATGATTTGGCCAGAAATCCTTGCAGAATCCTTTCACCAGCCTCGCTGTTCTTCGCCATCCAGGGTCCAAGTTGATCCGCGAACAAGCCGCGCCGCCCGAAGGCATAGCCCTGTGGCAACCCATCTTCCCAAACTGCGGTTGCAAATTCTGGAGCTTCGTCACACAGTGCGCGAAGCAGAAAGCTGCGGTCCGCGCCAAAGAATTCCTTATCTGCTTCGAAAACCTGCTCCCTTTCCATCTCACTGAGCGCTGGCCGGGTTGATACTGGCGTTCTTGAAATCGCGCCGGGCCCTCGCTTCAGAATCCATCGCTCGATTTCATATTCCTCGACAAATCCCAGCTTTGCGTAAATTGGCTTCCCCTGGGGAGTGGCATCCAGCTTTATCGTGACAACCTGCGACCTATCGAGATGCTCGATGGCTTTTTTCAAAAGGTCAGTGCCAATTCCTTGCTTCCGATGCTCGGGATCCACTAAAACCATAGCGATCCAGGCAAAGCGGCTTTCGTAAGGAATGGTCGCCGCAGTTCCAACGACCTTCCCGTCGTGCTCCATCACAAAGCATGCGCGCGGACTATTCTCGAGAAAGCGCCGCCAATCGGCTGCCGTCTGATTCCATCCTGAAAGGGTATTCAGGCGTACACCGCCCGGGACATCCTGTTCCGTCATGATGCGGAGGCGCATCCAGAACAGCTCCTTGGCACCGTAAACTGCGGGAAAGAATACCTGAAACCAGAGGACCTTCCATAAGCAATTCGAATACAATCAGGCGGCCGTACGTGAAGCTGTTTGGGGAACGAGTCGTCATGTCCAGCAACCTGACTTCCATTCAAGACGTCGCGCAATTGGAAGAATTTCTCAGCGAACCAACGGATGGAGTAGTCCGTACACTGGGTAGCCTCGACGGGGACATTGTCGTTCTGGGCGTGGCCGGAAAAATGGGGCCAACGCTGGCTCGCATGGCGAAGAAGGCTTCCGAGCGGGCTCGAGTAAAGCGGCGCATCATCGGTGTCTCGCGGTTTTCATCCCCTTCGCTCGAGAATCAATTGCACGCATGGAGTGTCGAGACCGTGCGTTGCGACTTGCTCGATCCCGGTTCGCTGGCCAAACTTCCCGACGCTGCAAACGTCGTTTTCATGGCCGGAATGAAATTTGGCTCGACCGGGCAGGAGTGGCTGACTTGGGCGATCAATACGTTTTTGCCCGGACTTGTTGCGGATCGCTATCGCGACAGTAGCATCGCCGTCTTCTCGACGGGAAATGTTTACGGGCTTTCACCGGTTGCCGGGGGTGGTTCTCGCGAAGAAGACGAGTTGAATCCTTCGGGCGAATACGCGATGAGTTGCGTCGGTCGCGAGCGGGTTTTTGATCATTTCAGCAGGGCCAACAAGACGAAGATGACCATTCTTCGCCTGAATTACTCGAGCGAACTTCGTTATGGCGTGCTATTGGATATCGCGCAGCGCGTTAACGCGGGGCAGCCCGTGTCGCTCTCGATGGGCTATCTAAACACCATTTGGCAAGCCGACGCGTGCGCGATGAGCCTCGAGTCGCTCCGTTGTGTTTCCTCGCCGCCCAACGTGATCAACATTACCGGGCCCGAATTACTCAGCGTTCGAAGTGTCGCGGAACAGTGTGGCAAAAGACTCGGCAAGCCGGTTCGTTTTGAAGGGGCAGAGTCGGGCGATGCCCTGCTGAGCAATGCGAGCAAGTCGCATGAGCTCTTTGGTCCTCCTCGCGTGAGCGCCCAGCAAATGATCGATTGGATCGCGGACTGGGTCAGCAAGGGCGGATCGACTTTGCAGAAGCCGACGCACTTTGAGGAGCGTGCCGGCCACTTTTGAAAACATACGCAAGTGGAAAGTGTCGACGGAACCGAATGCAAAATTTGGACCCGAGAATTCACCGAATTCTAAGGGCCGGAACAGTGATTCCGGCGCATCCGCTCGCTCTCGACGCGGAACGCAAATTGGATGAGCGTCGCCAGCGGGCTCTCTCCCGCTACTACGTTGCGGCCGGAGTCGGCGGCCTCGCCGTCGGTGTACACACCACTCAGTTTGCGATTCGCGAGCCGCGCATAGGATTGTTTGAGCCTGTTCTCCGCTTGGCCGCCGAGGAAATGGACCGCGCAGACGCCGTTCGAGATGTGCCGCTCCTGCGAATCGGCGGAATCTGTGGAAGGACCGCGCAAGCAGTGGGCGAGGCGCGGCTGTTGCACGAGTTGAAATACCATGCGGGTCTTTTGAGCCTGGCTGCAGCGAAAGATTTGGATGATGCAGCGCTCATCGGCCATTGCCGCGAGGTTGCCGCGATTCTGCCGGTCATGGGCTTCTATCTGCAGCCGGCTGTTGGCGGTCGCGTCCTTTCCTACAACTTCTGGCGCCAATTTGTGGAGATCGAAAACGTGGCGGCGATCAAGATTGCGCCTTTCAATCGCTACCACACGCTGGATGTCGTTCGCGCAGTTGCGGACTCGGGCCGCGAGACCGCATTGTACACAGGCAACGATGACAATATCGTATTGGACCTGCTCACGCCCTATGGGTTCCAGATTAACGGCAAGCCCAAAATGTTCCACATCGTTGGCGGATTACTGGGTCATTGGGCGGTTTGGACGAAACGTGCAGTTGAACTCTTGGCGGAATGCCACAGCTTGGTACTCACAGATCATCCCATACCGCAATCGATGCTGAAGAAAAACGTTCAGATAACCGATTGCAATGCCGCATTCTTTGATACGGCAAACCACTTCGCGGGCTGTATCGCGGGTGTACATGAAGTCCTGCGCCGGCAGGGATTGCTCGAGGGCATTTGGTGCCTGGATCCTCGTGAGACTCTCAGTCCTGGACAACAAAAGGAGATTGACAGGGTATGTCGGGCCTATCCTGAATTGAATGACGACGCATTCGTGCTTGAAGGTCGAGACATTTGGCTGAGGCCCTAGCTTTGGAGGATGAGCGGATGCATCTTCATCATTTCGGCAAGTTCTCGCGCCGGGGTTTTCTGCAAGGCGCCGTGTCCCTCGCCGTAGCGGGCCCTGCATTCTTGCGCTTCGGAAAGGACCAGACCGATCAAGACGTCCATTCGTTCCTGGCCTACGTGGGTTCCTACAGTTCGCCACAAGGTCCGGAGGGCGCCATCGGCCATGGGTATGGCATTTACTTGTTGGAAATGCATCCTGCGACCGGGGCCCTCCGGCAGCGCGAGGTCTTTCCGAGTGATGCGAACCCGTCCTGGCTGGCTTTCGATCCTTCCCGGACCCACTTGTATTCAGTGAATGAGGTTTCCAATTACCAGGGCGCTGCCTCCGGCTCCGTGAGCGTTTACTCGATTGACCGGCCAACCGGCCATCTGACGTTATTGAATACAGTCAGTTCCGAGGGAGCGGGTCCTGCTCACTTAAGCGTTCATCCTTCTGGCAAGTATGTGTTCGTGGCCAACTACCATGGCGGAACCGTGGCTGTCCTTCCGGTGAGGACCAACGGCGAACTTGGCGCCGCTACCGATGTCATATACGATGTCGGCACCATCGGCCCAACCCGGGCATCCAGCGCGCCTCCCGGCACGTTTGCCATCAGTGGCCACGATAAGCCCCACGCTCACATGGTGCAGTCTGATGCAGCGGGGAAGTTCGTGCTCGCGAGCGATCTGGGATTGGACCAGATCCTCATTTGGAAGTTTGATGCTGACACCGGCAAACTCTCTCCCACTAAGCAGGCAAGCGTGTCCCTGCCTCCTGGCGATGGACCCCGCCACTTCGTTTTTCACCCTAATGGCCGCTGGTTTTACTCGCTCCAGGAGGAAGCCTCTACGCTGGTGACCTTCGATTATGACGTCGCAACTGGAAAGCTAACCCCGAAACAAACCATTTCAACTTTGCCCAAAGATTTCAAAGGCACAAATTTCACTTCCGAAGCTCTCATTTCCCCAGACGCAAGGTTCCTTTATGCCGCGAACCGCCTGCATGACAGCATCGCGTGCTTCTCGATTGGGCCAGCCGGGTTACTTACCTTTGCTGGAGAAGAATGGACGCGCGGTGACTATCCGCGCAGCTTCAATATCGATCCCACGGGGAACTATCTCTACTCGTGCAATCAGCGAGCCGATGCAATCACCACTTTCCGAATCAACCGGCAAACCGGCGCCCTCTCCTTCCTCGGCCAATACACACCCATAGGTACCCCGGCCGCGATCATCTTCCTCGATTAATCTATTGCCTCAATCGGAACATTGGTGTGGTCATTGTAGCTTTTACCTTTACCTTGAGACCTTCGCTGCAGCTGCCGCTTTCCGGGCAATGAGAAAATACGCTTTCGCGCGCGCGTCTTTCTCTAGCGTCTCCAAGTGCGGCCGTCCCGCAGAAGACTTGCCAGATTGCATTTCGATTTGACCTATCGCCAGGCGCGCTTCGAATTGGTAAGGCAAGTAGCCGAACTTCGTGGCTTCCGTAACCGTGGCATGCAGATTCTGGAGCGCGTCTTTTGATTTCCCGGTTGCGGCCCTTACCCGGGCACTGGCAAGCGCGGCGTCGAAGCGCGGAGGCCGATAGACGAGGTGCCGGGAAAGCGTGAGGGCGCGCCGAGCCGCGCTTTGAGCATCGCCGACCTTGCCCTGCGCCAGGAGAACGCGGGTAAGGACGGCGTGGGCTGTTGCACCACTCTCGATTAGTTTTGCGCGCTCAAACGTATCAATAGCCGCTCGGACCAGCGGTTCCGGCTCTGTCAAACGTCCCTGCTCGAGGTGGATGACCGCCATTTGCATGTTGCTGAGAGCCAGGTTGTTTTCTTCTCTTAAGTCTCTTCGAATGGCCTGAGCCTCTTCGGCAGTCTTGCCGGCGGCTTCGAGTTGATCCTGCGAAAGCAGAAGATCTGCAAGTCCCTGGAGTGTATAGCCGCGGCCACGCCGATAGCCAGTCTGGTCAACGATCTTCAGTGCCTCCTTCCTCCCGCGCCGATCTGCTCGATGAGACGGTAGCGGCCGAGAGTTTGCCCAACGCTGCCCGGCGGATGAGACATCGCCGGAATGGTAGGCCTGGTAGGGATGCAGGTCAATGCACGGCACACGCGAGCCGGTGGCCGCTTCAAGTGCGAGCGTTGCAGATGGCAACACCCATTTGAAGCTTATCGCTACACCGGGATGCGGCAATTCTGCCCGGTTTCAGAAGGATCGCTGTGTTGAGAGGGGCAAACGTAGCCTCCAAAGGCCTTCTACTTCCCCAGTTTCGTCCAAATCCGGTGCCGCAATTTGCCGAGTTCGCGATTCAAGAGATGTCCGCGCCCGAAAAAAGGCAGCACGGGAGCACGGCGGTTCTCCACTTTGCTGCGAGCCTGCTTTAATCGTGTGTCCTCGCCGAATAACTTCGAGGCGTGGTCCAGCGTATATAGAGCCTGCTCGCGCCGCCCCGCCAGGGCATACACTTCTCCCAAATTCAGGCGAAACTGAATCTCCTTCGGATTCAGGTGTATCGCCATTTCGCAAAGCTCCGCGGCTTTATCCCACTTCCGCTGTGCGCGCGCGATAGCCAATCCTAGAAACGACATGTAGTAGGCATTGCGATTGTCACTTTCGAATGCGCGCTTCAATCTCGGGAGGGCCTTCTCGGGATACTCGTTTTTGAGCATCTCGATGCCTTCCCTGAACTCAATCATGGGGTTGTCTACGGCGTCCGGAGTTATCTCTGCTATTGGTCCGAGGCTCATGGAGGTCCTTCAGGTTTCTGAATTTCTACCTTAGTAACTTTGATGGAGTTCCGGTATGGAGTCCACTGTCCTGATGGTCAGGATTGACCAAAAGGGCGCAACCCCGTCTCCACGGATTGGAACGCCCATCGCCTCACTACTGCCTTGTCGCGTTGGCCCCGGCAGGCAGCCAATCCATGCCGTCCACTCCCGGCGTCAATTCAATCGGTTTCTGCAGTTCCCACGTGTGCAAATCCAGCACGTCAATCTTCCCCGCCCCCGTTCCGCTCAAGTACGCAACATCTCCTCCCGGGCGAATCAAAATCTCTGATCCGCCGTCGGAAATCTTTAGCGTGTGCGCCACTTTCATCGATTGCAGGTCAACCACGTAGGCCGCGGCGTTTCGCGTCAACGTCACCAGCCACCGCCCGTCGGTGGTCGGCTCCGACGCATACACCGAGCTCGGTACTTCAATCCAATTCGCAATTTTGTTCGTCGCGGTGTCAATGACCGCGATCCGCGGAGCATCTTGGTCGTGCGTAAACACGCGTTTGCCGTCGGGCGAAATCGAAATCCTCTGCACCATCTTCGCAACCGGTATCGTCGTGACCAGGCTGCGTTTCGCCAGGTCCAGCACGCTCACGCTCCCCGCGCCCACGTTGGCTGTATACGCGCGCCGCCCGTCCGGCGAAATCACCAGCATGTGCGATTCTTTCTGTCCCGTGGGAATCTCCGCCACAATTTTCCGCGTCGCTGGATCCAACACATCCACGGCGTTTCCGAGTTCGGCGGTGACGTACAGCATTCCGTCCGGTCCCCATTCCGCGCGATGCGGCCGCAGTGGTTTCCCGAGGTCAATCGTCGCGGCGAGCTTTCGTCCTTGCAAATCGACCACGTCGATCGTGCTACCGTCCGTTCCCGGCCTGCCCACACCGGAATTTCCGTAGATCGGCACGTACGCAAACCGCCCGTCTTTCGAAACCATCACTTCGTGGCCATTTACGCCGACCACCACCCTCGCCAACTCGCGCCGGCCGTCGGGATCCACCACGAGCACGGTGTGCTCTTTTTGATTGGCGATTACCAGCAACCCGCTGCCCTCCGGCCCCGCCTTCACATTCCGCAGCATGGCCAAGCTTCCCATTCCAAGTATCACGAAAAACAAAATCTTACGTCTCGACACAATTCACCTCGCTCGAAATTAAGGTTTCCGCCTTCCGCTTTTCCTTGCCACACTTTTCTTTCGCCTTTTCTCTCTTCCTCCTCGCGCAATTCTTCCGCTGCGAGCCGCACTTTTCCCGCTGGAAATTCCCTCCTGCATTTTCTTCGGCAGCCTCGCCAAAACCATTTCGTACGATTCGCGCAGCAACCTTGCCAACTCTTCGCGCGTCAGCGCGTCCCGCGTTTGCAACGCCACCCACTGCGCGCGCGCCAGGTACGGCGCTGGAATAATGTTTTGCCGCTCCGTCAGTTCCGCGAAATTCTCCGGCGAAGCCTTGAATGACAGGCACACTGGCGCCGGCTCTAGCGGCGTCACCGCAAACATCTTCCCGCCCACTTTGAACAGCAAGTCATAGCCCCACTGAATTTGCTCTGTCGTTCCCGGAAACGACAGGCACAGCCTTCGCAACCATTCCGCGTCCATCCGCCGAGTCTAGGACACTCGAGCGGAAATTCCAACGTCTTGCATTTCAGTACTTGAAATCACGCGCAGATTCGAAGCGACCCCTCGCTTCGAAAAGCAAAAGGCCGGAGGAAATTCCTCCGGCATTTTGCTTTCAATGACTTGGCGGCCCAGCACCATCCGCCAGTTCTCATCGGTGAATCGCCCCTTCTCTGAGCTTACCCGTATTGGGGCTCATCGTTATCCCAGGTTAGAACGTATAGACGAGGCCTGCCTCGATCCGCGCGTTGTTTTGGCCGGTCCCGCCGAAATGTGTACGCAGGTACTCCACCTGGATCAGCCGAATGTGGAAGCGGTCGTTATATTTGTAATCCACGCCGCCTCCCAGGGTCAGCGCGAAGCTATTAAAGGATGGACCGTTGGTTCCGAGGTGCTGTCCGCCGAAGAGCACCTGCCCGAAAGGGTTCAGTTTTCCGTAGTTCCGGTAAGTCACCCGGGGCCCGAACATGTAGTTAAAGTCATGAGCGGTCACGCCCGAGGGCAAGCCAGTGTCTTTGCAATAGCCGAAGTCGCCCACTCCGCCCAGCCAGTCGTTGAAATTGTAAGCCAGGTTGACGCCCAGGCCGTGACAGCCAATTCCCCCGGGATTCAGGTGCTCGTACTCGTACCCCGCAAAGAACTCCGCTTTGGGTGCTGTTTGGGCGCAAACCGTGCCCGCCCCAAAGAGTATAAGCACTCCTAGAATCAACAAGTTACGCATTTTCCCTCCAAGGATATAGGTGGTGCTGGGTAAGCCTATCTACTATGTTCTGGGGCTAAGGACCCTAAAGCAAGGGGAGTTCGCCCCATGTGTCCTCCCTGCAAGCCCCAATCGGCCTTATGTGGAAAACTACGAGCCCGCCTTCCACGCCGCAATCCGCAACCTCCGATAGTCCAACACCCAGTTCCCGTCCCGAAACAACTCACCCCGGCATTGCCGCTCTACTTCTTGGATCCACCGCTGAGCGTTTTCTTCCCCCATCCTTTCCAGGAATGTCTGCCGGAACAGGCGAATCCAGTTCTCCAGCCCGCGCTCGCCCTCTTCGAGCACGGTCGGCCGGTCGAAGAGCGAAGCTTCCCGCACTTCCAATCCATGCTTCTCAAGCAGTCCCGCATATTCCGCAACGCTCGGGTAAAACCACGGGCTCACTCCGTCCGGCTGCCGCTGGCCCAGCGTCGCGAACGCCCGCTGAAATCCCGCCACCAGCCTGCAGATGTTGCCTTTGCCTCCGAACTCCGCCACGAACCGTCCGCCGGGCTTCAGTGCCCGCGCCACTCCCGCGATCACTTCTCCCCCCTCGGGAATCCAGTGCAGCACGGCATTGGAGAACACCGCGTCAAATTCCGCCCCGCCTGCCTTGCCCACTTTGTCGAGTTTGAATTGCAGCTCACGGGCATCCAGCACCCCAAACCGCAGCGCCGGGAATTTCTTCCTCGCCTGAGCAATCATCTCCTCGGACCGGTCCACTCCCAGGACTTCCGCGCCTCTTCCGGCAATTTCCGCCGTCAACGCACCCGTCCCGCATCCCAAATCAAGAATCCGCTCCCCCGCCTTCGGCGCCAGCAGCTCCACCAAGCCCCTGGCCTTCTCATACACAAACGCATGCTTCGCGTCATACTCCGCCGCATTCCATTGATTCGTCATGGTCTTGTAGGCCCACGATATCGCAGAGATTCCGGGCACCAGCAGGAACATTGTGCCCAATCTTCGTGTAATTGCATTAACCGTCAGCCATTAGTTTATATGCTGTCAAGGCTTCTTTTTCGGGCATCCACACCAACCAAACAAGATTCCTCTCTAATTAGCCTGTTCTTGATTGTGAGCCGCGGACTGTCAACTCCTGCCAACTCCCCGCTATCTTGCAGCAGACAAATCACTTATATTTACCCTGATAGGTCGTAACTACATGGTATAATTGATTTCCAACTGCTGGCACGGTTTTTTGAGTGCCAAGCCGCTTTTATGCGCCCCCGAGGCCCCCGCCGCCGCCTTCTAAAACAGCAGGGCCGAGTCCGTTTGCTGCCTCCCACAATTCCCGCCAAATCAACCCCACGTGGTTCCCTTTCTTTTCATGCGCTTACGAACTGCCCAATTTGCAAGCCCTCTCTTCAACGATTAACCAGTCACAAGCCAGCAATCCCGTCTGCAAGTCCTTTAAAATGCGCAGTTACGCGATTTCGTGTACTAAGTCCTTTGGATTATGTAGCGATGAGAATTATGTGGCAGAACGAGGAGAAAGGCAGTGTTTCCGAACTGGTTTTGGACTTCGTGGGCCACATAATCTAACGAGACTCCATGGATTGGACATTCAATTTGGAAAGGGGATCGGACGCGGGGCGCTTTGGAACGCTCCCAGTGCCCACACGGACGTTAGGCAGGGATATGGCAGCAATCGGTCTGCTCCTGCATCTCGTCAGATATTTTTCACTGTCTTCTTCGGGCTTTCTAGTCCAAATACCAAGTTCATTTCTTGGCGTTTATTTTTTCATAAGAAGGGACGTGAATCGCGGTATTCAATGTGCCCGTCTTTCCGGTGACCATGTTCTTAACCGCAATCGCAAGCCGATAAGTTCCCGGAACGATAGCGGCATTGAATTGAGAGTCAGGCTGATACTGCGCGGAATTGCGTCGCCCATCGAGAGAAATCTTGCGCTCAAAGGTCTCGACGACCCATCCCGACGGCTTACTGATGCGGCCGAAAACCTCGAACCTCGTCGACGAGTCCCCGTCATTACTCGGAGAACTCGGTTGTTCACTTGGAAGGTAAACTAAGATGCGTGCCAATGTCGTTGCGTTTGTTGCTTTGGCAAACTCAATTTGATAACTGAAGCGCACCTGGTCACGGACAATCCGCGAAACTACCATCGCTTCCAGGTCTTTGAATTGCACCAGAGGTGTGGGCGCCGGGCCTATAAAGAGCTCGAATGACTGAGCCGATTCCGCAGTGACTCCTACACGACTAGACCGACCTAGGTTGTAGCGAGGAGCAAAAATCAACTCATCCTTCATTTCCGCTGGCATGGCGAGGTGATAGTCTCCGGACTCGCTCGGGTTAACAAATTCAAGTTCAACATGTTCGCCCACGCCCTCGAGATGTCTGTAGCGCCACACTTCAAAAGAATATTGGTAGGTCTCAACTCCGTCTTCGGGTGGGCTGCCGGTTTTTTCTCCGGCTCGATGTGATTCAATGGAATCTGGTCGACCAAACGTGACGTAAACTCGCCCTCGGTCTGTCTTCCACCCGGGCATCTGTGTTCCGTACTTTTCGTCTGCGAAAACAATCCGTTCGTAATGTGCTTGTTTGAAGCTGTTGTCCAACAATGTTGGGTCTGGGGCGCGTCTGGACCAGAATTGTTCTATGAATTGACTTCGCTCTTCGTCTGTTGCCAGCTGGAGAAAGGTGCAACGTTCCTCGGGCGAGATAAGGTCGACAACATCCTCCGTCAACCAAAATCGAGCGAACCCGCGGAGATTCGCAAACTCCTTATCTTCGAGTTGCTTGCTGCTCGCCCTATCAATTGCCTCGAAGCATGGGACTGTCCTGGGTCCGGTTTTTCCTCGGTCTGATTCCTGCTGCTCTGTACTACTTCCCGTTATTTGCTCTTCCTGGGCGACAACAGCGCTCTGCAAGCAAAATCCGCACAGCAAGGCGACACTCCAGATGGTCGATCGATGTTGCTTCATTTCCGCCCCTTAACCATCACAGATTCATCGCCCCAGCGCTAGGTTGCCCCCATTTTTTGGGAAACCCCTGGTGAGGGGGATTAACCGGAGATTTCAAGTAGCTTGTAAGGACTACCATGTGCTGCGGTTCGCCTGCGAGGAGCGATCGTAGGCCATCACTTTCGGCGCGTGAAATTTATTAAGACGCGTCACTACCTAGTCTCGGAGAACTACGGATGGAACCCCTGCGCAACCTCGGTCTATAATTTCTCGGTGTTGACGATTTCCTGGCTTCCCCGGAAGGGGGCGAATATGAGGCCGGTAACAATCGCATACTTCCTGATGCTTCTTTGTTGGCGAGCTGGTGCTCAATCCCCGCCGCCGCAGCCGACTGACACAGCGAAGAGCCAGAACAATGAGAAATGCGTAGTTGCAGGAACCGTCGTGAGGCTAGACACGGGGGAGCCGCTAAAGAAGGCCACGGTTATCCTTAGGAGTCACGACAGTGTGGAGCAGTCCGCGTTCGCGATCACGGATGCTCAGGGACGCTTTCAATTCGACAAGGTAGAGCTTGGCACATATTCCCTGGACGCGTCGGATAACGGCTTTGTGAAACTCAGATATGGGCAGAAGAAGCACACGGATCCAGGGGCTAATCTCAGCCTCGCGGCCGGTCAGAAGATAACTGACCTTGTTTTCAAACTACCCCAGACAGCATCGATCACAGGCCGCGTGATGGACGAGGATGGGCAGCCCCTGCCGAATGTTGACGTGAAGGTGTATCAAGCGTCCAGCCGAAGTGGGAAAAGCCAGCTTGGCGCTGTCGGAGGGGCGTCGACGAACGACTTAGGCGAATATCGCATTTTTGATCTTGCGCCTGGCCGCTATTATGCTCGAGCTAACTATCAGGGATGGAAAGACGTCATGGGGATTAAGCCATCCTCGTCGAAGAGTTCGAAGGAGAGTTATCCGCCAACCTTCTATCTGAATACCGCAGACCCGCTGAAGGCTGCGGCAATCATTGTGAACCCGGGAGACGAAATCCCGTCGGTGGATTTTCTATTGAAGCCCACGCATGTTGTGACCGTCCGCGGAAAAGTGCTCAACACAATCTCGAGCCGTGCCGATGGCAATGTCAGCGTAACCCTAATGTCGCGTGGAATGGTGGGTAACGACTTGCCATCAGAGAATGCAGAGGTCTGGAACAGGGAGTTAACCTGACAATTGCGCGCGGTGTAGATGTGCCTGGCCACGTTGCCTGGGAAGAAAAGCCGCCGAGCGAGGTACAAAGCGTTCACGTGGCGTTGCGGGACCCCGACCGAGGTCCCTACTCCTGGAACTCCGGAGCTTTCGAAGCCAAGCCGGACGGAGCTTTTGTCATCAAGAACGTTGAGGAAGGCATCTACAAGCCACACGTCTTCACCGGAAGTTGGGAATGTTTTTTGAAGTCTGCCGTATACGGGGGGGCGGATGTCACAGATGGCGGGCTGGCCGTTCACGCAGGCACAGATGCGGCGCTCGAACTAAAGGTGAGTTGCCGGGCCGCACGGATTGAGGGCGTTGTCCTGACGCGAGATTCCGTTCCCGCGTCAGGGGTATACGTGGTGGCGATTCCGGATGCGCCGCATCGTGACAACGAATGGAGGTATCGCGCAGAGCTGACTGACCAAAATGGGAGATTCTTATTGCGCGGCATGGTGCCCGGAGAATACCGGATTTTTAGCTGGGATTCTGACGTCGATCTTAATTGGTACGATGCCGGGCAACTCAAGCCGTACGAGAGCAAAGGCGTCCCTCTGAGCGTAGCGGCAGGTGACCGAAAGACGCTGCAGCTCGATGTGATCGAAATAGAGAACACGTCGCAAGCAAGGCAGTAGAATATTCGGCCTGCACGGACAGAGTTCAGCCGAAAAAGCAAATTGATGGATGTGCAGCGGATACGGTCGATCACCGGCTAAATCTTCAGTGCCCTCCATTCCCTTCCAGAGTGAATGTCTAACTCGTGGAGTCTCCTCAGATTATGTGGCCCACGAAGTCGAAAACAGTTCGGAAACGCAGCCTTTCTGATCGTGTTGCCACATAATTCTCATCACCACATAACTGTGGAAATGTGGTCGACCACATTTCCGCAAATGCGCACTTACGAAAATGCGCTCCCACAAATCCTTTAGCATGCGCAGTCACAAAAAAAGGTGGGGGGAGGGGCCTGGGAGGGGGCCCCCTCCAGTTCGATTTTCCATTCTCGATTTTCGCGCGGCGATGAAGCCAAGGTTGGAGATCTCAAACAATCGTTCCGACGACTGCGGCTAAACGCAAGCCACCTACTTCGCGGCGAGCTCTTTCAGCAGGGTTTTGCCTTTGCGGAACCAGGGGCGTTCGCGGCGCTGCATGTAGCGGGGCAGCGTGCGCTTTTTCGCCAGGAGCTTTTGCGCCCACTCGCGCGCTTCGTGGGGGCGGTTCGCAGTCTTCAGGAAGCTGGCGTAGTTGTAGAGCGTTTCGGGCGTGGTCGAGATTTGCGTCACTTCGGCGAACCACGGCTCGGCGCGGTCCATTTGTCCCGTGCGCGCGTAAGCATCCGCCAGCAATCCCGCGGCGCGGTAGTAATCGAATTTGCGGTCGCCCGCGACGACGCGCTCGAGGTCGGGAATGGCCGCGGCGAGATCGTGCAGCGCCAGCGAACACTGCGCCCGCGAATAAAACGTGTAGATGGAGTCCGCGCGCGCCGAAATCGCGTGGGTGAAGGCTTCGCACCCTTTCGCGTACTGCCCTTGATCCTTGTAGAGCTCGCCCAGCTCTTCGTAGTTCGCGGGCGAAGGATTATCGAGGATGTCGGTTTCGACTTTTTGGATGCGCGAGCGCCGGCCGAATCCTTGAAACGTGTTGCGAAGGAGCCCCAGGTCGGGGACGACTTCCGCGAGAATGTACACGGCCGCGCCGGGCCACCCCAGGAAGAGGATGACGTAAAACCAATAGCCTTCGGGCCGCCTCCGGAAGAAATGAATGATAGCGAAGGCCTGCACGAAGATACCCCAAGGATAAAAGAGGTGGCCTAGGCCAAACATGGACAACCGTCCCCCCAATCAGCGTTGAACAGAATCGCTTGGTTTTATCGTGTGGTCAAACGGAACCTCGCCGCCGGATTTGGTCTGGTAACGGGTCCGCCGAAGCCTTCACTGCTGCCCGGTTGCGGCCTGCTATGATGATCTTCCGTGAATCCTATCCAGACGTTAAGCCTCGCGCTCGGCGCCGGATTTTCCTCCGGATTGAATCTTTACGCAACCGTGGCCACGCTCGGGCTTCTGCAGCGCTTCGGAGTGGTTCATCTCCCCGCGTCCCTTCAAGCGCTTGGGCATCCCTGGGTGATCGGTATCGCCGCCGCGCTCTATCTCGTGGAATTCTTCGCGGATAAGATTCCTTACCTCGACACGGTCTGGGACTTCGTTCACACGTTCATTCGGCCGCCCGCCGCAGCGTTGCTTGCCTACGCGGCCACGGGGGGCGCAGGAGCGGAGTGGCGCTGGGGAGCGGCGCTGCTTGCCGCTGGCGTCGCGTTGACTTCGCACGGAACCAAGGCGAGCGCGCGAGCTGCCGTCAATACGAGCCCGGAGCCGTTCAGTAATTGGGTGTTGAGCTTGGGAGAGGATGCTCTTGCCGTGTGGCTGTCGTGGATGGCCACCGCACATCCGGTCGCCACGACGGCGATTGTCGCTGCGCTCTTGGTGCTCTGCGTGTTTTTGCTTTACCGGCTTTTTCGCTTCGCGCGACGCGCACTCCAGCGACTGCTGGCTGCCTGAGCCGTATTTTATTTCACGTAAAGAGCGAGCCAGTCCAGAAAAGTTTTGTACCAGAATTGCGAATTTTGCGGCTTGAGCACCCAGTGGCCTTCGTCGGGGAAGACCACGAGCTTCGAGGGCACGCCCTGGCGCTGCAATGCGCTGAATAATTCCAGCGATTGCGTGTACGGGACGCGATAATCGCGCTCGCCGCAGATGACCAGCGTGGGCGTCTTGAATTCTCCCAGCTTTCCGGCGTACGTGACGGGAGCCCATTTGTGGTAGCTTTCCGGATTCGTCCACGGCGTGCCCTGCATGTCGTGCTCTTCGAACCACAACTCTTCTGTGGCGTACATCGCGACTTTGTCGTAGACGCTGGCATGGCTGATGATGGCTTTGAATCTTCCGGTATGCGTGGCGATCCAGTCCGCCAAGTAGCCGCCGTAGGAGCCGCCCGCGGCGGCCATGCGTGCGCCGTCGATGAAGGGATACTTCTTCAGCGCGAAGTCCACGCCGTTCATCACGTCAACGTACGCTCTTCCGCCCCAGTCGTTGGTGATTTCATCGGTGAATTTCTGGCCGTAACCTGTCGAGCCGCGGCGATTGATCATCAGCGTGACGTAGCCAGCCGCGGAGAAAACCTCCG
>WNFW01000701.1_pt1 | contig 21789 bp, 21 predicted proteins | sample 5400131 | NCBI WGS metagenome assembly WNFW01 (sample SAMN13153362, study PRJNA577476) | soil metagenome | isolation source: 20 cm soil or saprolite under grassland replicate 1 | place: USA:California | collected 2016-06-15 | reverse complement strand
TGCTCGTCGGGCTCCGGGTCACATTACAGTTCGGGCTCGTCGCACCAATCGAGAGCCGACCTCGGTGCCGGCACCCGCGCGGGAGTCTACCGCATTTCATGCGTCGCGGGTCCGCACAGCGGGTGGGGCATTACAGTGATCACGGAGCGGAATGAGGTCGACATGGTGACGCGGGGGCGGGCGTACCTGGACGCTGTCGCCGGGCGACGGGTGACGGTCGTGGGACTCGCGCGGAGCGGCGTCGCCGCGGCGCGGCTCCTCCGGGCGGCCGGGGCGCAAGTGACCGGCACCGACCTGAAGCCGCTGGAAGCTCTCGGCCGCGTGGCCACCGAGCTGGAGGCGCTGGGCGTCCGCCTCCTCACGGGCCGGGAAACGCGGGGCGCCTTCGACGGCGCCGACCTCGTTGTCGTGAGCCCCGGTGTGCCGCTCGACGGCGATCAGCTGGGACCGGCGCGCGCCCGTGGCGTCCCGATCATCGGCGAGCTCGAGCTCGGCTGGCGCGCCCTCGAGGCGGAGACGATCGCGATCACGGGGACCAACGGCAAGACGACGACGACCGCGCTCACGGGCGCCCTGCTCGCCGAGCAACCCCGCCCGGTACTCGTGGCCGGCAACATCGGAACCCCGCTGGCGGCGCACGCGCTCCGCTTCCCAGCGGACGGTCTCGTCGTCTGCGAGGCGTCGAGCTTCCAGCTCGAGACGACGGAGACGTTCCAGCCGCGCGTCGCCGTGGTGCTCAACATCACCCCGGATCATCTCGACCGCCACGGGAGCCTCGGCGCCTACGTGGACGCGAAGGCGCGGATCTTCGCCAACCAGACGCCGGCCGACTGCGCCGTCCTCAATGCCGACGACGAGGCGACGGCGGCGCTCGCCGGGCGCACGCGCGCCCACGTCGTGTGGTTCACGCGCCGCCGTCAGCTCGCACGCGCGGTGTTCGTTGACGACGGCTGGATCGCGGCGAAGCTCAACGGCCACGTCGAGGAGATCTGCCCGGTCTCGGAGATCTTCTTGCGGGGCGCGCACAACGTCGAGAACGTGCTGGCCGCCACGGCCTGCGCGCTGTGGGTGGGGCTCGCGCCCGAGGCGATCCGGCGCGCCATCGGCCGGTTCCGGGGGGTCGCGCACCGGATCGAGTTCGTTCGCGACCGTCGGGGCGTGCAGTACTACAACGATTCGAAGGGCACCAACGTCGCGTCCACGCTCAGGGCGCTCGAGAGCTTCGCGGAGCGCATCGTGTTGATCGCGGGTGGCCGTGGCAAGGGGCAGGATTTCGCTCCGCTCGCCGCCGCGGCGCGCGGGCGCGTCGGTCACGCGTTCCTGATCGGCGAGGACGCGCCGAAGCTCGCCGCGGCGTTCAAGGAGGCGTCGGTGCCGGCCACGCGCTGCCCGTCGCTCGAGGCCGCGGTGGAGGCGGCCCGCCGGCTGGCCATGCCCGGCGACGTCGTGCTGTTTTCCCCGGCGTGCGCCTCGTTCGACATGTTCGACAACTTCGAGCACCGGGGCGACGTGTTCAAGAAACTCGTGGAGAGGCTCGAATGAATGTCACCGAACCGGTGGGGGGGTCTGGGGGAGGAGCGGCGGTCGCTCCCCCCCAGAATGGATAGTTGCCGCGCAAGCTCGCGCCCGACTTCTGGCTCTTCGGCGTCGCCGTCGTGTTGCTCTCGATCGGCGTGGTGATGGTCTACTCGGCGAGCGCGATCGTCGCGGCCGACCGGTTCCACGACCCCTACTTTTTCCTCAAGAAGCAGATCTTCTGGGCACTGCTCGGGGGAGCCGGCCTCTGGCTGATGCTCCGCGTGGACTACCGGCGGCTCGAGGGGCTCGTGCTGCCGCTCCTGATCGTGTCGGCCGGCCTGCTCGTGCTCGTGCTCATCCCGCCCGTCGGCCAGGCCATCAACGGCACGCGCCGCTGGATCCGGCTCGGGGCCGTGTCGTTCCAGCCGGCGGAGCTGGCGAAGCTCACGCTGGTCCTCTATCTCGCCGCGTTCATCGCCGAGAAGCGCGACGCGCTCGGCGACTTCCGTCAGGGGCTCCTCCCGCCGCTCGCGGTCGCCGGGATGCTCGCCGCGCTCGTGCTCGCCCAGCCCGACCTCGGCAACTGCCTGACCCTGATCGCGCTGACGTTCGCGCTGCTGTTCCTGGCCGGCGGGCGCCTCGCCCACCTCGGGCTGATCCTCGCCCCCGCCGTCACGCTCAGCGCGATCGCCGTCTGGGCGGCGCCGTACCGGCTCCGGCGCGTCACCGCGTTCCTCGACCCGTGGTCGGACCCGCGCGGGAGCGGGTTCCAGATCATCCAGTCGTGGCTCGCCTTCGGCAACGGCGGCGTGCTGGGCCAGGGGGTCGGCGCCTCGAAGCAGAAGCTCTTCTACCTGCCCGAGTCCCACACCGACTTCATCTTCGCCATCATCGGCGAGGAGCTCGGCTTCGTCGGCGCAGCGGCGGTCGTGGCGCTGTTCGCCGTGCTCGTCTGGCGCGGGCTCCGGATCGGGCTCCGCGCCCCCGAGCCCTTCGGCGCGTACCTCGCGCTCGGGATCACGCTGTTGATCGCGACCCAGACGCTCGTGAACCTGGGCGTCGTGCTGGGCCTCCTGCCCACGAAGGGGCTGCCGCTGCCCTTCATCTCGTTCGGCGGCTCGGCGCTGCTCGTCACGATGCTCTCGACCGGAGTGCTCCTGAACATCTCACAACAAGCGAATGTTTAAGCGCTACCAGCACATCCACTTCGTCGGCATCGGGGGCGCCGGGATGTCCGGCATCGCCGAGATATTGTTGAATCTCGGATACCGCGTGACGGGGTCAGACCTGAGACGGAACGACGCGGTCGAGCGTCTCGAGCAGCTTGGCGCAAAGGTCTCCGTCGGCCACGAGGCCTCACACGTCGAAGGGGCGCACGTGGTCGTCTATTCGTCGGCTGTTTCGCGGGACAACATCGAAGTGCAGGTCGCGCGCCAGCGTCAGGTCCCGACCATCCCGCGCGCCGAGATGCTCGCCGAGCTGATGCGCCTGAAGTACGGGATCGCCGTCGCGGGCACCCACGGCAAGACGACGACCACGTCCATGATCGGCGCGGTGCTGGCGGAGGGACGCTACGACCCGACGATCGTCGTGGGCGGCCGCGTGACCAACCTCGGCTCCAACGCACGCTTGGGCCAGGGGGACTACCTGGTGGCGGAGGCGGACGAGTCGGACGGCTCGTTCCTGAAGCTCGCGCCGACGATCGCGGTCGTCACCACGATCGACGCCGAGCACCTGGACCACTACGGCACCCTGGAGGCCATCCGCGAGGCATTTCTCCGCTTCGTCAACAAGGTGCCCTTCTACGGCTCCGCCGTCCTCTGCCTCGACCAGCCGAACATCCAGATGCTGATCCCGCAGCTCGAGAAGCGGATCATCACGTACGGCCTCGAGTCGGCCGCAGACCTCGTCGCGCGCCGGCTCCACGGGAGTGGGATGACGAGCCGCTTCGAGGTCTTCCAGCGTGGAAGTCTTCTCGGCGAGTGCACGCTCCAGGTCCCGGGACACCACAACGTGCTCAACGCCTTGGCGGCCATCGGTGTGGGCCTGGAGCTCGAGATTCCCTTCGTGACGGTGAAGCGCGCGCTCGCCGGCTTCGCGGGCGTCCAGCGTCGGTTCCAGATCCGCGGGCGCGCGGCGGGCGTCACGGTGGTCGACGATTACGGCCACCACCCGGCCGAGATCCGGGCGACCCTGGCCGCCGCCAAGGTCGGATTCGACTGCCGGCTCGTGACGGTCTTCCAGCCGCACCGCTACACGCGCACGCACCATCTGCGTCAGGAGTTCCTCACGGCGTTCAACCAGACGGACGTCCTCATCGTGATGGACATCTATCCCGCCGGCGAGGCGCCGATCCCCGGGGTCACCGCCGAGGACCTCGCCGAGGGGATCCGCGCGCACGGCCACCGCGACGTCACCTACCTCGGCGGCGATCGAGCGCGCGTGGTCGAGCACCTCTGTGAGGTCACCCGGCCGGGCGACCTGGTGCTGACGCTCGGCGCGGGCGATGTGGGCGCGCTTGGGCCCGAGCTGCTGAAACGCCTCGAAGGCGACGATCCGAACGGGAGGGCGCAATGCTAGGAGAGATCCGCGGCGAAGTGCGGTTCAAGGAGCCGCTGAGCTTCCACACCTCGCTCCGCATCGGCGGCCCCGCCGACATTTTCGTCGTCCCTCAAGACGTCGATGACATCCGTCACGCGCTGCTCTTCGCCGAGCGCGAGCAGCTGTCCGTGGCGGTCATCGGCGGCGGCAACAACCTGCTCGTTCGTGACCGTGGGGTGCGCGGCGTCGTGCTGCGTCTCGAGGGGTGCCTCGGCCGCGCCGAGTTCCACGGCGAGGAGGCGATCGTCGGCGCGGGCGTGAGCCTGTCGGCGCTGATCCGCGAGGCGGCGGCGCTGAACCTCGGCGGGATCGAGTGCCTGGTCGGGGTTCCGGCGACGATCGGCGGCGCGCTCGCCATGAACGCCGGAACGCCGGACGGTTGGATCGGCGATTTTGTGAGCGCCGTCTACTTCCTCCATCCCGACGGCACGCTCGGCGAGTTCAAGCCGACCTCGGGCGCCTTCACCTATCGGGCCTTCGACGCGCCCGCGGGCGCCGTGCTCATCGGCTGCCGCTTACGGCTCACGCGCCGGCCGATCGCGGAAATCCAGAAGGACGTCAAGGTCCGCCTGAAGCATAAGAAAGCCACCCAGCCGCTCGCCCTCGCGTCGGCCGGATGCGTCTGGAAGAACCCGCCCGGCGACTTCGCCGGCCGGCTGATCGAGAAGTGCGGGCTCAAGGGCAAACGGATCAACGGCGCGGAGGTCTCCTCCAAGCACGCCAACTTCATCGTGAACCGGGGCGGCGGCACGGCGGCCGACATCCTGGCGCTCATGGAGCTCACGCGCGAGCGCGTGCAGCACCAGTTCGGGATCGTGCTGGAGCCGGAGATCAGGATTGTCGGGGAATAGATGCCGAGCGGCCTCGGTTCGCCGAGGAGTCGCGCCGCCCGAGCGCCCGACCTGGGCGAGCGCTCGGTCTTCGTCGCCGACCAGCGGGTGGGCAAGGGAGGCCGCCGGCGCGCGCGGCAGCGCCGGCACCTCCTGCGCCTGCTCCAGCTCGCGGCGCTCGCCGCGGCCGCGCCGCTCGCCGTCGCCGTCTCCGCCCAGTGGCTCCTCACCACGCCGCGCTTTGCCGTCGTGAGCGTGGACGTGCGCGGCACCTCCCGCGTGTCGGCGGCACGGATCCTGGCCGCCGCCGCCGTCCAGCCCGGAACGAGCCTGTTCGGCCTCGACCCGCGCGCCGTCGCCTCCCGTGTGGAGGCCATCCCCGAGATCCGGCGTGCGGACGTCGTCCGCGAGTTCCCGAACCGGGTCGTCATCTCCGTCGAGGAGCGGCGCCCCTTCACGCTCGTTCACGCGGGTCGCCTGCACTGGGTGGACGAGGAAGGCCGGCTCCTCGGCGCCTCGCCCGAGGCGGTCGTGCCTCAAGTGCCGGTCGTGAGCGGCCTCTCCGACGACGAGCTCGCGTCGATGCGTAGCGCGCCGAGCCCGAAAGCACTGGCCGCCATCGCGCTGATCCGGGCCCTGCTCCGGACCGGGAGCACGCTCGCCGCCGAGATCTCCGAGATCGACATGAGCCGCAAGGATGGGCCCCTGCTCTATACCATCGACGGCGTCGAGGTGCGGCTGGGCACCGAGGACTGGGAAGAGCGCCTGGCGCGCCTCGAGGGCGTGCTTGCCCAGGTGACCGGCCGGGACGTCCGCGCGGTGGATCTGCGGTTCCGGGGTCAGGTCATCCTCCGGCGCGGACGCTCGTAATGCGGCGCTCGAAGGCGCAGGACCTGGTCGTTGGGCTGGACGTGGGGACGACGAAGATCTGCGCGGTGGTCGCCCAGCCGGTCCCGCACGGTCTCGACATCGTCGGTGTGGGCACCGCGCCCTCGCGCGGCCTCCGGCGCGGGATCGTCGTCCATATCGACTCCACGGTAGAGGCGATCAAGGCCGCCGTCGCCGAGGCCGAGCAGATGGCGGGTGTCGAGGTCGCCGGTGTCTGCGCGGGCATCGCGGGCGGGCACATCCGCGGCGTCAACAGCCGCGGTGTCGTCGCCGTGTCCGGCAAGGACCGCGAGGTGGGCCCGACGGACGTGGAGCGGGCCGTGGACGCCGCGCGCGCGATCAACCTGCCGCAGGACCGCGAGATCATCCACGTCCTGCCCCAGAACTTCATCGTGGACGACGGCGAGGGGATCCGCGATCCCATCGGCATGTCGGGCGTGCGCCTCGAGGTCGAGGTGCACATCGTCACCGCCGCGGTGACCTCGGTCCAGAACGTCGTCCGGTCGGTGAACCGCGCGGGCCTCGCCGTCCACGACGTGATCCTCGAGCCGCTCGCCTCCGCGGAGGCCGTCCTGTACGAGGACGAGAAGGAGCTCGGTATCGTCGTGGTGGACCTCGGCGGCGGCACGACCGATGTCGCACTCCTCCGTAACGGCGCGATCTGGCACACGGCCGTCCTGCCGCTCGGCGGCGACCACATCTCGAACGACATCGCCATCGGCCTCCGCACGCCGATGGCCGACGCCGAGGACATCAAGAAGCGGTACGGATGCGCGCTGACGGCGCTGGTCTCGGCGGAGGAGACGGTGGACGTGCCGTCGGTCGGCGGCCGCAAGCCCCGCCAGCTCTCGCGCCAGGTGCTCTCGGAGATCATCCAGCCGCGGGTCGAGGAGATCTTCACGCTCATCGCCCGCGAGCTCGGGCGCGCGGGCTTCCAGGACGCGGCAACGGCCGGCGTCGTCGTCACGGGCGGGACGTCACTCATGGAAGGCGTGCCCGAGCTCGCCGAGGCGGTTTTTGATCAGCCGGTCCGACGCGGCGTGCCCTTCGGCGTGAGCGGCCTCGCTGAGATCGTGCAGAGCCCGATCTACGCGACCGCGGTGGGCTTGGCGCTCCACGGCGCCCGCGCGCGGACTCAGGCCGACACGGCCTCGTCGACGGACTTCACCCGGCTCGGACGGCTCACGCGACGCCTGTCCGGGTTTCTCGATGCCATCCTATAGGACGGGTCGTGGCGAGCAGGCGCCGCTGTTTCCTTCCGACGTCACCCGTTCATCGCGCCGGCGGCGCCAAGGCGGACAGGCGAACGAAGCCGGCGCGCGCCTGCGTCGGGCCACCCGCGGTGGCTCCGGGCTCGCGGACCCCGCTACGAACGAAGCCGGCGCGGGCCTGCGTCGGGCCACCCGCGGTGGCTCCGGGCTCGCGGACCCCGCTACAAAGGAAGCCGGCGCGGGCCTGCGTCGGGCCACCCACCGTGGCTCCGGGCTCGCGGACCCCGATACAGAGGAGGATCTGATGGAGAGGGATCGCACACGGCGCCCGCTCTTCGAGCTCGACGAGGTGCCGCAGGCGGCGAAGATCAAGGTCATCGGCCTCGGCGGTGGCGGCAGCAACGCGGTGAGCCGGATGATGGCCGCCGAGTTCACCGGGGTCGAGTTCATCGTTGCGAACACGGACATCCAGGCGCTGCACGCTTCGCCCGCGCCCGTGAGGCTCCAGATCGGCGCGAAGCTCACGCACGGCCTCGGCGCGGGCTCGAACCCCGACATCGGTCGGCAGGCGGCGCAGGAGGACCCGGATCAGATCACGCGGCTCCTGCACGGCGCCGACATGATCTTCATCACCGCCGGGCTCGGCGGCGGCACGGGCACCGGCGCGGCGCCGGTCGTCGCGTCACTCGCCAAGGACCTCGGCATCCTGACCGTGGCCGTGGTGACGAAGCCGTTCGCCTTCGAGGGCAAGCGCCGGATGGCTCAGGCCGAGGCGGGGCTCGAGGCGCTGCGCGGCGTGGTGGACACCCTCATCACGATCCCGAACCAGCGACTCCTGTCGGTCGTCGACCGGGGCACGCCCCTGATCGAGGCGTTCCGTGTCGCCGACGCCGTTCTCCAGCAAGCCGTCCAGGGCATCTCCGACCTGATCCTCGTACCCGGACTGGTGAACCTCGACTTCGCCGACGTCCGCACGATCATGTCGGGGATGGGCATGGCGATGATGGGCACCGGCACGGGCCGCGGCGACCACCGCGCGCTCGACGCCGCGCAGAAGGCGGTGGCGAGCCCGCTCCTCGACGACACCTCCATCCAGGGCGCCCGCGGCATTCTGATCAACTTCACCGGTGGGGCCGACCTGTCGATCCACGAGGTGGAGGAGGCGGCGCGCGTCGTCCAGGAGGCCGCCCACGACGACGCGAATATCATCTTCGGCGCCGTCATCGACCCGCACATGAGCGACGAGGTGCGGATGACCGTGATCGCGACCGGGTTCGCCGACCGGAAGGAGACCGTCGGCATCGGCGGCAAGGTGGTGGACCTGCCGCGCGCGGCGCGCGCGAGCGCGGCAGGGGCCGGGAGCTGGCGCAGGCGCGCGGGAGAGCTGCGCGCCGATGCCGAAGAAGCCCTGGGTGACGGGGACCTGGAAGTTCCCGCGTTCCTGCGTCGCCAAGCCGACTGAGGTCGCTCAGGGGGCCGAGGGGGTCCCTGCTCCCCCCGGGGCCCGTGAGCCGGCGCTGACGTCGCGATGCCATCCTCACTGATCCCTCACGGCAGCCCGCCGGCATATCTCACGTTCGCCTCACTCGCGGCCCTCGGGCTCCCGCACGCGACCACGACGCGCCACTGCCCTGGCGTCGCGTCGTTCGCCGAGCCGATCTCCGCCGCCAGCCCGGTTTCGCCCTTCCGCGCCGACGCGATCCGCACGCTCGCGGCCGCCGGCCTCGACCTCCGCCGCGTGGGCTACGCCAAGCAGATCCACGGCGCCGAGGCGGCGCAGGCTCCTGCGGGCGGCGGCTTCGCCGGCACCGTCGACGTCCTCGTGAGCGTCGAGCCGCGCACGCCACTCGCGATCTTCACGGCCGACTGCCTCGCGATCATCCTCTACGACCGCGAGGCGCGGGCACTCGCCGCGGCGCACGTCGGCTGGCGGGGTATGGTACGCGGCGCCGCCCAGGCGGCCGTCGCGGCGCTCGGGCGGCTCGGCGCGCGCCCCGAACGACTCGACGCGGCCATCGCGCCGTCGATCGGCCCGTGCTGCTACGAAGTGGACGAGCCGGTGACCCGCGAGCTCGCCCGCGCCTACCCCCTCCGCTGGGAGGCGTGGGTGACTCCCGGGCGCCCAGGCCGGGTCATGCTGGACCTCTGGACCGCCAACGAGGCGTTGCTTCGAGAGGCGGGCGTCGAGCCGGCGCGCGTGGAGAACCCGCGTCTCTGCACCGCCTGTCACCCGGAGCTGCTCTACTCGTACCGAAGGGGCAATCGGGGGCGGCTGGCCACGCTCGCCGCGCTACCGTAGAATCGCGGTGCGGCCATGCCGGACATCCGGGCCAGTCTCGAAGGTGTGCGCGAGCGCATCGCCCGCGCCGCTGAGCGCGGGGGGCGTCGGGCGGAGCAGGTGCTCCTGATCGGCGTCTCGAAGACGGTGGAGCCTGCGCGCATCCGCGAGGCGATCGCCGCGGGTGTCCCGGCGCTCGGGGAGAACCGGGTCCAGGAGGCCCGCGCGAAGATCGCCGAGCTCGGGCGGCCGGTGCCGTGGCACCTGATCGGGCAGCTGCAGACGAACAAGGCCAAGGAGGCCATCGAGCTCTTCGACCTCATCCACTCGGTGGACCGCGCGGAGCTCGGCCGCGAGCTTCACAAGCGGGCTCGGCAGCGGGGCCGGCCGGTCGAGGCGCTCGTGCAGGTGAACGTGGCCGGCGAGGCGTCGAAGGGCGGGGTCGCGCCCGAGGGGCTCGGCGATCTGCTGGACGCCGTCACGAAGCTCGACCACCTGAGGGTGCTCGGGCTGATGGCGATCCCGCCCGAAGCCCGGGACCCGGCCGACGCGCGCGTGTGGTTCCGGACGCTCGCGAAGCTCGGCGAGCGCCACGGGCTCCGGGAGCTCTCGATGGGGATGAGCGGCGACTTCGAGGTGGCGATCGAGGAGGGAGCGACGATGGTTCGCGTCGGGACGGCGATCTTCGGGCCGCGCCCGGCCGCGCCCACAAAGGAGCCACGCGAGCGATGACGATCAAAGACAAGAAGATCGGGTTCGTCGGCGCGGGCAACATGGGCGAGGCGATGATCAAGGGGCTCCTGGCGGCGACGCTCGTGACGCCCAAGGCCGTCTACGCGACCGACGTGCGCTCCGAGCGCCTCAAGGAGCTCGATCGGCGATACGGGATCCAGGTCGCCGCCGACAACCCGGCGCTGGTCCGGGACGTGGACGTCGTCATCCTCGCGGTGAAGCCGCAGATCATCGAGCCCGTGCTGCAGGAGGTGGCTCACGCGTTGACGCGAGCGAAGCTGATGATCTCGATCGCCGCCGGCGTGTCCACGGCCAGGCTCCGCGCGGTCCTCGGCAAGCAGGCGCGGCTCATTCGCGTGATGCCGAACACGCCGGCGCTCGTGCTCGAGGGCGTCACCGCGATCGCCAAGGCGGAGGGCCTCGAGCCGGGCGACCTCGACACGGCGAGCGAGATCTTCAGCGCCGTCGGCCGCGTGGTCGTGCTGGAGGAGGAGCTGCTCGACGCGGTCACGGGCCTCTCGGGCTCCGGCCCCGCCTACGTCGCGCTCGTGATCGAGTCGCTCGCCGACGGCGGAGTGAAGATGGGGCTCGACCGGATCACCGCGATGACGCTCGCGACCCAAACGGTGCTCGGCGCCGCCAAGCTCCTCCTCGAAACGGGTCTCCACCCCGGCGCGCTGAAGGACATGGTCAGCTCGCCCGGCGGCACCTCGATCGCCGGGATCGCCGCCCTCGAGGAGGGCGGGGTCCGCACCACGTTCATCAAGGCGGTCGAGCGGGCCACCCAGCGTTCCCGGGAGCTCGGGGTGTTAAGATGACGCCGTGTTCCTCGTGAGCAATCTCGTCCTTGCGCTGGCGAGGCTCATCAGCCTGCTCCTCGAGGCGTACTTCTGGATCATCATCGCCCGCGCCGTGCTCTCGTGGGTCAACCCGGATCCCTACAACCCGATCGTGCGCTTTCTCCATCGCGTGACGGAGCCGGTGCTCCGCCCGATCCGCGACCGGCTCCCGACGGTCGGGATGGGGCTCGACCTGTCGCCGGTGGTCGTCCTGCTCGCGCTCAAGGTCGCCGAGTGGGTCGTCGTGGATAACTTGCGCGATCTCGCGCTGAGCCTCAGGTAGCCAGTCGGAGGGTCCGATGCGTATCAGTCCCCTCGATATCCGGCAGCAGCAGTTCACGGTCAAGATGCTCCGCGGCTTCGACAAGCACGAGGTGGACGCGTTCCTCGACGACGTCGCCGACGACTACGAGGCCGTGCTCCGGGAGAACGCGCTGCTCAAGGAACAGCTCGCCACGCTCGAGGAGCGCTCCCGCGGGCTCGCCGCGCGTGAGCGGGCCCTCCAGGACACGCTCGTGACGACGCAGCGGCTCGGCGACGAGATGAAGGCGGCCGCGCGGCGCGAGGCGGAGCTCCACATGCGGGAGGCCGAGCTGCGTGGCGAGAAGCTCCTGGAGGGCGTGCGCAGCGAAGAAGCGAAGATCCGGGGCGAGCTCCAGGGGCTCCGGCGCATGCGCCGCCAGCTCGTGGAGGATCTGCGCTCGACGCTCGAGAGCTACTATCGCATGATGGCGACCGAGTTCGGTGAGGACGCCGGCGAGCCGAAGGGCTGAGCATGCCGTGCTGCGTCTCCGCGTGCAGCCGCGCGCCTCGCGGGACGCGATCCTCGGCTGGCAGGACGGTGTCCTGCGCGTGCGCGTGACGGCGCCGCCCGTCGAGGGGGCGGCCAACGCGGCGGTGGTCGCGCTCGTGGCCAAGGCACTCGGCGTCGCCCCATCCACCGTGCGCGTCGTTGGCGGCGAGCGCGGCCGGGACAAGCGCGTGCGCGTGGCCGGCCTCACCGACGCCGACGTCCGTACGCGACTGGCGTGAAGCCCGACACGATCACGCCGGTCTGGTGGGCCCACGACCGCCTGATGCTCTTGGACCAGCAGCTCTTGCCCGCCAAGGAGCTCGAGCGGGCGTACACCCGCTGGGAGGATGTCGCCGCCGCCATCCGGACGCTCGTCGTGCGCGGCGCGCCGGCGATCGGCGTCGCGGCCGCCTTCGGCGTGGCGCTCGCCGCGCGCCAGAGTCGCGCGGCGACCTTCGACGCGCTCCTGACGGATCTGGAGACGGCGATCAAAGGGTTGGCGGCGACGCGGCCGACGGCCGTCAACCTCTTCTGGGCGCTCGAGCGGATGAAGCGCCTGGCGCTCGAGTCGCGTGCCGTGCCGCTCGATCAGGTGAGGATGCGGCTCCTCGCCGAGGCGCAGGCGATCCGTGACGAGGACATCGCGGCGAACCAGGCGATGGGCGCTCATGGCGCCGCGCTCGTCCCGGCGAACGCCCGCATTCTCACCCATTGCAACGCCGGGGCCCTCGCGACCGCGGGCTTCGGGACGGCGCTCGGCGTGATCCGGGCGGCCCACGCCCAGGGCAAGGTCGGCCGCGTGTGGGTGGACGAGACGCGGCCTGTCATGCAGGGCTCACGGCTCACGGCCTGGGAGTGCGCGCGCGAGGGGATCCCGCATACCCTGATCGCGGACGTCGTGGCCGCCTCGCTCATGGCGCGCGGCCAGGTGGACCTGATCGTGACGGGCGCCGACCGGATCGCCGCCAACGGCGACACGGCAAACAAGATCGGCACCTACTCGCTGGCGGTGCTGGCCCATCACCATCGCGTGCCCTTCTACGTGGCCGCGCCGTTCTCGACGATCGACCCCACGCTCGCCTCGGGCGAGCACATCCCGATCGAGGAGCGCGATCCGGCCGAGGTGCGCGGCGTGGGGGCCCAGCAGACGGCGCCCGCCGAGTCGCCTGTGTTCAATCCCGCGTTCGACGTGACGCCGGCCTCGCTCATCACGGCGATCATCACCGAGCGCGGCGTCGTCCGCCCCCCGTATCATTTCGGCTGACCGTCGGGGCGCCGGTCCACCCGGCCGTCGGGGAGGTCAACCCGCGGTGGTCTCGAACCGCGAGACGCGCGTCGCCCGCGCCTATCACGACCAGACGGCGCACTCGCCGGCGTCGGTCCGCACGAGCACCCACTCCCTCGACTGGGACGTCAAGCCCTTCCCGTTCAAGGTCTACCCCGACCTTCCCCCGCTCGCGCTACCGCGGGAGATCGATCCGCTCGCGATCGACACGCTCACCGCCCTCGGCGCCGGTACGGCGGGTGCCGAGCGTATGACGCTGGCCGACCTCGCGACCGTTCTCTACTACGCTGCGGGGGTGACCAAGAAGAGGGCCTACCCGGGCGGCGGCGAGGTCCTGTTCCGCGCGGCCCCGTCGACGGGCGCCCTGTATCAGACGGAGGTCTATGTCGCGGCGGGCCAGGTCGAAGGGCTCGAAGCCGGGCTCTACCACTTCTGCCCCGGCGACTTCGCCTTGCGCCGCCTTCGCGCGGGCGACGTGCGGGCGGAACTCGCCCGCGCGGCGGCAGACGAGGCGCCCGCCCGCCGGGCGGTGACGATCGTCCTGACCGCGATCTACTGGCGGAACACGTGGAAGTATCAGGCGCGCGGGTACCGCCACCTCTTCTGGGACTCCGGGACGCTCCTGGCTCACCTCTTGGCGGTGGGCGGGGCGCTCGGGCTCGGACCGCGTCTCTACACCGGGTTCGTCGACGCCGACCTGAACCGCCTGCTCGGCGTGGACGCCGAGCAGGAAGCCGCGCTGGAGCTGGTGACGCTGGGGCCCGAGGGGACGCGAGCCCCGCCCGTCGCCACGGTCGACGACTCCCGCCATCCGTACATGCCGCTGTCGTCGTCCCAGGTGGACTATCCGCTTCTCCGCGAGATCCACGTGGCCTCGATGCTCGAGACCCCCGACGATGTTCGCGCGTGGCGGGCAGGAGGATCAGGGACACGGGTCTCAGAGGGTGCGCCCCATGCCCTGGTCACACTCCCCGCAGCCCGCGCGGCATCAGGGCGTGGGCTCGGCGAGACGATCCAGCGACGAGGATCGACGCGGCAGTTCGGTCACGTTCCGTTGAGCGCGGTGGAGCTGGCGACGGCGCTCTGGGCCGCGACCCGCTCCCTCGACGCCGATGTCCCCGCGGGGCTCGTGGACCTCTATCTGATCGTCAACGCGGTGGACGGGGTCGAGCCGGGCGCGTACGGCTACCGTGCGTCGGAGCACGCGCTCGAGCCCCTGAAGGCGGGCTCTTACCGGAACGAGTCGTCGTATCTCTGCCTCGAGCAGCCGCTTGGAGGCGACGCGGCGGCGGTGATCTACTTCCTCGCGCCGCTCGCCCCGATCCTCTCCGCGTTCGGCAACCGCGGCTATCGGCTCGCCAACCTCGAGGCCGGGAGCGCCGGCGGGCGCGCCTACCTCGCCGCCTACGCGCAGGGCTTCGGCGCCTCGGGGCTCACCTTCTACGACGCCCCGGTCGTCGAGTTCTTCTCGCCGCACGCGGCCGGCAAGGACGCGATCTTCGTCGTGGCGCTCGGGCGGACGGCCGGAACCGGACGTGTTACGATCGGAACGACACCCATCCGTCCAAGGAGGTCGTCCGTATGAAGAAGTACCAGTTGATGGCGCCGGGCCCGACGCCGGTGCCGAGCGAGGTCCTCCTCGCGATGGCGCAGCCGATGATCCACCACCGGACGCCCCAGTACGAAACGCTCTTCGTCGAGGTTCGTGCGGGGCTCAAGAAGGTCTTCCAGACGGAGGCGGACGTCCTCCCGCTCGCGTGCTCCGGCACCGGCGCCATGGAAGCGGCGGTCGTCAACACGCTCTCAGCCGGAGACACCGTCGCGGCGATCCGAGCGGGGAAGTTCGGCGACCGCTGGGTCGAGATCTGCCGCGCCTACGGGGTCAACGTGGTCGAGCTGGCCGCGCCCTTCGGGCACTCGGTCCCCGCCGAGCGTGTGGCCGAGACCCTCCGGACCCACAAGGGCCTGAAGGCGGTGCTGACCCAGCACAGCGAGTCGTCGACCGGCGTGCTCCACGACGTCCGTGGCTACGCCGCGGTGACGCGCGGGACGGACACGATGCTGATCGTGGACGCGGTCTCGAGCCTCGGGATCGCCGATCTGCCGATGGACGCCTGGGGCGCGGACCTCGTCGTCTCCGGCTCCCAGAAAGGGCTCATGCTGCCGCCGGGCGTCGCCTTCTGCGCGCTTGGGGAGAAGGCGTGGGCGGCGGCGAAGACCTCGACCCTGCCGAAGTATTACTTCAACCTCGCCGAGGAGCGGAAGGCCGTCGTCAAGAACGAGGCGCACTTCACGCCCGCGGTGAGCATCATCGTCGGGCTCCGCGAAGTGCTCCGGATGATCGAGACGGAGGGGCTCCGGAACGTCTTCAAGCGCCACGACCGGCTGGCCCGCGCCACGCGCGCGGGCGTCGAGGCGCTCGGGCTCGAGCTGTTCGCGAAGGCCACGCCGAGCCCGGCGCTCACGGCCGTGGCGGCCCCGAAGGGCGTCGACAGCGAGAAGGTCGTCGCCGCCTATTCGAAGACGCACAACATCACGATCGCCGGTGGGCAGGGCGAGATGAAGGGCAAGGTCTTCCGGCTCGGCCACATGGGCTACGCCGCGGAGTTCGACGTGATCGTCGCGCTCGCGGCGCTCGAGCAAGTCCTGTCCGACCTGGGCCAGCCGGTCGACTTCGGCGCGAGCATCGGCGCCGCGCAGAAGATCTTCGCCGAGAAGTCGTGAAACGGGTTCTCGTCACCGACGGCCTGCACGCCGTCGGCGTCGACGCACTCCGCAAACAGGGGCTCGAGGTCGACGTCGAAGGCACCCTCGCGGAGCCGGCCCTCGTCGCGCGCATCGGCGACTACGAGGGCCTGATCGTCCGCAGCGCCACCAAGGTCACGCGCGCGGTGGTGGAGGCCGGCCTGAAGCTCGAAGTCGTCGGCCGTGCCGGCGCGGGCGTGGACACGATCGACGTGGACGCCGCCACCGAGCGCGGGGTCGTCGTCATGAACACGCCGGGTGGCAACACCACCGCGGTCGCCGAGCACACGATGGCGCTCCTCCTGGCGCTTGCGCGGCGTGTCCCCGCGGCCGACGCCGCGCTGAAGGGCGGCCGCTGGGAGAAGAGCCGGCTCCAGGGGGTCGAGCTCTTCGGCAAGGTGCTGGGCGTGCTCGGGCTCGGGCGCATCGGGTCCGAAGTCGCGCGCCGGGCCCTCGGCTTTCGCATGCACGTGATCGCCTTCGACCCCTACCTCACGCGTGAGGCGGCCGAGCGCCACGGCGTCGAGGCCGTCGAGCTCGACGAGCTCCTCGCGCGGTCGGACTTCATCACGGTCCACACCCCGCTCACGGGAGACACGCGCTACCTGCTCGGCGAGGACGAGCTCGCCCGCGTCAAGCCCGGCGTCCGGATCATCAACTGCGCCCGTGGCGGCATCGTGGACGAGCGGGCGCTCGCCGCGGCGATCCGCGCGGCGCGCGTGGCGGGCGCGGCGCTCGACGTGTTCGAGCGCGAGCCGCCGCCCGCCGACCACCCGCTGGTCGGGCTCGAGCAGGTGATCGTCACGCCGCACCTGGGCGCCGCGACGGACGAGGCCCAAACGGCCGTGGCGCTCGCCATCGCCGAGCAGGTCGCCGACGCGCTCCGGCACGGCGTCGTCGTCAACGCGGTCAATCTCCCGTCCATGGACGCGGAGACGTACCGCGAGGCGGCGCCATGGCTCGGGCTCGCCGAGAAGCTCGGACGCTTCCTCGCGCAGATGGCCGAGGGGCGGATGCAGGAGGTGCGCCTCACGTATTCCGGCGAGCTCGCCGGGCGCGCGACCGCGACGCTCACGCTCGCGTTCGTCCGTGGCCTCCTCGGCGCCATCCTCTCCGAGCGCGTCACCGACGTGAACGCGCTTCCGATCGCGAAGGCGCGCGGCCTCAGGGTCACCGAGACCTCGACGACCGAGGCCGAGGACTACGCGAGCCTCGCGGCGGCCGAGCTCGTGACCGACCGTGGGACCTCGTCGGTCGCGGGCACGGTGTTCTTCAAGCGCGAGGCGCGCTTCGTGCGGATCGACGGCCTGCCGGTCGAGGCGCTGCCGCAGGGCTGGATGCTCGTGTTCGCCAACCTCGACGTCCCCGGTGTCATCGGCCGCATCGGGACGCTCTGCGGCCGGCAGAGCATCAACATCGCCGGGATGCAGCTCGGCCGGGAGCGGCGGGGCGGTCGCGCGGTCTCCATCCTGAACCTCGATGACCCCATGCCCGCCGCGGTGCTCGACGAGATCCGGGCGATGCCCGACATCGTCTTCGCCAAGCTCGTCAAGCTGTAGGCCCCGCGCCGCCGCGCGACCGGCCCCTCGGCGTCTCCCGCGCCGGCTCGGAGTCGTCCTGCCCGACGGGCCGCCCGCCTGACCGCGCACCGATTCGCGGTAGAATGAAGAAGTTGTGAGCAAGCTGAGGCTCTTTCTAGTACGGCACGGGGAGACCGCGTGGTCGCGCGAGCGGCGGTTCGCCGGCTCCCGCGATGTCCCGCTCGCCCCGGAGGGGCGCCGCCAGTGCGAGGCGGTGGCCCGCACGCTGGCGTCCGAGACCGTCGCCGGGATCTACGCGAGCCCGCTCGAGCGTGCGCGCGCCTCGGCGGAGGTGATCGCCAGTCCGCACCGGCTCGAGGTGACGATCGACCCGGCGTTCCGCGAGATGGCGTTCGGCGAGTGGGAGGGGCTGACACGTGGCGAGGTCGCCACGCGCTTCCCCGCCGACTACGAGCGCTGGCGGACGGCGCCACAGCTCCTGCGCGTCGCAGGAGGGGAGACCGTCGGCGAGGTCGCGGGCCGGGTCCGGGCCGGCGTGAGCGCGTTGCAGGCGGCGCACGCGGGGGAGACGGTCGTGCTCGTGAGCCACGCGGTCGTGATCCGGCTCATCGTCCTCGACGCCCTGGGCCTCGGCCACGAGCGCCTCTGGACCCTGGACGCGACGCCCGCGGGAATCACCGAGATCGAGTACGAGCCCGGCTGGGCGACGGTGCACCGGATGAACACCCTCGCCCACCTCGAGGCGCTGCCGCGATGAAGCGATGAGGCCCCTGCACCCGCAGCTCCCGAAGGGCGCGCGCGTCTACCTGCCGGACGAGGCGGCGCGCAAGCGCCACGTCGAAGCGCGGCTGCTCGACGTGGTCACGCGGTGGGGCTACCGCGAGATCGTCACCTCCACGTTCGAGTACGCGGACGTGCTCGCGATGGGCACCGACGAGGGCGTTCAGGAGAACATGTTCAAGCTCGTGGACCGGGAGACCGGCCGGATGCTCGCGCTCCGTGCCGACATCACGCCGCAGATCGCGCGCATCGTGGCGGCGCGGCTCCGGGACGAGCCCAAGCCCATCCGGCTCGCGTACGTGACCAACGTGTTCCGTTACGACGAGCCGCAGGTCTCGCACTACCGCGAATTCTATCAGGCGGGCGTCGAGCTGATCGGGCTCGAGAAGCCGGAGGCGGAGGTCGAGGTCATCGCGATGGCGATCGAGGGGCTCCGCGCGCTCGGGCTCGAGCGCTTCCAGATCGACCTCGGGCACCCCGACTTCTTCCGTGGCCTCTGCGAGGACGCCGGGGCCGAGCCGGCGCGCGTGCGCGAGCTCCGGGCGGCGCTCGCGCGGAAGGACGCGTCCACGCTCGAGCGGATCGTGAGCGACCTGGCCCCCGCGCCGCACGTCCGCGAGGCGCTCCTGGCGCTCCCCACGCTCTTCGGCCACGAGGCCGTGCTCGAGCGCGCCGGGGGCCTCGCGCGCAGCAAGCGGTCGGCGAAGGCCCTCGCGAACCTCGCCGAGGTCTACCGGCTCCTCACGATCTATGGGCTGGCCGACGTCGTCCGGCTCGACCTCGGAGAGGTGCGCGGCTTCGACTACTACTCCGGGACCTACTTCGAGGCGTACGTGTCGGGCTTCGGCGCCTCCGTCGCCGCCGGGGGGCGGTACGATCACATGCTGGCGCGCTTCGGCTACGACTGCGCGGCGGTCGGCTTCGCCTTCGACGTGGCGCGCGTCCTTGCGGTGATGGAGGCGCAGGCCGTTCCCGTCGACCTGCCGGGGCCCGACTTCTTCATCATCGACTTCACGCGGGACAAGACCGCGGCGCTGTCACTGGCGCGGCGGTTGCGCGACCTCGGCGCCTCGGTCGCGCGCGACATCATCAGCCGCGGGCTCGAGGAGTCGGTGGCCTACGCGCGCGCGCAGCGCGTGCGCCACGTCCTGGTCGTCGGGAGTCCGCGCACCGGTCCGGATCAGCTCCTGGCGCTGGATCTCGCCGACGGCTCCGAGCGCGTCCTGGCGGTGCCGGAGGTGCTTGCCGGGCCGGGACGCTTCTTCACGGGTGTCGGCGATGGCTAACATCGTGGTCGTCGGGACGCAGTGGGGCGACGAGGGGAAGGGCAAGGTCGTCGACGTCATCACCCCGCACGTGGACGTCGTCGTCCGCTACCAGGGCGGCAACAACGCCGGCCACACGGTGGTCGTCGGGCGGGAGAAGTACGTCCTCCAGTCGATCCCCTCGGGCATCCTCCACCGCGGCTGCCGCTGCGTCGTTGGTTGCGGTGTCGTCGTGGACCCCGGCTCGCTCATCGAGGAGATGGAGTCACTCGTCCAGCGCGGTGTCACCCTCGACGGCAACCTCTTCATCTCGAAGAACGCGCACCTGATCATGCCCTACCACCCGGCGCTCGATCGGGCGTCCGAGGCAAAGCTCGGGAAGCGGCGGATCGGCACGACCGGCAAGGGTGTTGGCCCCGCCTACGTCGACAAGGCGGCGCGCGTCGGGATCCGGATGGCCGATCTCCTCAACGAGCCGCTCTTCCGTGAAAAGCTCGAGCTGAACGTCGCGCAGAAGAACCGGCTCTTGCGCGAGATCTATGACGCCCAGACGTTCACCGTGGAGGAGATCCTCAACCAGTACCTGCGCTACGCCGGCTGGCTCGCGCCGTACGTCACCGACACGGCCCTCCTCCTGACGCGCTGGATCGACAGCGGCTACAAGGTGCTCTTCGAGGGCGCGCAGGGCACGATGCTCGACGTCGATCACGGGACCTACCCTTATATCACCTCGTCCTCCACGACCGCGGGCGGGGCCGCGACGGGCACGGGCGTGCCGCCCACTCGGATCCACGGCGTGCTCGGCGTCAGCAAGGCGTACACGACCCGCGTCGGTGGCGGGCCCTTCCCGAGCGAGATGTCGGGCGCGATCGCCGAGCACATCCGCGCGCGCGGCAACGAGTACGGCGCGGTGACGGGCCGACCGCGGCGCTGCGGCTGGTTCGACGCGGTCGTGGGGCGCTACGCCGTGCGCATCAACGGCCTCGACACGGTGGCGCTCACCAAGCTCGACGTGCTCGACCAGTGCGAGACGATCAAGGTGTGCACGGGATACCGCTACCGGGGCGAGATCCTCACGGACTTTCCCGAGGATGAGACGGTCGTCGGCGAGGCCGAGCCCGCGTACGAGGAGCTCGAGGGCTGGGGCGCGTCGACCCGCGGCGCCAAGAACGAGGCCGACCTGCCGGCGAAGGCGCGGCGCTACCTCGAGCGGCTCGAGGAGCTGCTCGGCGTGCCCTTCTGCCTGATCTCGACGGGCGCCCAGCGCGACGAGACGATCCTGTGCGAGGACTCGCCGCTGCTCCGCTGGTTTCCCTCGGTGCGCTCGAGCCTCCTCTAGCGGTGGCGCCGCCGCGGATCCAGCGGCTCCTCTTCATCGTTCGCCGCGAGCGCCGCACGTTCTACGACTCGCTCCGGCGCACGTTCGATGGCGACGATACCGTGCAGATCGTCCTCGACCGCCGCGTCAGGGACCGCCGCCGGCGCCGGCTCGATTCACGTCGGGCCGAGCGGCGAGCGCACGAGCGGCGTGCCCGCCGTGCGATCGACGCGCAGCTCCGCCTGCGGGGCTACGCGGTGGTCGGCGTCATAACCTTCCAGCACCCGCCTGCCCGCGCCGCCGAGGCCGCCGAGCGCAAAGCGCGGTAGAAGCCGCTCTCGTTTGGGAGGCCGAGCGGGTGGCCTCGCCGCCGACCCAGGCGGGGCTGGAGGTCACCGCGCCGCGCCCCGTCCTCGCCTCGTGACACCGTCGGCCCGCGTCACACGACGAGATCGCCCGTGCCGGGCTAACATGACGGCCGGTCAGGGTGACACACTTTCTTCAACGCTTCCCACACCGAGATGCCTATCGAACAGCCCTTTCTCCGGAAATTCGCGCGTGGCGAGTCGGGCATTGAATATGCTTCCTCCGTTGAACCGGGGTACCGCGGATGGAGAGCTTCGCGCTTGTCAAGATTAAGGCCACCGTAGCGACCGGGGCGCTGCTCTTGCCAGCAGACCGGGTCGACAAGGTGCTCGAGGAGCTCCGGGACAACCTCAAGCGCCTCGGCCTCGCGGTCCTGTCGATCGAGCGCGTGAACGTGGAAACGGAGCAACCGCAGGAGGCGTTCGACGATAAGGATCCTTGGAGCTTTCAAGGCCGCAATCGAGAGTAATTCACACTCGTGACCTCGGAGGATCGGGAGCCGGAGCCCGGCCGCCGCTCCGGATCAGAAGCTTCGTGACCTCTTCTCGTCGCGTCTTTGCCCGCCGCCGTCCGCGCCCTCGGCCCGCCCCGGAGATTGCCCCGGCTCCGCAACCCTGTAGAATCATGGCCACGAGCCGTTAGCTCAGTTGGTAGAGCACCTGACTTTTAATCAGGGGGTCCAGGGTTCGAATCCCTGACGGCTCACCAAGTTTTTCGACCGCTTGCGCGACGACCGCGGTGGGACATCCCGGTTGGTTCCACTTTTTGGTTCCAACTTGTCCTCCGGCAGTGTCCTCGT
>WNFW01000977.1_pt1 | contig 21801 bp, 17 predicted proteins | sample 5400131 | NCBI WGS metagenome assembly WNFW01 (sample SAMN13153362, study PRJNA577476) | soil metagenome | isolation source: 20 cm soil or saprolite under grassland replicate 1 | place: USA:California | collected 2016-06-15 | reverse complement strand
GCCGGGTGCGTGATTTATGTCGGCACCTTCACCAAGATGCTTTTTAACGCGTTGCGCCTCGGTTTCCTCGTGCTGCCCCCACCTCTAGTGGAACCGTTTGCAGTTGCCCGCACGCTCACGGACCGGCATCCGCCAACACTGGATCAGGCTATTCTGGCCGAGTTCATCCTCGATGGCCACTTCGGTCATCACGTTCGCCAAATGCGGCAAATCTACGCAGAACGCCTGGAAGTGTTGTGCGACGCTGCGAATCAGCGTTTGGGCGGCATGCTGCAAGTGCAGAAAGCTGCCTCGGGAATGCGCACCATAGCGTGGCTGAAGACAGGCGAAAAGGATACTGCGGTAGCCGAACGGGCGCGGGCGCGAGGTCTGGAAGTCACGGCCCTCTCACAGTTTTCACAGCGCCACTCTCACCCCGGAGCTTTGGCTCTTGGGTTTGCGGGCTGTACTCCGGCTGAGCTACGCCGTGGAGTCGACGTTCTGGCGACAGTATTAGGTGCTTAGCACACAAGGCAAGCGGCCGCAAAACGGGGCGAATTCTAGGTAATGGGTTTCGTGGGTGGATCGTCGGCAACCCGGAAGTTGGCCAGAAACGGGTTCTAGGAAAGTAACCCTGTGCTGGCGATCTGGAGCTGCGGAAGAGGCGGCAGGGGGGAGCGTGTCGGCGTTCCAAGGACGTCGAGCCACAGTCGGATCGTCGCTCGAAGCGGGGCGACTGCGACTCCAGCAAAGGCTTCTGGGTAGACGTCGAGGCGGCGTAAGGCTGAGCGGAGCAGCGAAGCGGTACCCGCTAGGTTGCCGCGCTGGAAATGGTGGAAAGAAGCGGCAACCTGGATCAACCCTTGCAGAAAGGTCTTCTCCGGCTCTTGCGCGACGAGCCAGACAGATTCCCAGTGCTCGTGCGCTTCGAAGAATGCGCCGGAATGGAAGCAACGCAGGCCTTCACGTAACTCTCTTTGGCTCCAATCGAGTGACATGCCATTTCGCCCTGCTGCCATAGTAGCACTGAGGAAATCGAGAGGATTCAGACATTCAGCGTCTGCCAGCGTTGTTCGTGAGACTGCCTATCAAAGTAAAATCTGGCGGGAGGCACATGACCGCATAACGCGCTACGCAGAAGTGCGTTCGGCCGGCACTTTCCGGGTGTATCGTCGGCATTACCGGCCAATCTCTGCCGATTCTCGCGCCTCTACTTACGATTGATGTTTTGTGGAGTGACCTGCACATGGTGCACGAGGGCAGATCTCTAGTGAGCTAGGATTCCTTGTATTGCACTTTCCGCATCGCTTGATCTCCCAAAATCTTAGCCGCAAGCGGGACTGCTTCCTCCCGAAAGAAAAATCCAACTGAAAAACAATAACACTGCTCACCTAAAACCGGAAGTTACTATCGGACCGAGCGGTATATGACACGGATTCGCCATACACTCCAGCGTGAACCATCCGCCGATTCTCCTCGGGACGCCGCCATGACCCGCTTCTGCGGACCCGTTCGCCTCACACGCTTGCCGTGCGTGCGCGTTCTTCCAGCGCTTTCATCGCCGTGAGATAAGGGCTGGGGCCATAGCTCACTCTCGCAACGCCCTGTTCCGCTAGTACTTGCAGTGGTGAAGGGCCGTCTCCGACCATGATGTTGACGGGGAGCGTGGACGATTGCGCGAAGCGCGCGATCAGTTTGGCATCGACGAGACCCGGGACGAAGATTCCGTCGGCACCCGCTTCTGCGTACGCGTGTGCTCTTTCGATGGCGTCCTCGAGCATAGCGTTGCCGTGTTCGGCGGGTGGTCGCTGAAAGAACACGTCGGTACGGGCGTTGATGAAGAAATGAATACTCGCTGCATCCGCCGTCCGTCGAGCGCTTCGAATGCGCTCGCACTGATTGACCGTCTCGCGGAGTTTTCCGTTTGCCGGGAAACTGTCTTCGAGATTACAGCCTACGGCACCTGCTTCGATGGCCAGACCGACGGTTTCGGCGGTGGCTTCCGGCGTGTCACCATAGCCGCTTTCCAAATCGACCGTCACCGGCAGGGCCGTCGCTTGGACGATCCGGCGCAGATTTTCGATGGCCAATGCTAGCGGTATCTGCTCGCCGTCGGAGAAGCCGTTTGCATTGGCGACCGACCAACTGCTCGTGGCGATCGCTTTCGCACCAGCGGCGGCGACGGCCTTGGCGCTGCCCGCATCCCAGATGTTGAAGAGTAGGAGCGGCGTTCCGGGAATGTGCAACGCCCGGAAGTGTTCCGCCTTACGCGTCTGATCGGTCATTTTCATCGCGGCCAGTGTCATGGCGCCACCTGCCTGGCTGTCTTTTGAGCCATTTGCCAGTGAGCGCGTAGTTCTTTGTTGAACTCCTGCCAGCGTTCCTCGGGGAAGAAAATTCTCGCGCCTTGCAACTCGACGCGGCGCCGCGTGCCAGGAATGTTTTCGGCCAGCCAGTGCGACCATTTCACGTCGAAGTACACATCGTCGGTACCCCAGACGATGAGCGTTGGCGCTTGCAGTGTTTTAAGTTTCGCTTCGATGGCAAGCGTGTGTTTGTTGTCAAAGGCGGCGAGGAAGCGTTGCAAGTCGCGGGTGCGTTGCTCGGTTTTGACAAGCGGGCGCAAATACCTTTCGATGCTGTCGTCGCTCAGTTGCTCCGGATGTTCGTACGCCGGTCGGAGAGCTTGCGACGAGCGATAGACGCCCTTATCAGACAACATTGTTTCCAGCGTCCCGCGCAAGCCGCCAGCGGCTGCCATAGCGAGGAAAGATTTGAAAGCCTCGGGCGGCCAGTTGTCGTGCGTGTCGCAATCGGTGAGCGTGAGACTGCGAACGCGCTCCGGATATAACGCGGCGAAAATCTGCGCGATGCCGCCGCCGCTATCATTGCCGACGAGATCGACTTGATCGATGTGCAAGGCATCGAGGAATTCCTTAAGCATCTTTGCGTTTGCCGTGACGGAAACGTCCTGATCCGGTGCGATTTCGGTGTCGCCATGCGCGAGCAAGTCGACGGCTATGCAGCGACGGACGTCAGACAGATCCTCCAATTGGTGCCGCCAGAGACAGCCGTTCAACAAAACGCCATGCACGAATAACGCGACCGGTCCGCTTCCTTGTTCGGTGTAGCTGATACGTCCAGATGGGGTCTGCACGCTGCGGTGAACCGGCGATGATTTCTTTTCGTTCATGACTGATGTCTCCGAGATTTTTATGGATGTTGCTACAGGCGCATCCGAAAATGCGCCGGCCAGAACGGGCCGACACAGAACTGATCCAATGACTATCGTTCTGAACAATACAACGGCGAATGATTTACCTCTTCCTCGAAGCTGCCGCGGAGCCATGCGCTTCCCTCAACCTCTGCGCGCAGTCGTCACAACAGACGTCGACGGTCTTTCCGCCGATTTTGACTTTGAAGCAATTTCCATCCAGCTTGCAGTCGCAAGCTGCACAAGTCGTTTCAACCATGACGTTGCTCTCCCCTGCCCGAAGTCCCGGCAAAAGAGCAGTAGGCCATGAGCGGAGAGAATGCCGCTGTCAGAATCTTTAGCGATTTGCAGGAAGAGAGCTAGCGACGAAGTGCCGACTGGCGGAATTCCGAGGGCGAACGGCCATATGCTTCGCGGAAAGCGGCACTGAAATGGCTGTGACTGGAGAATCCGAGGTCGAGGCTCAGAGTAGTCAGGTCGTCATAGTGCGCGAGAAGATCCAGCGCCCGCGCCAATCGTAGCCGCAACTGGTAGCGATATAGGGGCAAGCCTTCGACTTGTTGGAACACCTGCGTGAGATAAACCGGAGAGCAGCGTACTTCCGCGGCGATCTCGGCCAACGTCCAGCGCCGCGCCAGATCGCTTGTCAGCACGAGCTTTGCCCGATCCACAAGCAGCTGGCGTCCGACAGTAGCGCCAGCCGCGTGCGTGGTGCGTGGGCCGAGCGCCCGCTGCACCAGGGTCAAGGCCAGGCCTTCGGTTTCCAGAGGTTCCGCGATGTTGTGGCGCAGGCTGTGACCAATAAGCGCTACAAGCACTTGGGCCCGCGCATCAATTCGCCGCCGCTGCTGGTGAAATGCGAGCGTAGCAGTGTCGCGCAAGAACGCCCGTGGCGCCAGTTCCCGCAGCAGCGGTTCATTGATTACGAGCGTTAGACTGGCATCGCCGCCCTCCACCGGATGGCTGATTCGATAGCCTTCGGTGGCATTGAAAAACAGCACTTGGTTGGCTTCGGCTACTGCCTGGTCATGCCCAACATGCCGAACATACACACCGCGATAGGCAAACACCAACTGGGTGGTGGCCGTGCACTCTTCCGTGCTCTTATGCCGGCAAGTACCTTGGCAATGTGTGTCCCGAATCGTAACAGTAGGAGATTTCAGTAAAGACCGAACGGTAATTTCAGGTACGCGCTTACTTTCATTTTGTGGCGCCATATTCCGAGTCCATGCGTGATAAAGCCAACAATAGCACGTTCCATGTCGATTATTCCGCTCCGAAGCGTCACGGATGCATCTCGAAGGAGAGGTGCGTGGGACTGAGTGACATCAGAAAGGCTTGCGCGGCGAACGCCTCGCCAGCCGCGACAACACCAGTTCTCCTCGCCAACCCATTGACTACACGATGTGTCGCTTCAACCACAATCGGTGCAGTGATTGCATAAATATCTCTTCCACACACCATCGCCAGGCGCTCCGCGCTCCCCCTCCGTGCGATAGCTTCCATAACGAAAATCTGGGACGAGCGACCGCTTTCGTCCGCCGCCGTCGGTGCGGGCGTGTTGGGATCGCGAATATCCGTAATCGGTGCCAGATTGATATAGGCGCGAATCTCAGGCGTTTGGAGATGCCGTGAGATAGTTATAGTTTCAGAGAGAGAGAGACCTACCACTTCTTGCTCTCCGAATGGCGCCGGAAAATTCCATTTGCGCGGGGCAGGAGGATCAGCGCGCTCTAACCTATTGTTCGAAAAGACGAAATGTCGGCCGGGATTGCGCTGGCCCGTCAGCCGAGTTCCCCGCGTAGGCTTCCAACTATCGAGCGCGATCGCGATGCAGATTTCATCAACTGCATCCCACTCACCCATAGCGGCCGTGGCCAGGAGGTCGCCCAATCCCCCGTAGAACCCCATCGCGGGAGCGACCACGACACCAGCATCTCGCGCGGCACTCGCAAACCGCTCGAAGACAGCCAGAACGGCCGCCTGTTCCGCTGCCACATCCAAATAGTGAATAGACGCGCGGAGCACTGCATCAATGACCGGCCCCGCCGTATCGATGAACGGCCCCGCACAATTGATGACCGCCACTGCGCCGGACATTGCTCGGTCAAGCGAGGCGGAATCATTCACCGTAGCCACGCGCACTTCCGATCCCGGGTGAGCCTTCCCCGCCGCTTTCAGTTTCGCAGCGTCACGACCCGAAAGGATGGGTGTAAATCCGCGTTTGCGTAGCTCTGAGACAACAAAGCGTCCGGTGTGTCCGTACGCCCCGAAGACTGTAACGGTTCGATTTTGGATCATTGCAGAATTCATCGTGAATTAGACTTTCTATCTATTGAAATCGCGGCGATTACTTGGATGCCGCCAAACACCCAACCATCTGACCTTCCAAGTTCACAGCGTTCAAGTCGACCTCCGTTAGAAATCGAAGGTTTTTCCTCTGTATAGCGCTGAACGCCCACAGCCGCGCGACCGATTTTGCCCTCGATGAAATTCGCCTCGGAGGATTAGTAGGCCACGTAAGAAGAGAGGATCGCTGTCAGAATGTTTAGCAGTTTAGCGGACAATCTGCGCTAGCATGTAGCGGCAATCGGCCTGCGAAAAGCTCGGCCCCTTGTTGTTTGAATTCGGGATTTGGCGAGCGGATTCCTTTTCGGGATTGTTCCGGTGCGCCAGGTGCTCAGGACGGATCCATACCAGATCGTCAAGTCAGGATCGACCGGCAGGGTTGGGCGGCGGATTACTGTACGAGAGGTGCTGCTCAGTGTGCAAATTGCGATTTGCGCGGTGCTGGTTACTTCTTCGATGGTTGCGGTGCGTGGACTGGCGCGCTCGCTGGACGGCAACTACGGCTTCGACACGACGCGGAACGCGATGCTCGTCAATGCAAACCTGGCCATGGCCGGTTACAGCGGCGACACAATGCCCGCAATGCACAAGCGCATGATCGAGACGATGGAGACGATTCCCGGCGTAGAGCAAGCGGGATTGGTAAATAATTTCCCGCCATTAGTTTATGGCGCCGGCAGCAGGACAAATGTCTTCAAGGAGGAAACCAGAGATCGTACGCCATCAAATATCGCTTCCATGCCCTACGGATACGACGTATCTCCCGGGTATTTCGATGCGGCCGGCACGAGATTGTTGGCGGGTAGGGCTTTCTCCTGGCATGACGACAAAAGCGCGCCTGCGGTTGCTGTGGTGAATCGGGAGTTTGCCGGCAAATTGTTCGGCTCGCTAACCAATGCAATCGGCCGATATTTCACGTTGCAGGATGCAACGCGCGTCCAGATTGTGGGTGTTGTCGAAGACGGGAAATATTTGAGCATTACGGAAGATCAACAACCGGCGATATTTCTCCCGTCCATGCAATCGCCATCGAGTCAGTCCTATCTGGTAGTGCGCTCGCACCGTGATCCGCAACAACTTGCCGCGGCTATCAGGAGCAAGCTGCACGAACTGGATGCCGGGCTGCCCGTTGACATCGACACCTGGAGCACCTTGCTGGTCGTAGTTCTGTTTCCTTCGCGTGTCGCGACAGTCTCGCTGGGTGTGCTGGGCGCGATGGGCGCGATGCTGTCGATAATCGGCATCTTTGGATTGGCGGCGTATTCAGTGAGCAAGCGGCTGAAGGAATTGGGAATTCGTATGGCCCTCGGCGCGCAGCGTAAGGAAGTGTTACAGGCAGCGCTGGGACACGCATTCAAATTGCTGGCTTTTGGTTCAGCGGCAGGATTGCTCCTCGGAATTCTGGCGAGCCGCGTGCTCGCTTCCATCGTATATCAGGCAACTCCCCGCGATCCGCTGGTGTTGGCCGGCGTTGTTCTAGCCATGTTGTTGCTGGGGCCATTGGCCACGTGGATTCCAGCGCAACGCGCGCTGTCGGTCGATCCTGCGACACTCCTCCGCGAGGAGTGAACTACCGCGGCACAGGCTGGAATAGGTTCTTCGACTCGCAAGAGGAAAGGCACGCTCCACCTACGTCCTCAGTCCGTTGTTGCCAACAGGCCATTCCCCTTATCGAGGCGTTCTCGAGTCAATATTTCCGCGTTCCGGGCGGTCGGCCATCCGGAAATTGGAAGGCTCTCTTGTTAACTCCCGGGCCCGCTAATGTGATCCAGGCACAATCCCCAGATGCGCCGCTAACCAGCTACGAAAGAGGTCACTTTCAGCGCTAGCGATCAGAGCCGGTAGCCGACGAGCGTGCCCGGCGTGGTCCGTAGGAAGAGCATGCCCGAGACGTCGTCGACTGCATACACCGGCTCACGCTCCTTGCCCAGATCCACGCGCGCGCGAGGCTGCCCGCTGTCCTTGTCGATCTGAAGCAGTACATTTCCGTTTCCTTCGGGAGCGCGAGTCAACATGAAAACTGATCCTGGGACGGTGAGCGAGGCCTTGAAGCGCTTCGTCGCGAGCGCCGCCGACTGGCGCGAGTAGCCTGTGAGCTGTGCGCCGGACTGCGAATACGCCGTCGCCAGTTGCCCGGTGACGTATCGCGCGTTGGGATCCGAGGTTTTCTGCGATGCTTGGGTGAAGGCGTCGCCATATGCCGAGGCGGCGGCGCCGTACAAGCCGGCGCGCACAGCGTTCACGGCATAGAGCGCACGCGCCAGCCCGGGAAGTTGCGGCGCAGGATAATAAACCTGCTGCTTCACCTGCCCATCCCGCGCCACGAGCACCAGGTTCTGCGGCGAGATGAGAACAATGCCCGCCGGCCGGACTTCCATGTCAGTCGGATCCTCACCCCCTTGAAGCTTGATTTCCGCGCTGAGGGCGTGAAATGTGCCAGCCTCGCGATCGACGGCGTATAGTCGATGGTCCCGGTTCGCAAACACGTAAAGCGTCCGCCCCTCTATTGCATGATGCAGGTAGTACCGCGCAGCATTGTAGTCGTCCGTACTCAACGGCTTGCCGCTTTCAATAGCGTCCTTGAATTTTGGCTCACCGGTCGCGAGATCGATGATGTTGACCTCGGCGTTTATCGTGGCGTCGGGACGTGATACGTAGAGGAGGCCCCCCGGCGCGAGCTCCGTGTAGGCGAGCTGGCCCTTGATCTTCACATCCTTCTTCAGGCGCAGCGTCGCCGTGGCCACATCCAGCACGTTCACGAAAGTGCGCGATTCGGCGTCGACGGCGAGTACCACGGCGTCGCCGGCGACCATCGCGTCGATCACCTTGCCGTGCATACGGAGTGGCTTTGCGGCGACCGTTGTCCCGTCTTCGTAGCGAGCCACGTTGAGACCTGTTTGAACAACTCCGTTGATGACGCGGCGGCTGCGCGTTGGCTCACCTTCCGGCGGCGCCTCGGGAAGCATGACGATCCCAGCCGGATGCTGGACGATATCGCGGATATTTCCCTCCACACTTGCGGGCTTGGCCCAGAGCGCCTGACCGTCAGCGAGGCTGTAGGCCATGAGGTGGTCGTCGAAGCTCGCATAAATGCGATCGGTTTTGTTGAGCGACGGATAGAGCCGCACGTGTCGCGGGGGTTGGGCCCAACGGTTGGTGGTCGAGGTTGCGGACCACCGGACTGCGCCGGTCCGCGCGTCCAGAGCGCGCAGACCCATCAGCGTGTGGACGACGATCATGTCAGGTCCGGCCTGCAGAACCTCCAGCGCGGTGCCCTCGGCAGCCGTGCGCTGTAAGCCCTGCATCAGGGCACCGAAGCCCTTCTTCTTGGGCTCGGCCTGCTCAAAAAGCGATTCGTTCGTCCAACGCTGTTCGCCCGTCACGAGATCGTAGAGCGCAACGACCGAAGGCCCGTCCGGGCGTCGCCCATGGACGAGAAGGCTGCCGCTCTGCGGCAGAACGCGGCGGGTAACGATTTGCGCCAGGTTCAGTCGGTGGGAATCGAAGACGACGGCACCGGTCACAGGGTCAAAAATCACCAGCAGGCCAGGGCGCGTCGCTTCCATGAGGAGAGAGCCCTCGACCATGTGGACGCTGTCGGCCGGCAACCCGCCGAGTTCAGGCTTCTCCCACATGACCTGGCCACGCTCGATATCGACAGCCGCTAGCGCGGCGTCCGTCGAGACGAGGAGAGCGCCCATCGGCGTGACCTGCTGCCAGCGGATGTCCCCCTTCACCTTCAGGGTCCAAGCTGCGTTTGCGCCGGAAGGCGCGGGCGCGACAGCCTGAGCATTGAGCTGCCGCGGTTTAGAAGATATTCCGCTCGATAGGAGCACGGAAACGGGCCCTAGCAGTAGGCCGGCTAACATGGTTCGTTTCATGGGGACTTAGTCTCCTCGCTGAGAATGAGGGCGTTATTTTGATGCTGCCAGACAATCTGTCCTTAGAAACATACTTGAGGTACAGGAGTGTCGGCCTAATTACCTCCATTTTGCGCGATCACTTCTGGCTTGTCGGCAACCCTTACCTAAATCTGGTTACGTCAGAGTTGCCCGTCACCCGCCCAGGACACTCAATTACCAGCGGACTCGTCGATGAACGCGGCTTGTCCCTAAAGCGGTTGAGTGTAAAAAGATTCTTATTCGGCGCGCAGCGCTTCCGACGGAGATATCCTGCTTGCCCGCAGAGCGGGAATGAATGCTGCGACAAGCGTTGAGAAGCTGAGTGTCAGGATGGCCAGGAGAGTCGCCGCGGGGTCATACGGATTTAATCCGTACAGTTGGCTGCCCAGGAACTTGCCCGCTGCCAAAGCCACCGGAAATCCAAGAGCCAGACCGACAGCTACCAGGGCCAACGCTCTTCGGATTACGAGGATTGCCACCTGCGCGGGAGTAGCGCCGAGTGCAAAGCACACCCCAATCTCAGTTGTGCGTTGTCCGACGTTATAGGAAGTAACTCCGTATAGTCCAATGGAAGCGAGGACAAGCGAAAGCACTCCGAAGAAGGATGACAACTTTGCAATCAGCCGCTGTTGCCGGAACTGGTTGGATACTTGCTCACCCAAAGTTCCTATCGACTCGATCGGCAGACGGGGATCTACCGAAACTATCGCTTGGCGTATTGCCGCAGCGGATACAGTGGCGCCAGGCCGCGTCACAAGGATGATGTCGTGCAGGTGATGCGAGCCGGGATTGCTGTCTCCCCCAGTCTTTGGCACCACGTCGTGCTGCGCTTCGGCCAGAAAAAAGAATGGACCAATCGGCTTGTCGAAATCGAAGTTGAGGTAGCGTGCGTCTTGCGCTACACCTACGATTTTGTAGAGACGCGGTGATTCCAGTTCCGGACGTCCGAAGTATTGTCCAATCGGGTTTTCCTTGTTGAAATACTTCTTCGCGAACGCCTCATTGATCACCGCCACATGCTGCGAAGTCGCTGTATCTTCCTCAGAGATGCTTCGTCCTTCGATGATTTGAGTTCCGATAGCGCTGAAGTATCCTGGCGTCACCCGATCCCAGTAAACCATGTTTTCAACATTATCCTCGTTAGGCCCGGGAGCCGGACGCCCGTTCACCCACACGCTGGTAGCCCAATTATTTCCGCTCTGCGGGGCGTACTGGCAGATCGCCGCGGCAGCTACGCCGGGAATGCTGGATAATGAGTCGCGGATCCGATCGTATAGTGTGGTGAACTGGTTTGGTTGATAGTCGATCAGACCTGGATCAATCCTGACGATCGTGCGCTGCTCCTGGAGGAAGCCAAAGCGTTGACTCTCCAACCGGTGCACAGCAGCTGTCAGTAATCCGGATGCTGCCAGCAATACCAATGAAAGAGCTGCCTGGAATACCACCAGCATCTTGCGGGGAAGCGCACCTGTGCGAGCGGTGGAGCGGCTCACTCCCCGAAGGGCTTCAATCGGATCTACCCGCGTGGTCATCCATGCAGGAGCGATGCCGAAGACCACGGCCGCGACCAAAGAAACGCCGAAAGCAAACAACAACACTGGCATGGAAGGGGACGCGTTGATCGGTATACCTGTTGCGCCCCGGGCCGATGGAAATGCAAAAAGCAAAATAAGGCGCGTACCGGCAAATGCGATGACCAGACTTGTCATGCCTCCCGCAAGTGAGAGCAGAATGCTCTCCGTAAGAGCCTGCCTCACAAGGCGCGACGTGTGCGCGCCTAGTGCTACGCTCAAAGATGTCTCCCTTCGCCGCTGCATGCCGCGAACAAGCATCAGATTGGCCACGTTGGCGCAGACAATCAGCAGCACAAACGCCGACACCATCATCAGGATATGAAGCCAGTGTTCATATTCCGCGCGCATGCTGGTGATTCCCGAGCCTCCGGGGCGCAGGAACAGCGTTTGCTCGGGTAACTTCGCGCGATCGTTCGCGCTCATCTCGCTCTGGTACGAAAGCAGCCACTGCTTCAGTTCCACCCGCATTTGAGCCTCTATTGATGTGGGCTCAGCGCCGGGTTTGATGCGTCCGATCAAATCCAGCCAATACTGGTCAGCCTGATTAAGATCGCCAGCATCCGCTTGAGGCACCAATGTTTCCGAGTTGAGCGGCAGAAAGAAATCGGGCGGCTCGCTGCGAAGCGTATCGCCAAAGAAGCTGGGTGGAGTGATTCCTACGATGGTGAATGGCGTGTTATCTATGTTGAAGACAGCGCCAACGATGAACGGGTCCGATCCGTATTGCTGCCACAGGCGATAGCTCATCACTGCTACCGCCGGAGCGCCGGGTTGATCGTCCGTGGAAGTCAGCAGCCGTCCGGCATACGCGCTTATGCCGAACATGGTGAAGTAATTCCCCGAAACGAACTCACCAGGATAGCTTTGTGCTGACTCTGTGCCGCCGGAACGTTGCACACCCAACAGCGGATCGTCAGCCTGGAACGCCGCCAATTGCGCAAAACCCTGGGTGTGGTCCCGAAAATGTTTGTAGAGTTCGTAGGAGACAAGGGAATACTCATTCTCTTGGCTGTATCCGCCCCAGTAGCAGCAACGTGCCTCTTTGCCTAGGCGGTACAATTCGCCCGGATTAGCCACTGTCAGCGATTTCAGCAGAACATCGTAGAACAGAGTAAAAATAGAAGTTGTTGCACCAATGCCCAGCGCCAGCGTCAGGACCACCGTAATGGTGAATGACGGTGACTTCCGCAATCGACGCAGCGCATAGCGCGTGTCGTAAAGCAGAGTCTCTACAAATGGCAATCCTGTTTGAGCCCGATATTCTTCCTTAATCGCCTCTACTGCGCCAAACTTCAGCAACGCTTGCCGGCGCGCCTCCGCGGGCGGCAGTCCCGCTTTCATATACTCTGCCGTCTGCAGGGCGATATGCTCCTCAATTTCCTCTTTCAGTCGCTCGTCGTTGCGCCGCCTTGTCACCATGTTCCTAAATCTTTTGAGGAACCGCCTCAGGTCCCTCATGACAAATCCTCCGCCTTCAATTCAAAGAATCGCCCGATGATCCCTGCGGTTTGCTCCCAATCTCGGAGCTCAGCCTGCAACTGCTTGCGTCCGTCCCGTGTCAAACGATAGAAGCGCGCCCGACGATTATTCTCTGAGGCGCCGTACTCGGAAACTATCGAACCTTCCTGCTCCAGCTTCAGCAGCACCGGATAGAGCGTGCCTTGATTCACGGCGAGCACGTCCCGGCTGATCTGCTCGATTCGTCGGGCGATACCGTAACCATGCAGCGGGCCGAGGACGTCGAGAGTCTTAAGGATCATCAGCGCCAAAGTGCCTTGAGGAACGTCCGTTTTGCGTTTCATTGCCAACGCCCTTTTGGTTTCCAACAGGAAGCATACTCCACACTCATTGGGAACACAACAGGTCGGCCGCGCGTCTTCAGCGTGTGTCGCTCCTGCATGAGACGAAGAACGAGGTTACAGTGGTCGGCCACTCTTCCATAGCCGTTGCACCCAGCTCAAGGACTCGGCTCGATGCCAATGCGGTCATTGACTGCTGATCGAATCCGTTGCTTGCACCCAAGGTACCGTTCGGTAGTTTGAACTGAGATGTGCCCCAAAAGAAATTGGATCTGCTCCAACTCCCCCTCCCGAAGCATGGCAGAGCCGAGCACAGGTCCGACGCAGATCGTGCGGCGCTAATTTGGCGACACCAATGGTCCTCGCAGACTCCTTCACTATGTGCCAAACCGCCTTTACCGTCATGCCCTCTTCCCATGCTTTTCCAACTTTGTTGACCCTGCGAAACAACCTTCCTCGATCAATGCCGGCCGCATTAAGCCACACTTCTAATTCGCTTCTGACCCAGTCCGGAACCGGGACTGTTCGAACGCGACCTCCCTTACCCATCAAGTCGACGATGGCCCAGTGTTCCTCCCGCTGCTGGAGATGATCCAAGGTCAGTGCGACGGCTTTTTGTCTTCTCAACCCACACGCAAGCAGGAGAGCCAGCAAAGCGCGGTCTCGTTTTCCCTTCAGCCGATCGCGATCAGGCGCTTGCCAAAGCGCTTGCCCCTGCTCTGCAGTCAGCCAGTTGCCAAGGCGAACGCCTAACTTCTTCACGCCTTTAACGCGACGAATACCTGCTGCCAGGTCGGCACTCAGTAGACCGCAATCGGCTGCCTCATACGCAAGACGGCGTACGGCACCCAGTCGTAGATTGACGGTGCCGGGCGCGAGTCGACGAGATTCGAGATGAGATCGGTAGCGCAGAACGACTATTCTATTGAATGCCAAACGCGGTTCTGAGCAATACCAATCAACGAATTCATCGATCGCGTGACGATATCCCCGCTGCGCATCCTGAGAAGTGAGGCTGTTCAAGACTGCCGTTTTGGAGTGTTCGAGATCAAGCAGGCGCAAGACGGACCTTGTGCTTCTGCGTCTTCTTCTGGAAGTTGGTCTGTGCTTCATGATCGGTGGCCTCCATGCCATCGATCAATAATTAGAGTGGTTTCGCAGGAGGTAAGTTCAGGTTAGCCCGTGATACTTCCGCAGTGGGCAACGGCAAACAGAGAAAGGCAAGGAGCGCTGACAGAGAGCCGCACGACTATTGCGGGAGACCCGCTTTATAGAGAATGGCTTTGTGGCGCGGGTCAGGGCTGTAGGGGTCGTATACTGGGGCGCCTTTACATCGATAACTGCTTGCCTTTAACAGTAGAATTATTTCATCAGCTTGCCTTTTTCATTCTGAGCTGCAAGCCCATATCGTATTGCCGCTTCAAGCGTATCGATGTTTATATCCTTTAGAGCTTTAAACCGAATGCAATATCCGGTCACGCTCGCCTTGCCTAGTTTTTTCCCATACGTTTTGGCTAAGTACTTCTTATCTTTGAGACCAAGAATATAGACAGAGATTCCGGTTTTGTTTCCGCTCACACCAATTTGAAAAAACTCTCTCCTTTTTCCATTGGCATATTTTATTGTGTGAAATCCATATCCAAGCGTAGGGTTGGAAACAGTATGATTTTTGCTGTCTTTACCATCGAAGAACCATAATTTGCATTCTGGTGACACTTGAAGTGTGAGCCGATGCAACTCTCGCATGTCACTGCGTTTTGGCTCCGGTTGGCTGGTAATATACTTCTTGATTTGTTCTTGTACGTTCATATGTTCTGCTCCCCAGTTGCGCGCGCGAGATTATACGACGTTTAATCCTTCTCCCCCTTGCAAGGGCGGGCGGCCCTGACCGTTGAGGTCACTCGACCGCGAGGGCGCCCCGCAAGCCGTTGTTGCGTGGGGGCTTTTCAGAATTCCCAAAGGCTTGAAATGTGTGGAGCGCCGAGAAGCGGGCAGAGGGGCTGGAGTACATGGACCCCAAGCCGAGTTCACATTCCGGACGTATTGTCGGCTAACCTTACCTTGCCCGGATTATGGAAGGGTTGCCCGTCATCCGGCCGGAATGGGCTGGAATACCGCTGAACGGTTACGGGGAATCAGATTCTAAAAGGAGCAGCTGGCCAGTGATAACGTGACGAGTTATGCTTTCAGCGACCAAGAGGCACGTGGGCCTTTGGCTGTCGGCAGGATCGCGGGTCCTTGCAGCCCTTATCGCCCTCTGACTGCGTGACGCCGTGTGAAAGATTGGCCGGGGGCAAACCTTCGCCGTAACTTTATTAAAGGAGGAGATGGATATGTCCATAATGCCAGACCCAACCTTTTACCCATCGCCGGGCATGGCGATGAAGGCCGCGCCGGAGCAAATCGCTTACGTCGCTCTGCTTAACGTCGGCAAGAACGGGAAGCGCGACGCCATGAGCGTCATCGACCTCGAGCCTGGCTCCTCCACGTATGGTCAGCTCCTCGGCCAGGTGGATTTTCCCAACGGCGATAATGAGCTGCATCACTTCGGCTGGAACGCGTGCAGCGCGTGCCTCTGCCCGCAAGCTCCCCACCCGCACATGGAGCGTCGTTACCTGATCGTTCCGGGCATCGGGTCGTCCCGGATTCACATCCTGGATACCAAAGCGGACCCCAAGCATCCCAAGATCGTGAAGGTGATTGAGACGGAAGAGTTCATCAAGAAGACAGGCTACACATCGCCGCATACCATTCATTGTGGCCCGGACGCCATCTATGGCAGCGCGCTCGGCTCGGCCAGCGGCGACGGTCCCGGCGGAATCTTCCTGATGGATCCCGATACGTTCGAGCTGAAGGGCCCGTGGGAGAAGGACCACGGCCCTCAGAATCTGGCATACGATTTCTGGTGGCACCTCGGTCACGACACCCTGATCACCTCCGAATGGGGCACCCCGAATATGGTGAAGGACGGCCTCAACCCGGAGTTGCTGCTTGGGGGAAAATACGGTCGCAAGCTGCACATCTGGAATTTGGATAAGCGCCACCACTTGCAAGAAATTGACCTAGGTGCGGAGCAACAGATGGTGCTGGAGCTGCGCCCCTCCCATGACCCAATGAAAACTTTCGGATTCGTCGGTGTTGTCATCTCCCTGAAAGATCTTTCGTCCTCCATCTGGATGTGGTACCGCGAGGACGGCGGTAAGAACAGCAAGTGGGCAGTTCGAAAGGTAATTGAAATTCCCGCCGAACCGGCCGATCCGGAGAAACTGCCACCCCTGTTGAAGGGCTTCAAGGCAGTGCCGCCGTTAGTATCCGACATCAATCTCTCGCTTGACGACCGCTTCCTCTATGTTTCCTGCTGGGGGACAGGCGAGTTCATCCAATATGACATCTCCGATCCCGCCAACCCGAAGAAAACCAGTTCGATCCACCTCGGTGGGATCGTTCGCCGCGCTGCCCACCCGAAGAAGCCTAGCGTGGCTCTCAATGGCGGTCCGCAGATGGTCGAGATCAGCCGCGACGGCAAGCGCGGCTACTTTACCAACTCCCTCTACTCCCCGTGGGACGAGCAGTTTTATCTCGATGGCATTAAGAGCTGGATGGCGAAAGTCGATTTGGACTCAAAGGGCGGGATGAAGCTCGACGAAAAGTTTTTTGTCGAGTTCGACGGGTTGCGCGCACACCAGGTGCGGCTACAAGGGGGCGACGCTTCGTCGGACTCTTATTGTTACTCGGACCCGCAATGACACATGCCGGCCTGACTTCGACAATGTTGTGGCTGATGCTGCTCCTCGGCGCCTACCACGGACTCAATCCCGGAATGGGTTGGCTCTTCGCGGTCGCGCTGGGGATGCAGGAGCAAAAGGGGAGCGCAGTAGCAAGATCGCTCATTCCCATTGCAGTTGGCCACGCGGTGGCCATCGGCAGCGTTGTGCTGACTTCTGTGTTCCTCGGCATGACGCTGCCCCTCATCGTCATCCGCTACTTAGTCGCTGCGCTCCTGGTCGGCATGGGAATTTATTGCCTGATGCGACATCGGCACCCGAGGTGGGTCCGCATGCAGGTGGGGTTCCGAGACTTAACCGTCTGGTCGTTTCTGATGGCCTCTGCTCACGGCGCCGGTTTGATGGTTGTGCCGGTGCTACTGCGCAGCAACACTGTCGAAGCACAGAGCCGAATTGCAGGCCACAATCATATTTCTCAAACCGTCGCACCACTCGCCGGAATGCTCGCCACTGGCGTCCATACGGTTGCCTACCTCGCGGTTACAGGGCTGCTCGCATGGGTGGTGTATCGAAAGCTCGGCCTCGCACTTTTGCGCAAGGCGTGGCTCAACTTCGACCTGGTATGGGCAGCCGCGCTCGTGGCTACGGGTCTTGTTACCCTCCTGATATAGCCTGTCGTGACAGACGCGACGTTTCCCAGCGGTCGGCTAACCGGAAGTGATCTGATGCCGGCAGAGGACTAGCTGAATTTGCCAGACCGTTGTACGGGCTAACACCCGTGCCGGGGTTCGAGTCCCTCCGTCTCCGATCACTTCACGGGTTCCCAGCCCTCTGGCAGCATATCGAATGCCAGCGTGTCACGGTAGGCGTACTGATTGCCTTCCAGTACGGCCACTGGCGTCAACATATGCCAGATGCGATCATCGTCGAAGACGTAACACTCACCCGATTCGCGCATCGTGAAGCGATCCATTTCCTGCTTGCCATTGTCGGTTATGATGACTTCGCCACCCTGAGCGCCGCAGCGGCCCACTAGATGCGTGGCGATGTACTTTTCGCCGTCTTTATGTAAACCCGGTGGACTCGTGTCGCACGGCCGGCCAGGCGTAGCCGTGAACCTTATTAGGTGAACGTTGACCAAATACTTCGTACCCACCGTCGACAGCGGTAGGTAATAGAGGTGGTGAGCAATCATCTTGCGAACGCCTATGGAACCGGCGATCGCCGGGGGCAGCGGAGCGTACTCTCGCGGCTGGCCGCCGATTGTCGTGTTGTATTTTTTCAGCTGCACATAGGGCGTGCTCTCTTCGCTCAACCAAACCTTTACACCGCCCTCAACAATCTCGGCCCTGACACGATTTAAGGAACGATACCTGTCGCCCTCATCGTAGTATTTGTCCTTTGGAACGGACCAGGCGGCATGGGATAACGCTTCCAGCGAGCGCGCTATGTCTACATCAACCCTGAGCGGCTGACGACTGAACCCGCGCTCGACGAGGTCGCTTCGCGACCTGGCATTGGTTGCAACCGGAATAAAACTATCTTGACCCATGATTGCTCCTGATAAATGCTTGACGATTGCATGACCAACCAGCACTGCAAGGGCCATCGCGCGCGCAAATTATAGCCGACGCAGCCCATTGCAGAGGATGGCGACGATTCTGGGCGGGTGGTCGGCTAACCTTACCTTGCGCGGATTGTGGAAGGGTTGCCCGTGATCCGCCCACAATCCGAATCAGCCAGTTCGGATCGCGAGCGCTATTGACTGATTAGAGGCTCAGCGTTCCCAAAATGGCCGATTCGTTAATCCACTGGAAACCCCGCCTGGAGGGCGAAATTTGAGCTTTACCCGGTGGAGAATGACGCGGATATTCTGGCCGTCAAGCTCACCGGACAAGCGCAGCTCATCCTATTAGGGATGACCAATTGTGCTGTCGGCTGGAAGACGGCGGGGTCAAAGTTGTCGAAACCGACTCCCCGCTCGTCATCCAGTTTCATTATTGCGAGAACCTGTAAAGGCTACGCAAATCGTCCATCGACATGATTGCCATCGCGCTGGAAAGTTAATTGGCGGTGCGGCGATCGTCGGCGAGTGGCAACACGCGCCGGACCAATTCGTCCGTAAACTTCTGTTTTTCTTGATAAAAAGGAAAGTGGCTGGAATTTTCAAACCACACAATCTCCTGCTGTGGCGCACGCATTGATCGTTTGAACGTAATCCGCAATCACCGAACCAGGGCAGTAGGGATCAATCCTTCCTTCAAAAAAGAAAAGTGGCTCGCGGAAGGAGGGACCAAGTTTGGTCAGATCGAATTCCATCATCTGAGGCATCAACCGTTCTCAAAATTCTTTTCACATTCGTAAAGCCCGTCTCGCTCGGCGGCGGCCCTAGTAAACTCGACTCCCAATCTCTTACTGTGCCGGTTTTATTCATGTCTGGGATTGCGGGAGGATAAGGGGCGACGCTTTCCAATTCCTTAATCGCCCGTTCATTTTTGGTGTTGCGTGCTGCTTGCAGCACGATACGGTATCCCGCCTCCTCGTTCTGCTGCATACTCACTGCCTGCCCGGTGCCCACAAACGCATAAACCATTTCCGGATGCTCGTGCGCCAGGCCGAGGCCTAGCATGCTTCCCCACGAGTGCCCCACCACAAATATCTTTTCTCGCTTGAATCGAGTTCGCAGATAGTTCGCCGCTTCTACCGTGTCCTGCTCCATTTGCGCGAGATTCATCGTCCGGCGCTGGAGTTCTTTGTCGTTCGACTCGTACGTTTTTCCCGCTCCGCGTTGGTCCCATTGCACCACGGCGAAGTATTTCTCCCAGGGATCCTGAAAAGTGCTTCCCATGGGAATAAACGCGACGCCGGGCCCACCATGGATGAACAGAAGAATCGGGTTATTCACGTTTTGGCCTCGCACTTCGATCCACTGAAATGGCGCGCGCTTCAGAAACTTCGTGTTGCAGATATTTTCTATACAGCAGCGCCGATGCGAGCGTCACAATTATCAAGCAGACAATCGCGATCCCGCCATATTTGAGAGTCTTCTTGATCATGTTTAGCTCCGCGATGCAGTCTTCCTCTCATGATACGCGTAGGCCCGCGCATTTGGTCAGTATTGCCCACGCTGTCGCAGCAGGCGATAAATCGCGCCCTCACAATCCCGGTATGGGTTCGCCACCGGGCGGTTTGATCGGCCAACAGGAAGTAATCGGAGAACACCGCCGTCAGCGGCGCTCAAGTTCCGGGTTGCCCGTCACTCGGGAGGGACGGCCAGGAATGTCAGCAAATCTCTAGATGTTTGCGCAAGATTTTTCCAAGAAAGAGTTGCGCGCGGTCTGGGCTATTCCTTAGAAAATAGCCTTAAATCGTTTACTTTCAGTGGCCGCGCTGCGGCCATTTTCATGGTTCGCTTGTGACGCCGCAGGCGGCATGACCTATTCATATCTCAGCGCCACCATGGGATCGACCTTCATCGCGCGGCGTGCGGGGATGTAGCAGGCGAGCAGCGCGACGATAGATAGGATCGCGGCCACCGCGACGAACGTTAACGGATCATAGGGCGAGACGCCGAAAATCATGCTGCTGATGAGTCGGGTGGCGCCAAGAGTGGCGACGACGCCAAACGCTACGCCGATTAGAGTGAGTGTGATTCCCTGTCGGAGGACCATGCCAAGTATGTTCGTTGGTTTTGCTCCGAGCGCCATGCGAATGCCGATTTCGTGCGTTTTGCGCGTCACGGCATAGGCGATCATGCCGTAGAGGCCGATCATCGCGAGGAGCAGTGCGAGCAAGCCAAAAATCGTCGTGAGGCGGGCGAACAAGCGCTGGAAGGAAAGGGCCTCACTGGTTTCTTCTGCTTGCGTCTTTAGGCCGATGAGCGGCAGGGATGCATCTGTTTGATGTACCGCGTTGCGCAATTCAGAAACAATGGTTGCGGGAGGGCCCTCGGCGCGAACCTCGAAGAACATTTGGCCAAGTGTTTTCGGGAATTGCGCATACGACGCGTAGCCCTTGGGGTGGACGCCTGGGTTCACGTCGGTGAGTTCGGCGGGCCGGACGACTCCGACGATTTCATAGGAGTTTGCGGGGTCGTATTTCGAACTCAGGCTAAAACGGTGGCCGATGGGGTTTTCCGCCGGAAAATATTTTTTTGTGAAAATCTCGTCGACCACGGCGACCTTGGGAGAAGCTGCGGTGTCCGTGCGTTGGATGCCGCGGCCAAGAACAATCGGAATGCCCATGGTGCTGAAGAAATCCGGACCTACCCCTTGCCAGTACATCTCCGAATTGCTCGGATTCTGTGCTGAACCTTCTACACTGACAGAGGAGTTCTTACTTGACCAGCCGGAGAACGGCGCGTTTTCGATCAGGGTTGCGGCGCGGACTCCGGGAAGAGCCTGGATACGATCCAGCAACTGCGTATAAAGATTCACGAGTCGGGCGTCGTGATAGCCGGCGCGGGTGGGAGCGAGGCCGAATGTGAGGAGATTGCGCTGGTCGAATCCGAAATTATGACTCTCAAAATTGGTGAGCGTGCGCACGAAAAGGCCGGCACCAATCATGAGCACCACCGACGCAGCGACTTGCGCGACGATGAGCGATTCGCCGAGGCGATGCTTGTTGCGTGGATCCGAAACGGCGGACGCGTTGTCCTTCATGGCGGACAGGAGGTCGGCTTTCGATGCGCGCAGGGCAGGGGCGAGGCCAAGCAGAACTCCGACGAGCATCGCGACCAGAAACGTGAAGAAAAGAACACGTGAGTCCGTGCCGGCATCGAGGATCATCGTTCCGTTGTTGGCTCTCGAGATTAGCGCGATGAGCGCCTGTGTGCCCCAATTCGCGAAAACTAATCCCAGGAGTCCGCCTAGCGCAGACATAAGCGCGCTTTCCGTGAGCAATTGGCGAATCAGGCGCGAACGCGACGCGCCGATGGCCAGGCGCACGCTGATTTCCTTTTTGCGCGAGTTGGCGCGCGCGAGCAAGAGCGTCGCGACGTTCGCGCAAGCAATCAGCAGCAGGAGCCCGACGGCCACCATCAACAAGTAAATCGGCTGCGCGGTGTAGTCCTGCACCACCGGCAGACCCTGGCCGCCTGGAGCTAGGATGAAATGCGGGATGTCGCTTTCTTTGGGCGGGTGCCAATCTGCGGTGACGAATTGATGAAATACGGCGTCAAGCGCGCCTTGCGCTTGCTCTCTGGTTACGCCATCCTTCAGACGCCCCATAATGTTGAGGCACAGCCAATCGCGCTCGGTG
>WNFW01000801.1_pt1 | contig 21811 bp, 19 predicted proteins | sample 5400131 | NCBI WGS metagenome assembly WNFW01 (sample SAMN13153362, study PRJNA577476) | soil metagenome | isolation source: 20 cm soil or saprolite under grassland replicate 1 | place: USA:California | collected 2016-06-15 | reverse complement strand
GTCGATACTTTGCCCGGAAATAACTTTGCCTGGAGAGCAGTTCCCGGATTTGCCAATTTCCAACGGCGGGAAGAGCGCAAGCGCGCCGCCGCCTTTTCAGTGTCGTCAAGCAAATGCGACAGTCTTCTTGTATCCCAAAGCTGTTTACGCAGCCGCGTTGTCAATTCCAGGACGCGCGCTTCGTGTTCAGCAAGGCTGATGCTTTTGTTGTGAAGAAGATGGTTGATTTGTGTAACGCGATCGCGCAATTGGTCGACTTCGTTCTTATGCTGGGACGTGATTTGCGTAAAACGGTCTCTTAGATCGCGGTTGAGATTCGCAACCTTTGCCATTTCCGCTTGGTGCGCCGCAGCCCGCTCGGATAGCTGCGCTTGGTGCGCCGCTGCCCGCTCGGATAGCTGCGCTTCCAATTCGGCAGCTTGGCTCACGCTCTTTTGGAGCGACGCGAAGAGCTCGCGCATCTGGAGCCGATAAGCCTCCGCTTGTGCTGAGCGCTTGGCAGCCGTGCCTGATTCTACATTCGCCTCAGGTTCGAATCCCCACGCCAGCAGTCGCTCAATCCGTTCTGCCTGATCAATCTTTTCCCGAAATAAAGCTGCAACCTCCGGCCATCTAGTTTCGGGATCCACGCTGACAGCGCGGTTATCGATGAACGGATCGGCGAGTTGACAATATTTCTGCACGACCGGGTCGTCGTGCAAGCGGCTGAACAAGAAAAGAGCTTCCCCTTGTCGCTCACAGCGGTCGCAGAACTCTTTGAAGATAGGCGCCCTAGTCATATAACTGATAGCGGAACGGTGAAAGACTACGCGCAGTCCAAACCTCGATAGCCGGTATCCTAATTCGATGTCCTCGATCCCCGGGGCTCGGAACTGTCGATTAAAGACTCCGTGTTTGGCTAGAAACGATCGTTTACACGAACAGCGTCCGGCCCAAAGATAGGTAAAGTCGCGCATTTGCCCGTTCTTGAGATCACCGTAGGCGAAAAGGAATCCGCCAATATCTGTGACGTACCGCATCAACGGTGTGACTGAAAGCGTCGGCGCCCATGTCGTGTATCCGAGGACGGCCACGTTCTCCGCCCGATGCTGCTCGTGAGCTTTTAGATGTTCTTCAAGCAAATGATGATCGGCGATGTCGTCATCGTCGAAAAAGAGCAAAATTTTGCCGCGGGACGCCAGGATGCCAGTGTTCTTCGCGGCCGATGTGCCCGAGTTATCAATATGGAGATACTTTAGCTCGATCCGCGAGGCAAAGGCACGACACACGTCTGGCGTAGAGTCTTTAGAGCCGTCGTTGACTACAATCACCTCGTACCGATTCTTCGGTATGCTCTGGGCAGTGAAGCTCTCCAGAGTAGCGCCGAGCATGGTGGCGCGATTAAACGTCGGAATTATGACGCTGATTGCTAGCGATCTAGCTCCGATGTTCACTGTCTAAAATCGATTGTTTTGGAAATGAGCAGTTTCTCATAGCGTCTTTGCTTGCCAACGGGCCGACGTTGCTTGTGCATCGACGTTATGTTAGCTGGCGAATCTGAGACCAGCCTTTTAGCTCGCTGCCGTCCTCGAGTGATCCTTCGATGGCATTCCGCAAAGGTCATGAGTCAAATAGGTTTCGTCGTCTTGCACAATGCAATAATGACTATCAAGATGTCGCGATACCGGTCATTGGGAGCGAGTACCTGTATCACAATTCCTTCCGACGTGCATTGATAACAATGGATGGTAAAGAATGATTTTCTAAGCGGAGCGACAAACGCACCGGTCGACGAGCGGATCCTTGGGCTGTTGCGAGATGTGCATGTAAGCGGTCAGGCCCTTACCGTTCGTAAAGCTGAGACGACGGCGGAAATTTGTTTATCGGTCAACTCCTCAGACATCGGGAGCGACAGGCAATGGTCGCAAAGCGCTTCGGTCACCGGTAGATCGCCCCGGCGATAGCCAAGGAATGCGTACGCTTTTTGAAGATGAATGGGCAAGGGGTAGTGGAGGCCGGTCTCGATGCCGGCTTCCTGCAAAGCATTCCTGACGCGGTCGCGATCCTGACATTCGATGACATAGCAATGCCATATACATTCGCAATCGGGAAAATGCGTGGGCAACTTGTAGGACGAATCCTTAAGCAGTTTGGCGTAGCAGGCCGCGCGATCAGCCCGAGCCGAATTCCAATTGTCGAGCTGCTTTAGCTTAATAGCGAGGACTGCTGCCTGGAAGCTATCCATTCGGTAGTTATATCCGATCTCATCGTGGAAGTATCGTTCGTTTTGCGCGTGATCACGCAGGGAACGGGCACGCTGTGCGATCTGGGTATCATTCGTCGTCAAAGCTCCGCCTTCGCCATAAGCACCTAAGTTTTTGCCGGGGTAAAAGCTAAAGCACGCGATTCTTCCAAATTGGCCAACCCGTTTGCCGCGATAACGTGCTCCGTGCGCTTGGGCGGCGTCCTCGATAACAGGTATACCATGTTGAACAGCGATTGCGTTGATCCCGTCCATTTCCGCAGGCATACCATAAAGATGTACTGGGATTATGGCTTTTGTCCGGGGAGTAATGGCAGCTTCGAGTTTAGTCGCAGACATGGTCCGACGCGCAGCATCGATATCAACGAAAATCGGCGTTGCACCTACATAACTGATCGCCCAAGCGGTCGCGATGAAACTCATGGCGACGGTGATTACCTCATCTCCTTGACCAATATCGAGGCAACGGAGCGCAAGATGGAGCGCGCTTGTCCCACTGTTCAAGCTGACGCAGTAGCTGACGCCACAATAAGCTGCGAATTCCTGCTCAAATTGTGATGTCCGTGGCCCCTGCACAAACCACGCGGATTCGCAAACTTCTTCCAGTGCCTTCAAAACTTCGCCACGAATGCTGTGATATTGAGCTCGGAGATCGACGTACGGGACCGTTGTCCTATTCCCTGTTCTGTTTTGGCGTGTTGCCATTGGATCCTCTTTATTATCTTTTAACGGAAGGAGCATCGGATTCCCCGCCGCAGGAAAGGGCAACGCGAGCGCCGTGATTTGCCAGGGAAGTGCTTGCCGCTTCCAGAATTCGGACAACCGCCAGCCCAGCTATGCCGTCCGATCGTGGCACGCTATTATTGCGCACGCAATCAACAAAGTGCTCGCATTCGAGTGAAAGCGCTTCACGCATATCGATCTTTGGCGACCATACGTCCCCCATTCGGTAATCAACTAACGCTTTGTAAATTCCCTCCTGAGATTTGACCTGTATTCCACGATCGTAAACGCGAACTTTTTCGGTCAGCTCCATGTCATCGTAGACCAGCATTCGTCGGCTCCCGCCGATCAAGTTCTGCCGCACTTTCACTGGGGAAAGCCAGTTAACGTGGAAGTTCGCGATGAAGTTGTTCGCAAAGTGCAATGTCAGATAGGCGACGTCAACAAGCCCGGGTTCGATGTGGTCGGAACCTTCCGCGGAAACAGACTGCGGCTTATCGGGAACAAGATAAGTTAAGATTGACAGATCGTGCGCTGCTAAGTCCCAGATGACATCAATATCGTGGCGCCATGGGCCAAGATTTACCCGCACGGAATCAAAGTAGTAGAGCTCGCCGAGGTCACCGGCTTCAATTATTTCCTTCATCCTACGAACGGCTCCGGTATAGATGAAGGTATGATCCACCATCAAAGTGAGACCCTTTCTTTCGGCTAAACCGATGAGCTCCTCGGCCTCTTTGACTGTGCGGGTCATGGGTTTTTCCACAAACACATGTTTGTTAGCTTCCAGAGCGCGCTTTGCGAGCGCATGATGAGTGAAGACAGGTGTTGCCAGAACCACCGCATTTATTTGCGGATCGCTTAGGATTTCCTCGGCGTCGGCAGAAACCTCGACACTCGGATAACGTTTACTTGCAGCGTCGCGCCGCTCGGGGCTCAGATCGACGCATCGCTTAACCTCCACCCCCTTAGTTTCGTGTAAGTTGCGAAGCAGATTGGGTCCCCAATAGCCGTAACCGATCAGACCCACTTTCATTTATGCGTTTCCATTTTTAAAATAGTAATCGGTGACCGCAAGGTACACTTTAATGCGATTGCGTTCAGCACATGAAATGGGACGGCCGTGCGTGTTGCATGTCGGCCCAGGCGGGCCATGCCACATTTGCCTGGCTGTAGAGCTTAGCGCGGTGGTTCGTCGTAATCCGACAAGGCGGACGTACAGCAGAACAATCATATATCGGAAACATACCGAAACCAAAAGGTAACTTCGCACCCTCGCGACTGGATCATCGTGCCTTACGGCTTTGAGCCAGGTGCTTCCCGGACATGCGAAGCATCCGTCGGCAGGTCTTCGTCTCTTGCAGAAGCCTCCGGGTGATCCGCCTTATCGACCTGGGAGGAATACCCGTGAATGCGAGCGGGATTGCCATGCACGATAGCATGTGGAGGAACTGATCGCGTCACAACCGCCCCGGCACCGACCATGGCGTTTCGACCGATCAAAACTCCGGGGAGAATGGTGGCGTTGGCCCCGATCGAACAACCTTCCTCAAGCGTGGTCCTCACAAAACGGGTTGGTCGTTGCTTGCTTTTAGGGAAGAAATCGTTTGTAAAAGTCGCATTTGGGCCGATGAAGACGTCGCTGCCCACGCGCAGGCCATCCCAGAGCTGGACGCCATTCTTCACCGTCACTCGATCTCCAAGCACGACATCGTTCTCGATGAAAACGTGATCGGAAATGTTGCAATCTTTGCCTATGATTGCGCCCGGCAAAACGTGCGCGAACGCCCACACCTTGGTTCTGTTTCCTACACTATGGCTTTCGCAGATACCCTGCGGGTGAACGAAATGACCCACATGCCTCCTTAATTGAATTCCATTTCCCGCAAGACGACAGCTCCGGGTCGCCTCTTCGTATTTTCATAGACTCGCCAGACGTACGATCCTACGATGCCAAGGCAGACCAGATTAATGCTTCCGAAGAAAACAGCCGTCAAGACGATCGGGGAGTATCCGGCGACCTGAATCCTTCCAGAAAGCCGAGCCCATAACACGATCATGGAAAAGATGACCGATATGACGATTCCAATCGAGCCTATCCAAAGCAGAACCTTGATAGGCAAATCTGAAAAAGAGAACAAGGAATCCACTAGGTAGCGCATTTTCTTCGCAAACGTCCAGGTGCTCTTACCATGTTGGCGTCGTGCTCTTTTATAAGGTATCGCCTTGCGCCTGAATCCCAACCAGACTAACAGGCCAACGAGGGAACTATGTGATTCTTCGAGCTTGAGCAACTCGCGTCGAAAAGCCGCGTTACAACCAAAAACGTCGATCCCACCCCGCGGCAGTTCGGGTTGAACGAACTTGCGATAAAAAAACCAAAATAGCTGCGATGCCACCTTGCTGAGAAATGGATCGTCTCGTGACACACGGGCGCCAACAACTACATCGGTTTCGCCTTTGGCAAGCTCTTCAAAGAAAGCCACAATCAGATCGTCTGGTTCCTGCAGGTCTGCCGTCATAACAGCAAAGTAGGGACCGCTGGCTTTTTGTAGACCGACTCGAATCGCCGCGAAAGAGCCGAAGTTTCGAGACAGCGCGATCAATTTCGACGTAAAAGACAATGTCGGAAGCGCTAACGCCAGGCGTTGGAAGGACTGGTCCGGGCTTCCATCGATCACAAAAACGACTTCGAGGGCGGTATCCAACCGCTTGCTAATCCCACGAAGTGCCATCAAAAGATCTGGGATCGACGCTTCGTCCTTGTAGACCGGGATTACGATGGAGTACATGAGGTCTGTGATCTCGCCCAACTATTGCAGGCGGCTACCTATCCGCCGCCCGACGTCGTTGTCAGACATAAAGGGATAAATAGGCAACGACACTTCCTGCTCGGCAAATCGATGCGCGTTCTTAAGCTCGCCATGGATGGCGAATGCAGTATTTACAATAGCAACAGGCGCGATTTGAATCGGCTTGTCGTACAACATGTTGGTTGTCTCGAGTGACTTCCAGCTTCGCGAGAAACTGTGAGCGCTTTTCGATATACAGGCGGAATTCATATGTTGGATCGAATTGGATTCAATCCACCCTCAGTTCGTTCCGCGAAGATCGTAAATCCGACAGATGTCATCGTCCTGAATAATTCGGTAGTGACGATTTAGATGTTCTTTCAATCCTTTGTAGTCCTCAAGCCAGGAGACGAGTTCGCGCCGGATCAATAGGAATTCGCCTCCCTTTGCCTTCAACGTCTCCAGTTGCTCGATGGCTTCGCCGCCATTGGCAGGATATTGCATTCGGAGACTCTTCATCAAGACATGGATCACTCCGGCTGAGCTGTTGCCAGTGCTCCAGCTGATCGTGGTTTTGCCAGGCTGTGTTCCTGCTGGAACCGGGTTTGGCCATGCCCAGATAAAAGCCCCGTTTTTGGATGGTTCCCGATCGGGCGGAGGCGAGTCAAGCGCGATTCCATTTTGCCTGACTACGACTGACGCGAGCAAGTTGTCTTGCGCAGCGCCTCCGTACAAGCGGAACTCGTAGACGCTTCCTGCTCCGATCCAGGGGGCCTCGGCAGATCCGGAGGCACCCGATGCAAAGTGCTGTTGCGTTTGTTTGGGCGACCGGTCTGGGAAGACCCAGACTTGGTGTTCCTTGAGCGGTAGCTGATCTTCGTGAGCTTTGCTCATTACGATCACAACGGCCCCCGGCGGGAAAACCTTTTGTGCTGTTTCCACCAGCGCCTGCGCGGCGGTGAGCTCTTTCCGCCGGGCAGATACCAAAGGCTCAACAATATCGTTAAACCGAAAGTCCAGATTGGCATTCATGGTTTCATAGAACGCAATTAGCCCTTCCAACTTCTGAATAGCGTCGAGTTTCGACCATAATCCGCCACTGTGAATCCTGTATACTCCAAGGACCTCGTCGATGTATCCGATCTTGCCGTGTTGCGCGCATAAGATGTAGAGAGACCAGTCTGCGCAGAGCAGCTCGTAGTACCATTCTGGAAAGGTATGGAGCACATCTTTCCGAAACATCGGCGTGCAATAAGCGATAAAATTCTGTTCCCAAATGTCCTCGAGAGCCGAAATCTGCTTCTGGTCTGCAAAGTTTTGGGGAAATGGGGCTCGGCTGCCATCTTCATATGTTCGTATAGCGTTGTGAAAGCAGAGGGCGCACTCGGGATGAGCATCCAAAAACCTCGCCTGTTTCTGTAGCTTGGCAGGAGAAATCCAATAGTCATCTCCATCCAGGAGAGCCACGTACTCCCCTTGCGCCAACTGAAACGCTTGAGCAAACACTCGGTTGCCATGGCATCCGAGGTTTTTCGCTGGCAGTACGAGACGGATTTTCTCGGGATTACGGCGCTTAAAATCGAGGACAATGGAGCGCGTTCGATCGGTCGAGCAATCTTCAGCGACGATGATTTCGTACTCGAAATTTGTTTCTTGCATCAGAACACTGTCGAGTGCCTGCGCAATATGTTTTTCGTGGTTATACGTCAGTACGAGTACGCTGATTTTCATGTTGACGAACCGGATCGCGACTGATTGCTGGATGCCTTCTATGAAGAGCTCTTCCATGGATGGGCAAAAATAGGCTGCACCACGACTGCTCTTGCACTTGTGTTGTGCGTTTTACGATAAACTCAATCAGCTCGCAAATCAGATAATCTGCCTGAGTCGACAGCAGACCCCGAAGACGGTAGTACCCTCTTGACCAGCCTTTCGATTGCGGCAGACGCGAGCCAGCCTTCGGATCAGAATTGAGTCACCGATTGAAGCTTTGCATTCATCTCCTCCAACCAAACGCGCCTGGCATGGCAGCCGGAACGTGAGATTGCTCCTAGTGTGGAAGAGATTCGGCGGTTGCCATCTTCCGAGCAAAAGTGGTCGTCTCCACAAGATGAATATCGATATAGACTGGCGGGTGAATCTCTTCCAAAACAAGGAGTCGCGACCCGTTATGATCCTTCGCGTATTCCCGTGCATCGGAATTATGAATTGCGATGATTCCGCCGTCCTTCAGCATCGGAAACCAGCTTTCGTAGGCCAATCGTGCTCCTTGGGGAGAGTGATCCCCGTCCAGAAACAAAAGATCAATCGGATGCCGCCAGCTCTCTGCGACTTCATCAGCGCGACCTTGATGAACTTCCACCCAGTCTTGCAGATCTGCAGCGTGAATATTTTCGTCGAAGCGTTGGCGGAGCGTCTTTCCCTCGCTCACGGCGAGTATATCTTTGTAAATTGGAACAGAAAACGCATCGCCCGAACCGTCGAACGGATCGACACAATGCAGCTTTCCTGAGCCACGAAGCTTCAGAGCTCCCCCGAGCAGAACGGAACTAGATCCAAGGAATGAACCGATCTCCACAACCACGCAATCGTCGGGCAGCGACGAAACGACTGACGCCATTGTCTTGGCTGCTTTGCTTCGCAGCCAGCCAGGAATTTTCGCCGACGCTTGCGAAAACGAAGAAATTAGCGGTCTGGAATCGGCATTCTCGCTCATCCTATTTCTGTCCCTTACGTTATCCGACTCTTACATTCGTGCAATTACGTGGCGATGGGACCACCTGCTATCGATGCAGGCTCAAAAATTGATATCATTGCCGCCAATCTGCGCGTACGGCAGCACCGCGCACGCTGTCTTTTGTTCTGGCGCGCTTTAGTGGCTCGATTAAGTCGAAGGGTTCGCACAAGATGTCGATCAAACGCGACGCTGATGAAACCGACACCGCAATTTAAAATCTTCGCGGCAAATCCGGCCTACTCGAATTGATTAATCGCCGTGATGAGGCTTTCAATTTCGTCCTCACGAAGCTGCGGATGGCAGGGAAGGGAGAGGCATTGTCCGCTGTGTAACTCCGCGTTTGCCAGACCGTGCGGGTCGGTGCGGACATGTCTGCAGCAACCCTGGCGATGGGCCGGAATAGGATAATGGATTAACGTTTGGATTCCGCGCTCATTCAGAAACTCGGCAAGACGATCTCGTTCGGCAGATCGGATAACAAACAAATGATAAACGTGATTTTGCAGGGAGCCCGGCAGCGCTAGGAGTTCAATCCGCGGGTTGTCAATTTTTGTAAAATATTTACGGGCGATTTCCTGTCGCCGTCGTTGAATTGTTTAAGTGAATTTAGGCGCGTGGAAAGAATCGCGGCCTGCGCTTCGTCGAGACGGCTGTTCAATCCCACTTCCGGATGCTCGTATCGTCCGGACGCGCCGCAGTTTCGCAACGTCTTGAGACGGCCGGTGATTTCTTCTGAGCTTGTGACCAGCGCGCCGGCATCGCCCTTGGCGCCGAGATTTTTCGTCGGATAAAAACTGAACGCGCCTCAGGTTCCGAAGACTCCGGCATGCCGCCGATTCCAGATAGCTCCGTGCGCCTGAGCGCAATCTTCTAGAAGATGAATCCGCGTTTTCCGACAAAACGATAGCCAGCGATCCATCGCAGGGATTTGTCCATACAAGTGGACGAGCAAAACTGCTTTCGTTCGCGCCGTTAGGCATCGCTCCACGCTCTCCAAATCGAGCAGGGCTGTTGCAAGATCGATATCTGCGAGAACGGGTGTCGCACCAGCGTGCGTGATTGCAAGCACCGTGGCGATTGCTGTCATTGATGTAGTGATGACTTCGTCGCCGAGGCCAATGTTTAACGCGCGCAAACCAAGCTCGATCGCTTCCATTCCATTTCCAACGCCGATGCAAAATCTCGCGCCGCAGAATTTTGCCCAAGCCTCCTCAAATCGCTGGACTTCGTTCCCGAGAATGAACCTGCCAGAACGAAAAGCACGTTCGACGGCCGCCAACTCTTGTTGCCGCAACTCCTCGGGCTCGGATGTGAAATCGTTCATCCGAATCATTGCCAGTAATGCGCGTGATGTTTCTTGTAGTAATCGAGCGTTCGCGCGAGGCCCTCGTGCAGCGACACCTGCGGCTTCCAACCGAGCATCTTGTCCGATCTTGCCAAACGCCCCGTAGTAATCGCCGATGTCGATGGGCTCGCGATCACGAGGAAATGGAACCAGCTTGTAATCTCCGCCACCGTTGACGCGAACGAGCAAAGCGGCGAGCTCCCGCAGGCTGATGTGCTCGCTGTGACCCAGATCAAAAACCTGGCCTTCTGATGCTGCATTCACAGCGGCTCGCAGTAATGCATCAACGACATCGTCGATGAAATTGAAATCCCGTCGCTGCGTGCCATCGCCAAACACCCGAATCGGTTTGGCTTCAATGATATGCCGCAGCCAAACTCCGAGAAATGTTTGGCGGGCGTCTTTGACGCGCATGCTGGGACCGTAAGTGTTCGTTAGACGCAAGGCGCAGGCTCGGATGTTGTGAACGTGATGGTAAAGTAAATGGTACGATTCACCGGCGAGTTTATTGATACCATTCACATCGATCGGATTAACGGGATGCTTTTCGTCAACCGGCAAATACTGTGGCCGACCGTAAATCTGGCATGTGCTGGCAAAGACAATTTTCACATGCGGGTTGTGTAAACGACATGCCTCTAAGATCGATAATTGCGCGGCGGCGTTAATGTTCAAGTCGGTCAGCGGATCCGTCATTGAATCTAGGTGGCTAGTTTGACCGGCGAGATTGAAAAGAAAGTCGCGTCCTTTGATCAGCGACGTAATTCCCGGCGCGTCGCGCACATCAGTAAGATCGACAATCACCCGGCCGCGAATATCGTTAATGTTGAAAAGGTTCCCGCCATATTCGGGAATCAAACTGTCAATCAGCGTGACCTTGGCATTGAGACCGACGAGTCGCCGGGCGAGCGAAGAACCGATGAAGCCGAGTCCGCCAGTGATAAGAACATCCGACCCGGAAAAGATTCTCACGTCGAAAACCACGACAGATTGTAAGTGCTGGGCAAAAGATTTGCCTATAATTTCTTTTCTTACAAAGATTCGGCAGTCAGATTGCTGTTAGATCGACATCACGCTCATGAATGCTGTGCCCGAATTATCGGTGGTCATTCCCGTTTATAACGGCGGCGGCACGATTCGTCCGCTCGTTGAACGCGTCCACGAGGTTTTCGCGGCAATGCAGTTCGAAGTGATTCTTGTGAATGACGGCTCGGAGGATGAGAGCGAATCGGTTTGCGTGCAACTGATCGAGAAGTTTCCACGGACGCTGACGTTCGTAAATTTGAGCCGAAATTTCGGCGAGCACAGCGCGGTATTGGCTGGGCTCGACTATTCCCGCGGCGAATATGTCACGGTGCTCGATGATGATGGTCAGAATCCACCGGAGGAAGCCCGCGCGATGTTGCATGAGTTGAAGCGCGGGAATTATGACGTGATTTACGGTTATTACATCGACAAGCAACATTCCTGGTTTCGCAATGCCGGCAGCCACTTCAACGACCGCATGGCGACGTTGATGCTTCACAAGCCGAAGGAGCTTTATCTTTCAAGCTTCAAAGTGATGACCCGATTCGTCGTTAACGAAATCATCAAGTATCGAGGTCCATATCCTTACATTGATGGCTTGATCTTCCGCGTGACTCATAACATCGGACAGATCGCAGTCGAACACCGAGCCGCCATTGGTGGCTTTTCACGCTACACGTTTCGAAAGCTGGTAGGGCTGTGGCTGAATATGTTTTTGAATTTCTCGATCGCTCCGCTGCGATTGTCGGTTTACGTCGGGTTGCTGACCTCGTGTTTGAGCGTTCTGGCATTGATTTTTATTTGGATCGACAAGATCTGGATCGCGCCGAACTTGACTCTAGGCATTCCGACCGTGCTCGGCGGTATCGTTTTGTTTTCCGGGATTCAGTTGATGATTCTGGGTCTCATTGGCGAATACCTTGGACGGCTTTATCTCGACCAGACAGGTATGCCGCAATACGTCGTGCGTTACACGGCCGGTCGGGCTTCCAAGAGAGAGTCGTCGAGTTTGCCGCGGACAGCGACGGCGTTGGTTGAGAACGCCGCTGAATGGTAAGATGCTAAGAAGCTTTGCTTTTTCGCAGACGAGCCTGTTGTGATGAGTTCAAGTGGTAAGCGATTTCGCCTCCTCGTTCTGTTTGGCCTCGCCATGCTGGTGCGCCTGGCACTCGACACAGGGCAGGGCTACAACGTCGACGTTCACACCTATTTGGCACTGACGTGGAAAATAGTGCACTACGGATTGCATTCCGCCTACGTGCAGGATTCGCAAAATACTTGGCTTGAGCGCCTGAATGCAGTGCCGCCTTCGGATAATCCGCCGGTCCTGCTCTATCCGTTTTGGTTACTTGGTTGGTTGTACAAACAATTGATCTCGCCGTCGTTTCCCCCGATCTGGTTAAGCGATCCGAAACTATTGCGCTTCATGTTGCGGCTGCCCAGCCTGGGCGCGGACCTGTTCATTGGCGCGTTGATCTTTCGCGTGCTCCAGCGCAAGTCCCTTGGCTTCAATGCGAGCCTCGTGGCAGTGGGCGCATATCTGTTCAACCCCGCCGTCGTTTTTGATTCCGCATACTGGGGCCAGACCGCGGCGGTTCACACTCTCTTTATGCTGCTCGCACTGATTGCTACGGACCGTCGCGCCTACATCTGGGCGGGCGCAGCGTTGTCCACGGCTGTGCTGACCAAGCCGCAGGCGTTCGCGGTAGCACCGCTAATCTTCATACTTGCGGTACGCGAACACGGGTGGTGGCGCCTCGGCGTCGGGGGATTGCTCACCGCGTTGTTCATTGTAGTGCCGTTCCTAGTCGCAGGAACTATCAATGGCGTGTGCGCACAATACGTCCAAACGGCTCAATATAATCCAGTCCTATCAGCCAATGCGCATAATCTATGGTGGGTCGTGAGCGGCGGTCACGGCTGGCAAGCTGACACCCCCACCGGAGGCACGATTAGTTTTCGCTCTGCTGGGTTGTTGCTGTTTGGCTGTGCGACGGTGCTTTCATCGGTGGTGGTCTGGCGGCAGCGACAAACACTGTTCCTTGCCGCGGCGTATCAATCCGTCGCATTCTTCATGCTTAATACGCAAATCCATGAGAATCATTTGCTGCCAGCGTTTGCACCACTTGCCATCGTGGCGGCGTTGGACCGAAGTGCTTGGTGGCTCTATGGGGCATTTGCATTCACGGCGCTGGCAAACATGGCCTTGCACGATCCCGCTCTGATTGGATGGCTCGGCTACCCCAAAGAAGAGATTTTCGGTGGACCTGCACTCGCCATTCCGCGGTGGCTGAATGCGGCGGCGCAAGTCTCGTTCTTCATCGCGTTGACATTGCGGTTGATTAGGCTCTTGCTGTGTGATTTGATCCCGGAATCTGCAAAAATCGCGTCGGATTGATATTTTCGTGCTATGGAATCGGCAGAATATGAAATCATGTTTCGGGTCGAGGAGACGCATTGGTGGTATCGCTCGCTTCACCGACTTATTTTTAAAACTCTCGAGCGGGAGCTGCCGGAATGGCGGCGAAAGAGAATCTTGGATGCTGGTTGTGGCACTGGTGCGATTTTGACACGACTCGGCAACCCGACACGCAATGCCGGTATCGATTTTGCACCTGCAGCTATTGCGTTTTGTCACCGGCGCGGCTTGGATAACGTGAAAGAAGCCGACATCTGTGCGCTGCCATTCGCCGATAATTCATTCGATTCTGTTATTTGTTCGAGTGTTCTTTGTCACAAATGGGTCAATGATATTGTCGGCGCAATGCGCGAATTATGCCGAGTCCTACGGCCTAACGGATAATTACTAATTAATCTGCCAGCTTTTCGATTTTTGCACAGTGCTCATGATGAGGCTGTTATGACGGCGCAACGCTTTAGGAAAAAAGAGGTTCGCACCTTGTTACTCGAAAATGGCTTCGTTATCCGCCGCCTGACTTATTGGACAACATTGCTCCTTCCGCTGGCGGTAGTGGCGCGGACTTTGCGCGGATCAAAACAGGGGCGCGATTTTGATGCGCATGGATTCCGCAATGATCTTTTCGAAAAAATTATGTCGTTCGAACTAGCGCTTTTGAAAAATAGTTCACTGCCGTTTGGCGTCGCACTCTTCGCGGTCGCCGAAAAATTGCGAAGCAACAGAGCCGTCTGCAGGGGAGCTGCGACGGGAATTGAAGGCGGGCCCAAACGTGGGAGAACATAGAAAAACTGAAAGTCGCCGTCGCACTCAAATCCATGCTGTTTTAAAAACAAGCGTTCGGGTCTTCCTTTGACCAAACAGACTGAGAGTTGAGTTCATAGCAGCGGTTCGGCAGCGCAGATTCAACGGACTTTGCTGAGATTGTCAGCGATTATTTGTCACTAATTCGCGCGACGCATTACGCCCTTTTTGTTCTCCAAAATACGAGCGCAGAAATTGGTACCGCGTTGTCTCACGGCTCGCTCAGGGACGAGTAGAATCGACGTAAACTATTTCCCGCTCCATCGGGGAGGTGAATTCTGATCGCGATCATTAAATCGCGCCATCGGACTGTTTGTTTCTGTCCGTTTGCGGAGCTTCACCGGATACACCTGAGGACTAGCGCAGGTCGAAGATGATGCACGTCCTCTCATCTCGTACGACGACCGGGTACCGGGCTTCCAGGTGCTCGCGAAATTGTTGATAATAGTCGAGCCACCAGAATGCGGTAGCCGGCAATAGCAGATATTGCGCACCTCGGGCCCGGATGGCTTCCAGATGGCTAATAGCTTCGTCGCTGTTCCTTGGGTTGCGGCTGTCGTAGGAACCGCCATGGGAAAGATAAATGCGGCCTTCAGAGCCGTCGCCCGTTTTCCAAGTAATAGTGGTTCGGCCAAACCGATTCGGAGCGGGAACTGGATTTGGCTCAGCTATCAGGCACGCTTGGTCAGTTTGCGGGCGCGTAGCATTGATTGGCGACTCTGGCTCGGGAACAGCTATTACCGAAATCGCAGCGAGCTCTTTTGAATGTTTCGGTCCACCAAAGAGCCGGAACTCATACCTCATCCCCGCTTCAATCCAAGGGACATCGACCGAGCCTTCCGCACCTTGCTGAAAAAGTCGTCCCCGGTCATTTGTGCTGGCCTGCGGGAAGTGCCATGCCCGTCGGCCACCCAGCTTTAGTAGCTCGCTCTTACCAGCCGTAGCCACAGCAATAGTAGAGTCTCGAGGGAGATTGGCCGCCGCGATCTCCAGGATCTCGTCTGCGATTTGCAAAGACCGGTACCGCTCTTGCCAATAGCCTTTCCCAATTTTAAATGCTTCCGCGGAACGCTTGTTTCCCTTCACAAAATCCCACTGTGCGTCGAGCGCGCTCAGTGTATCCTGAAGCATCGACGCGTGGTCGGCAGACCTGCTTGAGTTGTGGAGCCGGTAGTCTGCAACGAATTGGTTGTGACAGAAGATTGGATGATCTTTCGTGATGCGGAGAAATAAATCGTAATCTTCGCAACGACCTAACGAGGTGTCGAAACCCTTGACGATCTCGAATATGCTGCGCTGGTAGATCACCGAGCCGGGACACCAAATGTAATTGCGACGAAGGAATTCCAGATAATAGTCGCGTGCGATACTAGGTTGCTCCGGCTTGCCAAGTAACGATCCATCGGCGACGATAAGTCTGCAAAAACCGGAAGCAAAAGCACACTCGGGATGCTGACGCAGACAGCCGACTCCAATTTCCAGGGCTTCGGGCAGCAGCCGATCATCGGCATCAAGAAAAACCAGGTATTCACCGCGGCTTTCCTTTACTCCTGTGTTACGGGCGGCGGAAGGACCGGCATTTTCCTGATAAATGTAGCCCACGGGTGAGTGACACCTGGCGACTGTTGCGGTGTTATCAGTTGAGCCATCATCTACAACGATGATCTCGCGATTGGAATAGGTTTGAGCCAGTACGCTCTCAATAGCCTCGTCAAGGAAATGTGCCTGGTTATAGCAGGGTATGATTACTGAGACGAGACCGGACTCCGGCTTAGACACGCCCTTGAGTGACCCGTCAGAGGAGATTGCCGCGCTATGTTTCACGGTATCTGCCGAATTCATTTTGATGATTCGCGCAAATCAAAAATAATACACGTTCTCTTGTCACGCACGATGGCGGAATACCGAGTCTCTAAATGCTCGCGAAATTTCTGATACTGATCGAGCCACCAGAATTCCGTAGCAGGAAATAACAGGTATTGCGCGCCTCGGCCTCGGATGGCTTCCAGGTGGTCGATCACCTCGTCGCTATTCTTAGGACGATCGCCGTTATATTCTCCACCATGCGAAACATAAAGCTGGCCCTTGGAGCCGTCTCCGGTATTCCAGGTAATGGTGGTTCGGCCGAATCGGTTCGGAGTAGGGACCGGATTCGGGACAGCCATCAGATATACTTGGCCTGATCTGGGTGGCTCAACTGAAACACTCAGCGTCGCATCAGTGATGCCAGTTACCGTAATCGCAGCGAGCTTGTTCGAGTACTTCGGTCCGCCAAAGAGCCGGAATTCATACCTCATTCCTGCCTCGATCCACGGCACGTCAGTTGAACCTTCCGCGCCCTGCTCGAAGGGTCGGCCTCGTTCATCGGCGCCCGTTTGGGGAAAATGCCATGCACGTCGCCCTGCCAACCGCAAGAGTCTCCTATCTCCACCGGTAGCTACTGCGACAGTGGCACTCGGCGGGACCTTATCCCGTACAACCTTAAAGATCCGATCCGCCATTTGCAGACACCCGTAATAGCTTTGGCATTGTTTCTTTCCAGTTTCGAATGCCTCGATGTAGCCATCGCTTCCTTTGACAAAATCCCACTGTGCGTCGAGCGCCTTGAGCGTATCCTGAAGCATTAGTGCGGGATCCGCCGACATGCTTGAGCTGTGGAGACGATAGCCTGCAACGAATCGATTGTGGCAGAAGACTGGATAATTTCTCGCGATACGAAGATATAAATCGTAGTCGGCACCAGGTCCTAACGAAGTGTCGAACCCCTTGACCACCTCGAAGGCATTCCGTCGGTAAATCACCGAACCGGGACACCAAATATAGTTACCCCGAAGCAGCTCCAAATAATGGTCGCGAGTGACACAGAGCTGCGCTGGTGGGGCCAATAGCGCTCCATCCGCGGTAATGAATCTGCTGTGGCCGGAAGCGAAGGCGCACGTGGGATGCTGGCGCAGGCAGTCAACTCCAATTTCCAGGGCTTCCGGCAGCAACCGATCGTCTGCGTCAAGAAAAACCAGGTATTCACCTCGGCTTTCTTTGAGTGCTTTGTTTCGAGCCGTAGAAACACCCGAATTTTCCTGGCAAATGTACCGTACGCCCCCAAAGCCGGCAGTTATTTCCGCGGTGTTGTCGGTGGAACCATCGTCGACAATGAAAATCTCGCGATGAGAATACGTTTGAGCCAGAGCGCTTTGAATCGCTTCATGCAGAAAATGCGCCTGATTATAGCACGGGATTATTACCGAAACCAGACCGGCCTTCGGTGTGAGTAACTCGTCGGTAGAAATTGCGACCTTATGATTTGCCGAACTTGTTGCCATGATTCAACAAATGAAAGATGATACATGTATTATCATCCCGCACGACGGCCCGGTAATCGGCCTCTACGTGTCGGCGAAATTCTTGATAATCGTCGAGCCACCAAAATGATTTCGCCGGGATTACAAGATATTCGGCGCCTTTCGCTTTGATGGATTCCAGGAAGCGCAAGGCTTCATTGCTATTGGCCGGATCGCGGCCCGCGTACACACCCACGCTCGATACATACAGCTGCCCTTCAGACCCGTCCGCGGTGCTCCATGTGATGTTAGTCACGCCCGGCTCCTCACCAGCGGAGACCGGATTCGGAATTGCCGTTAACAGGACCCCGTCCTCGTGTGCAGAGTCTTCTGGCATCGGTTCGTCGCTGGCGATCGGAACCGGATCTGCAACACCTCGGACTAAGAGTCGGGCTAGCAGTTTTGAACGTTCCGTGCCTCCATAAAGGCTAAACACGTATGTCATTCCGGCTTCAATCCACCCAGGAGTTTCTACTGAGCCTTTCGGGCCCTGCGCGAAGAGCTGTCCAGTACCCCCACCTTCTTCCATCTGGGGAAAATGCCAGGCCTGCCGGCCATTCAAGCGAAGCAGTTCGCTGTTGCCGCTGGTTGCGACGGCGACTATCGCGTCAGAGGGGAGTTGCTCCCGCACAATTTCCCGAATTCTGCTAACCATTCGTTGAAGCGGATAATCATTCTGCCAAAACGCCTGGCCGGCATAGTAAGCCTCTCTGTACTGGCTATTCGCCTTAACAAGATCCCACTGCGCCTTGTGAGCGGCGAGCGCAGCATGTTCCATCGCCGTAACATCGCGAGACGTATTGGAGCCATGCTGCCGATATTCTGCGATTACCCGGTTATGGGAATAGACCGGAAAATCCTTTGTGATGCGGAGATAGAGGTCATAGTCCTCAACCGGCATCAGCGCGGGATCGAATCCGTGAACGAAATCAAAAACCTTCCGTTGAAAGAATGCCACCGCGGGACACCAGATATAGCTACCTCCGCGAAGTAACTGCAGATAATGCTCTTGCTCAACATGCTGCTGTCTTGGGGATGGAAGAATTGCACCGTTTGAATCGATCACGCGACAATGGCCGGAGACCAAGGCACACTCAGGGTGCTCGTGCATGCAATTAATCCCAGTCTCCAGAGCATTCGGCAACAAGCGATCATCGGCATCGAGGAAAACGATGAATTCAGCGCGACTTAGCCGTAGCCCGGTGTTGCGAGCGGTGGAACGGCCGGCGTTTTCCTGATAAACGTAGTTTAGCATCGAATAACCCTTAGCGACTTTTGAGGTGTCGTCGGTTGATCCGTCGTCCACCACGACGAGCTCGAAATTCGAATAACTCTGCGCCAGAACGCTTTCAATCGCATGCGCAAGAAACCGGGCGTGGTTGTAGCAGGGGATTACCACCGACACCAGGTTTGCCTGTGGCGGAGCCGAGCCTGTCGCCGGTATTGAAATCGGATCGGCCACTTCTAAATCAGGGCGTTTGTTTTTCTCGCGAGACGTCGGCATCCGCAAAGTCGCCCCGCTCACTGTGCGACTCGTCGTCAGCAGCGGTTGAGCGCTGCAACTCCTCCAACGCTTTTGCTCGGATAAAACCCTTCATTTTGAAGGCATTAAAAACCCACCAGTAAAGGCTGTGCAATTGATCTTCCAACAGCGCGCGTGCTTCCTCAGCTTCTCTGATTCCTGAACCTTGGTCCGATTTCTTTGCCGCTGATTGCTTGACCTTGGCAGCCAACGACGCAGACGCAGACTTCGTAGGGTTTCGTTCGGCTTTCGCCGAACGCCTCCCCGGTCGTTTCGCTTGCGTGGCAGGATTGCCACCACTCTGCAAATTGGTGAAACTAGCCTTAGCGCGCGTCGCCATCGGTGCATCAACAAACTGCGTAGTTACTTAGAGTCAAGCTCATTGCCTGTTGCGGTCAGATGTTGCGCATAAGATCGGTGGTCCGGCCTGTAACGATCGGGGTAAATGTTCCCTTTGGGTGAAGGACGAAGACGCAATCGCAACGGTTAGAGCGGAATATTGGAAACCGATAGAAATGTGGAAACCGCACGATATTGCAAAAGCGCAAGATCGACGTCGCTCTTAGGTGAAAGCAAATTTGGTCAATTTGAACAATCGACCAACCGTCGCCTGAATCTTATGTTACGGTCATCCAACCGAGTGAAATTTCATTTTAAAAACCGCATTCCCGGCCTCGGCTCGACAAACGCTTTCTTATTGGTAGGTATCCTGGCGTTGGGCGCTGTATTCCGATTTAGCGCCATTACTCAGCCCTTCACGGATGCGTTCAGTTGGCGGGAGACGATCAATGCTATGATGGCCAGCAATTTCTACCACAGGAGCTGGAATATTTTTTATCCGGAGATCAACTGGGCTGGCCCCGGCCCAGGTTACTCTGGATTTGAATTCCAAACCGTCAGTTATATAGCGGCGCTGCTCTACGTGAGCGTGGGCGAACATGAGTGGGTCGGACGGACCGTGGCTGCGTTCTTCGGCCTGTGGGGCATCTATGCACTCTATCAACTTGTTCGGCGGGTTTGGGACGAAGAGCGGGCGCTTCTGAGCGCTGCGGTGATGGCTTTGTTACCAGGGAGTATTTTCATCGAGCGTTCGTTTCTTTCCGATCCTGCGATGGTCGCGCTGATGACAACCAGCATTTGGATGTTGATCGTTTATCTACAGACAGACCGGTTACGCTTTCTACTGTTATCCAGTGTCATCGGTGCCTGGGGTCTATTAACGAAACCCCCCGGGCTCGTGGTCAGCTTTGCGATGGTCTATGCGACGCTCACTATCTTGCGTTTTCGCCACAAGGTAAAACCGAGGAGAATAACCGTAATCGGCATCGCTGCCGCCCTAAGTCTTGTCCCGGTCATTGCATACTATCTTTGGGCCAGACATCTTGGTCATTCGTACCCGCCCTATCACGTCTCTTTTTCAGGATTCTTGCTTTGGGATCAGGGATTGAGGCAGTGGTTGGATGAAAATTACTTCCTCGGCCACCTAGTTTGGTGGTTCATTTCAATCCTGCCGCTGCAGCGCTGTCCAGCGATGCAATCATGACGGTTGCGTCGCTTTTTGCAAAGATCGCGCGGTCTTCCGGGGGGATGGCTGTAAAGGTAAGGGTAATCGCAGTGTCTTTGGCTATTATTGCTGTGTCGGGAACGATAGTGTTAATCAAAATGTGTTATCCCTATGCAAAGCAAGGCTATGAATTGGGATTAGCACTGCGCCAGGTAAGTCAGCCACCCGATCTCGTAGTCACAATGGCAAACGTCCTGGGTAATCCGGTCGCTATGTATTATAGCCAACGGCGCGGTTGGCTTTTTCCTCCGCCCCCAACTGTAGACGTGACCGAGCTTCCTGAAGATGATCGCGAGTCGATCCAGATGTTTGAAGAGCTCCGTGCGGGTGGAGCAGCCTGGTTGGGCATTGTCGCTCCACAGCAAGTGAAACTTCGACAAAAGCATCCCCGCTTACTTGCGCATTTTGAACGGACCTGTCGCTTGTATCAGCGCAATCCCAAATGGTTCATTTATTTCATCAAGCCAGGTACGCCTATAAATTAAGAATATGCCACGCAGAAAACTGCATGGTGCAGAGACCTCGCGCGCGGATTTACCTTTCCATAATGAGTCGAATTGACGGAAGAACCAGCGATCAATTGCGTCCGGTTGCTTTCGAGCTCGGGATTGCACCACACGCTGGTGGTTCGGTGCTAGTTGCGATGGGCAACACCCGCGTCATTTGTGGCGTGACGATAGACGAAAACGTGCCGCGCTGGATGAAAGAGCAGGGGGTGGCCGGCGGCTGGCTTACCGCTGAATATTCGATGCTCCCGTACTCGACGCAGACCCGAAAACCGCGCGATATCACAAAGGGTCGAATCGACGGCCGCAGCATGGAGATTCAGCGTTTAATTGGACGGTCGCTGCGAGCAGCCGTCGATCTTGAAAAACTTGGGCCACACACGATCTGGGTTGATTGTGATGTTTTGCAAGCTGATGGCGGTACGCGAACCGCTGCAATCACGGGGGCGAGCTTGGCCGTCGCGATTGCCTGCCGCAAACTTGCGAAGGAAAAAAAGCTCGACGCACCTCCGGTGCGAAAATTAGTGGCGGCAGTAAGTGCTGGCATTCTCGATGGAAATCCGATTGTCGATCTTAACTACGAAGAGGACAAACTCGTCACTGTCGATTTCAATCTAGTAGCGACCGAAGACAGCGAATTCGTGGAGGTGCAAGGATCCGGGGAAGAAGCAACGTTTGCGCAGTCGCAGCTGGACGAAATGCTCGTGCTCGCCCGGAAAGGCATCGCTGAATTGATCGCGGCGCAGCGCGCAGTCCTCGCGCGGTTGATGGTGACGCCGCCGAGCTAATTCGTTTG
>WNFW01000699.1_pt1 | contig 21815 bp, 19 predicted proteins | sample 5400131 | NCBI WGS metagenome assembly WNFW01 (sample SAMN13153362, study PRJNA577476) | soil metagenome | isolation source: 20 cm soil or saprolite under grassland replicate 1 | place: USA:California | collected 2016-06-15 | reverse complement strand
CGATGAGCGAAACAAGCTGGCCCCAAAAGAAGAGACGGTAATTGCGATGGCGCAACGCCCGGAAAGTGTGTCGCCAACTGATGCCGCCGACTGGCATCCGGCGCGGCCGGCCGCTGATATCCTCGGGAATCTGCGCCGTTTCGGTATTGGGCATAACGATATTGTAGCTGCGGACGCTGTCCGCGGCGACGGGCACAACGTCCCCGCCTATAGCCAGACGTCGGTCACGTCGCCCTTTTTTGTTTGGCGAGGCCGATCGGCCACTAAAAGCTGTGCTAAATTCGTGGCGTGCAAAGCACCGCCGCGATCCTTCTGCGCAAACGCAAGTTTAGCGACACCAGTCTGATTGTCTCCTGGTGCACCGAGTCGTTAGGCTGTGTTCAAACCGTCGCCAAAGGCGCGCGTCGCGCCAAAACTCCGTTCGCGGGCAAGCTCGATCTTTTTTTCGAAACGGAGATCTCGATCGTTCCCAGCCGCAAATCGACCCTGCACACCCTGACCGAAGTCGTCCTCAAGAATCCGTTCGCCGGCATCCGCAAAAATTATTTCCGCACTCAAACCGCTGCTTACTTTGTCGAGCTGATTGAGATTTGCACCGAGCGCGATCATCATGAGCCGGAGTTGTTTGCGCTTTTACGGCGCGCCTTTGGTTATCTCGATGCCAACGATCCGAACCTGCGCGCGATTTCACATTTCGAAACTGAGCTGGCGCGTATTGCCGGCGTTCATCCGGCAGCCGCCGGAAAAAGAAGCGTCAAAGCCGACCCGGCCTTCGCCCTTGGGAATTTGTTTGGGAGATTGCCGCTCTCACGCACGCCGCTCTTGAAAACGCTCGCATCCGAGGCGAAAGGCAAGGCAAAAGAGACCGAATGAGATTACGAATTGTCGCTGCTGTCGCTGCCATCACCGTTTTGAGTTCGGTCGCGCTGGCGAACGAAACCTACAAATTCGATCAATCTCATTCGACCATTGGGTTTTCGGTTCATCAGTTTCTCGGTACGACCCACGGAAAGTTCACCAAATTCGACGGCAAGATCGAGATCGACCGGGAGCATCCGGAAAATTCATCGGTCATAGCGCACATCGATGTCCGCAGCATCGACACGGGAATTGGGAAACGCGATAATCATTTGCGCAGCCCGGAATTCTTCGCGGTCGGAAAATATCCTGCGATCACGTTCAAAAGCCGCAGTGTGAAACAGACCGGACCGCAGGCCGGCGATATTCTGGGCGATCTGACCATGCACGGGGTGACCAAACCGATCACGGTGCATGTGAAATTATTGGCCTCGCCCGGCGAAACGAAGCAGACGCGGTGGGCCGTGACCACGGATCCGCTCCGGCGCCGCGATTTTAATTTGATGTTCCCGCAGGCAGCGGAAAGCATGTCAGGCATCAGCCAGACGGTCGCCATCAATATCGAGATCGAGGGAACGCCGGCGCAGTGAGATGATTCTATTCGTTCTTACGTGGGTTGGACTTGGCTGCTGGTGCGTTTGTTTCTGGTGGATGCATCGCATCTCGTCGCGTCAGGACGCGGTGTTAAAAGAATTGCAGGAAATGACCCAGCGCATCGAACAGCTTTCTCAGGCCGGGCATGATTTGATTCGCGACGTTCACCCTCAAGTCGGCGAAATCAAAGAGCACGTCGAGACTGTTAAGGAAGCAGTGTCGACAGAGAAAAGCTGATCCGATTGCTTCATGGAAATTACTCCGCTCGGAGATTCCGCGCTGCTGATTCGTGTCGCTGAGAACTTTGACGATGCTCCGATCGACGTTCTTAACAAAGTGCTCGCGACGAAGCACGCGCTCGAAGCTGCGCAAATTCCTGGCGTGGTTGAGGTCGCGCCCGCTTACACGACGGTAGCGCTTTTTTGTGATCCGGTCCGCGCGATCGACGCGGGCGCGCCGATCGAAGATGTTTTTGGATGGTTTGAGCGACGGATTCAACAAGCCCTGAAATCTGTAGCCGCCCCGAAAGCTTTCGGGACTGACCGCGGGCGGGCCGGGGACAACGTCCCCACCTACAATTCGATTGAGGTTCCAGTTTGTTATGACCAGGAGTTCGGGTTCGACCTCGATGAGGTCGCACGGAACGCGGGCGTTCATTTGAAAGAGGTTGTCGATCTTCATTGCGGAGCCGATTACCGCGTTCATTGCGTCGGATTCACCCCCGGTTTTCCCTTTCTCGGGGGTTTGCCGCGCCGGCTCGCGACCCCGCGGCGCGATGTTCCGCGCAAAGAGATTCCGGCCGGCTCGGTCGCGATCGGCGGAAGGCAAACCGGGATTTATCCGATCAAATCGCCCGGTGGCTGGAACGTGATTGGCCGGACGCCGCTGCAATTGTTCGATCCGCAAAAAGATCCGCCTGTGCTTTTGCGTGCTGGAGACTGCGTGCGCTTCCGCTCCATCACACGCGAAGAATTCGAAAGAGCAACAATGTGAATGCGACGGCTGCTCGTGCTGGTTTTTTTACGAGTGTTCAAGATTTGGGACGTGCCGGCTTTCGGGAATTTGGTGTTTCACTGGGCGGCGCGCTCGATCCACACGCATTGCGCGTCGCGAATTTACTCGCCGGCAATGAAGAATCAGCTGCCGGTCTCGAAATTACTTTCGGCGGCATGCGGCTGCGGTTCGCCGACGACCGAATTGTCGTTTGGAGTGGCGGCAACTTCGACGTCCGGATTGGGTCAACATCGTTGCCGGCGGGTCATCCGGCTTTGGTGCGCGCGGGCGAAGAATTTTCGATCGACTCTCCGGCGGGCGGATGCCGCGCCTGGCTCGCGATTTCCGGCGGAATCGATGTGCCAGTAGTGCTTCGTAGTCGCTCCGGGGATTTGAGAGCCGGATTTGGCGGCGTAAAAGGGCGGCCCGTGCGTGATGGCGAGGAATTTCCGCTCGGCGAAAATATGCCGCGCGCAAAAGTTCTGATCGAAAAATTGCGCACTGAAAAAATCGCGCGCTGGAAACCGCCGCACGATTGGTCGAGTCCGGCTCGGCGATCGCCGGTCTTGCGTTACCTTCGCGGCGCGGATTCCGGTCGCTTTGTTGAATCAGCTCTTCAACACTTCAGCAGCGAGGGCTTTTTCGTGTCGCCGGATTCCGACCGAATGGGAATTCGGTTGGACGGTCCGCGTCTCGAGCGAAGTGAAGATGTCGATCTTCTATCCGAGGCGGTGGCTCCGGGTACGGTCCAAGTTCCGCCGAACGGCAAACCGATTCTGCTTCTGAATGATTGCCAAACCATCGGCGGCTATCCAAAGATCGCGCACGTGATCACGGTCGATCTTCCAATCGCCGCTCAGTTGTGTCCCGGCAATAGAATTCGTTTCAGTGAAGTTTCGATTCGTGATGCGCACGCGCTATTGCTCGAACGGGAGCGAAACCTGGAACAATTCCGTCGCGGACTCGAGCCCCATTTTAAATGAGCCTGGTGGTCGATCTAAATGCCGATCTCGGCGAAGGCGCAGGGCACGACGACGAGCTTCTTGTGCTGGTCACATCGGCCAACATTGCCTGCGGCTTTCATGCCGGCGACGCCGAAACAATGCGCCGGTCAATTGAAACGGCGCGCGACCGCAAGGTCGCTGTCGGCGCGCATCCCAGCTTGTTCGATCGCGAGAATTTTGGGCGGAAAGAGCTGCCGGTGAAGAACGGCGAAGTTTTCGACGCGGTCGTCTATCAACTTGGGATTTTCCAAGCGATCGCCGAAGCGGCCGGCGTCCAGCCAAATCACGTGAAACCGCACGGCGCGCTTTATAATATGGCGGTGCGCGACCAGGAGCTCGCCGATGCCATTGGCCGCGCAGTTGCCAAAGTCGATCTCAGCCTGATTCTTTTTGCGCCGCAAAATAGCGCGCTCGCACGAGCGGGAAAAACAAATGGACTGCAAATCGCGCATGAAGTCTTCGCCGACCGAAATTATTTGAGCGACGGCTCACTTGTCCCGCGGACGCGATCAGACGCATTGTTACATGATCCTGAAGAAGCCGCTGCGCGGGTTGTTCGAATGTTGCGTGAAGGCAAAGTTCACTCGGTCGACGCCGTGGATGTCGATGTTCGGGCCGAGACGGTTTGCGTTCATGGCGATACTCCGGGCGCGGTAGATTTCGCCCGCGCTCTAAAGTCGCGTCTCGAGAGCGAAGGCGTCAGCATTCGCGCGCCGAAGTTTTCCAAGTGAGCAACGACCAGCAGCCGAGCGGTTTGGTTCGCGCACTTGGGCCGATCGACGCCACCATGATCGTGATCGGGTCGATGATCGGCTCGGGTATTTTTATTACGTCGGCGGAATCGGCGCGTTTGAGCGGCGCGCCGGGATGGCTCTTGCTCGGGTGGGTAATTGCCGGTTTGCTTACAATGACGGGAGCGCTCTGCTGTTCCGAGCTCGCAACGATGATGCCGCGTGCGGGCGGTGTTTATGTCTTCTTTCGCGAAGCCTACGGCCCGGCCATGGGATTTTTGTACGGCTGGACGCTGTTTCTGGTCATGCAAACCGGAACGATTGCCGCCGTCGCGATCGCGTTCGCTAATTTTCTCGGCGTTTTTGTCAGCGCGATTTCGCCGGACAATTATCTTTTCACAAAACAACCGATTTTGCTGGGCGGCGGATACGCCGTCAGTTTATCGACTCAACAATTGACCGCGATCGGGTTGATCGCGCTGTTGACCTGGACGAATACGCGCGGGCTGAAGCTGGGCACGCTCGTGCAAAATACATTCACTTTTGCAAAAACTGCCGCGCTTGCCGGAGTTGTTGTCGTCGGGCTCTTGCTCGGTTGGAGGGCGACGAGCGCTGCCCGAACATCGGGATGGTGGGACTCGTGGGCGAACGGTTGGAGTCCGCAGATTGCGCAGCCGGGTTTCACTTTCGCGGGCGGCCTGGCGCTCGTTTTGATTTTCGGAAAATCGATGATCGGTCCGATCTTTGCCCAAACCGCCTGGACCAACGTCACGTTTCTGGGCAGTGAAGTGCGCGATCCGGGGCGAAATCTTGTCCGCGCGCTTTTGATCGGCTCCGGCATCGTCGTGGTTTTGTATGTGCTGGCGAATGTTTCCTATCTCGCGCTCTTGTCGTTTCCGGAAATCCAGCAGGCGCCCCAAGATCGGGTCGCCGTCGCGGCAATGAAGTCGGCATTCGGAAATCCGGGCGCGATGTGCATGGCCGCAGCGATCATGATTTCCACCTTCGGTTGCAATAACGGACTGATTCTTTCGGGCGCGCGCGTCTATTTCGCGATGGCGCGGGACCGTTTATTCTTCAACAAAGTTGGAACGACCAACCGCCAGCATGTTCCGGCCGCTGCGCTGGTCGCTCAGGGAATCTGGACGGCGCTTCTGACTTTGCCGCGAACCGTGACGACAAACGCGGCGACGCACAAGCTCGTCTACGGAAATGTTTATACCCAGTTGCTCGAATATATTGTCTCGGCCGATCTGATTTTTTATCTTCTGATGGTCCTCGCGCTGATTGTTCTGCGACGAAAAGCTCCCGCGGCCGAGCGGCCGTATCGGACGTGGGGTTACCCAACCGTGCCGATTGCGTCGATGTTGCTGGCCGCTTTGCTGGTTGTCGATCTTGCCTTCCTCGCGCCGGCAACTTCAGGAATCGGAATGTTGCTCGTGCTGACGGGCGTGCCCGTTTATTTTTTTTGGAGACAATCGGCGACGGCTTGAGTAAATCCGTTTCGCCTGCGGGCGGCGAAACATTCTTGCTATGCCAGCAAGATCAAAGAAACAACAAATGGCGGCGGGCGCGGCGCTGGCGGCCAAGCGCGGTAAGCGGTCGAAATCATCACTGCGCGGCGCATCGAGAAGCATGTACAAATCGATGAGCCGAAAAGAACTCCGGAGAGTGGCCAAGACCAAGCGCAAAAATCTGCCGACCCGAAAACGTAAACGCAAATAAACAGCCGCGACGCAGCTAGGGCGTTTGGCGGTGAAAGAAATTGTACCGGCTGGAAAATGCCGGCGCGTTGACCTCCAATTGCGAAACAACCGCGACCAGGACGGTGACGCCGAGCAATGTCCATCGTAGCCATTGCTGTTTTGTCCAGCCGCTGAACCGATCAATGGCGTAGACGAACAACAGGAAAAAAGGAATGGCGGCTGCGTCCAACAATCGTCCGGATGTGAAATAGGGATGTTCGCGCGACGGGTACGGGCACTGGCCGAAATCAAAACCGATCGATAAGACGACGAGAAACGCGACGATCGACAAAAAACTCAGAAGCGCGACCGCTAGAATCAATGGTTGATCGCCCGGGTTCGATCGGCGTCGCAAAAGGAGCACGCCGGTCGCGAGAATTATAATTGCGGATGAAACTGCATAGAACGCGTCGGCCGCGGTCGAAGCCATTCGCTGGAGGTGCCAGACAAATTCGCCGCGCCAGAAACTCGCGATCAATCCCAGCCAAAATTCCGTGATGCCGTTCAGTGTGAAGATCGGATGCGACCACCATTCGCTAAACGGCTTTCGGGTCCACCCTAACAATTCGATTTTCGATTTGGTCGCGGTCAGGTCGCCAAAATTGTGATGATTCCACGCCAACCAGATCCCGAGCGGCACCGCCAGTGACAAAAGGAAGACGCCGAGCGTGATTAAGCGTGGTCGAAGACTTCCGTTCCTGGGGCTGAGAAAAATCTTCCACGCGATCGCGCCGATTGCGACCAGTGGCAGCGGAAGATTGCTCGTTTTGATAAGACAAGTCGCGGCAATGGCCAGGCCGGTCCAAACGGCGACAACAATTGCGGGGCGCTCGCTTTGCACCAGCTTAGTGAGTCCGAGAAACGCGATACCGAAACAAAGTGGCGACAGCGCGTCACCCTGAATTGAGTAGAACGCGCTCTGCGGCCAGACCGCCAGCAAGATCGCGACTCCGAGCTGCAGAAATTGATTGTTCGGAAATGTCGATCTTGTTGCGGCGAAGCCAATCCAAACCAGAGCGGCTGCGAGCCCGATGTTGAGAAAACGCACCCAGTAGAGCAGTGGCAATCCCCGCAGGCCAACGATGTGACCGACATTCATCCAACCGCCGGCGAGCGCGTAATAAAGAGGTGGTTCGCCCGATTCGTGATTCAATCGCGACTCCCAAAATGGAATTTCGTCGTCGAGGACTTTTTGCAGCTGTTCCCGCGGTAAGAGCCAGTTCGGCGGGGGATACTGTCCGCCGTACTGCTCCGGTTTAACGAAATATTCCGGCGTGCTGTAAACCGCAAAGCAGAGCGCCGCGTCGGAAGCGAAAGGTTCGATGCTGCGCGGCAGTTTGGCATGCGCATATTTGACGACAAGGTCGACATGCGCCTGTTCGTCTACGTTGTTGAAAAACGGAAAGGCGCCGGCAAAAACAAAAACGCGAATCGCAGCCAGCAGGCAGAGGCCAGCAATCGCCCAACGCAGTTTCTGTTCGGATAACTTCATCACTGCGACTCCGAGGCAAGGCGTTGCTCAATCACGGTGAGCGTACCGTGCTTGGTAATTCGTGGCGGCGCGCCGCCCTTTTGAGCGAGAATCGTTTCAATTTCCGGCCGATACGGCGAATTTGTTTCGACAACGAAAACCGTTCGGTCCTCGTTGCTTGGCTCCGGCTTTAGGATGGAAGGCGGATAAACCGGGCGGTCGACTCCGAAAATCGATTCGGAGGCAATCAGTTTTTCTCCAGTCTCAAAGATCAATGGGTAAACAAAGGAGATCGTGGTCCAGACCGCTTTGATTCGGTTTTGTCCGAGATCTTGTTTGATCGCGTCAATGTCTTTGCCGGGGACCCGAATCATGCAGTGATCCTGTCGATTCGGACAAAGCGTCAACGTTTCGATTTGGTCGTGCGCGACAGTCTCGATCAGGGCATCAACTCCGCAGACGAGGACTGCCAAAAGCATCGCTCCGCCCTCTGCCCGGACGAGCATTTTATTGTCGCCAACAAAACGATTGACGCAGCGAGCAATCAAGATCGACATGAAGAATGTCGCGCCAAGGAAATATCCCGGCACGCGAAGCGGTGCGATGATGTAGGGAATAAAGCTTACGCCGATCAAAATCAGCATCAGCAAATCTTTATTTGTGTCGGTCATAGCAAAACCCGAGCTGAACGCATTTCGAATTTTTGGAAGTGCGCCCCAGGCGGCGATTACCACGGCAAGCGCAGTTACAAAATACAAAATGTAACCCGACCAATGTGTTTCGGGGTAATACCAAAGGACAGTCTCTGCGCTGAAGAACTTAGGCATTTCGTAAAGAAAAATCTCGCGCCAGGCCTGCAAGCCGAATCGCCTCGCAAGACCGCCGGCCTCAGGTTTTTCGAAAAACAAAAAATGCCAGTTCCGGAGAGAATGAGTCAGGTTCCACCAAATCGCGGGAGCGTAGCCGATGACGAAGCCGCCAACGCAAACGGCGAAAGTCTGAATGGAAAATTTGCGCCGGAGAAAAAGCAAAGCCCAAAGCGCCACGATAGTGATGAGAAGAAGTTCCATGCTCCAGAAAGCGATGCCGCAGACGAGTCCGAAGAAAAGAAAGTCGCGCGCGCGCCGGACCTTTTCCTTTTCGATGATTAGAAACAAAATCACCAGCGTCGGAATGAACAAAAAGTAAAATGCATAACCGCGCGGCTGGAAGTGCCACTTCAGTAATCCCGGCCAGAGCGCGAAGATGAGACTGGCCAATGTCGCCACGCGAATGGAGTAGAGCCGCGTTGTCATCGCGTAAAAGAGCGCGAGACAAGCGAGTGACAACAGAACCGTCGGTATCTTCAACGCGACCACGCCGACGCCGGCGATCGCGAACGGGACAACCGCAAGGTACGCTTCCCATGCGCAGGAGGCATTGTAGGAGATGCCGTAAAAATAAAATGGAAAATAGCGGCCCTCGAGAATGTGTTTCGCCATCAATCCGATGATCGCTTCATCACTAGTGACGTGGGTTTGCGAGACGAACAAAATGACGAAACGAACGATCGCCGTTCCGACAAGGATCAGAAGAAAAGGCAAATGCCGCCGCATGGAGTTGAGTCGTTAAAGCCGGTGAATAGGAAACGTCAATCCAAGACTAACAGCGAAATTGGCCGCCAGGAAAGTCCATGCCAGGACGTCCATGGACCCTGCGCGGCCGGCGAACCGCATGGAAGGAGAAAAACAATAATTGATCAGGCTTCGATGGCTTTCGCAGACTGCCTGGATCTTTTCGCAAGATATTCCGCGATTGCTGTCGTAAACGGTTCCGCAAAATCGCGCAGCTTTTGCTGACCAACGCCGGGAATTCGACCGAACTCGGCCGTCGTCGTCGGATAAGCGCGTGCCATTTCGCGCAGCGCCACATCGGAAAAAATGATGTAGGCGGGCACATCGCGTTCGTCGGCGAGTTTGCGGCGCAAAGTCCGCAGCTTTTCGAAGAGCGCTTCGTCGCATTCGATTTCGCCGGTACGACGTTTCGATCGTTTTTTCTCCTGGACCTCGTATGGCTTGGTCAATGTGATCTGTTTTCGCTCCCGCAACGCCGCCCAACCGGCCTCGGTCAGTTCGAGAGTCGCGAATCTACCCGGTGCCGCCGTCACCAATCCGAGTCGCAACAATTCCCGCCCGATCGCCAGCCACGCGCCGCGTTTTAGATCCTGACCAATGCCGTAGGTTGAAAGTTGATCATGGCCGCGCTGCCGAATCGGTTCCGTATCAGCGCCATTCAGAACATCGACAATGTGATTCAGGCCGAAAGAAAACCCGCTCTTTTGCCGCACACGCTGAATACACGACAAGAATTTCTGCGCTGGCACCGTGCCATCGAACGTTTCCCGCGGCTCCAGACAATTATCGCAGCCATTGCATGAGGCCGGAAATTCCTCACCGAAGTATTTCAGTAGCGTTGCGCGCCGGCAGTCGCGGGTTTCGGCGTAATGAATCATGTCGCGCAGTTGTTCCCGCGCGATGCGCTGCTCGCGTTCGCTTTTTTCCTCGATGAAGCGTCGTTGTTTCACGACATCGCTCGCGCTGAAGAGCAGCTCACATTCACTGGGCAAGCCATCGCGCCCGGCCCGTCCCGTTTCTTGATAATAACTTTCGATGTTCTTCGGCAGATCGTGATGAACAACAAAACGGACATTCGGTTTGTTGATCCCCATTCCGAACGCAATCGTCGCCGTGATCACGCGCGCGTCGTCGCGCAGAAAAAGTTCCTGATGTTTTGTCCGCTCTTTCGCTTGGAGTCCGGCGTGATACGGCTTCGCTTTGACTCCATCGTCGTTCAACTTTGTCGCCAACGAATCCGCCGTCTTTCTGCTCGCGCAATAAACAATTCCGCTCTCGTTGGGCCGGCTCCGAATGAACGTGAGCACTTGTTCGTAGGGCGATGATTTCGGAACGACGCGATAGGTCAGGTTCGGACGATTAAAACTCGCGACGTAGCATCGCGCGTTGTCGAAATGCAATTGATCGACAATATCTTTGCGTACCCGCTTGGTCGCAGTCGCTGTTAGCGCCATGATCGGCACATCTGGTAAATGTCTGCGCAGTTTTTTCAACTCACGATACTCCGGCCGGAAATCGTGGCCCCATTCGCTGATGCAATGCGCTTCGTCGATTGCGATCTGAGTGATGTTCCAGTTCAGAGCGCGCTCCAAAAATCCGTCGAGCATCAACCGCTCGGGCGCGAGGTAGAGCATCCGGTATTGACCACGATTCAATCCGCGTAACCGCTCGACCGCTTCATGTCGATCCAGCGCCGAATTCAGAAATGTCGCTGCGATCCCGCTCGTTTGCAGGGCATCCACCTGGTCTTTCATTAACGAGATGAGCGGTGAAATCACAATCGTCAGTCCATCACGCAACAACGCCGGCAATTGAAAGCAAAGCGATTTCCCGCCGCCCGTCGGCATCAACGCAAACACGTCGCGACCCGCAAGCGCATCGCTTACGATCTCCTCCTGCAATGGCCGAAATTCGTCGTAGCCAAAATGCTTCTTCAGGGAACTGGGGAGATCCATTCGAAAATTCTAAACGATTCGATGCCGTTTCGCCCAGCCGAAATCAAGCGCGGCGTTCTTTGATCGACGATAGAAGCTCTGCGATTGCTTCCGCGCGCGGCTTGGCGCCGAGATTTCCTTTACCGTGAATTCGGACGCTGACGGCGTCGGCTTCCATGTCGCGTTTACCGATCACGAACATGGTGTGCACTTTCATTTGCTCGGCGCGCTGAATCTTGCCATTGATCTGATCGGTGCTCTTCTCGATCTCGGCACGAACTTGATGCGCGCGCAACTCATTTAAGATCGACATCGAATAATCGATCAGCTTCGCGTCGTCGCCAATCGTGAGGATGCGCACCTGCTCAGGCGACAGCCACAGCGGGAAATTGCCGGCGTAATGTTCGATTAAGAATCCGATGAATCGCTCATGGGTGCCGAGGGGTGCGCGATGAATGCAAAGCGGTGTCTTCTCGGTGTTGTCTTTGTCTTTGTAAACGAGATTGAACCGGCGCGGCTGCGCGAAATCGACTTGATTGGTCGCAATCGAAAATTCGCGGCCAATCACGCTCCACGCTTGGACGTCGATCTTCGGTCCGTAAAACGCGGCTTCGTTGGGAACCTCGACATAATTGATTCCGGAATCCTTTAAGACGTTGCGCGTCATCACTTCGGTTTGTTTCCAAAACTCCGGTTCATCGACGAATTTTTGGCCGAGCTTCGTCGGATCGTGCGTCGAGAAACGCATCAGATATTTCTCGATCCCGAAGAGCTTGAAATAATTCAGATACATCTGGTTGACGCCGTTGAACTCCGCCTCGAACTGCTCCGGCGTCATATAGAGATGCGCGTCGTTCATTTGCATCGAGCGCACCCGCATCAGCCCGAACAACTCGCCGCTCTGTTCGTATCGGTAACAGGTCCCGTACTCCGCCAGCCGCAGCGGCAGATCGCGATAACTCCGCGGCACCGCCGCAAACAACTTGTGATGATGCGGGCAGTTCATCGCCTTGAGGTAGTATTTGTCGGAGTCGAGCAATTCGTGTTGGAGCTCTTTGAATTCCCGATACTGTTCTGGCGTTTCCTTTTTTGCTTCGACAATTGCATTTAGCGCTTCGAAACGCTGTCTCTTTACATCGACATCTTTGCCTTCGCGCTTCAACTGCATCGGCGGGAACATCGATTCGGCGTAATAAGGAAGGTGTCCGCTCTTCTTATAGAGAATTTCACGGGCGATGTGCGGAGTGCGGACGCGTTGATAGCCGGCGGCGAGCTCGGTTTCTCGCGCAAGTTTCTCTAGCTCGTCAATGATCGCGGCGCCGCGCGGCAGCCACATTGGCAAACCGGGACCGACGTCGTCGTCCAAGACAAATATTTCCAGTTCGCGCCCGAGCTTGCGATGGTCGCGCTTTTTCCCTTCCTCGAGCATCGCGAAATAATCGTCGAGTTCCTTTTTCGTTTTGAACGCGGTGCCGTAAACGCGTTGAAGCTGCGGATTCTTTTCGTCGCCTTTGTAATAGGCGCTGGCAACGCTAGTGAGCTTGAACGCGCCGATGTTTCCGGTGCGCATCACGTGCGGCCCGGCGCAGAGATCGATGAAGTCGCCATTCCGATAGAGCGAGATCTTTTCGCCGGGCGGAATGTTTTCGATGATGTCGATCTTAAATTTGCTCGGCTGAGGCCGATCGCTCAGCGCGGCGAGCCGTCCTTTTTTCCCCATCGCCAGCCCTTCGTCGCGCGAGACCTCCATCTTTTCGAACGGATGGTTCGCTTTGATCTCCTTTTTCATCTCGGCCTCGATTTTTTCGAAATCGTCCGGCGAAATGCGGTGCGGAAGATCGACATCGTAATAAAAACCGTTCTCGACCGGCGGACCGGCAGCGAACTGCGCTTCCGGCCAGATTTTTAAGATCGCGGTGGCCAGAACATGGGATGCCGAATGACGAAGACGCTCGATGTCTGTCATCTGCGCACGCTGTTCTAAAGTTTTGCGATCTTCGTTCATGAAAGGCCGGTGAAATTAACCACGAAGCAGATGAAGGACACGAAGAATTTGTCGCGCAAGAAGGGATTCGTCTAGGACCGACAAAGAATCAATCTCCTTCGGAGCTGGTGACAAAAAGATTTTGAGTAAAATCCTGGCCAACCGGCGGAAGCGGTCTGTGGATTTGCAGAAGCCAGCGCGGCCGGCCCCAAACATGCGGCTCCGCGGCCAGATCGACATTTGGATCGAAAACTAATTGCGGCTTTCGACCGTTGATGGAGACGAACATTCGCACGTGCACCTTGAGCGGCTCGGGGCCGGCTCGAAGCATGACAGCGGTGAGGTAACGGGCAAATTGTTGCACCATGTCCGGCCTCCACCCCATGCGGGCAATCTGGCGGGGATCGAGGTAATCGCGCGGCTTCACTTGATACGTTTCGCCGTTATTAGGATCGGTAATGTAAAAAAAGCGGTCGTGCTTTTGCGGCGGACCATCATTTGCCATGCAAAATGATGTTCTGCGTAGGTCCATTCGATGCCGCCGGGATAGAAGAAGTGCGCCAACGGCACCAAAATTTGAATGGCGACGTAAGTCGCGACGAAACTCAATACTAGGATCTGCTTTTTATGAGGAAGCGGTGCGACTTTTTTGATTGATAGCAACGCGGCGGTGGGGCGGACGAGGGACATGATCCGACGCGGCCAGCTTGGTGAGAGAAAAGTTGTAGTTCCAGCGATCGCGAGCCAGGGAAAAACGCCAATTGGAAAGAATTGCTCATTGAGGATGTGAAAAAAAACGACCAAACAAAAGGTCGCCAGACGAGTACGCCGCCACAAAAGAAGCGGAGCGGCTAGCAAATCGAGCAGCAATGCGGCGTAACTCGCAAGGTAGGGAGTCCATCGGTAGTGGGAAAATCTGTCAATCAACGGTGAATGGATGATGTGCGTCATCCAGGTCCGCATAGGTTCGCCGTGGAGCCAATCCGACGAAGCCTTTGCTATGCCAGCAAAAAAATAGACCACAGCCATTTGGGCGCGGAGCAACCACAGCGCCCAGGCCGGCGCAGTCTGGGAACGAAGTTTAGGCCGCAGCCATGCGTCGACTGAGAACGCGCGGTGGGCCGGAATGAAAATCAAGAGGAACCCAAAAAGGCACATCAGGTAGGTGTGGTTTACATACCGGCCTTCATCGAGAAGAAAGAAATAGCTGCAGCTGAGGAAAAAAAGCACGGTGCTAATGCGATAGAGAAATCCGGCAGCTATAAATGCCGCCAGGACGCCGAACACGGTCCAATGAATGTAGACTCCATTGCCGGGCCAGAGATGAACCCAGGAAAACCCGTAGTACTTGAATAGAAACCGCGGCTGGATCCAGTAGATGCCAATTTGGTTACGCATCAGGGCAACCTCTGCCACCATCACCAAACCGAATGCGACGCGGAAGAAAACGATCGACGCGATATCAACAGGTGCGAATGCGCGTTCGCGGATCTTTGCGAAAAGAGATCGTTGATGGCGCATAGGTGCATTAACCACAAAGGCCCGGAAGGAGACGAGAAATTTGTAGATTCAAATCAGAGCCAACAATTGATAACAAACTGCATCTTTCGTCCCGGCCTGGTGCGAATATTTTTGGAATGACACGAATTTCGCAATCGCTGATCGTGGTGGTTCTGGCGGCGACTGCCTGCCATCAAAGAACGATATCTACCTCGGAGGCCGCGGCCGAACGGCAAAAGATGGTGGAGGAGCAACTCAAGCCGCGCGGGATTCATGACGAGCGCGTTCTGGCGGCGATGGCGAAAGTGCCACGGGAAGAATTCGTGCCCCAGAACATGCGGGCTCAAAGTTACGCCGATAGCGCGTTGCCGATCGGTCACGATCAAACGATCTCGCAACCATTCATCGTCGCGTACATGACCGAACAGCTGCGCTTGCAACCGAGCGATCGGGTTCTTGAGATTGGGACTGGTTCAGGGTACCAAGCCGCAATCCTCGCGGAATTGGCCAAAGAGGTTTACACGATTGAGATCATCGAGCCGCTTGCAAAGGACGCTTCGGCCGGGCTCGCGCGACTCGGTTACAAAAATGCGCACGTGAAAGCCGGCGACGGCTATCAAGGCTGGCCGGAGGTCGCGCCGTTCGATGCGATCATCGTAACCTGTGCGCCCGACAAAGTGCCGCAACCACTGACGCAACAACTCAAAGAAGGCGGACGCATGATCATTCCCGTGGGCAGCGGAATGATGGATCAACAGCTCTATCTTCTGGAAAAGAAGAACGGCGAACTGGCGCAGCGCGCGATTTTACCGGTGCGCTTTGTGGAGATGACGGGCGAAGCAGCCAAAAAACAGTGACCAGTGACGAGTGAGAACTGGCAATTGTAGCCGCCGATGCCCTCATCGCAGTCCGGCTCGGACCTCGATATTTCAAATGGCGGAGAAGCCGCAAAATTTTTAGGATCGCCCGCGGAGCGGCCGATCCATCTTCATTTTTTAATCTCCGCCAGTTTTTTCAGGTCGACCCGTTTGATCCATTCCTGCAATTGTTTCGGGTCCTGCTTTTGCAGTTCGATTGTGACGAAATAGCGCTTCGCGACCATGACCCAAAGCATCGCGTGCTTTTGTTCTTTATCGTAATCCTCGCGGCCGGGATTCCCATCAATCGTCACCGGCTTGCCGTAACCTTCGGGCGTCTCGCTACTCTGCTTCCAGGCTCCGCTTGTCGCTTCCACGTAATCCGGGTTCGCCACTGAATCCAGAATGCTGATCGCAGCGGTCGGCGCGTCAGCGCCTTCGCCTTTCCGATAATCCCGATGAACATTTGTGATCTTGAATCCGCCCACGTCGTCGCTCGAGCCTTCGGGGTTCTCCGCGGTCCAGCCGGCGGGCGCGTCCGGTAAAATGGGAATTAACTTCGCCGGGTCGACCACGTCCGGGATCAAATTTGGCTCATCCTGCGCGCGCAATCCGATTGCAGCGAAGCCGAGCGCGAGCGTAAGTGCAAAAACGAGCGTCTTCATTCGGGGTCAGCTACTCGATTGACTTTGCCCTGATGCTTTGTCAAGAGGCGATCCATGACACAGGCGACGCGACTGGCGATTTTGATGTCGATCCTGGCCGTGGCCGTTCGATTGATCGGCATCAATCAACCGTACATCGACGACTGGAGCTGGCGGCAGGGCGACGTCGCCGCGATTGCGCGAAATTATTTCCAGGGCGGTTTTCATTTTGCCCGGCCGCAAATCGATTGGGCGGGGGACCAACCGGGTTACGTCGGGACGGAATTTCCGGTTCTGCCGTTTCTGGCCGCGATCTGTTATAAAATAGTTGGCGTCCACGAATGGGTTGGACGCGTCCAAGCGGTCATATTATTCGCGCTTTCGCTACCGTTCTTCTTTTTGTTGGTCCGCAATGTTTTCGGAGAAACCGCTGCGAGTTGGGCGCTTTTCTTTTACAGCTTTGCGCCACTCGGAATCATGGCCGGCCGATGTTTTATGCCGGACATCCCATCGCTTGCGCTCTCCATCATCGGTTTGTATTTCTTCCAGCGCTGGATCGAGGAGTCCGCGCGGGAATCGCCTGCAAGATCGACGTCATTTTTTGTAGCCGCGATCGCGATTTCGCTGTCGATTTTAATCAAACTGCCGAGCATTTTAATCGGTGCGCCGCTCGCGTGCCTGGCATTTCAGCGTTTCAGTATACCGCCACTCCGGCTCGGAGCAGCATTTCGAAATCTTTCCCTGTGGTCCTTTGGCGCGCTTGCACTTTTGCCATCCGCGCTTTGGTACGGGCATGCCTACCAAATCGCGTTGCAATTTTATCCGCATCACTTTTTTGGAGCCGGGGGAGTTCAAATCATGTCCGCGGCGTGGTATCTGAAAATCGTGAAGGAAATCGTGACTTCGACGCTCACGCCTTTTGTTTTTGTTCTGGGTAGTGTCGGCGTGCTGGTCCCAAAAACCTGCCCTGAGCGTCAGTCGAATGGGTCGATCCCGCGGCCGCGGGACGCTACGCGAATGTTCCACTGGTGGCTCGCGGCAATGATTTTGTTCATCGTCATCGTTGGTTACGGAAATCGGCACCAGTGGTATCAATTACCGCTTATCCCGATTGCCGCCGTGTTCGCGGGTGTCACGTGCGTTTTTGTCGGCTCGAAAATCTCCAGCCGGGTCGTGAAAAGGTCTCTTTCGATTTTGTTGGCTGCACTCTTCAGCTTTTCCGTATTCGTCTATGCGCGCGGCTTTTATCGACCGAGCGCGGCCCCGTTGCGCGATGCCGGATTGAAATTAAAAGCCGTGACGCCGTCACACGCGCTGGTCGCCGCTGCCGATAACGGCGACCCGACCGTTTTGTACTATGCCGAACACAAAGGCTGGCATTTTCTGGAGAAGAACGGGATCTACGATGGCGAACCAAGAGATAGCGCGCAGGCAATTGTCGATCTTGAAGAGTTGAGAAACCGCGGCGCAGGTTATCTTGTGTTCACTTCAAACACTTCGTGGTGGCTCGATTACTACGCTCAATTCCGACAACATCTGGAGGCCACGTCATCGCTCGTGGCCGCGACCCCGGAGTTTAAAATCTACCAGCTCAGCCCCGTGTCGAAATGAAAACCGAAAATTTCGCGATCCGCGCGGCCACAGCCGCCGATGTTCCGATCATTCTTGAGTTGATCCGGGCTCTTGCGACTTACGAACGCGCGCCGAACGACGTCACTGCCACCGAAGACGGTCTGAGCAAAGTTTTGTTCGGCGAAAAACCGGCGGCGGAAGTTTTGCTCGCGTTTGAAAATGAAACGGCAGTCGGCTTTGCGGTCTTCTTTCACAATTTCTCGACCTGGCTCGGCCGGCCGGGACTTTATCTCGAAGATCTATTTGTTAGGCCGGAAGATCGCGGCAAAGGCTACGGACGCGCCCTTCTGATTCATCTGGCGAAAATCGCGCGTGACCGCGGCTGTGGGCGGATGGAGTGGGCGGTGCTCGATTGGAATGAGCCCGCGATCCAATTTTATCGCAAGCTCGGCGGCAAGCCGATGGACGAATGGACTGTGTTCCGATTAACGCGCGACGGAATCGCGAAACTTGCGGACGCAGCTCCGGGCTAACAATAATTCATGCGCGCACCAATCGCGCGATCAGGTCCTCGCTCGTGACGACACCGATTAAATTTCTTTTTTGATCGACGACCGCGGCCAGGCCAAGCCGCGCAGCGCGCAATCGCTGGACGGCGCGCGCGGCCGGTTCACTTTCCTGGACCGTGACCATTCGCCGGATATAGCGGCTGATCGACTGCGGGTGCTCTCTATCGAGCAAAATATCGACCACATTCACCAGACCGACCGCATCGCCGTTGGCGCCGATCACGGGTAAGCGATCGAACCCGGTCGAACGGCTGACGCTGAATACATCTTCGATCGGTGAGTCCGGCTTCAAGCTGGCGACTCTCGACAATGGCTTCATCACATCGCGCGCAGTCACGTTTTGAAAATCGACCACGTTATGGATCATCGCGCGTTCGGTCGCCGTGAGAGAACCTTCGCGTTCGCTTTGTGTCGTGATCTGTTTCAATTCCTCGCGGGCAGCGAAAAGACGAGCGCGTTTCTTTTGCGCCGGCAAAAAGAGGCGGCCAATGAGTTTACCAGTTGCCACGATCGGCCAGAGCACTGTCATTACTATTTCAAGAAGGCGGGCGAGTAGAGAAAGCGCGCGAAAAGGAAACCGACGGAAGAGCGACTTCGGCAAAACGCTAAGGACGAAAAGATAGACAGGTAACGCGATGAGTACCGCCAGGAAAAAGCCCGTTGCAGCAAATCTGGAAACGAGAAATCGCGTCATCACAAACAACGCGAGGATGTCGGCGAGATTTGTGATCAGCAAAACCGTGACCAGCAACCGCTCCGGTGTCTTCAATAATCGATCAAGTCGGACCGCCGCCGGCCGGTTCAATTTTACGTGATGACGCAATCGGACTGGATCGATTGAGGACAGTCCCGCTTCGATTCCGTTGAAGAGAAACGAAATCGCCCAGCAACCTCCGATGATAAAAAAATCCTTCATGCGGCGGCGGTGTTAGCGTCCGGTTGATCTTCGAGGCAGGTGGTCTTTTCGAGAAGCAATTCCTCGATTCGTTTTCGACTTGTGCGCCTGACCGTGACCGCCAGTCGCGGCAATTCGATCTTGGCCCCGGCTTGTGGCAAATAGCCGAGCCGGTTGAAGACCAGACCGCCGATGGTGTCGATTCCGTCCGCTTCCAATTCAAAGCCGAGATGCTCATGCAAATCGTCGAGGCGCGCGTGACCGCTGACCAGAAACTTTCCATCGTCAAGCGGCTCAATGTAAAGATCGACCTCTCCGCGGGGCGGCGCCGCGCCACTGAGGATTTCCTCAACGATGTCGGACATGGTGATAATTCCTTCGGTGCCGCCAAATTCGTCGACCACAATTGCGAGCGATTGCGGATGGGTCAGGAAAAGTTTGAGCAGATCGAGCGCGCGCATCGTTTCCGGTACGAACGACGGCGCCAGCAAGGACTCGGTGTAATGTTCGGACGAATCGAGCAGGAACAGTTTGACGTCGATGATGCCAACGACGTTGTCCGGCGTGTCGGCGTAAACCGGAACGCGGCGGTAGCGTTTCTCTTTTAACTGCGCGATTGCCTGTTCATTTGTGAGATCGTCCGCCAGAGCAAACGTTTCGACTCGCGGCGTCATACAGTCCTTCGCTGTTTTGTCGCCCATCTTGATGATCTCCTGGATCATCTCGCCCTCGGCTTGGTGGAGCGTCCCTTCTTCCTCTCCAATCTCGACGAGCGTCTCGAGTTCTTCGTCGCTCAAGCGCGCACGCGTGCGAAGACGCTGCGGTGTGAGGAGATCAACGATCGCCGTGCTAGCGCTCTCGAGTATCCGCCCGACGCGATCGAGTAAGCCGACGGACGCCTGGAGCACAAAAGCGCCGACGGTGGACAGACGGTAGGGCGCTGCGAGCGCGATCAGTTTTGGGACCAGATCGCAGAGCAAAACGACGATTGCGAAAATCAGAATCGCGGCGACCCATTGCGGGAGATGTCCGGCGAGCGGCCCGCGCCAAAGTAAAAAAAGACAAAGCACGACCAGCGGCACTTTGACGAGCCCATCGCCGAGCAGGAGCACGTTCAGGACACGTCGGGGCTTGTCGCGAAAAAGTTGGACGAAATTGACGAGCCCAGGGTGATTTTGCTCCAACCGCCGTAATTGGTGTGGCCGGAGCGAAAAAAGCGCGGTCTCCAGTCCGGAAAAAAGCGCGGAGACAAAAATCAGTCCGCCGATGGCGACGAGAACGATTCCCAGCGCAACCGGCGTCATTCTTGGCCGCGGTCCCGAACGCTTTCGCGACCCTCCGGAAAAGTCGGTTTGCCCATCATCTGAGGCATGATGAAATTAAGCCCTCCATGAGCAAAGGCGAGAGGATTTCGCAGTTCGTCCGCGAGCTCGAAGGCGACGAGGTCAATCCTTCCGGCGACGTAGCGACCCATCCATTTTACCGCGCGTTTTTTCGCTGCTGGAACGAGCAACGTTACTATGAAGCGCACGACGTGCTGGAACAGCTTTGGCTGAATAGCGACACCGAAGACGACAATTTCTTCAAAGGACTGATTCAGGCGGCGGGCGCTTTCGTCCATCTCCAAAAGAATTTCGAACACCCAACACACGCTAAGCACAGCCGGCGTCTGCGCCCGGCCGTTAAACTCTTCGAGTTGGCGGAAAAAAACTTGTCGAGATTCGGTCCGCGGCATCACGCGCTCGATGTTTTGGCGTTGGTCGATGTTTTACGGGCCACGCGAGAGAAAATCACTGACTCCGATTTGAAGGTGAATCCGTGGTCGCCCAAGACTGCGCCGAAGGTAGAATTGTCACCTCGTAAAAATTAGTTTGGTTCCAGCAATCGCGAGGACGATCGCGAGCAGAATTGAAATCGCGCGGACGGGAAAACGTCGGCTGCCTAAATGTGATCCGATAACACCACCAATGATAGCTGGGATGGCCAGATAAAGTCCGAGCACTGGTAGGGAGCGAACTGCCGTGAAATATCCGACCAGTCCGCCGATTGAATTCACCAAAATGAACACGGCCGACACCGCCGCCGCCTGACGAATATGCGCCCACCGGCAGAATAAAAGGAGCGGCGTGAGAAAAATTCCGCCACCGGTCCCGGTCAGGCCCGACAGAAATCCCAAGCCTGCTCCAACTCCGACCGCCGTTGGTTTCGATGGAGCGACCGTTTCGGCGGGATCGCCACGGCGAAAGATCAATCGCGCAGCTGAGAAAAGCAGCACCAGTCCGATCAAGATTCTTAGAATTGAAGCCGAGGGCTGGATATAACCGCCGAGATATGCGGCCGGAACCGAGAGCAGCGCGAATGGCCAAAATAATTTCCAAGAGAAATGACCGGCCCGCCAAAATTGAACCGAACCGATCGTTGCCACGAGAACGTTCAGGACCAGCGCCGTCGGTCGAATGACGGTCGCGGCAAGTCCAAACAAAGTCATGGTCGCGATATAACCCGACGCGCCCGCGTGCCCGACGGATGAATAAAGGAACGCGATCATGGCGATGGCGAGACAAAGGAAAGCGAGCTGGGCGGTATCCATTGTTGTTGTGAGAATATAGAGGCGGTCGCAGCGGCGACCGCCTGTTTTATTGGATTCGGCGCTTGATACAAAGCGCCGCTACGACTGTTTCCGATTTTGCGTTCTCACGTTAAGCTGATCAGTGACACCAACTCCCATGGTCGCGGAAATTCAACCGGCTAACCCGGCGCACACGAACCGACTCGCGCACGAGAAGTCGCCTTATCTTCTTCAGCACGCGCATAATCCGGTCGATTGGTATCCGTGGGGCGAAGAAGCATT
>WNFW01000698.1_pt1 | contig 21816 bp, 24 predicted proteins | sample 5400131 | NCBI WGS metagenome assembly WNFW01 (sample SAMN13153362, study PRJNA577476) | soil metagenome | isolation source: 20 cm soil or saprolite under grassland replicate 1 | place: USA:California | collected 2016-06-15 | reverse complement strand
CAAGGACCTGATCGGCGACTGGGTCGGCAAGAAGTGCGGCAACTACAACACCAAGACCAACAAGTGCGGCGGTCAGGGTTCCTGATCCCAGGGTCAGGTTCCTGATCCCGGGGTCAGGCTTCCTGATCCCAGGGTCAGGTTCCTGATCCCGGGGTCAGGCTTCCTGATCCCAGGGTCAGGCTTCCTGATCCCAGCTACACTCGAAGTCTGATAGAAGACCGGAGAAGGCGGCGATGTCGCCGCCTTCTTCCTCCCTCTGCCGGGGTCGTCCAGTGCTTGCCAAGGTCCTACGAAACGTCCGCGCGCTGCCCTTCGCCGTATTGCTGGTTTTCGCGACGCTGCTGCCCGCCATGGCGGGGCCGTTCGAGGATGCGGTCGCCAAATTCGCCAACGACGAGTTTTCCGATACCGAAGAAGCGGTAGGCGTGATCGCAACCGGCGGCAATCCGCTGGCCTACGCCATCATCAGCGCGCTGCAGGACGGCCGCTTGATGGCCGATCCCGATACCAAGAAAGTTTATGTCGCCCAGCCCGATGGCAAGAATATCGACGCGACGACCGGTGCGCCGGTCGCCAGCATTCCCGACAGCGCCTCGGCGGTGCGCCTCAACAACCGTCTGCGCCGCACCGTCGAGGCCGCGCTCGGCGGCTTGACGCTGTTGTCGCCCGATCCGGCAGCGCGAGTGCAGGCCGCGCAATCGGTTTTCAAGACCCATGACGAGGCCATGCTGCCGGTGATCGACGGCGCACTGCAGAAGGAAACCAACAAGGCCGCGAAGCTGGCGTTCAACGAGGCGCGCGCCGCGATCCTGTTGTTCAAGGAAGACGCCACCGATGCCGAAAAGCTGGAGGCCATCGCCACCATCAAGGCGCGCGGCGATCAGGAGGCGCTGGCGCTATTGACCGGCTTGAGCGGCGACCAGCCGCCGGCGGTTGCGCGCGCCGCGGCCAATGCGACCTCGGCGATCCAGAGCAACCTCGCGCTGTGGTCGATGGTGCAGAATGCCTGGTACGGCCTGTCGCTGGGCTCGGTGCTGCTGCTCGCGGCGATCGGCCTTGCGATTACCTTCGGGGTGATGGGCGTCATCAACATGGCCCATGGCGAAATGGTCATGATCGGCGCCTATACGACCTTCGTGGTGCAGGAAACCATCCGCACCAGCTATCCCGGACTGTTCGACTATTCGCTGCTGATAGCGGTGCCGCTGGCTTTCATCGTGGCTGGCGCGATCGGTATCCTGATCGAGCGCAGCATCATTCGCTTCCTCTACGGCCGCCCGCTGGAGACGTTGCTGGCGACCTGGGGCCTGTCGCTGGTGCTGCAGCAGGCCGTGCGCACCATGTTCGGTCCCACCAACCGCGAGGTCGGAAATCCCTCCTGGATGAGCGGCGCGTTCGAGATCGGCCAGATCACCATCACCTACAACCGGCTGTGGATCCTCTGCTTCACGCTGGCGGTGTTCGCGATCCTGCTGGCCATGCTGCGCTACACCGCGCTGGGACTTGAGATGCGCGCGGTCACGCAAAACCGCCGGATGGCGGCTTCGATGGGGATTGCGACCTCGCGGGTCGATGCGCTGACCTTTGGCCTCGGCTCGGGCATTGCCGGCATTGCCGGGGTGGCGCTGTCGCAGATCGACAATGTCAGCCCCAATCTCGGCCAGAGCTACATCATCGATAGCTTCATGGTGGTGGTGTTCGGCGGCGTCGGCAATCTCTGGGGCACGCTGGTCGGCGCCTTCACGCTCGGCATCGCCAACAAGTTCCTGGAGCCGGTGGCCGGCGCCGTGCTCGGCAAGATCGCCATCCTGGTGCTCATCATCCTGTTCATCCAGAAACGCCCGCGCGGCCTGTTCGCACTCAAGGGGCGGGCGGTGGAAGCATGATGCCGCACGTGCTTACCCGCTCGCTGGACCGCAGCGCGACAGTATTTCTGGCCGTGGTGGCCGCGTTCGGTGTGCTGATCCCGCTGTCGAATTTGCTGTCGCCGGCGGGCTCGACGTTGCAGGTGCCGACCTATCTGGTGGCGCTGTTCGGAAAATATGTCTGTTACGCCATCCTGGCGCTCGCGATCGATCTGATCTGGGGCTATTGCGGCATTCTCTCGCTCGGCCATGGCGCGTTCTTCGCGCTCGGCGGCTACGCGATGGGGATGTACCTGATGCGCCAGATCGGCAGCCGCGGCGTCTATGGCAATCCGATCTTGCCGGATTTCATGGTGTTCCTGAACTATCCAAAACTGCCCTGGTATTGGCACGGGTTCGATATGTTCTGGTTCGCGGCGCTGATGGTGATCCTGGTCCCGGGCCTGCTGGCTTTTTGTTTTGGCTGGCTGGCGTTTCGTTCCCGCGTCACCGGCGTCTACCTCTCGATTATCACGCAAGCGATGACTTACGCGCTGCTGCTGGCGTTCTTCCGCAACGATTTCGGTTTCGGCGGCAATAACGGCCTGACCGATTTCAAGGATATTCTGGGATTCAACGTCCAGGCCGACGGCACCCGCGCCGCGCTGTTCGCGCTCAGCTGCCTGGCGCTGATCGCCGCATTCCTGATCTGCCGCGCGGTCGTGACCTCAAAACTCGGCAAGGTGCTGATCGCGATCCGTGACGCCGAATCCCGCACCCGGTTTCTCGGTTACCGCGTCGAGTCCTACAAGCTGTTCGTGTTCACGCTGTCGGCCTGCATGGCCGGCGTCGCCGGCGCGCTCTATGTGCCGCAGGTCGGGATCATCAACCCATCCGAATTCGCACCGGGTAATTCCATCGAGGCGGTGATCTGGGTCGCCGTCGGCGGCCGCGGCACGCTGGTCGGCGCGGCGCTCGGCGCTGTCGTCGTCAATTATGCCAAGACTTATTTTACGTCGGGCCCGCTGGCGCCGTACTGGCTGTTCATGCTGGGCGCGCTGTTCATCCTGGTGACGCTGCTGTTGCCGCGGGGGATCGTCGGCACCTTCAACGCCTGGTGGGAGCCCTGGAACGCGCAGCGCCTGCCGGCAATTGCCGAGAGCGCGGCGCGCGAAGACGGCGTCAGCGAACCGAACATGGCGGAGTGAGCGCATGAACGTCATGGATGTCCGCGCCACCTCCGCGCTGCTCTATCTCGACGGCGTACATGTCTCGTTCGACGGCTTTCACGCCATCAACAATCTGTCGCTGACGCTCGCGGCCGGCGAGATGCGCGCCATCATCGGCCCGAACGGCGCCGGCAAGACCACGATGATGGACATCATCACCGGCAAGACCAAGCCGGATCAGGGCGAGGTATTGTTCGACGGCGTCACTGACCTCACCCGGCTGGACGAAACCAGGATCGCCGAACTCGGGATCGGCCGGAAATTCCAGAAGCCGACGGTGTTCGAGAGCCAGACCATCGAAGACAATCTCTTGCTCGCGCTCAACGTCGATCATAGCGTGAAGGGCACGCTGTTCTGGCGGGAAACCGGGACCGAGACCGAGCGCATCGAGCGCGTGCTGGAAACCATCCGCCTGACGGATGCGCGTAACCGGCTGGCGGGGAGCCTGTCGCACGGCCAGAAGCAGTGGCTGGAGATCGGCATGCTGCTGGCGCAGGATCCGAAACTGTTGCTGGTCGACGAGCCCGTCGCCGGGATGACCGATGTCGAAACCCATCAGACCGCCGAGCTGTTGAAGGAAATCAACAAGGACAAGACCGTGATGGTGGTCGAGCACGACATGACCTTCGTGCGCGAACTCGGCGTCAAGGTGACCTGCCTGCACGAAGGCACGGTGCTGGCGGAGGGCACCATCGATCAGGTTTCGTCGAACGAGCGGGTGATCGAAGTGTATCTGGGGCGTTGAACGCATGCTGAAGGTCGACAACATCAGCCTCTATTACGGCGCGGCCCAGGCGCTGCGCGGCGTCTCGATCTCGGCCGAGCCCGGCAAGGTGACGTGCGTGCTCGGCCGCAATGGCGTCGGCAAGACCAGCCTGTTGCGGGCGATGGTCGGCCAATACCCGATCGCCAGCGGCTCGATCACTTTCGACGGCGCCGATATCACGGGTCTCAGGCCCTATGAGCGGGCGCGGCGCGGCATCGGTTTCGTGCCGCAGGGCCGCGAGATCTTTCCGTTGCTGACGGTGGAGGAAAATCTCAAGACCGGCTTCGGCCCGTTGAAGCGCGACGACCGCAACATTCCCGACGACGTGTTCTCGCTGTTTCCGGTGCTGAACTCGATGCTGGGGCGGCGCGGCGGCGATCTCTCCGGCGGCCAGCAGCAGCAACTCGCGATCGGGCGGGCGCTGGTGATGCGGCCGAAACTGCTGCTGCTCGATGAGCCGACCGAGGGCATTCAACCGTCGATCATCAAGGATATCGGGCGGGCGATCTCGTATCTGCGCAGCCTCGGCAATATCGCGATCGTGCTGGTCGAACAATATCTCGACTTTGCCTGTGAGCTCGGCGACAATTTCGCCGTGATGGACCGCGGTGCGGTGAAATTTGCCTGCGAGCGCAGCAATCTCGATCCCGGCGAAATCAGTCGCCAGATGGCGCTCTAAACGATTTGCAGCGCGACCGGTAACGGTCGTGGCCGGGGGGCGGATGCGGACCGATAGCACCAGCGCTTCCGCGATCTTCGCGGCCAACCGTGCCCAGGGTTCGGTACGGTTCGACGTGCATCTCCTCGAAGGCGTTACCCGCCGCCGCCGACTGCATGAATCCGGCTCGTTGCGCGTCCGCTTTCCATCACCCGAAGCGGAGGGCCTCTCGGCCGTGTTCGTCAACACCGCGGGCGGCATCGCCGGCGGCGACCATTTCAGCATCGACATCGCCACCGGTGAAGGCTCGCATCTCGCGGTGACGACGGCTGCGGCGGAAAAAATCTACCGGGCGCAGGGACCGGCCGCGCAACTCGATATTGCCTTGAGGCTTGCTGCAAGCTCGCATCTTGCATGGCTGCCGCAGGAGACCATTCTGTTCGACGGTGCGCGGCTGTCGCGCAGGATCGATATCGATCTTGCGGAGAGCGCCTCGCTTCTGCTTTGCGAGATCGTGGTGTTCGGCCGCAGCGCGATGGGCGAGCGGATGCGGCATGGCGAATTCGTCGACCGCTGGCGGCTGCGGCGCGGCGGCAGGCTGGTGTTCGCGGAAACCGTGCGGCTCGACGGCGATATCGGCGAAAAGCTGGCGAGGCCGGCGGTCGCCAAAGGCGGCACGGCGACCGGCACCGCGTTGATCGCGCCGGGCGATGAGGCGCTGGTGGCGCGGATTCGCGAGGCTTCGGAATCGTTTGGCGGCGAGGTCGGCATTTCCGCCTGGAACGGGTTTGCAATGGCGCGTTTCTGTGCCCAAGATGCGGCGAGGCTTCGCGCCGATATGATGGCGGTGCTGGGCCGCGCCTCCGGTTCGGCGCTACCGCGGCTGTGGCTCAATTGATTGGTCGAAATGATTAGAGTGCTCGCATGAATCTGTCTCCCCGCGAAAAGGACAAGCTTCTGATCTCGATGGCGGCGATGGTGGCGCGACGGCGGCTGGAGCGTGGCGTCAAGCTCAACCATCCGGAAGCCATCGCGATCATTTCCGATTTCATCGTCGAGGGCGCGCGCGACGGCCGCACCGTGGCCGAGCTGATGCAGGCCGGCGCGGAGGTGCTGACCCGGGCGCAGGTAATGGAGGGGATCGCGGAAATGATCCACGACATTCAGGTGGAGGCGACGTTTCCCGACGGCACCAAGCTTGTCACCGTGCATGAGCCGATAAGATGAAAAGCGCGAAGCCTTCAATTTCGTCATGCCCGGCCATGACGCCGCGGCGTGTTGCGAGGTACCAACCATGATCCCCGGCGAACTGTTCATCAAGGACGGCGAGATCGAGCTCAATGCCGGCCGCAAGACGGTGACGCTCACGGTTGCGAATTCAGGCGATCGCCCGATCCAGGTCGGCTCACATTATCATTTCTTCGAAACCAACCCGGCGCTGAAGTTCGATCGCAAAAAGGCCCGCGGCATGCGGCTCGATATCGCGGCCGGCACCGCGGTGCGGTTCGAACCGGGCCAGACCCGCGACGTGCAACTGGTCGCGCTTGCGGGAAAGCGCGTGATCTACGGTTTTCGTGGCGACGTAATGGGAAAGCTGTGATCCAGGGCATGCTGTAATCCAGAGGCGAGCTGTGATCCATTGTGAGGTGAGCACCGTGTTCAAGCTCCCTCCCCCCTTGCGGGGGAGGGTCAGGGAGGGGGGTATGCCGCATACTCCAGTCGACGAGAGACAGCGAGCTCGCGCCAAGCAGTCCGCATTTGTGACCAGGGATCCCCGCGGAGGCTTGCTTGCGATCCGTCAATCGTCGGAGCAAGTGGCACCCCCCACCCTGACCCTCCCCCGCAAGGGGGGAGGGAACGGAGAGAGCCAAGTCCCGGATGACACAGAAGGCAAGCTCTAACCGCCATGCTCACGGGAATCCGCCTCGTCTCCGAAGCCGCCGAGCTCGCTGCGCGCCGTCACACCGGCATGGCGCGCAAGGGACGCGGCAACGAGCCCTATATCAACCATCTTGCCGAGGTTGCGAACCTGCTCGCGACCGCAACCGACGGTGCCGATGCCGATCTTGTCGCGGCCGGTTGGCTGCATGACACGATTGAAGATACCGAGACCAGCCGCGAAGAATTGGCCCAAAAATTCGGCATTCGCGTCGCAGCACTTGTCGTCGAGGTCACCGACGACATGACCTTGCCCAAGAGCGAGCGCCGCCGGAACCAGATCGTCGACGCGCCCAAAAAATCGCCCGGCGCAAAGCTGATCAAGATCGCCGACAAGATCAGCAATATTCGCGCGCGCATCGTGCCGCAGCCGAACCAGGACCAACGCGAGGATCTGATCGACTACGTCGCCTGGGCCGAGAAGGTGGTCGAGGGCTGCCGGGGCGGCAATGCGGTGCTCGACCGGATTTTCGACAAAACCGTTGAGATCGCAAGGAGCACGCTTTGAGTACGAAAATCAAACGCTCGGTCTATGCCGACATGTTCGGGCCCACCACCGGCGACCGGGTGCGGCTGGCCGATACCGATCTCATCATCGAGGTGGAAAAGGATTTTACGGTTTACGGCGAGGAGGTGAAATTCGGCGGCGGCAAGGTGATCCGCGACGGCATGGGGCAATCCCAGGTCACCAACAAGCAGGGCGCGGCCGACACCGTCATCACCAATGCGCTGATCGTCGACCACTGGGGCATCGTCAAGGCCGACGTCGCCATCAAGGAAGGTCATATCAGCGCCATCGGCAAGGCCGGCAATCCGGACATCCAGCCCGGCGTCACCATCGTGATCGGCCCCGGCACCGACGTGATCGCGGGCGAAGGCAAGATCCTCACCGCCGGCGGCTTCGACAGCCACATCCATTTCATCTGCCCGCAGCAGATCGAGCACGCGCTGATGTCCGGTGTCACCTCGATGCTGGGCGGCGGCACCGGCCCTTCGCACGGGACCTTCGCGACCACCTGCACGCCAGGTCCCTGGCACATGGCGCGGATGATCCAGTCGTTCGATGCGTTCCCGGTCAATCTCGGCATCTCCGGCAAGGGCAACGCCTCGCGCCCGGCCTCGCTGGTGGAGATGATCAACGCCGGCGCCTGCGCGCTGAAACTGCATGAGGATTGGGGCACCACGCCGGCGGCGATCAACAATTGCCTTTCGGTGGCCGACGATCACGACGTCCAGGTGATGATCCATTCCGACACGCTCAATGAATCAGGCTTCGTCGAGGACACCGTCAAGGCGTTCAAGGGCCGCACTATTCATGCGTTCCACACCGAAGGCGCCGGCGGCGGTCACGCGCCCGATATCATCAAGATCGCGGGCCTGAAGAACGTGCTGCCGTCCTCGACCAATCCGACGCGTCCGTTCACCCGCAACACCATCGATGAGCATCTGGACATGCTGATGGTGTGCCACCATCTCGATCCCTCGATCGCCGAGGATCTCGCGTTTGCCGAAAGCCGCATCCGCAAGGAGACCATCGCGGCGGAAGATATTTTGCACGATCTCGGCGCGCTTTCGATGATGTCCTCGGATTCGCAGGCCATGGGCCGGCTCGGCGAAGTCATCATCCGCACCTGGCAGACCGCGGACAAGATGAAGAAGCAGCGCGGGCAGCTCGCCGAAGACAAGGGCAACAACGATAATTTCCGGGTCAAGCGCTACATCGCCAAATACACCATCAACCCCGCGATCGCCCATGGCGTCTCAAAACTGATCGGCTCGGTGGAAAAGGGCAAGCTTGCGGATCTGGTGCTGTGGTCGCCGGCCTTCTTCGGCGTCAAACCCGACTGCATCATCAAGGGCGGCTCGATCGTCGCGGCGCCGATGGGCGATCCCAACGCCTCGATTCCGACGCCGCAGCCGGTGCATTACCAGCCGATGTTCGCAGCCTTCGGCAAATCGCTGACGGCCTCCTCGGTGGTGTTTTCCTCGAGGGCCGCGGTGTCTTCGGGGCTCGCCAAGAAGCTCGGCATCGACAAGAAGCTCTACGCGGTTGAAAATACCCGCGGCGGCATCTCGAAAAAGAGCATGATCCACAACGGCGCCACCCCCAGGATCGAGGTCGATCCCGAGACCTATGAGGTGCGCGCCGATGGCGAATTACTGACCTGCGCGCCCGCCGAGGTGCTGCCCATGGCGCAGCGCTATTTCATGTTCTAAGCTGCTCCCGGCAGTTCAAGCCAGAACAAGGACCGGGAGGATTTCGTGATTTACGTCGTTGCCACGCTGACCGTGAAGCCCGAGACTCGCGCCGAATTCATCGCCGCCGCCATCGCCTGCATCAGGGAAACCCGCAAGGAGGCCGGCAATATCGCCTACGACCTGCATGAAAGCGTGACCGACCCGACCAAGATGGTTTTTGTCGAGCAGTGGGAAAACGCCGAGGCGCTGGTGCCGCACCGGAGCGCCGAACACATGAAGACCTTCGGCCGCGTTGCCGTGAGATGCATGTCCGCGCCACCGAAGATCGAGGTTATCACCCCCGAAAAAGTCGACGTCCGCTAATGTGAGCCTATCAGCATGATCCGCGCGACCGAGGTTCGAGCACAACATCGCTGGACGGCAGCGCCGGCCGATACCATCGTGCTCGATTTCGACGACCGTCACCGGCGGCGGATGTCGATGACCGGCACGCGCGGGCTTGAGTTTTTGCTTGATCTGGAAAACGCGGTGGCGCTGCGTGGCGGCGACGCGCTGGTGCTCGAGGACGGCCGATTGATCGAAGTCGTCGCGGCGCCGGAGCCGCTGCTCGAGATTCGAGGGCAAGATCCGCACCATCTGGTTCGGGTCGCCTGGCATCTCGGCAACCGCCATCTGCCCACCCAGATCACCGCAAGAGGCCTGCGGATCAGGCGCGATCACGTCATCGAAACGATGGTGAAGGGCCTCGGCGCGCGGGTTATCGAGATCGAGGCGGCGTTCGATCCCGAAGGCGGCGCCTATGCCGGCGGCGGCCACGCGCACGCGCCGGACAGCGCCTCTTGCGATCACGCCGCGCATGATCATTCCTCGCACCATCATGGTCACGATCACAACCACGACCACCATCATGACGACCACCATCATGACGACCGTCATCACCATGACGAGCATTGCGATCACGACCATCATCACGACCACTCCCATGCTCATGACCACAAGTAAGCCGCCGCCGATCCAGGATCGGAACGGCATGACGCAAGGCGAGGCGGCGGCGCTATACCGGTTGATGACCTGGCTGTCACCATCGTTTCCGATCGGTGCGTTTTCCTATTCCAGCGGTATCGAATGGGCGGTGGAGGCCGGTGATATCGCCGACGCGGCGTCGCTGCGGGACTGGCTCGCCGCGATGCTGGCGGACGGGCCGGGATTTTGCGACGGGGTTTTCCTGGCGCAGGCGCACCGGGCCGCATCGAGCGGCGACGATGCGGGCTTGCGGGAGATTGCCGAGTTGGCTGCCGCCTTCGTGCCGTCGCGCGAGCGTCAGCTCGAAACATCGGCGCAGGGCCGCGCGTTCATCGACATCGCGCGCGCCGCATGGCATTGCGACGGGCTGGATCGGGTGATCGCCGGTTGCGACGGCACAATCGTTTATCCGGTCGCGGTAGGTCTCGTCAGCGCCGCGCATGCAATCCCGCTCGCACCTACCATGCACGCTTTCTTGCACGCGCTGGCGTCGAACTGGATATCGTCTGGCGCGCGGCTTATTCCCCTGGGACAAACCGCCAGCCAGCGTGTGCTGGCCTTGCTTGAGCCGGTCGTCGTCTCCACCGGCAAGCGCGCCCTGGACGCATCGCTGGACGATCTCGGCGGCGCGACATTTCGCGCCGATCTCGCCAGCCTGCGGCACGAGACGCAATACACCAGGCTGTTTCGGTCATGACGGGCGCGACGCACTTTCTATCGTCGTCCCGGCGAACACCGGAACCCATAAGCACAGCTGTTCGTGATTATGCAAGCTGTGGCTCCAGCTCGTCGCAGCAATTAGATTCGGTGGTTATGGATCCCGGCTCAAGGCCGGGACGACGATGGTTGAGGACTGTTTAACATGCCCAAATCTCACGGCCCGCTTCGCATCGGTATCGGTGGTCCGGTTGGATCGGGAAAAACCGCGCTGATGGATCTGCTCTGCAAGACGATGCGGGAGCGCTACGACATCGCCGCGATCACCAACGACATCTACACCAAATGGGACGCGGAATTCCTGGTGCGCTCGGGGTCGCTGACGCCGGATCGTATCGCCGGCGTCGAGACCGGCGGCTGCCCGCATACCGCGATCCGCGAGGATGCCTCGATGAATCTGGCCGCGGTCGCCGACATGCGCGCGAAATTTCCCGATCTCGATCTGGTGCTGATCGAATCCGGCGGCGACAACCTCGCCGCGACCTTCTCGCCGGAACTCGCCGATCTCACGATCTACGTCATCGACGTCGCGGCGGGCGACAAGATCCCCTCCAAGGGCGGCCCCGGCATTACCCGTTCGGATCTTCTCGTCATCAACAAGATCGATCTGGCGCCGCATGTCGGCGCGTCGCTGGAAAAGATGGACGCCGATGCAAGAAGGATGCGCGGCCGGCGGCCGTTCGTCATGACCAATCTCAGAAAGCGCGAGGGGCTCGACCGCATCATCAGCTTCATCGAAGTCAAGGGCGGTCTCAGTCCGATTGCGCAAGACAAAGCAGGCTGAGCCGATTGGTTAACGCGTTTCGCGGACGCGCACCAATCAACGCGCATGAATTAATTAATGCGCGACGGTGAAAACCTTCACTCTTCCCTGGAACAAAATCGATCCGTCGTGAGTTGATATCCTCGGGGCTTTGCCCCGGAGATGCCTGGGGCACCGATATTAATCTTGTCGGCCGTCCTCAGTTGCGTACCGATGATCGCTCCTCCATTATCTTCGACGGTTGGCTTTCATTCTGTTTCGGTTGCCGCCCAGGCGGACGGCAGAAATTTCGCCAACTCCTCATTTTTTGAGTAAGCGAGTGGTCCGGCTGGGTTTCATCATTGGTTTCATCGCGCTTATCGGAGTTCTGCTCTCCGGTCTCGCGGCCTATCGCGTCCACGATCAGGAATTGACGGTCGACGGCATCGCGCTGGCACGCGCGATCGACGTCCACGCCAGCCTGGTCCAGGACCGCCTGACTGAGCGTGAACTGCTCGCCCGCGTCGCATCCGGCCTGTTTCGTGCGCCTGCGGTGATGAAGGCCAATATGCTGCAGCCGCTGCGGTCCTCGATCTATGCGTTCAAGACCGATTTCGTGGTCGCGAACTGGATCGCCCGGCTGAAGCCGGACGAACTGGACGCGGCGCGCAAGGAACTCGCAAGCGCAGGGTTCTCGAATCCGGTGATCCGCAATTTCGATGATAAGCCTCTGGATACGCGGTCGCTCGACCAGCCGATCGATGTGCTGATGGATGTCGAGCCGCGCAACGCCGAGACGATACGATTCCCGGGCCGTTCCTATGACCAGGAGCCGATTCTGGGGCCGATGCTGACGCGGGCCATGAAGGAAGCAAAGCCTGTCGCGTCCGATCCGCTTCCGCTGTTGCGCCGGGACGGACCGATCGGCCTCGTTCTTGCCGCGCCGGTGCTGCAGGAGGGCGATGCTTCGCCGGCGGGGTTCGTGACGTTCTCTTATGAATTGGCGCCGCTGCTGCTGGCGAATGACGAGATGTCGCTGTTCTCGGTGGTGCTGAAAGACCCGCGCAGCCCTGACGGCGAACTGGTTGCGAACGATCAGGGCGTCGTCACCTCGAGGACGACACCGCAAGCGTCCGCACCGTCGAGCACGAGGACGGTATCGTTCGGCGGCCGCGACTGGTCGCTCGGCTATTACGCCAAGGCCAACGCCGTCGTACGCGCGGAGCAGACCGCCGCCATCGTCGCCGGCATCGGTTTCACGTTGACCGTTATCGTGTGCGGACTGTTCGGATATGTCGCCTATAACAATCTGCGGCTCAGCCGTGAAATACAGGTCAGAATCGGCTTCGAGCGACGGCTGACGGCGGTCATCGACGAGCTCAATCACCGGGTCAAGAACATCCTCGCGGTGATCCAGTCGATCGTGACCCGCACGATGCGCCACGGTTCCGACATCGACGTCGCGCGCGAACTCTTGATCGGCCGGATTCACGCGATGTCGAACGTGGTTTCGCTATTGAGCGAAAGCCAGTGGCAGGGTGTGAAGCTGAAAGGACTATTCGAGGCGCGCGCCATTCCCCACGCCGAGCGGATCGCGGTGAGCGGTCCCGATATCGCCGTCAGCGCGCGCGCCGCGCAGAGCCTCTCGCTGTTGTTCTTCGAGCTGGCATCGCATTCCGATGAGGGACTCTCGCTGGTCGGAAAACATCCCCACATCGTCGTGCATTGGGAAGTCACCGGCGAAGAGTCGGACATCACCTTTCATTTTCGCTGGGAGGAGTTCAACACCAGTGCGGCCACCCGCAGGGAAGACAGCGATTTCGGCGTCATCCTGCTCGATCGCGTGGCCCCCGAGGCGCTCGGCGGCGTGTCGAAGCGGTATTTTACCGATGCGAGCTATGTTTACGAACTCACCGCTCCGATGGAGACCGTGGTCGACCTCACCGAGCGCGACAGAACCGAACAATTGTCCGCGCCCGTGAAGCTCGGCCGTTAAAGCGTATTCCGCCTGGGTTGAAATCATGATCCAGCATTCCGTGGATCATGGTTCGAGACGCGCGGCGTTGCCGCGCTCCTCACCATGAGGACCTTAAGCAGACCTCATCCTGAGGAGCCTGCGCAGCAGGCGTCTCGAAGGATGGAGCTACCGCACTGGAAGATGCTCTAGACCTCAGTGTTTGACCGTCGTCCTTCGAGACGCGCGCAAGAGCGCGCTCCTCCAGCGATGAGCGCATAGCGCTCACGCGGGGATGACAGGGACGGTTTGAGTGTGCCGCCTCGATCTAAACTCATCAGGCTCGGCCGCTAGCTGTCATCGTCGGAACGAACCTTCCCGGCGGGCATTGATAACGCGAACCTGTCCAGACCGAGAGGCGCGTTCATGGGACGTTATCTGCTGTTGTGGTTGCTGGGTGTGCCGCTGCCGATTCTCGTTCTGATCTACGCGTTCGGCGGTCTGCACTGAGACCAACGCGTTTTCAAGCGAAGTGGATACCGGTTCGCATCAAGAAAATGCGTCAAACGAAAATAGCAAAGGCGGCCACGACGAATGGCCGCCTTTTTGCTACTCAAGGAGAGTATCAGCCGCCGCTGCCGCCGATCACGGCGCGCACCGTTTCATCGGGGCCGAAATCCTCGGCGCCGTCGACGTAAAGCAGCGCGCTGAGTTTCGATCGCGCGCGGTTGACGCGGCTCTTGATGGTGCCGACGGCGCAGCCGCAGATCGCCGCGGCATCTTCGTAGGAAAAGCCCGAGGCGCCCACCAGGATCAGCGCTTCACGCTGGTCCTGCGGAAGCTTGTCGAGCGCTGCGCGGAACTCCTCGAACTCCAGATGCGCGCTTTGCGCCGGCTGGGTTTTCAGTGTCTTGGCATAGCTGCCTTCGGCGTCCTCCACCTCCCGCCGCCGCTTGCGATAGTCGGAGCGGAACAGGTTGCGCAGGATCGTGAACAGCCACGCCGGCAGGTTCGAGCCGGGCTGAAACGAATCGATATTGGCAAGCGCACGCAGCAGGGTTTCCTGCACCAGATCGTCCGCCCGGTCGCCATTACCGCTGAGCGAGATGGCGAAGGCGCGCAAGCTCGGGACCGACGCCAGGATGTCGTCGCGGAGTGAGTCTGTGAGGGGCATTAGTCCCTCCCGTCATTTGGTTCGCCCGCATTACCCACTTGGGTAGGGGGCTCGGGTACATCAAGCTTTCGGATCAGTTCTGCGAACCGGTCCGGTACTCCTTGCCGTACGACATCGTCGTACATCGCGCGAAGCTGGTGGCCGATTCTCGACTGAATCTCGGCATTTAGGCCGCCCTGCTTGCCTGGCTTAGGCTTTACATCCTTCATGAGCTGTTCCACAGTTCCCCGAGAGTTAAGTCTTTGTAATTGAAAGAACTATCCGTTGTACGAAAGTCGTTCCGGGCGTTTCCACAAAAACCTAATGCGAACTCGGGCGATAAGTTCCGGAACTTGGGAACTTTTCTCAGGCTCGTGCGTAGACAGCCGATCCGGGGAACCAGGTGGCCCCGAATGGGTTGTCTTAACCCAGAACTCCGACTCAAGGGCTCTGCTTCACAAGACTTTGACTCAAAAGACAGGATGGAATGGGGATGTCCCGATCACAGCTCGTAGCCGAACATCTACCGTTATTGCGGCGTTACGCCCGTGCACTGGCGGGAAACCAGACGTCGGGCGACGCTTACGTCGGGGCCATGCTGGAGGCCCTGCTTCAGGACCCGTCCTTGCTCGACGAGCAGCATGGTCCACGCGCCGGGTTGTTCCGGCTGTTCACCCAGATCTGGAATTCGGTCTCGGTCAATGATGACAGCGACGTCACGACGCTGCCGCTGCCGTCGGAGCGCCGGCTTTCCAATATTACCCCATTGCCCCGCCAGGCTTTCCTGCTGCTCTCGCTGGAAGGCTTTTCGGAAGAGGAAGTGGCGTTCATTCTCGGCATCGGCGTCGCCGAGACCCGTCAGCTTGCCGATACCGCCGGCCGCGAGATGGCGGCGGAGATCGCCACCGACGTGCTGATCATCGAGGACGAGACCTTCATCGCGATGGATCTCGAAAGCCTGGTGAGGAATCTCGGTCACAACGTGATCGGCGTCGCCCGCACCCATTCCGACGCGGTGGCGCTCGCCAAGAACAGGAAGCCCGGCCTGATCCTGGCCGACATCCAGCTCGCCGATGGCAGCTCCGGTCTCGATGCCGTCAACGAGTTGTTGCGGCTCTTCGAGGTGCCGGTGGTCTTCATCACCGCCTATCCCGAACGCTTCCTGACCGGCGAACGCCCCGAACCGGCGTTCCTGATCTCAAAGCCGTTCCAGCCGGCGATGGTATCGGCCGTCGCCAGCCAGGCGCTGTTCTTCCAGCGCAACTCGCGCAACCGCGCGCCCCGGGTCGCCTGATCCGGACGCTGTTATTGCGTTGAGGATTGAGTTCGGCGCGCCAACGGCGCGCCGATTTTTTTTAGTTTAGTTTTACTGCGTCATTTAACCCTCATGGTGAGGAGGCGCGAATGCGCCGTCTCGAACCATGAGTCCTCGATGCTGATCCTCGGCCTCGTCCCTTCGAGACGCCGCGCGAAGCGCGGCTCCTCAGGATGAGGGGATAAAGCGCCTATGACGCAGTAAGATTAGAGCGTTTTCCAGTTCGGGTGGCTTCATCCTTCGAGACGCGGCCAAGCGGCCGCTCCTCAGGATGAGGTCTTCTTAAACCCTCATGGTGAGGAGCGCGGCAACGCCGCGCGTCTCGAACCCTCATGGTGAGGAGCGCGGCAACGCCGCGCGTCTCGAACCACGAGGCCACGGGATGCTCGATCATGATTCGACCCAAGCGAAATAAGCTCTAGGTTTCTTGTTTACATGCGTCGTCCCTGCGAAAGCAGGGACCCATAACCACAGATGCTTATGCTGAAGCGGGAAGGCTGTTCCACAGTCTCGTCGCGATATGCACGGCGGTGGCTATGAGTCCCGGCTCAAGGCCGGGACGACGGATATTTTCAGCATGAACTGCGGTCAGCGAGATGAATCTTGGAGCTTCGCTTCCTGCGACACGCTCACCGCCCGGATGTCGCGTGCGAGCGCATCGACCCGTGCTGGATCGGTGTCCCAGGCGCACATGAAGCGCGCGCCGCCGCCGATGAAAGTGTAGAAATGCCAGCCGCGCTTGCGAAGCGCCTCAAGCCGGTCCTCCGATGCGCGAAGGAATACCGCGTTCGCCTCTACCGGAAACATCGCCTTGAAATCCGGCAGGTCGGAGACTTGCGCCGCCAACCGCGTGGCACTCGCGTTCGCATGCTTTGCATTGCGCAACCACGCGCCGCTTTCGAGCAGGCCGACCCAGGGCGCCGACAGAAACCGCATCTTGGAGGCGAGTTGTCCGGCCTGTTTGCAGCGGTAATCGAAGTCGGTCGCAAGTTGAGGGTCGAAGAAAAGGATCGCTTCGCCGACCGCCATGCCGTTCTTGGTGCCGCCGAAACACAGCAAGTCGACGCCTGCCTTCCACGTCATCTCCGCCGGCGAGCAGTCCAATGCGGCGCAGGCATTGGCGAAGCGCGCCCCGTCCATATGCAGGCGCAGGCCCAACTCGCGGCATGTCGCCGAAAGGGCGCGAATTTCGTCGGGATTGTAGACCTGCCCGGTCTCGGTCGGTTGTGTGATCGTAACAACCCGAGGTTTTGGGAAGTGAATGTCGGACCGGCTCGTTGCCAATCCGCGCACCAGTTCGGGCGTGAGCTTCCCGCTCTCGCTTGCCGCGATCAGCAGCTTCGAGCCGTTGGAGAAAAATTCAGGCGCACCGCATTCATCGGTCTCGACATGCGCCGACGATGCGCAGATCACGCTGTGATAAGACTGGCACAGCGAAGCAAGCGCCAGTGAGTTGGCGGCGGTGCCGTTGAAGGCGAAAAACACCTCGGCATCCGCCTTCTCGAACAACTCCCGGAACGCATCCGAGGCGCGCTGGGTCCAGGGATCGTCGCCATAGGCGGCAGCGTGGCCGCGGTTGGCTTCCGCCATGGCTGCCCAGGCTTCGGGGCAAATGCCGGCATAATTATCGCTCGCAAACTGTTGAGGGTTGGGGGGCATCGCTGAAATCGCCTTTGTCTTGGTGTGCCTGACACGGGGGGCAACGCATCCAGCCGCTACCTTAATGAAATGATCTCGGCGCGCTCAAGGGCGGGCCGAGAGCGCCTGATCGCACGGAGCGTCATGCTGCGCCGTTCGCTCCAAGCAGGCGAAACACGCTGAATTGAAAAACCTGTTGCGAGCCCCACGGGGTGGTATGCTGGTGGCGCTGATTGCGGACAAGCTGGAACGAGCGGCCGAGCGTCTGGCCGAGGCTTGCGGCGTCATAGCGCATCACCGGCAGCCCGCTGCACCGTTCGGGACCGTCCAGCGCGAAAGTGGCAATGATCGCGTAGCCGCCGACCTTCAAGCCTCGCTCGAGGCGCGCAACGTAGGCAACGCGGTCCGCTTCCTCGGTGAGGAAATGGAACGCGGCTCTGTCGTGCCAAATGTCATAGGTCTGGGGCGGCTCCCAAACCGTCGCGTCCGCGACCAGCCAGCGGACATCGGCGGCCCGTTCGCCAAGCCGGGTTTTAAGCCGGGTCTCAAGTCGGGTTTTGGCCGCCGCCAGGGCCGCCTCGGACAGGTCAAGCACGGTGACGGTCCGGAAACCCTTTTCGACGAGGCTGTCGACAAGGCGTGAGGCACCGCCTCCGATGTCGATAATCGTAGAGCAGGGTTTCGCGCCGACCTCGGTGATCAATTCGAGTGAAGGGGACGGGTTTTCCTGAAACCAGCTGACTTCGTTCTCGCCCTTGGTGGTGTAGACGTTCTCCCAATGGGGCTTGCGGTTCTCGATTTTCATCGCTTGCTCCGACGCTCATCGGAACATGGTTACGCCTCCCGTTCTCGACAACAAGCCCAACCCCACGGGTTCGGACGCACCACGGGCTGCCGAAGCCCCGGCTGACAGTCACTGCAAATGGGAGCGGACCCGCGGGAACGAAAACCGGATTTTCCACGGACGATTTGGATCGTGAGGGAGAAACAAGCAGGGCGCGGCTGGCATCACCACAGCCGCGCCCTACGTCGCCGGTCAATGGGGCAGGGGGGATAACCGGCTGCCGAGATGACGCGCAGGCCCCGGACTCGTTCCGGCCTTCCAGGAATTTTTTTTCACACGGTTAAGTGATTTAGGGTCCGCGAACCGCTTCCTTCCCGCGCGCGTTTTATTTGTGTCCGCCATGGGGCGGAGGGACCACCAGCATGTCACGATTCACCAAGGGAATTTTCGCCGCGATCGCGGTTCCGCTGACCTTCGGCGCCGTGGCGTGGGGGCGCGACGTCGCTGGCTTGACGCGGGAACCGGCTGCCGCCTCTGAAACGGCCGCCGTGATCAATCGGGCAGCCAAGGCCGATCGCGTGGCCGGCGTCGCGCGCGAGCCGGCGGCGCGCACAAGGACGATTTCACTTCGGTTTGACGCTCTTGCCGACACGTCGGTTCTCGTCCGTCTGCCGATGGTTCAGGAGGCCCGCGAGGGTGCGCGGGCTCCCGCGGTCGGGAAATCTGACGGGCGGAAAATGACGGTCGCCTGCGAACCCGTCGTCAGCGTGCTGACCGAAGTGGCAAAACTGCTGCAGCCCGGCCGCTGCGTGACATGAGAGCCGGCCGCGAACGGGGCCAATGAACCGATGGATTCCGCGACGAAGCAATCCAGTTTTCGGAACTGAAGGGGCGAACTGATCTGCCCGGACGGGCAAATCACTTCCACTTGCTACAGACCTGGTCTGTCCAGCCCTCTCGCGAAAAAATATTTCGCTTAACCCGTCGGGCAAATCAATGCTTTGACTCCGCGTGTCTCACGGCAGGACTGCCAAACCCTCATGGTGAGGAGCGCGGCAACGCCGCGCGTCTCGAACCATCTGGTCTGCGGGATGCAAGGCATGACCTGCGGTCTGAGCAACGTCATGGCGAGCGGCGCTTGCGACAAAGCAATCCAGTCTTTTCACTTCGCTTTCTGGATCGCTTCGCGCAAGCCGGTCATCCGGCGCGCATTCGGGTGACCGTTGGCTCGCGGCGACGACCCTGGCGATCACTCCGCGGGCGCTTCATCGCTCGCGGTGTTGCGGCTTGCCAAAAACCCCAGCGCCAACCCGCCGACCGCCAGGATCGGAATCAGCCTTTTGATGCCGACGGCGCGGATCACCTGGATGCCCGCCGCAACCAGCATCGGGTCGGCGAGAGCGGTTTGCACCGCGGCTTTCGCGGTCTCCTCGGTGCGGGCTTTCACCTGGTTCTTGCGCACCATATAACAGGCCGCCGCGATCAGCGTGACGACGAAGAAGATGCCGGCGCCGGTCAGGCAGGCCTGGATCGGGCCATACTTCTCCAGCACGAATATGAAGGCCGCCGCGCAGAGAAACGATGTCGTGACGAACAAGGCGATCGCCACCGCGGCCGCCAGCGACGTCAGCCGCAAGGCGGTGCCGGTCTGCTCCTTGAAATCATCGACCAATCGCCCAAACATCTGAACGCCTCATTCAAATCGCCGGCAACAGAACTGACGGCGCCTCACGCGGCGCCCTCCACATCAAAACAATTGATTGCGACGCGTGATTCCGACGCGGCCATCGACGAAAGACGCGTGTCGTTATCTGCGCCACGTCACGCCGATCAGGAAGCCGAGGCCAAGCGCGAGGCCAACGGTCGCCAGCGGACGCTGCGTGATCACCTCTTCCAGCGTTTCCTCGATCGAATAGGCGGCGTCCTGGGCGGCATCCATCATGGCGCCGCCGCGCTCCGACAGATCGTCGACGGCGTGGTCGACATTGGCGCGGGCCTGCTTGTAGCCGCGGCGGGCCTGCTTCTGGGCGGTGCCGGCGAACGAATTGAGCGCATCGGTGATCTGGTCGGTCAGGGCGGAGATATCGTTTTTCACGGCTGCAACATCCTTTTCGAGGCGTTCATAGGTCGCTTTATCCGTCATGTTTCTGATTCCGAATTCGCCATCCGTGGTCGACATCAAAAGCTCCCGGAGACTGAAGTTGGTTACGGCACAAACGCTCCGCTTGGCGGTAAGTTCCTTATTCGAAACCCGATTAGTCCGGCGGCAGCTGCGGCGAATCGACCGGCAGCAGATGCTCCTTGAGAATGAGGGCGACGATCAGAAGCGGCGAGGACAGGAAGCCTCCTACCGGGCCCCACAGCCAGGTCCAGAACGCCAGCGCCAGCAGCACGGCGAGCCCGTTCAGCGAGAGGCGGCGTCCGACGATGGTCGGCGTGACAAAATGCCCTTCCAGGAAAGTGATTCCGGCAAAAACCAGCGGTGCGACAAGCCCCGCGGTGATCGTTGGAAAGGCGATGATGCCGACCGCGGTCAGAACCACGAACATCGCGACCGGGCCGATGATGGGCAGGTAGTTCAATGTCGCGGCCAACGCACCAAGCCCGGCGGGATTGGGCATGCCCGCCAACGCGCAAGTGATCCCGGTCGCGATCCCGACGCCGATATTTATCGTCGTCACTGTCAGCAGATAACCGCCGAGATGCTCCTCGATCTCGTTGAGGATTCGCAACGCTCGCAGCCGGGAGGGATGATCGCCGAACGTCAAGACCAACCCCCGGCGAAGATCTTTCCAGCTCGCGATGAACAGGATCAGCGTTGCAAAGAACAGCAGAAACTCGGTGAAAGTCGGCGACAGAAATTCAAGTGTGGGCTGGACCCATTCGAATTTCGGCATCTGGAACGAGGTCAGCACATCGGATCCACCAAGCATGATCTGGAACTCCTGCCAAAGCGCCAGGGCCCGGTCGAATACATGGAGCTTGTCCTTCAGCATGGATCCCAGCTCCGGCAGGCGATGGCTCCATTCCATCAACGGCGCGGAGATCAGGCCGAGGAGGAAGGTCGCTACCGCGCCCCCGATTGTGACGATCAGAACCGCCGTCACCGAACGGGGAACGCGATTTCTCTCAAGAAAGCTTGCAGCCGGCGACAGCATGGTGCCGACCACAAAAGCCGCTACCACCGGAAGGAAGAAGGCCTTTGCGACATAAAGCACGGCGAAGACGGAAATCAGCAGGAGCGTCACCAATGCGAAGATGACGACTTCGGTGCGCCGAATAGCCGGCGGCTGTTCGCTTTTGCTTTCGGGCAGCGCTTTGCCATTGGCCTCGCTCGGCGTCGGTTCACGTTCACTGGGAAGCACGCGCACCATAATTCTCCCAGCGCCACCGCGATGACCTCGCGCTACGACCGGACTCGAAACGATGGCTAATCATCGGCTGCCGCAAAGGTTCCGTCGCGGAAACGTGAGATACAGGTCCCACCTGACAGGGCCGGGCTCACATCGGCGCCAAACGGAACCGCAAGCCCCCGATCGCGTTGGCTCAACAACAGCATCGACGTGATGCGCATCCGATGGGGCACACCATGGCACCGAAGTCTCCAGGCAATCGCGGCTGGTCAGCGCGCGCGGCGAACGCACTGGTCTTTTCCGGGGCTTTGTTATGTTCGCCGGCCATGCTCGCAAGCTCGGCAACCGCGCAACTGCGCGGCTACGTGCCCGCGGCGCAAGGCTCGTTGCCGTCGGACAACATCATGGTCGCGCCAGAGCAAGGCGCCGGCTCGTCAAGCGTGGTCCCTGAGCGGCTGCGCCGCGCCGTCGTCGCTTTGGGCAGCCGCGAAGCGGCCGGCACG
>WNFW01002399.1_pt1 | contig 21825 bp, 25 predicted proteins | sample 5400131 | NCBI WGS metagenome assembly WNFW01 (sample SAMN13153362, study PRJNA577476) | soil metagenome | isolation source: 20 cm soil or saprolite under grassland replicate 1 | place: USA:California | collected 2016-06-15 | reverse complement strand
ACCTGATCGGCCAGTTTGTCGAGCAGCCCCGCGAGCGGTACCGCGCCCGTTACGTGCGGGCCGACTCGCTCGCGACCGGCGTGGCCGACGTGCTGCGCCTCACGCCGTTACAGCAGAACTGGCCCTACGACGAAGCGCTCATCTGGGTGGACCGCGCGACGGCGCTGGTCACGCGCCTCGATATCGGCGAGAGCTCCGGTCAGCGCCGGGTCGTGATCCTGCGGAACCTCAAGGTCAACGCCGGCGTGCCGCAGCGGGAGGTCACGTTTTCGCGGCCGGCCGGAGTGCGGGTGGTCGAGCAGTAACCCGAAAGTTCACGCCCGCGCCGGCCCCGATTTCCGGATCACCGGCGGCAAGTCCGTCGCCAGCGCGTCCGCAACCTTTTCCGCCAGCTCCTCGTCCATCCCGCCTTTGCGCGCCAGCTCCAGCGCCGCGCGCCCCAGCAAGCGATAGAGACTCTGATCGTCGATCGTCAGGGACGCGAGATGACGCACGATCGTTTCAGTGTCGCCGCGCATCACCGGACCGGTCAGCGCGTCCGACGGCTGCTGGCGCGCGAGGTTCGCCAGCGTCCCTTCGACGAGCGGACGCAGCGCCTCCCACGCCTCTGCGTCCGTGAGCCCCGCATGCCGCAGGAGCCGCTGGGCGACGGCCTCGATCACGACGAAATAATTCGACGCGAACACGGCCCCAGCGTGGTACACCGCCTTGTGCTTGGTCGCGATGCGGAATGGCTTGAGCCCAATGTCCCGCGCGAGCTGTTCGGCCGTTTCCACCGCGCGCGGCATCCCCTCCACCGCCGCCCACGCGCCCTGGAGGCGCTCGGGCGCGCCTTCGGGCTCGCTGATCGTCTGTAGCGGATGCAACGACCCGAGCGCCGCCCGGGTCGTCACCAGCGGCCCCAGCGCTTCCTGGCCCTGCACGCCCGAGAGATGGAGGACGACGTGCTCGGCGCGTACCGCCTGGCTGTGATGGAGCATCAGGGCGAGCCCGCGGAGCGCGTCGTCGCGGACGGCGAGCAAGAGAACGCCCGCCTCGCCGATCCAGGCGGGCGGGCGATCCTCCGGGCCCACCGTGAGGGTGAGCGGCGCGGGAACGGATTTCTTGTGCCGGCCGTGGAGCCGGACCGTGTATCCGGCGCGGGCCAGCGCGAGCCCCAAGCCGATTCCCGCCCGGCCCGGTCCGATGATGCCGACCGTGGGGCGCGCCGGGTCGCCCACCCTAGTTGCGGGAGGGGCTCGGCACCGCCGCCACGCGAGCGAGCAGGTCGGCCGGCGACTTGGCCCGACGCGCCAGCTCCAGCGCCCGCTGCACCTGCGGATCCTCCCCCATGCGGCGCCGGAACTCGGCGGGCCGGCCGAAGACGTAGCGCGCGCCTTCGATGCCGATTTCCTGCGAGATGAGCGAGCGGGCGCCGGCGACGACGCTGTCCGGCAGCGTGACGCCCCGGCGCTGTAGCCGTCGCGCGATTTCGTCCACCATCGCCGCGGTCACCGGGAAGCTCGGCGTGCCGAGGTGTCCGCCGGCTTTGAGCTCCAGGGCGTAGCTCGAGATGACGTCGCGGTACACGCTGATCTTGCTGCCGAGGGTGTGCAGGAACGCGCGCTCGGCGGTCGTGAAGGTATCGGGCGTCACGAATACATCCGGCCGGATGCCGCCGCCGCCGCGGACCACGCGCCCGCGGTCGGTGTGGAAGACGAGGGAATCCGGAACGGCGGTGCTGTCCTTCCCCTGCTCGGCGGCCGCGACCTGGGCATCCTGGTCGGCCTCGTTCCGGCTCTTGCGCTGAATCGTACGCCCGCTCGGCGTATACCACCGCGCTGTCGTCAGCTTCAACGCCGTCTCCGGCGTCAACTGCCACAGCGACTGCACGAGCCCCTTGCCGAACGTCGGCGTCCCGATCAGCACCGCCCGGTCGTGATCCTGCAGGGCGCCCGCGATGATCTCCGCCGCGCTCGCCGACGCGCCGTTCACCAGCACGACGATCGGCAGGTTGGGCCACTTCTGGGGATCGCGGTCGCGATACATCCGACTCGCCCCCGGCGCGCGGCCGCGCTGCTCGAGCACCTCCTGGCCAGGATCGAGGAACAGGTCGCTCACCGCGACGGCCTGATCGAGCAAGCCGCCGGGGTTGAAGCGCAGGTCGAGCACCAGCGACTTCATGCCTTTCTTTGCCAGGCTGTCGACCGCGCCCGCCAACTCGGAACCGGACGTCTGGTTGACTGGGTTCAACCAGATGTAGCCGACGTTGTCGTCGAGCAGCATCGCGATCTGCACCGAGCGGATGTGGATCAGGGCGCGCGACATCTTGAAGGTGATGGGCTGCTCCACGCCCACGCGACGGATCTTGAGCTCGACGGTGGAGCCGGGCGTGCCGCGCAGCTCCCGCACCGCCTGGTCGTTCTTCCACCCCTCGGTCGACCGGCCGTCCAGCATCACGATGCGGTCTCCGGTCATCACCCCCGCGCGCTCGGCCGGCGTATCGGGCAGGGGCGCGACGACGGTGATCCCTCCGTCGCGAACGTCGATCTGGATCCCCAGGCCGCCATACTCTCCCGTGGTCTGCTCGGAGAGCGCGTGGAAGTCGTCCGGCTTCAGGTAGACGGAATAGGGGTCGTGGAGCTGGTCGAGGAGGCCGTCGATCGCCATCTGGTAGAGCTGGCGCTCGTCGATCGAGTCCACGTAGAAGTCCGCGACGCGCGCGAGCACGTCGTCGAACAAGCGCGCCGACTGGTACACCGACCCCGACGGGGTCGCGCTGCGCTGCAGCAGCCACCCGCCCGTGGCCAGCGCCAGCACCGCGGTGACGATGACGAACACGATCCGCTTCCGCTTCATGACGTCCCTCCGACTCGCAGTTGAAGTGCCGCGGCGGCACTCACTTCGCGCCACACGGCGTCCTGCACGACCACTTTCGAACCCGTCGCGTCGATGTGCACCACGCCGGGACCGCTCGCGCGCCGGTACGCGTCGAGCACGCGGCGGTGAAACGCATCATCGAGCCGCTCCAGCCGATCGGGCTCCTTGCGCGCCCGGCGCAGCCGTTCGCGCCCGACGTCCACCGGCACGTCCAGCACCAGCGTCAGGTCCGGCACGAGCCCGCCGGTCGCGAGCTGCAGCGCCGCGTCCACCGCCTCGGCCGGCAGCCCGCGCCCCGCCACCTGGTAGCACCGGGTGGAGAGGTCGAAGCGGTCGGCCAGCACCAGCCGGCCCCCGTCGAGCTCCGGCCGGATCACCCGGGCGACGAGGTCCGCCCGCGCCGCCAGGATCAGAAACAACTCGACCGCCGGCGACAGATCGTGTTGCGACTTGAGGGCGATCTTGCGCGCGGCCTCGGCGACCGGCGTGCCGCCGGGCTCCCGCACCGTCACCACCGACCGTCCCTCCGCCAGGAGCCGCGCCGCCAGCCAGCGCACCAGCGTCGTCTTGCCCGCGCCCTCAGGACCCTCGACGACGATGAACACCTTATCCTAATGTAATGATGGGGCTCGCGGCCCCCTTCTTGATGCCGTCGTAGATGCGCTCGTTCACCCGCGCCATCAACTTTTCGAAGTTGGCCTGGGCGGCGACCATCTGCTGATACACCGGATTTCCCTGGACGCTCTGCAGCAGCTGGTCGTATTTCTCGACTTGCTCGCGCGTGGGCTCCTTGCCCCCGCCGGCCGCGCGCTCCAGCTCGGCGGCGAGGCGCTCCAGCTCCTCGAGCTGGGTGCGGCACGCCTCGTCCTCGCGCAGCCGCTCGCTCGCCCGCTTCAGCGCCTTGTACTCGTCGCTCTGGCCGAGCAGCCGCCCCAGCTCCTGCGCCTTTTCGTCGATCACGCGTCCTCCCGGAGGAACGCCACCGCGTAGCGCGGCCGGCCGAACACGTCGTGATGGACGACGACACGGCGCCAGCCGTGCCGCGGCGCGAGCGCCTGCACCGCGTCGGCCCGGCGTTCGTCGATCTCGAGGAACAGCGCGCCCCCCGGTTCGAGCAGCGCCCCCGCACCCGCCAGCAGGCGAGCGGTCGTCTCCAATCCGTCTCTACCGCTCACCAGCGCGGCGCGCGGCTCGTACTCCCGCACCGCCGGATCCAGCGCGTCGTACTCAGCGGCGGTGAGGTACGGGGGGTTGGCGACGATGACGCGGCAGCGCGCACTCGCGAGCGGGGTCAGGAGGTCGCCCTCGCGCACCTCGACCGGCGTCGCCGCGGCGACGTCCGCAACGTTCTCCCGTGCCAGCGCCGCTGCTTCGGGCACCGACTCGACCGCGATCACGCGATCGAAGCCACCCTCGACGGCCAGCGCAAGCGCAATGCACCCGCATCCCGTCCCGATGTCGGCGGCGACGCCCCCCCTCCCCCTTCCCCCGTCCCCCCTCCCCCATTCAAGCACGAGCTCAACTAGCCCTTCAGTCTCCGGCCGCGGAATCAGCGCGCGGGGATCCACCTTCAGGTCCAGGGTCCGGAAGCCCGCGCGCCCCACGACGTAGGGGAACGGGATCCCGCTGGAGCGGCGCCGCACCGCCTCGCGAAACCGCTCCTCAACGTCCACCGGCGCTACCCCGTCGCGCCGCAGCCACACGTCGCCCGGCTTGCTGCCGGCGAGGGCCGCCCAGATCGCCGTTGCTTCCCGCCGCGGGGTCAGGATGCCGGCGCGCTTCAGCTGCGCCGCCGCCTCGCCCAGCGCGTCGCCGATTGGCGGGCGGAACCCGGCCTCAAGCACTGGCCCGCTCCTTTTCTCCCGCCTGCTTCACCGCGCTGATCAGCTCGTCCAAGTCCCCGTCGAGCACCTCGGCGAGGTGGTGGGCGGTGAAGTGGATGCGGTGGTCGGTGACCCGGTTCTGCGGGAAGTTGTAGGTGCGGATTTTCTGGGAGCGGTCCCCGGTCCCCACCTGGGCGCGCCGCTCCCGCGCCCGGGCGGACTCCTGCTCGGCGATCATGCGATCGAGTAGTCGGGAGCGCAGGATCTCGAGCGCCTTGATCTTGTTTTGGAGCTGGGACTTCTGGTCCTGGCACTTCACCTCGAGACCCGTGGGGAGGTGGGTGACGCGCACGGCGCTGTCCGTAGTGTTGACGCTCTGCCCGCCGGGTCCCCCGGAGCGAAACACGTCGATGCGCAGGTCCTTATCCTCGATCTTCACGTCGATCTCCTCGGCTTCGGGCAGGACGGCGACGGTCGCCGCCGAGGTGTGGATGCGACCCTGCGTCTCGGTCACCGGCACGCGCTGCACGCGGTGCACGCCGGACTCGTAGCGCAGCGTGCCGTAGGCCTTCGGACCGCGCACGGCGAAGACGGCCTCCTTGAGCCCGCCGAGCGACCCTTCGCTCAGGCTGAGCACCTCGACCTTCCACCCGCGGCGCTCGCAGAAGCGCGTATACATCCGGAACAGGTCGGCGGCGAATAGCGCGGCCTCGTCGCCGCCGGTGCCGGCGCGGATCTCCACGATGGCGTCGCGGTCGTCGAGGGGGTCGGCGGGGGCGAGCAGCTCGGCGAGCCGGCGCTCGGCGGTGTCGATCTCGGGCTGTAAGCGCTCGAGGTCGGCGCGGGCGAGCTGGGAGAGCTCCGGATCCTTCTCCTGGAGCACCTCGCGGGCCTGCACGCGTTCGCTTTCCATCCGCTCCAGGCGGGCGTGGATCTGCCGGATCGCCTCGAGCCGCGCGGATTCACGGCCCAGCTGCCTGAGCTTGGCGGGGTTGCGCGCGGTGGCGGGGTCCGCCAGCTCCCGGGCGACCTCCTCCGCCCGCGCGAGCGCCTGGCGGAGTCGGGCGTCCATGGCTCAGCCGGCGGCCTTGTCCGTCCGGTACTTCTGGCGGAACCGCTCGACGCGTCCAGCCGTATCCATGAGCTTCTGCTTCCCGGTGTAGAAGGGATGGCACTGGGCGCAGATTTCCACGTGGATCACCGGGTTGGTGCTCCGGGTCACGAACGTATTGCCGCAGGCGCACTGAACGGTGGCGCGCTGATAATTCGGGTGGATGCCGGGCTTCACGTTGTTCCTGTCCTGTGAACGAAGTCGTCGTCGTTGAAGCGCGGAAATATAATTGGCGCCGCAACTTGGCGGCAAGGCACGGGCGGCGTCTGAATTGACACCGGGCACCCCGCGGCGTAAGCTTGCCCCTCACTCAAACGACCCCGCCCCAGGGGGAACGCACCGCGTGTCGGCTGCCGCCATCCTGCAGAAAGTGCCGCTGTTCAGCCAGCTCTCCCCTCCCGACCTCCAGCGGGTGGTCGATGTTGCGCGCGAGCGGGCCTACCCCCGCAATTCGGTCATCCTGTTTGAGGACGATCCCGGCGACGCCCTGTATGTCGTGGCGGAGGGGCAGGTCAAGGTCGTGCTGATCGGCGAGGACGGCCGGGAAGTGATTCTGTCGGTGCTCGGCCAGGGCGAGTTCTTCGGCGAGATGGCGTTGATCGACGATGAGCCGCGCTCGGCCCACGTCATCGCGATGGAGGACTCGGGGCTCATCGTGCTGCGGCGCGAGGACTTCCAGATCCTGATGACCCAGTCGCCGGCGATCGCCCTGGCGCTGCTCAAGGAGCTGTCGCGACGCCTGCGGCGCGTCGACGAAAAGGTGGGCAGCCTCGTGCTCCTCGACGTCAACGGCCGCGTGGCGCGCCTCATCCTCGAGATGGCCGACGAGGAGGGCGGCGAGCGCATCACGCGACGGCTCACGCATCACACCATCGCGCAGATGATCGGATCGAGCCGCGAGACCGTGTCGCGCACCATGCGCGATCTGGTCGAGAAGGGCTGGATCGCCGTCTCTCGCAAGGACATCACGATCCGCGACCGCCCTTCGCTCGAAGGCGCGGCGGGCCGCTCGTGAGGTGGGTCACCGCGGTGGGGTGAGGGGGCGCGTTGCTGTAGTTGACGGATTTCCCGTAACTTAGCGAGGACCGGCGTGCCGGATCCTATGGCCTACACGGTGACCTTCTGGGGGACGCGGGGCTCGATCCCGACCCCCGGAGCCCATACGGCGCGCTACGGCGGCAACACGCCGTGTGTCGCCGTTGAGGGCACCGGGGGGCAGTTGGTCATTCTGGATGCCGGCACGGGGATCCGCGCCCTGGGCGTGCAGCTGGTGGAGCGCAAGAACGGCGCGGTGAAGGCGGAGATCCTGCTGTCGCACGCGCACTGGGATCACATCCAGGGGCTGCCGCACTTCAAGCCGTTCTTCTCGCCCGGCAACGTCGTACGCATCTGGGGCTCGCGCCAGGGGACGATGTCGCTGGAGGCGATCCTGCGTCAACAGATGGACCCAGCGGTCTTTCCGGTGCCCCTCGACGCCCTGTCGGCGAAGCTGGACGTCGAGCAGGTCGACGGGCGGGGCGGCGACTTCACGATCGGGGCGTTCCGGGTGCGCTCGATGAAGCTGCGGCATCCGGGGACGACGTTGGCCTTCCGGCTGACCCCCGCGCAGGGTGGGCCGAGCATGGCGTACGCGACCGACAACGAGCTGGGCGAGGGCGGCCATTACAGCACGCCGCCGATGTGGCGCCGGCAGTTCGTCGAATTCCTGCAGGGCGTGGAGCTGCTCATCCACGACGCGATGTACACGCCGGAGGAGCTGGAGGACCACCGCGGCTGGGGGCATTCCACGTGGGCCGAGGCGGTGGGGCTGGCGGCGGAGGCGAAGGTGAAACGGCTGGTGTTGTTCCATCACGAGCCCGAGCACGACGACCAGAAACTCGATCAGCTGCTGACGGCGGCGCGCAAAGAGGCGCAGCAGCGAGGCGGACCCGCCGAAGTGCTGGCGGCGCAAGAAGGCATGCACCTGACTCTCTGACCGAGGAGCGAATATGCGTGGGCGAGTCGTAGCGGTATGCGCGGCGGTGGCGGGGCTGGTCGGCGTGGCGGCCGGGCAGGCGCGCGGCCAGGATACCCGGCCGGGCATCGCCGTGTTCCCGTTCGTGAACAGCGGCTCGTTCGGGCAGGACAAGGAGAACTTCGACGCCCTGGAGCGCGGGCTCGCGGCGATGTTGATCTCCGAGTTGTCGGCGAACCCGCAAGCCCGGCTCGTGGACCGCGAGCAGGTGCAGCGGCTCATCGACGAGCAGAACCTCGGCGCGTCGGGGCGCGTGGACGCGCAGACCGCCGCCCGCATCGGCAAGCTGGTCGGGGCCAAGTACGTGATCACCGGGCAGTTCATCGATTTCTACGGCGACTTCCGCATCGACGCCCGTCTCGTCAACGTCGAGACGAGCGAGATCGTCAAGGTCGAGGCGGACAAAATGCAGCGCGACCACCTCTTCGACCTGTTGCACACGGTGGCGACGCGCCTGATGAAGGACGCCAACCTCCCCGCCCTGCCGCGGCAAACCTCCGAGCAGCGCATGAACCGCCAGGTGCCGACGGAGGCGCTGACCTACTACTCCCGCGCGCTCCTGTATCACGACCGCGGCGACCACGCCCGCGCGCGCGAGCTGTTCCAGCGGGCGATCGACACCTTCCCGGACTTCACCGAGGCCAAGGACGGGCTGCAGCGGGAGCCGGCGAGTTGACCCGACGGTGACCGACCCGCTCACCCGCCTCGGCGGCTCGGTCGCGCGCCGGCTCTCCCGCCTGGGAGCGCTGGCGCGCTTCGGCTTTGGGGCCTGTCGCTCCCTCGGCTCGCTCCCCGCCGCGGGGCGGGCGGTGGCCCTGCGGGTGACGCTGAACCAGATCCGCTTCACCGCCGGCCAGGCCGTGTGGCTCATCGTGCTGCTCTCGGGGATCCTGTCGTTTCTCGTGATCTCGCAGGCCGTGCGCGAGCTGGGACGGCTCGGCGCCGCCGACCTGATCGGCACGCTGATGGTGGTGGTGATCGTGCGCGAGCTGGGGCCGCTGATCACCGCGCTCGTCATCGCCGGCCGCTCCGGGACCGCCATCGCGTCCGAGCTCGCCACGAATCGCGTCATGGGCGAGGTGCGCGCCCTCGAGGCGATGGGGATCGATCCGCGGCAGTACCTCGTGCTCCCCCGCCTCGGCGGCTGCTTCGTGAGCGTCTTCGTCCTGCTCGTGGTGTTCGACATCGTCGCCATTCTCGCGGGCTTCGCCGCGGCGTCCTTCAACGGCATGACCGGGGCCCGCTACGCGGAAATCGTGCTGCAATCGCTCGCGGCGCGGGACGTGTGGCTCACCATCGCCAAGGCGCTCGCGTTCGGGCTCATCGTCGGGCTGGTGCCGAGCTGGTTCGGCCTGTCGGTGCGCCGGGCATCGACCGAGATCCCCATCGCCGCAAGCCGCGCCACGGTGAGCGCGATCGTGGGGATCTTCCTCTGCGCGGCGCTGTTCGGCTGACGACATGACCGCGCCGCTCGTTTTTCAGGAGGTGCCGGTCGGCGGGAAGGGCGGGCAACCCTTGACGCTCGAGGTCGCGGCCCGCGAGACGGTCGCCCTGCTCGGGGACGAAGACAGCGGCGTCGGCCAGCTCGGGGGCTACGCCCTGGGGCTCGACCGGCCGCCGCACGGGCGGGCGCTGGTGTTCGGCACGGAGATCCTGGGACTCCCTGAGGGCGAGCGCTTGGCCTTCCGCCGTCGCGTGGGGTACCTTCCCGCGGGCGACGCGCTGCTCCAGAATCTGTCCCTGCGCGACAACGTCGCCCTGCCGCTGCGGTTCGGGAGCGCCGCGACGACGCGCGAGATCGAGGGTCGCGTCAACGTGATGCTGGCGGCGGTGCGCGTGGCGGCCGTGGCCGGCACGCGGCCCGCGCGCGCCAACGAGGAGGAGTGCCGCCGCGCGGCGTTCGCCCGGGCGATGGCGTTCGACCCGGCCCTGCTCATCCTCGAGCAGCCGTTCGACGGGCTGACCGCGCGCGTGGCCGCGGAGCTGCTGGAGTTCGCCCGCGGCGGCGAGTCCGCCGCAGGGGCGCGGCGCGCGATTCTCATCACCGGGCAGGAGCTGCCCGGCCTGCTGTTGCCGCGCCTCGAGCGGGTCTACCGCGTGTCGCGGGCCGGCGCCCTGGAAATGGAGACCGTGTAGGCCGTGGAGACCGGGAGACAGGACTTCATCATCGGCGTGCTGCTCGTGTCGACCGTCGCCGTCGTGATCGGCGCGCTCATCGCCACGAGCGGTTGGGGCGAGCACCGGTACGAGATCTTCATGCGCGCCGCGAGCGCCCAGGGGATCACCGTGGATACCAAGGTGCTGGTCCAGGGCCTGGAGGTGGGCCGGGTGCGGAGCATCACGCCCCGCGTGGACGCCGGCACCGGCCGCGTGTCGTTTCTCGCGCGGCTGTCGCTGGTCGAGCAGTTCGAGAAGGGTGCGAAGCTGCGCCTGCCGCTGGGGACCCGCGCCGACATCTACCCGGCAAGCCAGATCTCCTCCGCCGCGGAAGTGCGGCTGGTGTTTCCCGACTCGATCCGCCCCGGCGCCCCCGTGCTCGACGCCGGCGACACGATCGCGTCGACCCGCAAGGGCTCCCCCCTCGACGCGATCAGCGAGGTCGCGTCCAGCCTCTCGAACGAAGTGCAAGCCGTCCTCCACGAGACGCACCGCACCCTGGCTCGCGTGCAGGGGACACTCACCGAGGTCAACACGACGGTGCGGGAGATTTCGCCGGACGTCCAGCACACGCTGAACGACGTGGCGGCGACGATGAACCGCCTGAACGGCGTGGCGAGCCGGCTCGACCCCGGGCTCGCCGATACCGTCGCGGCGACCCTGGCCAGCTCCAACCGGCTGCTCAACCGCCTCGACTCGCTGGCCCGCGACATTCGCGACCTGACCGTGGACAACCGCGGCTCCCTGCGCGAAACCGTGACCAACCTGTCCCAGGTCAGCCGCCAGCTGAATCACTTCGTGGAGGACATCTCGCGCCGGCCGTACCGGCTGCTCACCGGCGTCAAGCCGCTGCGCGAGCCGCGGGACACGACCAAGCACGCGGACCCCGCGCCCGCCACTGTCGTCCGGGACTCGCTGCGCCCGTGAGCTACTTGCTGCTGCACACCGGCTCCTGGAGCCCGGCGCCCCTTGCGGACGCGCTCAAGGCGTTCAAGGTGGACACCCAGGCGGTGCGCCTGCCGCGGGACCTCATGCCCAACGAGCGGCCCACGGTGTTCGTGCTGGACCCGGCGAGCCGCGGCAACTACCCGACCGAGACCCTGCGCGCGTTCGTGGACGCCGGCGGCAGCGTCATCACGCTGGGGCGGGAAGGCGAGACGGACGTCGCGGAGGGCCTGCCGATGGAGCTGCTGTCGGCGTTCGTGAAGCACCCCCAGGGCAACCGACAGCTGCTGATCGCCATCCGGGCCGGCTTCCGCGAGGCGGCGGCCCGCGCCGAAACCGGCCGGGCCCGGGCGGAGGCGGCGCTGCGCAGCCGCGAGATCGGCGAGCTGACGCGCATCGGCGTCGCCCTCGGCACCGAGCGCGACCTCAAGACGCTGCTCGACCTGATCCTGACGCAGGCCCGGCGCATCACCCAGTCCGACGCCGGCAGCCTGTACCTCGTCGAGGAGTCCGAGCAGGGCGCCAAGCGGCTGCGCTTCCGGCTCGCCCAGACGTTCTCCAAGCCGGAAGCGCCGTTCGTCGAGTACACCATCCCGGTGGACCGCACCAGCCTCGCCGGCTACGCGGCGGTCACCGGCGAGCCCCTGGTCATCGACGACGCGTACTTCCTGCCGCCGGACGTCGAGTACTCGATCAACCGCTCCTTCGACGAGCGCCACGGCTACCGGACCAAGTCGATGCTGGTCATTCCGATGAAGGACCACAAAGAGGAAGTGATCGGCGTCCTGCAGCTCATCAACCGCAAGCGCGTCTTCGAGGCGGTGCTGGCGACGCCCACCGATGTGGAGCGCGAGGTCGTGCCCTTCTCCAAGCGCACCGTCGAGCTCGTGACGGCCCTCGCCGGCCAGGCGGCGGTGTCCATCGAGAACAGCCGGTTGTACGAGGACATCGAGCGGCTGTTCGAGGGGTTCGTGAAGGCGGCGGTGCTGGCGATCGAGCAGCGGGACCCGACGACGTTCGGCCACAGCGGCCGCGTCGCCGAGTACACGGTGCGCCTCGCGGAAGTCGTCGACCGCGCGGCCGACGGACCCTACCGGCTCGTCAAGTTCACGCCGGAGCAGCTCAAGGAGATCCGCTACGCCGGCCTGCTGCACGATTTCGGGAAGGTCGGCGTGCGCGAGCAGGTGCTCGTCAAGGCGAAGAAGCTCTACCCGCATCAGCTGGCCCTGATCCGGCAGCGCCACGCGTTCGTGCGCCGCACCTGCGAGCGCGATTTCTGGCAGCGGCGCGCCGAATTCCTCGAGACCCACGGCAAGAAGGGGTACGAGGCCCGGCGCCACGAGCTCGAGGCCGCGCTGGAGGGGCAGCTCACGGACCTCGACCGCTTCCTGAGCGTGGTGCTGGAGGCCAACGAGCCGAGTCTGCTGCCGGAGGCGAGTCGCAACGATCTGGAGGAGCTGGCGCGGCGCACCTACGCCGACCCCGACGGGGAGTTCCAGCCGTTGCTCTCCGACGAGGAGGTCCGCTACCTCACGATTCCCAAGGGGAGCCTCGACGAGCAGGAGCGCCAAGAAATCGAGAGCCACGTCACCCACACGTACAACTTCCTGCAGCGCATCCCGTGGACGCGCGAGCTGCAGCAGATTCCGCTCATCGCGTACGGGCACCACGAGAAGATGGACGGGGCGAGGCGATTCCGATCCAGACGCGGATGATGACGATCAGCGACATCTACGACGCGTTGACGGCCCAGGACCGTCCCTACAAGCGCGCCGTGCCGCGCGACCGCGCCCTCGACATCCTCACCCAGGAGGTCAAAGCCGGTCAGCTCGACCTCGAGCTGTTCCGGTTGTTCACCGACGCGAAGGTGTTCGAGGTCACCCCCTAAAAAAACAGCAGCCGGGCGGCGACGAGGAGGAGGAACCCATGAAGCCTCTGTTCACCGTCTGCGCAGTCGCACTCCTCACGCTGGACGCGTGGGCGGGCGACGGGGCCGGCACCGTGAACGGCGCTCAAGTCGCCCCCTTGACCAACCATGCCGGGAGCGATTTCAAGCCGACCTGGTCACCGGACGGAGCGAAGATCGCGTTTTACTCCAACCGCGACGGCAATTTTGAGATCTACGTCATGAACGCCGACGGGAGCGAGCAGACCCGGCTCACCAACACCGCCGCCAATGATGTGGCCCCCGACTGGTCGCCGGACGGGACGAAGATTGTCTTCGTGTCGTTTCGCGGCCGGATTCGCGACCAGCGCAGGGAGATCTACGTGATGAACGCCGACGGCAGCGGGCAGACCCGGCTCACGAACACCCACCGCATCGAGGACGCTCCCGCCTGGTCACCGGACGGCAGCAAGATCGCCTTCGTCTCGGACCGCGACGGCCATTTCGAGCTCTACGTGATGAACGCCGACGGCAGCGCGCAGACGAGGCTCACCAACAGCCGTGGCATCGACCGCGCTCCCGCCTGGTCGCCGGACGGCAGGAAGATCACCTTCGACTCGGATCGCGACGGTAGTTTCGAGATCTACATGATGAACGCCGACGGGAGCGGGGAAACCCGGCTCACGAACACCCGCGCGAACACCCGCCGCCTCGAGGGCGCGCCCGCGTGGTCCCCCGATGGCACCAAGATCGCCTTCATCCGGGACTTCGAGATTTACGTGATGAACGCCGACGGCAGCGCGCACAAGAGGCTCACCAACACCCGCCGCATCGTGGACGCTCCCGCCTGGTCGCCGGACGGCAGCAAGATCGCCTTCGTCTGGAACACGGACCGGGGCTTCGAGATTCACCGGATGAACGCCGACGGCAGCGCGCAGACAAGGCTCACCGACGGCCGTGGCATCATCGACCGCGATCCCGCCTGGTCACCGGACGGGAGGAAGATCGCCTTCGACTCGGACCGCGACGGCAACTTCGAGATCTATGTGATGAACGCTGACGGAACGAGCCAGACGCGGATCAGGAATAACCGCGCCACCGACCAGTAGGCGCGCTCCGCGGCCCCGGCGGTAGCGTCCGGAACCTGAGCACGGCTCATCTCACGACCACAGCAGCCGCAGCGAGACGAGAAGCAGGAAACCGCCGAACGCGCGCCGCAGCGACGTATCGGAGAGCGAACCGGCGAGTTTGGCGCCGAGCAGCGCCCCGAGGAACAGGCCGACCGCAATGATCGCGGCATACGGCAGGTTGACCTGCCCCCGCTTGTAGTACTGCCAGAAGCCGAGAAACCCCACCGGCAGGAGTAGCGCCGCCAGCGACGTCCCGCTCGCGGTGTGCTGCGGCAGCTTCACCAGCAACACCAGCGCCGGCACGATGAGAATCGCGCCGCCGATGCCGAAGAGTCCCGACAGGATTCCCGCCACGATTCCCAGGACCGCCACCAGCACGTAGTTCATGACCGCCCTCCCTTGCGTTGCGGTTCGCCCCCCGCCCCCCAGCCGCCGCCGCCGGGGGTCTCGATCCTCAGCACGTCCCCGGGAGCGAGCGAGCAGCCCGTCTTCGCCGCCAGCGCGGTTCCGTTGAGCAGATTCGCGCCAGGCGCTCCATCGCCGCCCCCGTCCGCTCCGCGCGGACCGTGCCGGCGCCGCTCGGTCAGCAACCCCGCCTCGATCGGCGCCAGCGCTTCGTACTCGCGAATCACGCCATCCCCGCCCGCCGACTTCCCCACGCCCCCGCTACCCGCTCGCAATGCGTAGGTCCGCACCCGCACGGGAATCTCCAGCTCGAGCACCTCGATCGGCGTGTTGCGGGTGTTGGACATGCCGACGTGGACCCCGGACGGCCCGGGCCCCGCCGGGCCGGCCCCCTGCCCACCGCCGAGCGTCTCATAGTAAGTCCATCCCACGCCTCCGAACGTGACGTTGTTCATCGTCCCCTGGCCCTGGGCCGGGACGGGCAGGCCGCCACCGGCGAGCGCCAGCAGGACGGCGTCCGTGATCCGCTGCGACGTCTCCACATTGCCGGCGGCGACCGCGCTCGGCCACCGGGCATTGACCAGGCAGCCTTCGGGCGCGGTGACGTGCACGACGCGCTGCACCCCGCCGTTCATCGGCACGTCCGCGTCGAGCAGCAGGCGCACCACGAACAGCACCGCCGAGCGCGTCACGGCCAGCGGGCAGTTGATGTTGCCGGCCGCCGCGGGCGCCGTCCCGGTGAAGTCCGCGTGAAACTCCCCGCCCTGGATGTCCACCCGCACCCGGATCGCGAGATCGGCGTCGGTCACGCCGTCGCCTTCCATCCAGTCCGTGGCCGACAGCCCGGCCACCGCGCGACCGCCGAGCGCCGCCCGGGTGCGCCGCTCGGCGTAGTCCATCAGATCGCGCGCCGCCCGCTGCACGCCCGCCCACCCGTAGCGGGCGACCAGGGCGCGCAGCCCCTCCGCGCCGCGCTCCACCGCCGCGCGCTGCGCGGCGAGATCGCCGCGGCGCATCACGGGCGTGCGCACGTTGGCGAGCACCACCCGCTCCACCTCCGGAGTGAGCCGCACCGGTGGAATGACCAGCCCTTCAGCGACCAGCTCGCGGGCGCCGGCAGGCATGCTGCCCGGCTGCATCCCGCCGACGTCGGAGTGGTGCGCCCGCACGACGCTGTACCCGGCGACGCGCCCGTCGACGGCGATCGCCCCGACGAGCGTCAGATCCGGGAGGTGGGTGCCACCGGTGTAGGGATCGTTCAGAAGGAAGATCTCACCCGGCCCCGGGTCCTGCGCCCGCACCGCTGCGACCGCTTCGGCCATCGCACCCAGGTGCACGGGGATGTGCGCCGCCTGCGCGATCATCTGGCCGTCCGCGTCGAACAGCGCCGCCGAGCAGTCGCGGCGTTCGCGGATGTTGGGCGAAAGCGCCGAGTGGATGAGGACGAGACCCATCTCCTCGGCGATCGACGCGAAGGCGTGGGCCATCACCTCGAGGCCGACGGCGTCCAACGTCATCGCCGCTCCACCACCAGCGCCCCCGAGGCGTGCACGGTGACCAGCCAGCCCGGCTCGATCAGGGCCGTGGCATCCCCGCCCACGAGGACGGCGGGACCGGCGATGGTGTGGCCCGGCGGGAGCGCGTCGAGCAGCCGCACCTCGGCGCTCACCGCTTCGCCGCGCACGACGATCTCCCGCCGCGCCGGCGGCGGCGGGGGGCCGGCCGCGTTCCGGAAGTCCAGCGCGGGCGCTCCGCGCTCCGCGACGACCCGGAGGTTCACGATTTCGATCGGCGCATCGGTGTCGGCGAATCCGAAGCGCGCGTGGTGGGCGGCGCGGAACACCTCCGCGACGAGCGCGGGATCGGCACTCAACACGGTGACCGGCACCTCGTAACCCTGCCCCACGAACCGACATTCCGCGACCCGCCGCAGCACCCCGCCCGGCAGCTCGGCGCGAACCCGATCGGTCAGCGGAGCGAATCCCGCCTCGATGGCGGCGGTGTCGAGGTCCGCGAGCCGGCGGTGAAACGAGCCGATCGCCTCGACGCGCTCGGCGGCGGCGGCGAGCCCGAGCGCGCTCAGCGCTCCCGGGTGGGGTGGCACGACGATGGTCCTCATGTAGCGACGTCATCCCGAGCGCAGCGAGGGACCGCCGTGCAGCCTCCGCATCGAGCCGCACATCGTCCGCGAGTGGATGCGTGGGATCGAGCCACCCGAGCACCACGCACGCGTCCGTGACCGTCGCCTCCGTGCCGCCCCGGCCGTAACACGCCGGGCCCGGTACCGCGCCGGCACTGCGCGGCCCGACCTTCAATGCTCCCCCCGGGTCCACCCACGCGATGCTGCCACCCCCGGCGCTCACCGTCTCGATCAACACCGCCGGCAACGCGAGCGGCACGCCGCCGACCACGCCGGCACCCTCGGAGAGCGCCGCGCCGCCCAGCACCAGGCTCGCGTCGGCGCTGGTGCCGCCCATGTCGAGCGTCAAGAGATCGGTGCAGCCGACGGCCTCGCCCGCGAGACGGGCACCGACCACGCCGCCCGCGGGCCCCGAGAGCGCGAGCGCGGCGGCGTGCGCCGCCGCCGCCGGCGGCGGCAACGTGCCGCCGCTCGAGGTCATGATGCGCAGCACGTCGATCCCACGCCGCCGCACTTCCGCCTCAGCGCGCGCGACGTACGCCGACACCTTCGGCCGCAGGTACGCTTCGGCGGTCGTCGTGCTGGTGCGCTCGTACTCACGGAACAGCGGCAGGACGTCGCAGCTCGGGGCGACCGGCACACCGGGCAGCGCCGCGCGCAGCGCCTCGGCGAGGCGCCGCTCGTGCGCCGGGTGGCGGAAGGCGAACAGGCAGGCGATCGCCACCGCCTCGGGGCCGAGGGCGGCGACCGCGGTCACGACGCGGCGAACCTCCGCGTCGGTCAACGCCACGAGCACCCCGTCCGGACCCATGCGCTCGCGGGCCCCGATGACGTGATCGCGCGCGAGCAGGGGTGGCGGGTGATCGCGTGAGAGATCGTAGAGATCGGCCCGATCCTGGCGGCGCAACCACAGGAGATCCTCGAAGCCGGCGGTGGCGACCAGGGCGATGCGCGCGCCACCGCGCTCGAGCAGCGCATTGGTGGCGATGGTGGTGCCGTGAACGAGGGCGGCGATGGCACGTTGCCCGTAGTCGTCTACGGCCCGGAACAGGCCGATGGCGGGATCTTCCGGCGTGCTCACGACTTTGCGGACCTCGATGCGGCCGTCGTCGTGCAGCGCAACGAGGTCGGTGAAGGTCCCGCCGACGTCTACGCCTAACCGCATACGAACGCGGAACGGGGGACGCGGAACGCGGAACAGACGAACGCGGCTTCGAACCCGGCCAGAATGTTCCGCGTTCCGAGTTCCGCGTTCCGCATTAGTGACTCTCCCGGCGCAACCTTAGCCAGATCAGCACCAAGGCCAGGCCGGCGGTCCCGATCAAGCTGATCGTCCCCACCCAGTCGCCGAGCCGCACGTACAGCGTCCGCACGTCGCTGGTGCGCAGCGTCGCCCCGACGATCGCTTCCTGGTCCAGCTCGGTGGCATTGGACACGCGCCCCAGCGGATCCACCACCTCGCTGACGCCGGAGTTCGCCGCGCGCGCTACGCCCATGCGCGTCTCGATCGCGCGCAGCACCAGATGCGACGCGTGCTGGTACGGCGCGGCCGTGCGGCCGAACCAGGCGTCGTTGGTGATGTTGACCAGGAAGTCGGCGCCGGCGCGGCGGTAGCCGCGCGGCAGGTCCTCGAAGGCGGATTCGTAGCAGATGAGTACGCCGAAGCGGCCGATCCCCGTCGGGTACACCGGCAGATCGCGGCCCCGCCCGAATCCCCCAGACCAGCGCGCCAGCCCCGGCACGCGTCGGAACCAGCTCACCGGCACGAAGGGAACGCGCTCAACCACGGGTACGAGATAGTGCTTCTCGTACACCGGCCAGCGCCGCCAGGCACCGGTCGAGTCGTAAAAGAAGGCCGCGTTGTAGCCGCGGTACGCTCCTCCGGTCAGCCACTCCACGTGCAACCCGCCGACCAACATCGGGGTGTGGCTCTCCCGCACGAGCCGCGCGATGGAATCGTCCCACGCGGGCTGTTGATCGAGCCAGCCGGGGAGCGCCGCCTCCGGCCAGAAGATCACATCAGGCCGGTATTGCGCCCGAACTCGGCGCGTGAGGTCAAGCAGTTTGGCGACCACGCTGTCCGGTGGGCGCTGCCACTTCTCGTTGAATGCCTCGTTGGGCTGTATCATGCCAACGACCCCGACGGCACGGGTCGGCAGCGTGCCCATCCGCCACGCCCCGTACCCCCACGCGAGCGCCACCGTGGCGAGCACCGCAACCACCGGCCGCCACCGAATCGCCCCCCTCCCCACTCCCCCACTCCCCACCCCCCACGCTTCTGCGATTGCCACGTTGCACCACGCGAGCCACAGCGTCAGGCCGCGCGCGCCGGCGAGGTCGGCCCATTGCGCCAATACCGGAGCGTCGGACAGCGACGTGCCGAGGCCCAGCCAGGGAAACCGGATGTCGCCCAGGTGACCGATGATCCACTCCAACGCCGTCCAGCCGATTGGGAACACGAGCGCCAATGGCAACGCGGGGAGCGCGAGCCGCACCCGGGAGACGAACCAGAACAGCAAACCGGTGAGCAGCCCCAGGATCGCGATGGTGGCGAGGTAGCCGAGCGCCGCGAACGCGGTGAAGTGCCACAGGGCGACGACCATCCAGTACAGCACCAGCCCGAAGCTCGCCACGCCGTACCACAACCCGCGACGGAAGGCGGCGCGGGGAGTGGCGGCGTCGAGGAGCAGGAGGACGGCGGGGATGATGGCGACGAAGCTCAGCGGCGGGAGGCGGAACGGCGCGTAGCTCGCGAGGAGGGCGAGCGCGCCCAGGGCGGTCAGGGCAGCCGCGCGGCCGCGGCTCACAGGATCACGTCGCGGCCTTCGTCGGCGGAACGGTAGACGGCGTCGATCACGCGCTGCAGCGCGAGCTGATCCTTGGGCGGCGGCGCGTTGACGTCGCCCTTCACCACCGCGAGGAAATACGTCCACTCGGCCCGATACGACTGCGTGAAGGCCGTCTCGCGTCCGCTCGCGCCGGTGGGCGTCACGTCGGTCGGGGTCCCGTGGACCTCCCGGAACACCTTCAGCGGCGCGATCGTCGCCGCTCCTTTCTTGCCGACGACGTCAAACCAGAACCGCTCGCCCTCGCCCAGGTAGCGCCAGCTCGCGTCCACGGACACCGAGACGCCGTTCTCGCAGACTACCAGCGCCGAGCCCATGTCCTCGACGCCGTCGGCCCCGCGCCCGGGGAGGTGGGCCGAGACCCGCTTGGGGATCGGCCACCCGGCGAGCCACAGCCCCAGGTCGAGGAGCGGGAGCCCCAGATCCAGGAACGCGCCGCCGCCCGCTTCCTGGCGCCTCAACCGCCACGTCAGTTGCTGGCGGCTCGGCTGAAAGGTGTACCACCCGCCGCGGATCATGTCGAGGGAGCCCAGCTCGCCGCCCGCCAGGAAGCCCCGCACCACTTGCACGTCGGGTCGGAAGCGGTGGTTCATGCCGACGAGCACGCGCTTGCCGTAGCGCTCGCTGGCGCGCAGCACGCTCTCCACGCCGCCGGCCGAGAGGGCGAGGGGCCGTTCGCACAGCACGTGCAGGCCCGCCGCCAGGGCGGTGACGACGTGCGTTTCGTGGAGGTGGTTGGGCGTGCAGATCACCACCGCGTCCGCCCGCGCGTACTTCAGCACCTCCTCGATGTCGTCGTAAGTCTCCTTGACGTCGAACCGCCCCGCGAGCGCCTGCGCCTTGGGGAGATCGTTGTCGCAGATGCACGCGATCTCCACCCCGGTCAGCCGCCGCAGCACCGGGAGGTGGGCGACCTGCGCGATCGCCCCCGCCCCGATCACGGCGACGCGCAGGGGATCGTTCACCGCTTCCCCGGCAGCCGGTACATCAGCCCAAGGCGCAGCGAGCCCGTCGACAGTTGGGTGGCCAGGACCCCGCGCGCTTCCACCGTGAAGCGCCACGTGGGACTCGTGGCGATCTCGAACCCGAGCGTGCCGTTCAACCCCGCCGACACGCCGTCCAGCGCGTCCTCGACGAACGTCCCGTTGATGGCAGCCCCGCTGCCGTTCATCAGGTGCACGCTCAGCCCCACGCCGAGGTAGGCCGTCACCGTGCGTCCCTGCGGGAGCACGTATTGGAGATCCACGTCCGCCGTCAGATCGGACCACTGAATTCGGCCGACGTCGATCGTGAAGTTGGAGTCCGGGTCGTTGACGATCGCCCGCAGCCGCCGGGCCAGCTCGGCGGTGGCCTGGCGGTCGAATGCACCCTTGAAGTACGACAGGCCCAGCAGCATGCGGATCCGCGGGGCGATGCGGCCATAATCGAGGCGCACCCCGCCGACGATGGTCCCCCGCAGCCGGCTTGCGCCCAGCACGCCGAGGTCGCCCTGGATGCCCGAGAGCCCGAGGCTGTCGTAGGAGAACTGGCTGAGGACGCCTTGGGCGGTAAGGCGGTAAGGCGGTAGGGCGGTAAGCAAGACGACCAGGCCGACCGCCCTAATAGAGCTTTTCAACGTTCGTCCCCGGGAAATAGGTGGTGAGGATGTCGCGATGGCGCTGTCCGGCGCGCGCCCGGCCGATCGCCCCCCATTGGCAGAATCCCACGCCGTGCCCCGAGCCGGCGCCCGCCGCCACGAGACGGCTCACCGCCCCCTCGCTCTTGGCGACCGTCACCTGAAAGGCGGTACTCTGGAGCAGCGTGCCGGCGTCGGGGCGCAGCACGGCGCGGACGTCGGAGCCTGGGATGCGAACGTCGCCGCGCTCGAACACGATGCGCAGCTCCCCGACGCGTCCCGAGCGGGTCGTCTGCGTCACCTCGACGTCGGTAATGCGCTGCAGCCCGTCCCCGCCCAGGTTCATCACCGCCGGCAACGTCCGCGACAATATAGTGCGCAACTGTTGCGCGTCCCATTGCTCGCGCCAGCGGAACCGCGGCGAAATGTCGCAATAGTAATGGCCGCCGCCACGCGCATCCGAGACCGGCTTCAGGTACGGCCGCGGCTGGGCGCCGCGGAACGCTTCCTCCGCGCCCGCCGTGCTGAAGCCGCACGTCGAGTGGAAGAATGCCTCGATGAGCTCGCCGTGGTACATCAGCACCTCGCCCGCCGTCGCGCGCACGGCCGCCCACACCTGCGGGGTCTCCGCCACGACGCCGAAGTACACCTGATCGCGCGTGTCGGCCGTGGCATCGAAGCCGTCCCCCTCCCAGCGGCCGCGGTTGCGCAGCGCGAAGGTGCGCGACACGATCGCCTGCGCCAGCAACGCCTCCAGCTCGTCCGCTCGACGCGCGCCCAGCTCCAGCCCCAGCACGCCGGCGATGTACGCGTCCACCGGCAATCGGTTCACCACGGTGAGGCCCCCCCCCCCCCCCCCCCCCCCCCCCCCCCCCCCCCCCCCCCCCCCCCCCCC
>WNFW01002824.1_pt1 | contig 21827 bp, 20 predicted proteins | sample 5400131 | NCBI WGS metagenome assembly WNFW01 (sample SAMN13153362, study PRJNA577476) | soil metagenome | isolation source: 20 cm soil or saprolite under grassland replicate 1 | place: USA:California | collected 2016-06-15 | reverse complement strand
AAAGGCCAGCTCAAAACTGTTTCCATCCGGGCCGACAGCGACATCGTCCTGAATTGGGACAGGCGCGCCGAGACTCGTCTCCGACTTTTTGGTTCGTCACCCAAGGCGTCGAGATCGAAGCGTGCTGGGTCCGGCACGGCGAGAACAGCGGGCAAGGACTATGTGAGCCTCTCTCTCATGGCTCCCGCGCTTGTACCGCGCAAGCTCTACGCCAATCTCGCCCGTGCCGCCGAACAGGATCAGCGACAGGTGTTGGCCGTGATCTGGAATCCGGCAGATTGAGACAACTCCGTTGCCTGCGCTTCGCGCGGGAGAGGTTCTCTCGCTCCATCTTTCTTCTTCGATCAGCGTTGCGAACACGAGGCGACGCGGATGCGCGCTGCACTGTTTCAATTTCGAAATTATGGTGTAGGCTGTGTGCTGTGCATGCCGAATTCTCGTCTGCACATTCATTGATGGCATTTCTCAGAGTTGATGGAGAGCACTATGGCCAAGAAAGCGAAGAAGAAGACTGCAAAGAAGAGCGCGAAGAAGAAAGGCAAGAAGAAGTAGCCCTTCTGCCGGCAAATCCCGTCGTCCGGATCTCATTTCAAACGGGCCAGATGCTTCGCCACGACGGAGCGTTTGATGGCTCGACTCGATGGACATTCGCGACGGCGCGTCTTCAAACCGGACCCAATGCAGGCGATGGCTGCATTCGGTCCGGTTTTCTTTGGGGGATGAGCAAGCCGCCGACGGGACCCCGAGCGGGTTCGCCAGCAAGATCGGCCTTGAGATAACCAAATAACGAGGCGCTATTGAACCCCGTTCAGCAGCGGCGGCAAGGCTTCTACCAGTAGCACGGCGGTCGAGGCCAGCGCTGACAGGCTGACGATTACTTGCACCAGGCAATTGCGCTTCAGGGTCGCTTCCGGATCGACCATGGCATCGAATGAATTCGGCATCGGCGGCTCCAGATGAGCGCGGCATCAGCTTGCCGAAAAATCATAGGCCGAGTCGCAACCCGCGCGCCGGTGCAAATTTCCGGCGAGCTTGATTGACTCTTTTGCGACTCGCCTCTTCCCGAAATCGGGCGCGGATCACGCCTCCGCGCCCGAATCGTTAGCATCATTGCCCGGTAAACAAAGGCTTAACAGCCTCCCAGCCGGAGGCTATTTGCAGGGTCTTGTTCGGATCGTAACTGCCGATCGGAAACGCCATGTAGCGCGGCACCCAGCCCTCGACCCGTTCGCGGCCCTCACCTTTCAGGCAGTCGTGCACGATCTTCTTCTGCACCTTCGCGGCCTCCGTAATGTTGCCCTCGGCGACCGCCCTGCCCGCCACTTCGCTGAGCATCGCATTGACCGCGACGCGGTCGCGAACAAGATCGAGGAAGGTATCGTCCGCCGCCCACCATTGCGCCACGTCCGGCTTGATGACAACGCCCGCAGCTTCGGCCAGCGCTGAGCCTGCGGACAGGGTCTCGGCCATCACCAAGGTCAGGACCCGCAGCACGGCTTCATCCGGAATGGTGAGCAGCTTTGCGAACACGGCCGCGCCCCAGTAGGGATCGCCGTTGCCGCGCGTCACCGTTCCAAGATAGCCCGCCTCGATGTCGAGCAATTGCAGAACGGCCTGCCGTTCGGCCTCGAACGCGGATTGGGCCTTGCTTGCCGCAACTGTCGCTGCAATCGCTTCCTTGTCGGCGCGTTGCGGATCGGGTTTCACGCTCCACAGCGGCGATCCCGCGATCATATGGGCGACCGCGAGACGCAAGGCGATGCCGGGGCGTGCCAGCAGCTCGGCCCGCACGATGGCGTGGCGGTGGAGCGCCAGATAGTTCTCGGCGGCCTTGGTGAGTTCGGGCCTCGGCGCTGTGTCCGCCGCCTCGCCGCTTGCTCCGTGCTCACTGGAGCCGTTGCGGCGTGGGCGGCGTTGGTCGCGGTCGCGATACCCCTCATGCACCTCGACCTCGCCGGTATCGCGGATTTCGATAAAGGCCTTGCCGCCGTCTTCCACTAACGCCTCGACATGCTGCCATGCCTGAAACCGCATCCCTTTCTCCAGCACCGAAACAGCCCATCCCTTGGCGGCGAGTTCCTCCCGCAACCGCGCGATGGCCGCATTCTGCAGCGCCCAGAACGCGTCGCGATCGGCAAAACAGCTGACCTCACCGAACAGGTCGGCGAGGATCTCGCCCTTGTAATCCTCCAGCGCAAACAGTGCAGCCCCGGTTGCGATCCGCTCAGCGCCAAACAGCCACTGTTTCAATTGGTGTCCGCGCGGCGCGCCCTCGGCCTCCTCATTGTCCGGGTCGCTTCCCTGTTCGAGCGCCGCGATCCACTCCTTCTGCTGGCGCCGCGACGCTGCGGTGAGAAGTTGCAGGTCTTCCGGCTCAATATCGCCGTTGCGGTAGGCATCCTTGATCCTGGGTTGCAGGTTGGCGAGCGCGAATCGTTGCTTCACATAGAGTTCGGTGACCCCAAACGTCTGCGCGATGTCGGCGACGCCACGTCCCTGTTTCAACAGCCTGGCATAGGCCTCGTACTCTTCCAGCTCGTCCATCGGCGCGCGGGCGACGTTTTCGATCAGCGAGGCTTCCATGGCGCCCACATCGTCGCCCTTGACGGTGATGGCACAGGGAATCAGCACGTCGTCGGCGGCAACCCCCTGCTCTTCGGCGACCTTAATCGCTGCGAAATACCGCCGCCGTCCGGCGATGATCTCAAAACCCCTGCCGTTGGGACGGACCAGCAGCGGCTGCAAGACGCCGCGCGCGCGGATCGACGGCAGGATGTCGGAGACATCCGGTGGCTTGCGGGTGTGGCGGACATTGACGGGTGCGATCTTAAGACTGCTCAAGGGGATATGTTGCAGGTCCATCGTAGTCTCCTTTTCAAGTTTCAGAACAGGCTCAATTGATTGCGGGAAGCCTCATCAAACAGCCCGATATCGAGAGGCTTTTGCGTTTTGCGGGATACGAGCGGCTGGTCCGCGAGGTGGGCCAGCCGCTCGCGCACCGAGACCGGCCGCACGCCGGGAACGAGCAGTTGCTCGCCCGCTTCGGTCTGCTCGGTGGCGATCTCGTTCGGTACCTCTGTGATGACGACCGACGTCACGCCGCCGCCTCGTCGTCCGACGGCATCGTTAAGGCCGCTGGTTGCCGGAACGCGAGAATGAAATCGGCGGCTTTCGAGGCCTTGCTGGCGGCGCGAAAGATGGCGCGGTTGTCCGCGTGCAGCACACCAAGCCAGTAGCCGAGATAGTCGGCGTGGCGCACGGTGGGCTGTATCGAGAGCGAGGCGCAGACAAAGGCTGTGGTGATCTCGGCGACGAGCTCCTCGCACGCGTAGAGCTTCGATCCGAATGCGCCGGAAAGGTCGCGGCCCAGCCGGCTGGCGTGCCCGGTCCAGTGCCCGAGTTCATGAAACAAGGTCCGGTAGTAATTGATCTGGTCGAAGAAAGCGGGCTGTGGCGGGATATGGACCGCATCTTGCGAAGGCCGGTAGAATGCGTGCGCACCTCCAATGCGGATATCGGCGCGCGTCCCGCTCGGGCAGAGCGGGCGCGGAGGCGCTGCAATGATCCGGCAGGTTGTCGCATTGCGCGACATTGAAGACGGTGTAACGGCGCAGGAACGGGACAGCCTCCGCTTCGCGGTCGCCTTCGCCCTGCCCGGCAGCAGCACTGCCTTGCGCAAACCCAATTCGGTCCCGCTTGGGAACGAACTTGTCAGCGTAGCAGACGCAAACGCCGTGTTCGCCTTTGCGCACCGTGCCGCCGAGGCTCAGGGCTTGGCGAAATGTAAGCCAGTTCTGCGCGGCAAAGCCCTTGTCGAACAGCTGGCCCCACAGGATCAGCACGTTGATTCCGGAATAGGGTTTGCCGGTTGCGGCATTGCGCGGCAAGCCAAGCGGGGCGTTGTGGGGACCTGCGCCCCAAGGCTGCGCCCAAGGGAAAGTCCCGGCTTCGAGATCGGCGACGATCCGCGCGGTGACTTCTTCATAGAGGCTTGCACGCGGCCTCTCCGCGTGCTTCCGGCGTGAGTTGTTGGACATGACGATCTCCGTTCGCTCTCTTCGCGCCTCTTCCGCGTCCTGCCCCCGGAAGGCGGGGTGGGCGGCGAAGAGCGACCGGACAGCCCCGAACAGGCGGGCTGCACCGGAACGGCCGCAGCGTCAGCGGAGGACCGCGGGCCGGATGCAATGGTCATTGAGGGACTTTGGCGTCACGCGGTTGCGGCCCGCCTGTTCGGGGCTATACGGGAGCGCCGCCCACCGCGCCGCCAGGGGGCAACCAAAAACCAGCCGGCCGCTTGCGGCCGGCTCCGCAGACCGTCTGCGCCGAAGTCCTTGCGACGTCTTCGGCAATAGCGCGATGTGATTTCGAACGCGATGTCGTTTGCCAGCCTTGCGGCCACAACGTGATTTGTCTGCGCCAGGGATCGAAGCCGAAGGCCGAGACCGTGACCGCGGGCTCGGTTCACGAGAGCCCGGCCGGCGCGCGGGACGCGAATTGCGGGCGGCGCCCGGTCAGGACAGGAGCTGCTGAACGCTTCGTTTCACAACGGGATCGTTAAGACAGACCGCCCATTCCAGCAACGCCTGTCGCACCGTCATCGCCAACACGCCATGGAGCGCCAGACGGTCAAGAACGAGCGATCGATCGCCTTCTCGGCGGGCTATCGAAAGATCCGCGAGCATCCGCATATCATATCCAAGCCTGGCCCCCTCCAGCGCCGCGATAAAGACCTCCTCCTCCAGCCATGCCCCGCCCAGACAGATCACTCCAACATTCGAGGCAGCCAGAGAGGTAGTGAACCGTTGGTCATTCCACAGGGAAAGGGCGCCGACGTCGAGCACCGACGTGATCTCTCGCAGCCGCTCCGGCACTTGAGCGGACTGATATTCACCGATTGCCCACACAGCGACACCAAAGAGTTCCTGAGCGGCCGGTAGCAACGACAGACTTTCAATCCTTCGCGCAACAAGCTCGGCGGAGACCTCGCCGAGCTCGCTGCGCGCGGGATTGAGCAGGATCACGCGACTATGACCAGGATTTGCCAGCATCTGGGTGATCGCTGAACAAGTCTGCACTCTACTGAATCCAAGTTACCCCGATCAGGCTGCCACGCCCAGCAACGCTGGATCTGCAAGGACGGGACCCCCGACATCGGCCTGACGATATATGGCGGCGAGTGCTTCGTCCGAGGCATGGAGGAACCCGGCCAGCGCCATGGTTTGGCCGATCCGTTGCGGCGGAGCGAGGCGTTCGAGCGGCCAGCCCGCCCGGCGCAGGATCCGCTCCATCCGTGTGTCGGTGACGGTGACGATCGAGTCTGCGGAGGCAGCCCGCAGACTCTCGATCATGGCCGCGAACAGCATGAAGGTCGCACGGTTCAGGCCGTTGTCGGCAAGTCCGGTTGCGAGCTGGGTGTCGACGCAGAACCGGGAGCTTTCGAGAATTTTGGCGCTTCTCGGTGGTGCCTGCCCACCGAGCAGCACCGGAAAGGTATGGCAGAGCATGTTCGGGCCGGTCGTCGGAAGAAGCCGCACGCAGCCAACGACCACGTCGCCGCTCAAGGCAATAAGGTAGGTGGGATTTAGAGTATCGTAGACATCGAGCTCCATATCGCCGGAGACCGAGACGCTCCAGTCCAGGCGATCTTTGAAGACGCGGCGTCGCAACCGATACATCCCGGCGAGCAGACCGAGATGTTGGCCGTATTGATGATTGTTGAGTGCGATAACGTGCATGGCGACCTCCAGTTGAATAGAGGTCACGACAACAAAAACCCGCAGCGGCTGCGCCTGTCCTATTTTACAGGCCAGAATCGCACATACGGGAAGGGAGAAGAAACATCAGGAATAAAGGGTAGAAGAGGTAAAATTACGTCAAGGGTGAAGCACAAGCATATGTCCGTCACGAAGCCAAAACTTTTTTCGGTTTGAAGTCTCGGCGCCCTGTCAAATCAGGGCAATAGTCCACGACGCAACGCTTCCGCGACGCATTGGGCTATCGACGCCGCATCCAGCTTGCGGCGGGAATTTTCCAGATGAAATACGACCGTGCGCGGGGCAATGCCAACAAGGATCGCCGTATCTGCCACAGTCTTACCCTGGGCGGCCCAGGCCAGGCACTGGCGTTCGCGCTGTGTCAAAATGCTTGGCTTGGCCGGCGACTCTGAACTGCCAACGCGCCTCGTTGTCGCATGCGTGTGGAAGTAGAGACCGGCCAGCAGGACCACGTCCCTCGCGTTCAGCAAGAGGCGCTCTGCTTGTGCGATCGGTTCATCGGTGGCCAGCGTAAAGGCCGCCATCCGCCCGAAACCTCCCCTGATCGGGACCGTGATTCCGGAACTGATGCCGAATGTCATCGCCTCATCAAAGAACCTGCGCTGCTCACGGGTGCCCGTCGGCCGTTGTATCCCACCGCCCCAGCTGAAGACACCGTGCTCCTGGCGCGCCCGCCGCACCACGGGATCGAGCCGTTGATAGTCGAGGTCGAGGTATCGGCCGGTCCAGGATTTCGGGTAGGAAGAGATCAGCGTCGGCGCATCGTCAATCAAGCGCAGATAAGCAAACCACCGGAATCCAAGACGCTGGGTGAAGCGCGTTGCTACCCTCTCGAACTCGGCCTCGTCACTGGCCGTCTGGATGGCATCGATGAACTCCTGAAACGTGCGCTCTATCGGTTTCATGCCACCTTCGTCTGATCAAATCGACCGATGGACTCCAAGGAAAGGATTTCATCCGCAAATATTGCCTGACGAGATTCTTGCGACATACATGGTCTTTGTGTCAGACAATTGCTGAAGAATACGGTCGCCCGCGTTTTCGCTCGGCCAGCGCCGATCGCGCGGGCAGCGCGAGCACGCGCAAATTCAAGACGAGATGGGCGTTTACGGAAAAAGCCCACGTGTCGTCTTTGCTACACCACATCTAGTCTGCCAGCGGCGTCGCATACCCTGCGACGAGCTTGACGAGATCGGCCTGGCGCGTGGCGCCGGTCTTTTCAAACAGGCGGGTGACATGCGTCCTGACCGTGGTGTCCGCGACACCGAACGCAGTGGCGACTTCCGGAATACCGCCAACTTCGACGATGGCCAGCAACACGCGAAGCTCGGTCGGCGTCAATTTGAATGCCTTGCCGATGGCTTCATGAGTAGAGGCCGCCAAAGTCGCTTTGCGAACGAACAAGGCAGCCGCGGCCGTGTAAACGATGCCGGCGCGGCGGCGCGCTCCTGAGGTCAAAGGCAGCGCATGGGCGACGTAACGTTCGCCGTCCTTTCCGATTAGCGGCACGGCGATCCCCTTGATACCGAGTGCGGCGTCGCCCTGGCCCGCGGGGGCAAAGACGTCTCGCAAGGTCTGGCCGACCTGCGCATCACGGGCAACCAGGCGCCCGCCGACGAAATGCAGGATGTCGCCCGCGCCGAGAATGGCATTGCCGGCTGCATTGGCGTGAACGAGCCGTCCTACCGCATCAACGAGATACATGGCCGCACTGAGTCCATCGAGCGTATCGGCGAATGCCGCGACTTCCGCAGCCTTGAACTCAAACATTCTGCCAATCAGGACGGCACGCCTGATATGCGGAGCGATCAACCTCATTTGCCGACGCGCCTGGTTATCGACAATGCCGTTTCGCTCATGGCGGAACACTCCGAATATGGCCGTGCTGATCGCAGTCCGGTCGAGGACCGCGCTTACGAAATCGACCAGGCCCTGAGGCTGAGCCCATTGACGATATAATTCGGTCTGCGCGAGTTCTCCAAAAGGTATCAGATCGGTGGTGGCGATCGGCTGTTCAAAGTCGCCGAGAAAGTGCCGCTCTGCGGCTGGATAAATCTGCTCGAAGAGAGCGACTGGCAACGGAATCTCATATCCGAAGCGATACGGGGTAGCGGCGTGGTGGGCGCCAACGTCCTTGCAGAAAAGCGCGGCTCCAGCGCCGCCTACGAAATATGTGGCCCTTTCGATAGCGCCTTCCCAGAGGAAAGGGTCGATGGCAGCATCGTAAACGACGCTGATCAGATCGCTCAGCTGTTGCGCATCATCGGGACTGCCTGCCGACGCAGCCAGTTCAGAGAGCGGTCGCAGATCTGACGCCATGTTCATTCCTGAAAGTATATTCATTCCAGAAAGTCCCTCGGGAGCACCGCGACCAGACAGGTCGCAGATCTGACACCTTGTTCATTGCAGAACCCCGCCCCTCTCGATTCATTCCAGAAAGCCCCTCGGGAGCACCGCAGCCAGACATCGGTCAGTTCTTGACGGTTCTGGTTTGGGTCGTCTCCGCTCAAGTTTTGTCGATCAAGCCTGCTTATGGAGTGTGTGTCTGATATCGAGTCGAACTAGGCAAATTTTGCGAGCGGCCGGTTCGAGCCTTGAACATGTCACGGCCCAAAACTCCGCGCGCGGCACCCAGCGCGTCCGATTGGCCTTGCGAATTGCGCTCCAAGACGATCCATCCAGTGGAGTTCAAGTCCTCACAGTACCTTGCCTGGAATGGCAACGCATCCTCCAATCCTAGGAGGGCCGGTTCGACCGGAGCGAAGGACGACGCCGAAAAAGCGATCATCACCTCGCGACGTCATATCACCGCGAGATGCGCCATCGTCACTGCGGTTTTGGCGCCGGCTTTCTGGCCGCGGATGGCGGCGCGCTCGCCGGCTGCTGGGACGCCTGGGCCTGCGGCGGCGCTTCCGGGGTCGCGACCGAGATGCTGTCGAGACACCATCGGCCGTTGACCACCGCGAACACCAGATCGAAATTGATCTGCAACGGCCGCGTCGGAAACAAGCCGGTGAGCCGCAGCAACCTGTTGGCATCGAGCGCGGCGATGCGGTGAGTTGAGGTGCGGTGAGCGCGACCGCGTACAGATCGAAATTGCGCCGGCGCAAGTCGGTGAAGCTGGCGGCGAGATCGGCTGCCGTATACCTCGCCTGGAAATCGGGCGCTGCGAGATCGCGCAGCACGGTATAATTTCCAGAACGGTCGGCGTCGTTGAGGGTGAGCAAGGTCGAGCGGATCAGGTAGAGAACCCCGTTGACGCCGGGCAACGCGGGTTGCTGCGCCGGCTGGGGCGCGGCCGGCACCGCCCTTCGGTTCCGATTTCGCCAGCGCGGTCGGGGGAGCAGAATCGGACACCCCGGCTCGGCGCGTGCATCGCCCGCCAGCGCGGCGAGCAGCAGCATCACCGCCGCCGTGGCGCGCCGAAATCTCAAGCTCAAGGCCAGGGCAGATTCAATTTCACCGGAAACTGAATCTGCACCGACTTGTTGTGCTTGTCGCAGTTTCAGGAAAACCGCTGTTCGCTTTTCCCGAAAATGCTCCAGGCCTGGGAAAGCCTCGGCTGGCCCATGACATGCGAACCCGCCGCATCGGCCAGCGCCCTCACCCATCGGTTCAACGTCCACGATGAGCCGACGCGGGCGCCGCGCAGCTCCGTTGGGTAATGCAAACTCATTGCATTGCTTAGGGTCAAATTCACAATTCTGGATGCCAGGTCCGCAGTTCGACGTAAATCGAGGGAGTCATGCGAAGATTCTCCCAAGACGACAACCGCTGCTTGACCGGCTGAAGCGTCAGCCAGCGAAAGATCGTGCCTAACGAGTGCGGAACCGTTGGCGTCGTGGGCGACTGACCACTCACTTGCCAAGGCAACGCGGTCGTCTCCGCCGCTGGAGCATCGGGAGCGCGAACCAGACCCAGGCCGCGACCTGGAGCGCGACGTTGAGAGCAAATGCAGCCTGGTACGCGGTTTCCGGATAGTGCCCCTCTTGAGGGGTCCAGAGCTGCACCACCACGCCGGTCACATATTGTAGCACAAACGCGCCACCGATGTGGAAGACATTCAGCGCCGCGTTGGCCCACCGCCGCAACGACCGCCCAGGGGATATATGACGGCAAGGACAATCGCAGGATCAGCGCCAGCTGAGCCGCGATGAACACAACAGCGACAAGTCCCAAGAGCGCTTGCGGCGTCACGCCGCGCCGTCGCAGCCGGTCGGCTGCCACGCCCAGCAGAAGCGCGCCTAAACTCAATGCGATGGCCATGACGAGCAAATGCTGCAGCAACGCCGCCCGGTCGAGGCCCTCGACATCGGAGAACCATGGCGCCGCCCACAGTCCTTGCAGCGCCCAGGCTGTCCCAATACAGGACGCCGACAGCGGCGCAAGACGCCAGAAACGCGAATCGGCGTAGACGGTCCTCAGGCCAACTGCAGCCCCGCCACTCGCAACCGGCGCTGGCGATGCGACGTCAGGCACGATGAAGTAGATCAGGATAGCGCATCCGGCCGACGCCAAAGCGAGCAGCTCAAATAGTCCTCGCCAACCGATTGAAACGAGCAGGAGCTCGGCTGGCGACGTCGCTGTCACGGCGCCCAACGCTGCCAGCATGATCATGAGGCCGTTGAGCAGTGGGACCCGATCCCTGGGAAACCAGAGCACAAGGGCTTTTAGTCCGGAGGTCAATGCTGCGGCGACGCCAAGACCGATCAACGCCCGGCCCGCGAGGAGAAGCAGAAAGTTGTCGGAAGCGGCAAATAGCGCTGCGCCCGCGGCCGCGGCGACCAAGACCACACTTTGGACCTGCCTTGGGCCATATCTGTCCAATAAGATCCCAATCGGAATCTGGGCGGCGGCGAAAGTCAGGAAGTAGACAGAAGTCAGGAGGCCAAGATCGCCGGCACCGAGAGCAAATTCCGATGCCAGCGAACCAGCGATCGTCGCATTGATGGTCCGGAACAGAAATGAAAGGTAATATGCCGCAACAAACGGCACGAACACGCGCAGAATCGGCCATCGATGTTGCACCAATTCTGCGGCTATCCGGCGTGCAGCCGTCCGGCAGGTCGCTGTGGGTCCCCTCGCGGCCGCGACCTCATCCCGATCGATTCCCCGGCGGGTGGCGGGCTCAGTGCCTGAAATTACCGGATTGCTCTGGAAAGTACCCGTTGCTGCCGTCCTCCCGGACGGCAGCAACGCACTTTGAAAAGTCATCAACCTCAGTCGATGCTCGGAAATCTGGTTCGCGAGCTGTGGATCGCGTGCCGGGCGATGCGCCCTCCGCAAGGTCGCGGGCAAAAAGCCGCGGTCTGGTGGCGTTCAGCCGGTCCATCGTCTCCCGCATGAGCGGCGCATCTTGATGAACACGCCGCTCGACTTGCGTGGCGAATTCGTCGAAACGCTCGGTCCCGAGCGCGCATGCACCGGGCTGGGCCTCCGCCGGCAGCATCGGCGTCACCGCGAGATGGAAACGCGCATGAAGAGCGACGGTCTCACTCACGGTCCTGAGATCGTGATCGAGACGTTCGAGCTGACGGCTCATCAGGGTCAAGCAGTGTGCCACCGTGGCGGCGGCGTCGGCATCACGTTCGGATTCGAGGAAGCGAGCGAGCGCGGCTTCGACGAGCGCCGATTTCGTGGCGCCGGGACGCTTGGCCGCGGCTGCCAGCCGCCCCGCCATATGTTCGGAGAGATAGACGCCAACCCTGGGTTTCATGGATGAGCTCCATTGAAGCGCAATTGAGTGGCTGGCAGGCTTCCAGGCCTCGGAGTGAGCTCTTTGTCCGGATACGCACGGCGCCAGCCCCCGCGCTCGACAGCGCTCAAGAAATTCTCGACCTGAGCATTGAACGCTGCCGGCTCTTCCAGATTGATCGCATGACCCGTATTAGGGCACATCCAAAGACCGGCAGCGGGGAGCGCCGATTTCAGCATCAGGTTGGTTCCAAGACACGGCTCGTCCTCATCGCCCACGGCGAGCAACACGGGTGTCGCCATCTGCGAGAGTTGATCGCGGAAATCGTGCAAAGACGGCCGCAACGCCTGGCAGCGGGCCATGGTATTCGACATCCCGCGCGCGGAATGCTGCTTGAGATGCTCGACAAAATCCCGCCAGCCCTTCGAATCCTTGTATTTCAGTTGAATGCGCGTCGAATGATGCGCCATCCTCTCGGCCATCGCGTCCATTCCGCGCGCGACGAATGCACGTGCGAGAACAGGTGTTTTCTTCAACCAAGTTTCGCGGTCTGAGGGCAGAGAACCGGAGCCAGTGCCGGCGGCGACAATTGCGCTGGCCTTTTGGGGATACCGCAAGCCAAACTGCAGAGAGGCATATCCGCCCATACTCGATCCAACAACATGGGCCCGTGCGATCGCGAGGCCGCGCATAACGGCGGCAATGTCTTCCACGGCGAGCTCCCAGCCATATGAAGTTGGATCTTCTGGAACATCGCTGGGCGGATATCCGCGGGCATTGAAGGCGATGCATCGGTAAGCGCGTGAAAAATAGCGAAGCTGATGTTCCCATTCGCGATAGTCCGCTTCGAACTCATGAACGAAAATAATCGGATAACCCTGACCGTGCTCCTCAAAATAAAGCTTCACTCCGTCAGAATCGACAAACGGCATCGCCTTGGCTCCGCTATTTCGGGGAGCGTCGGCGAGGTTCGCCGCGCATCGCGCAGTCGTTATGGACGAGCGGCGACAGGCTGAGGGGTGTCGATTATGAGGGGATCGATTTCCGACACCCGTTTCTCATCGGATTCCTTGACGACCTGTCTGAAATGGCTCGCAAGCGAACGCGCAGGTCAATGAAGGAGGCGATCTCGGGCATTACGTTTGCAATCGCGGTCCACGAAGCATCGTCGATATAGCCCTGAAGGCATTCCACCCTGGTCCCAGGGCCGCGGGCGCGCAGAGTGCTTTGGCCGACGCGAGTTGCCAATGTCGACGTGGATCATCTCTCCGGAGCGCTGGCGTTCGTAGCGCGCACGGCCGGACCGGATCAAGCGTGCTCAGCCGGCGCAATCCGAGCCGCCCGATCATGCTGCTGACGACGACCGGTGAGACGCTGTTGGCCAGTTGGGTCATTATGCGACATGCCACCCTGCCCGATCGATGCCGGTCTCTCCCTCGCAAGCGGTCATGTGCCGCCGCGGTCAGAACGTCGGCCTCATGGCAATCTGTGAAATTTCGGCCGACTCAATAACTGGACTATTCGAGCCAGGAATCAGAGCACTTGTGCCGCGGCCTCCCGGAACGCATTTTCAACTCCTCAGCGGAGCCAAGTTGAACCACCGCCGCGACCAAGATGCGCAGCGGCGTCGGCCTTGGCGTGGTTTCCAGGCTAAAGAGTCCTGCACAAACGCGGGAGGCCAGGTCCGGGCTTGCCTGAAACAGGGCCTCTGAAGGCTGCACAGAGCTAGCCAGCCGCCTGATCGCGCGGCCGTCGCGACCCAGAACCAACTGGATATGATCGCCATTGCGCAGAACGACTTCGGCGCGGGGGCAGTCAGTGTCGTCCGAGTAGGAGATGGCAGTTCCAGTTTGCGTTTTAGCCAAACGTTTCCTCCAGCCAGAAACGCGTCCTCCGGGCGGCACTCTTTTGTCAGATCGACTTATGGAAAAGCCAGCGAAGCAAGGTTGGACGCGTTTCGCCGGGAGGCCTTTCACCACATTCAACGCACCGTTTTCCCTGACGTCAATGGCTCGTGATTTCCGATGAAGAATTTTCTAGCGACGCCGCTGAGACGATCACTTTGACTTCCTCAAATATCTCGGGGCGGTCTTGATCGAGGTAGCGTTCGATTCTCCGAACCGATCAGTGATCGGCAGCCAGAGAACCGTGCGCCGGAGGGGGCCCATGCCCGACCCGGTACAACGCACGGTCGAGAGAGCGAGGACGGCGCCCCCCCAACCCTTCTAAGAGAAGAGCAGCCGAAGGCTGTGCGCGAGGGATCGTCACCCGAATGGGCCGAAACCGCGCATCCCGCGCTGGCGGGATCCAAGCGGGTTCGGTGAGCCGCGCCGGAGCATCGCGGAGGGCGGCGAATAGAGCCCGGCCGGCAAAGCCGGCGCGCCAATACTTGGATGGTTGCATCCGAGCGACCGGAAAGCCTGTTGCCGACCATCGGTTATCACAGAGGCTGCCGGGGTGGTCGATCTCAGGTTGCAAGCTCGACTTCGCACGTTAGTATGTTCGTTCAATTTGCTTTCGGGAGCAAAGAGCGAGAACGCGGGGGGAGCAAATTGGCCACTCCTAAAATCATCATTTTGTCCGACGGCACCGGCAATGCGGCCTCAAGCGTCTGGAGGACCAACGTCTGGCGGATTTTTCAGACGCTCGACCTGCGCGGCAATACCCAGGCCGCCAAATACGACGACGGTGTCGGCACGTCGTCCTTCCTGCCGCTCGCAATCCTGGGCGGCGCATTCGGCTTCGGCCTCAAGCGCAACATCCTCGACGCATACAAATTCATCTGCCGCAACTATGACCAAAAGAACGGGTCGCAGATTTACCTGTTCGGCTTTAGCCGCGGCGCGTTTACCGTGCGCGTGCTTGCCGCTCTCATTCTCGAGCAGGGCCTTATCGTCGCCGATACGGAATCGGAGCTCCACGACGGGGCGGCGAAGGCCTACCGCGCCTATCGCGCGGACGGCTATCATTCGGTATGGCGGATCGAGGTGATCTTCCGTGCCCTGCGGGATTATCTGCTGGTGCCGGTCATCGATGCGGTGACAGGCGGCAAATTATACAAGAAATTCACACGCAAGACCGGCCTGAAAATCCATTTCATCGGCGTCTGGGATACGGTCGCAGCCTACGGCCTTCCGATCGACGAAATGACCCGCGGCATCAGCAACTGGGTCTGGCCGCTCGAATTGCCCAACCGGGTGCTCAGCCCGAATGTCACTTACGCGCGCCACGCGCTCGCGCTCGATGATGAGCGGACCACCTTTCATCCGGTTCTCTGGACCGAACATGACCCCAAAACCCCGCCGCCTCCGGTCACGGCGACGATCGACGGCGAACGGCTCGTGCAGGTCTGGTTCGTCGGGATGCACGGCAATGTCGGCGGCGGCTATCCCGACGATGCCGTGGCCTTCGTGCCGCTCTACTGGCTGCTGGAGGAAGCGAGAAAATACGGGCTCCTGTTCAAGGAAGGCCCGATCGCCGATCCCGATGCAATCAAATGGATCGATTCCTCCCAGGACAAGGACGGGCGGCTTTATGATTCGCGGGCGGGTCTCGGCGCCTATTACCGCTACGGCCCGCGCAAGGTCGCCGACCTCTGCAATGACCCTTGGGACCACGTGCACGTTCCCGTCCCGAAGATTCATGAGAGCGTCTTCGACCGCATTGACAGCGGCTGCAACGCCTATGCGCCGATCGGGCTCCCTCCAAACTACGTCATCGTATCGCGCAACGGAAAGCTCACGCCCCTTGGCGCGACGACGTTTGAAACCAGCGCCGGAGCGCCGTTACGCTATGAGGCTCAGGAGCGTCTCTGGAACTATGTCTGGCTGCGCCGCGTGGTCTATTTTCTGACGCTGGCGGCATCGCTCCATCTTGCCGCGTTCTGGCTCTTCCACAACCAGAACAAGGAGCACGAATTCGACAGCGATTTCCGGATGGTTTCCGAGGCCGTCCGTTTTGTCGAGTCGTTCCTTCCGCGGTCGGTCCACTGGTGGACCGACTGGTATGCCGGCAATCCCGAGTGGTTCGCGGGCGGGATCCTCGCGCTCGCGGTATTCATGGGCATCGGCTCCTCGCTGAGCGGCAAGATCGCGGACGCCATGCGGATCATCTGGCAGACTCGCGCGGCCCCGGTGCCGCTTTCCGGGTTCGCGCATGACGCGATTTTCTATGTCCGGACATCGCGCATCTACCAGGCGATGCTCAATGTCGGAAAGCGGCACGTACTTCCTCTAGTGCTGGCGGCCCTGATGGTGTGGTACGGCGCGACTATAATCAGCCATTTTCTTTTTAACGCCGCGGACTCGTTCGGTGTGTTTTGCCATGGCACGCCCGCCGCTCAGCAAATCGCGGTCGACAAAGGCACCGTGGCTCAGGATGCGAAGGACCTCGATACCGGTTCGCTCTGCGCGCCGACCGGTCTGACCGTAAGGCCGGGCTTTAAGTACGAATTGCTCGTCACCGTCGCAAACACCTGGGAAGACGGAGGCCGTACAACGACGCCCTTCGGCTACAGGACTTCGACGATGGGAAGCGAACGCTGGAAAGGCTACGCCGGAATTTTCCTGCGCCGAATTCTGTTCCGTCCGTGGTTCAGGTTGATCGCGCGGGTCGGCGAAACCGGTGTGGATGAGTATTTCCTTGACCCCGTGCCGGTGCCCGATACCCAACCTCAAGCCTATCGGGCGAGGTTTACGGCAGACAAGAGCGGGGAGATTTTCCTTTATGTGAATGACGCTGTGATCGGGCTGCCGTGGGTCAGCGCGCATTATTACGGGAACAACAAGGGTACAGCGAAGGTAACCGTGCGTCTGTTGTGAAAAGGCGGCGGGGCGTTGATGCCAAAACATCCGGAACCGCTCATTACACGAACGGATTCCGCGAGATTCTTCGAAGTACGTCACCGATGCTACTCGACTTCTGGACCGGGCTACAAAGCTCTCGAGATGATCGAGCCAACACTGAGATGCAAAGCGCGGATTGGGCCCCCGCTAGCGTCGACTATTCTTGGATTTTGTTTGATCTGCCGGTGCACACATCGCGCACACCGCCTTCTAGCTCTTTGAAAAAGCTCGTGCGCCATCGATGACTGGCACCTCCGTTGGCCTACGGCTTGCGAAGAGCCTGGTTCAAAATCATTGCAAGGCGCACGCCGGCCTTGCCGAGTTGAAGCGACACGTCATTGGTTGCCATTGTGATGTAATCGTCCGTGAGTCGAAAGCTGCCGCGCGCGTTTGGCGGAGGCAGCTGTCCGTACACATCGTCCTGGGCGATCTTGAAGGACTCCTTGGCCCAATCGGCCGGGCCGCCGGCCTGCCACTGCGTTTGTTGGCCCTTGGTGATATGCCCGATCAAGTCGGAGGCGATTGTCCTGGCATCCGGTCCAAGCGCTTCGACAAAATCCGTATCCCAGAAATGGTGAAGATTACCTGCTGCAAAGCCGTTGGCAGACACCCTCTTGGCATTACCGCCTCGGTCGTGATCGTCCGAACTGTGCAGCGGCTGATGGACGTCACCGACGAAGTGCAGGACGAATTTGAGCGCCGTGACTTGCTCTTCCAGGTCGGTAGCAGGGTTTGTGAGTTCCGCTGCGAACTCCTGAATCTTGTCGACAACGCAGTCATCGGCGGGTCCATCGGATGCCGCTGTGCCAGCCGGAATAGGCGGATGATTGAAACACGCTTCGTCAAGATTAGGTCCCGTGATCTCGATGTCGACGAAATGCCACTGTCTCGTCTTCTCTCGCGCGCCGTTGATGTTAGAATCCCGGAACTTGTCCGCCCAAGTCGCCTCAGAGGCAATGTCGTGCTGCGTCAGCGAGCCCGTGTCGGCTGCGAGCAACGCCGCCACCCGTTTGCGGACTTCGGTGTCGAGAAACGACTGCGCCACGAGGGCGACGACCTCGTGACCCTCATCACCCCACGCCAACGCCGTCCGCGATTGGACGAAATTCAGTGTGCAGGCGATAACCGAAATCGTGAGCAGAGAAACGCGCTGGATCACAGTGTCCTCCCTTTAAACCATAAAAATACTACCCTTGCTTGCAATTTGGAAATGTGATACCGCGCACAAAGCGCAAAATATTGAATCACATGGTCCTCGGGCAATCCGCAACCATTGGATCGGGCAAGCAAAAGGGCTCAGGCGCCAGCCCCGGAATGCCTTTTTGCCGAACGTTCCGTCGCGCGCTGGTGGCGCTCTCGGGCGCCTCGAGATCGGCGCGGGCGCGCCGTAGCTCGAGGCCAGCCTTTCCAGAACTGGCGGCTTGTGTTTTGCGTTTGAGATCAGACGAACCGTTCGCCGCTGCGACACGCGGCTAACCCCAAAGCTCGGAGGGCTCAAAGGCCGCCACTCAGCGCGTCGACATAGTTGCGGGTTTCCAGCATCGCCGGAATTCCGCCGGCGATCATGTAATCCAAGGGCGTAACGCCTGCAAAAATCTCTTCGGTGTTGGCGCGGCGAACCCACTCGTCGGCGAGCGGCTCGGAGAAAATCAAATGAAGTCCTTTGTACAATCCCACCAGGGCACTGACGCGCGTCAGCGAATCCTGCGACAGCACGCCGATTGGCAATGAGCCCCATCAGGATATCGTGGTTGACGCGATCGAAGAACTTCTCCAGATCGATGTCCACCACAAAGCTGTGGCCGGCCGCGATATACGCCTGCGCCCGTTCCACCGCCTGATGCGCCGAGCGCCCCGGCCGGAAGCCGAAGCTCGTCTCGGAGAACGTTCCATCCCAGTCCGCTTGCAGCACCTGCATCACCGCCTGCTGGATCAAGCGGTCGAGCACCGTGGGCACGGTCACGCCAAACTGCACTTTGGCCCTGTCAACCTTTGGGATCGGCTGAGATAACCCATCCCTTTCATCCACTTCGCGGACAACGGTTTGCGGTCCTGAAGCTCAGACGGGTTTCTGGGGTAGAGACCTTGAGCCTACGCCGGACCGGGCCGGGCTCGTTTGCTGTCCCGCGTGAGTGGACCGACTGGGCCCCTCCCGGCACGCAGGCGGCGCCTATCGGTAGCCAACAGCCGTTGCTCATCGACGCACTCGGTCTGCTGGTGCTCACCGAGCTCATCATTTCGTTGAAACGCAAAACAACGGGCCTTGACCGATGACTCGGCTTCTGAATCACTCGGACATCAATCTGATTCGGTCCGCACCGCATGCAGAATGCTTCGACCGCAACCCTACGCAAACGGCGTCACCGGCTAATGCGTGGTCTACCGCCAATCGAGCAGATTGTGCGCGGGTCACTGATCGAGACCTACAAACGCTGCGGCCGCCCAAGCTGTCATTGTGTCGACGGGCCGGGCCACGGCCCCAAGCGATATTTGTCGACGATCGCGCGAACCGGCGAGCGTCCACGGCTCGGTTATATACCGAATGCGACCTATCCTCAGGTCGCCGCGTTTCTTGCGAATTATCGCAAGCTACAGGAGATGCTCAACGAGATTTGCGCGATCAACGCCGAGCTTCTGCGTCGTCGCGAGAGTCTCGACTAGATGGATCCGGCCGTCGCATCCCTCGACTTAGCAAAGGCGGGCGTCATCATCGCCAACATGATCGAATCCTATCTCGCTGGGGGCGCCACGCTACCCGACCCGGAAGGAGCTGATCATGATGCACTCGAAGATTGCCGATCATCATCTGTCGCGGAAAGCCTGCATCTACATTCGCCAGTCGACGATGAGCCAGGTCCGCTTCAATCAGGAAAGCACAGAACGTCAATACAATCTGGCGAACCGAGCGGAGTCGCTCGGCTGGACGCCGGAGCAGATCCGGATCCTCGACGGGGATCTCGGCCACTCGGGCGAGCAGGCGACCCATCGCGACGACTTCAAGGCTCTTGTCAGCGATGTGGCAATGGGTCATGTCGGTGCAATCTTCTCTTTGGAAGCCTCGCGCCTGGCACGCTCGAACAAGGATTGGCATCGGCTGCTGGAGCTGTGCGCGGTCACCAACACATTGGTATTCGACGGAGATGGCTGTTACGACCCAGCCGATTTCAACGACAGCCTTGTGCTCGGCATGAAAGGTACGTTCGCTCAGGCGGAGTTGCATATCATTCGCGCGCGCCTCCATGGAGGCAAGCTTAACAAGGCGCAGAAAGGTGAGTTGCGTTTCCCTCTACCGGTTGGTTTGGTATCCGATGGCGACAAAATTGCTCTCGATCCCGATAAGGAAGTGCAAGGCGCGGTTCGAACAGTCTTCGAGTTGTTCGATCGAGAGAGCAGCGCCTTTGGCGTAGTTCAGCGCTTCAACGAACTTGGCCTCTCATTTCCGCGTCGGTCGTATGGCGGTGTTTGGGATGGCAAGCTGATCTGGGGTCGACTATCCCATTCGCGAGTGCTCGGCATCCTGGCCAACCCATCCTACACTGGCACCTACGTATTTGGGCGATACCAATCTCGTAAGCAAATCGGATCCACCGGCGAGATCCAAAGTCAATCGCGCCTCATGCCACAGGATAAGTGGCTTGTCGTCATTCCTGATCACCATCCAGGTTACATCACCTGGGATCAATTCCTCGCGAACTGCAAACGGTTGGCAGCGAACCGCACCAACAGCGAGGTCCTCGCTGGACCTGCCCGAGAGGGACTTTGTTTGCTGCAGGGCCTGTTGCTTTGTGGCCATTGCGGCCGGCGTCTGAATGTGCGCTATACCGGCAACGGCGGCCTTTATCCAATCTATCAATGCAACTGGAAGCGTCGAGAAGGGATGGCGCGACATGACTGCGTGTATGCACCGTCAAAGCCACTCGATGACGCCATCGCAGAGCGTCTGCTGACTGCTGTCACGCCACTGACGATTAAGCTCGCACTCGAAGCACTGACGAACCTGGAGGAACGTGACAAATCAGTTGCTGCGCAATGGCGCCGGAGGATCGAGCGCGCCCGCTACGATGCCGACTTGGCAGAACGGCGTTATGAGGAGGCCGACCCCAGCAATCGCTTGGTTGCCAGCACGCTCGAGAAACGCTGGAACGACGCGATGCAGCGGATGCTCGAACTGGAGGCGGAGCTCGCTAACTTCGAGCGTCAAATAATGCGCAGCGTCACAGCTGAACAGAAGCAGCAGATACTGCGCCTCGGCAAGGACTTTCCTCGACTGTGGAATGCTTCGACTACCACATCTTGCGATCGCAAGCGCATGCTCCGTTTGTTGATCCGCGATCTCACGGTTGTCAAGGGGTCCGAGCCAAAGCTGTTGCAATTACAAATTCGCTGGCAGGGCGGCGCGACGGAAACAATCGAAGTACATCAGCGGCCGAACCGCGCCGAAGTAGTTCGTTATCCAGATGAGTTCATCGCCAAAATCCGCGCCCTTGCGGAATCATATGATGATCATGAGATCGTCGCACGGCTCAATAGCGACGGTCTCACGAGCTCAACCGGCAAGCCTTTCACGGGCAACATGATCCGTTGGATCCGCTACAAGCATCGTATCCCCAACCCAGCGCCTCCCCACGGAACACTCAATGTCAGTCAGGTTCGCGAGCGATATGGCGTCAGCCTGTGGGTCGTCCATTACTGGATCGAACGTGGTATTGTCTCAGCGGCCCAACGCAAACCACTTGCGCCATATGCTATCATGATCGACGACGATGCTGATCAACGCCTTCGAGAATGGGTCGCGAACTCTGGCCATCTTCATCCATCATCCCCAACGCAATCTGTATGAGGTGTATTATGCCCGGTGTGTCGGAATGCCGAGCGGGCGGAGACTGCCGTCAGCCTTCGGGATGTAGGTGCGGCACACTAGCTTGGGCTAGTACTGCCCGCTGTGGATCCTGGCGTGCAGACGCTGGAGATTGACCTCCAGAATCCGCTCGTAGTCCTCCACCTTCACCCGATCGATCCCTGGACTGGCCGCGCGTCTCTGCCGCCGAAACGCCTTGTCGAGCGCAGCAACGTCGACGTGATGCAGCAGTGCCGTGAACCGTGTCTGGCCAGAACATCTGGCCGCCTCTCCGCGATGCGGCGAACTGTGGTTGTCCCTCGTTCGTCGCCCCCATCGGAGACCAACCGATGGACGCTGATGGGCCTCATGGGTTCCGGAATGGGCCTTTTGGTCGTGACGTAGTCAAAGCCCCCGGCGGAGCATCCGATCTCTCGCATGGCGTGACCCGATGGACTGCTTTCCCGGGGCAGAACACCTCACCGGGTAACTATTTGTCCGATGGTCTGATGGTTCAACCGGCCGCGGTCACCGCGTCCTCCGCTCGATGGCGATCTTCGGTGTTTTCCCAGTCCATTAGAGAACTCACAAGTCAGCGGCACGATTGCCACTGTGGAAAGGGGCGACGGCCGATGCTCTTCGATCGCCTGATCGTCAGTTGTTGGACGCAGAACGGG
>WNFW01000696.1_pt1 | contig 21845 bp, 19 predicted proteins | sample 5400131 | NCBI WGS metagenome assembly WNFW01 (sample SAMN13153362, study PRJNA577476) | soil metagenome | isolation source: 20 cm soil or saprolite under grassland replicate 1 | place: USA:California | collected 2016-06-15 | reverse complement strand
GGCGTTTGATCTTCCAACCTTGCGGAGTGCGGACTAACTCCCAGCGGTTGGCCGTCATGCGATGAACGCGAAAGCCTTTCGAGCTGCCGTGGTTCGGCACCTCGACCGGATCACCTTGCGTCTGCGGCACCAGGATCTGCAGATAGGATGTGACGACCGCGGTATCGCCGTCGATCGCCACATGCGGCAGCGAGGTGAAGTGCGCGAGCCCGCGCTCGATTGCGGCCTGGTGGTCGACGCTGAGCACCTGATTGGCAATGCTTTCGCGGCCGCGTGGGCTCGAGAGAGTCTCACCGCGATCGAAAAGCCCATCCTCCACCCAGCTCGCTAGTATGTGGTCCTTTCCGCTGGTATCGGCGCTGGGTGGATGGCTGGCGATGAGGTTGTAGATTTCGAGCCGGTCTTCGATCGCGCGGATACGGTCTTCGAGGCTTTTGTTTGCCGTCATGTTTTGCTCCGTCGGGCGGATGGGCATTCGCAAATAGCGAATAATTGGACAGGGTGAACTGCTATTCGCTCCACGTCACCGCCGCGGAATGACTTCGCCGATAGCGCCGACATCGTGGGCGGAAAAGAACAGCCGGCCATCGGGAATGGCGACAATGGCGCGCGCGCCGCACTTCTCGACCGCAATCGCATATTCGCCGATCACCTTGCCGTCCGGCGCCATGCGTCCGATCTTGTTGGAAAAGTTCTCGGTAAACCAGAGGTCGCCGTCCGGCGCCACGGTCACGCCGCGCAAGGAAGCGTCCGGCGTCTTCACCGTCCACTCGGTGATACACCCCGCCGCGTCGATGCGTCCCAGCGCATTGGCTTTGGTCTCGACGAACCAAATGTTTCCGTCAGGATGCGCCGTCATTGCGCGGGGCTCGCTGTTCGGTGTCGGAATCTTGTATTCGGTGACATCACCGTCGATGCTGATGCGGCCGATCTGGCCCGCTTCGTACTCGCTGAACCAGACCGCGCCGCCGCGCACCACCAGCGAAAGCGGGCGGCAGCCTGGTGTCAGCCCTTGCGAAAATTCGGTCACCGTGCCGCCAGGCGTGATGCGGCCGACATGGCTGATGTGGGCCTCGGAGAACCACACATTTCCATCTGGGGCCGCGACAATGCCGTCTGGGCCAGCTCCGCCCGTCGGAAGCGCAAACTCGGTGATCGCGCCCGACGTGGTGATCCGCCCGATCTTGTTGGCGGCGTTCTCGCAAAACCACAACGCCCCATCGGCCGCAGACGTGATGCCGATCGGGCGGCTGTCCGGCGTCGGTGTAGCGAACTCGGTGAAAGCGCCGTTGGCGGGATTAAGTCTCCCGATCTTGGATGTTCCGCTCTCGCAGAACCAGAGGTGCTGGTCGGGCCCGAACACGATGATGTAAGGCTTGCTGTCTGGCGTCGGAATCGGATGCAGAACAATCTCGATTTCAGCCATTTAAAATCCATGCGTTGCGAAAGAAGAACGATTCTCCCGTAGGGAGCAGCCGCTGCGCAGTGCGATTCCGCCGCTCCATCAGATGGCGATCTCGAACAGCCGCGCCGCGTTCTTCCCGAGAATCGCATCCTGCGCCTTTTTCCCGATCTTCTTCGCGTGGCGGACGTATTCAACCGGCCGTTTCTCCGCAAACGGATAGTCAGACGCGAGCATGACATGGCTCGCTGGCACCTTGGTGACGAGGAATTCCAGCATGTCCGGATTGAACAGCACCGTGTCGTAGAAAAAGCGCGGCAGATAGCTACTGAAATCGCCTTTGAGCTGCGGCGAGCGGCCGTAGCGATATTCGTTGTCGTGCCGTCCGGCGTAAAACGGCAGATATCCGCCGCCGTGTGCGACCAAGATTTTGAGCATGGGGAACTCGTCCATGACGCCTTCGTAGATCAATGACGACAGCGCATAGGCTTCTTCCAACGGCTGTCCGACCGTGATCATCAGCCGATTGTGGCGCATGCGCGTGTCGGTACTGCCGGCCGGGTGCACGAAGATCACGGCGCCAAGTTCGGCTGCCTTGGCCCAGAACGGTCGCAAGCGCGTGTCGCCCAATTCCATCCCGTTGACATGCGATGAAATGATCACGCCGCGAAGACCGAGGTTGTGCACGCAACGCTCGAGTTCGCTGGCCGAGAGCGCGGCATCGTGCAGCGGCAGCGATCCCAGCCCGATGAGCCGGTCCGGATGATGGCCGACGAGCTCGGCGATGCGGTCGTTGCTGTAACGATCCGTCTCGAGCGCCTCCTGCGGGTCGAGGGCGTAGGTGCATTGCTGCATGATGCTGGGACTGATGACCTGCATGTCCACGCCGGTTGCATCCATCTCCCGTAGCCGCAGCGGGAGCTCCGTCATGCGCTTGAATAGCGGCTCCGGCACGCCACCTCCTCCGGCCACGGCATGCGCGTATTGCGAATGCGCATAGGTGCGCTTCATCGCCTCCGGCACGAGGAGGTGTGCATGCACGTCGATCACGACTGGCTTGGGGGTTGGACCCTTGGCTTGCTTTGCCGCTGTCGGTGCCGCCTTATCCCGCTTGGAACGGGCACGCCGGTTGGATTTTTTGCGCCGCTTGACCGCTGCCGGCATCGACGTCCTCCTGTATTGCGGTGCGCGTTTCCGCGGCGTTGCAGCCCTGCGCCCGTTCGACAGTCCGCGGGATTAGTTCGACGGAATGATCGGCACCAGCAGGAAAGATTCCTTCTCGCCGCCGGAATAGATCGTGTTCTCCCCGACATTGTAATCCGCGTGGTAATGCGTGTAGGGGGCGCTGCCGATACCGTCACGCGGCTGAATGTCGAGCCGAATGCGGTGGCCCTTTTTGAACACCATCGAAGTTGGCCAAATCTCCACCTGCACCTCGACGAGCTCATCTGGCGTAAGCCAGTGCCGCCGCAGATGCTTGTGATAAGGCCGATACGGACGCGACAGGTCGGGGTCGAGCTCGCGATGCGAAACCCGCAACCAGCCCTTCGCCACTGGCGCCGGCTGGCCTTGTTGACCGATCTCCAGCACGTCGTTGCCGGTAGGATCGATATTGCGCAGCGTGAGAAACAAATCCATGTCCTCGGTCGTGCTCGACACCCAAAGCTGGGCGGCCAGCGGACCGGTGATTTCCGTATCCTGCTCGAGCGGCGGCGTGATCAGCGAAATGCCTCCTCCGGCGCCCGCCGCCAGCGAGGTTGATGACGCCGAGGCGTGGCCCGCATGGGATGCACCGCTCGCGGAATAGCTGCGCCTGGCTGTCGTGGCTGGCTTAGTCTTGCTGAGCGTGCCGGCCATACCCTCGGTGCCCGACGCGGACAGGTCGAAGTAGAGCTTGGTCCATTGCGTGCGCGCGATTGGCCATTCGTTCTCGTAGCGGAAATGGTATGCGCCGTGACCGGTGCGGATGGCGAGCTTCACCGGCGGCTCCTGCATTACGTCATTGTCGATGTCCTTGAGCCAATAATCGAAGAAGCGCAGTTGGTCGCGTCGTCCGTCATCGCTGTAGAACGGATGGTAATGCGTACCGCAATGGATGCGCAGCTTCTTATCCTTGGAGGCGGCTCGCATGTAGCCCTCGGTTGCGCCGCGCAGGTGCAATCCCATGCCAGACCAGTTCCCGACCGCCCACATCGGTAGATCGATCTTGTCCCACTGCGCCTGCTGACTCTTGAAGACGCCGCTGTCCAGACTGTTGCGCATGAACCGCCACAACACATTGTCCTGGAATGCGTCCGGATTATTTTGGTACGCGCGTCCAAGCAAGTGATGCGCCATGTGGGTGGTGAACCAACCGACGATGAAGCCTGAGCCGAAAATGCCGCCGTGATAAAGAATATCGCGGTACTGATCGGCGGCGCCTTCCCATGGCACGATGCAGGCGAGCGATGGCGGCTTGAGGTTTGCCACCCACCACTGGGTGCGGGCGAAGAAGGAGATGCCGATGGTGGCGACACGTCCGTTGCTCCAGGGCTGATGGCCTGCCCACTCGATCGCGTCGTAAAAGTCGATCGCCTCCTGCGGTGAATAGAGCACGGATTGCCCCGGCGACTTGCCCGAGCCGCGCTCATCCACGCGCACGCAACAATATCCTCGCGGCACCCACCATTCCGGGTTCACCGTCTCCCAGTTCATGTGGGGGTTGGGCTTCTCTTCCAGATCGGCCGGCGGGATCCACAGCTTGTCCTTCTGATAGATGCCCATGTTGATCAGAACGGGAAAATGTCCGCCGTCGTCCGGCCGAAAGATGTCGGCCTTGAGCTTGGCGCCGTCCCGCATCGGGACGTCGACGTCCTTCTCGATCTTCATCTTATATTTGGGTTCGGACGCTATGCTGTCTTTGCGGGTCGCGACTTGCTCTTGCACGGTCGTCTCCAATGGCTTGGCAATCGACGCTATCAGAGCGAAAGGTCTGCGGCTACGCAGAGGCCAGTGTCGCATACATCACGCCGAGCCCCAGACCTCGCGCGCGGTCTCAACTACGAGGCGCAGCTTGGCAATCTCGCCTGCCACGTCCATCGCGTTCCCGCCGATGCCACTGGAAAATCCGCACTGCGGACTTAATGCGAGCTGCTCCAGCGGGACGTACTTGCTCGCCTCATCGATGCGGCGCTTGAGCTCATCCTTGGATTCGAGCTTACCGCTCTTGGTTGTGACCAGGCCGAGCACTGCCACCTTACCTTGGGGTAGAAACCGCAGCGGTTCGAATGATCCGGCGCGCGGGCTGTCATACTCGAGAAAATAGCCGTCCACCTTGACCTCGTTGAAGATGAGTTCGGCGATCGGCTCATAGCCGCCCTCCGCCACCCATGCGCCCGCGAAGTTGCCGCGGCACAGGTGCATGCATATTGTCATGCCCTTCGGGCGGTCCTGGATCGTCGCATTGAGAAGCTTGGCGTAGGTCTGCGGCAGCGCCGTCGGATCCTCACCGATATTGGCGACTTGCTGGCGCAGCTCCGGATCGCAGAGATAGGCGAGATTGACCTCATCGATCTGTAAATAGCGGCAGCCGGCCTCACCGAGGTCGCGGATTTCCTCGCGGTAGAGACGGGCAAGGTCGTCGTAAAAAGCGGTGATGTCGGGATAGGCCTCGGCGTCGATCGCGGCGCGCCCGCCGCGAAAATGCATCACGGTTGGCGACGGAAGCGTGATCTTCGGTGTCGCTCGCGCGATCGAGGCGAGAAATCCAAAGTCTTCGACAAAAATTCCGCCGTCGGGGCGAGCGAGCCTGCCGATGACCTGCATCGTCGGCGGGCTGTGTAGGCGAGCGCCATTGGCCGAATGAAACCGCACGCTGAGCTTGGACGGCATCATTCGCACGTTGCGAAATTTCAGCATGAAGTCGCGATGCCATGACCGGCGATTGTACTCCCCGTCGGTGACCAGCTTGAGTCCGAGCTCTTCCTGGAGGTGCACGGCCTCGCGGATCGCGGCATGCTGGATGCGCTTGAGCTCGTCATCCGACATCTCGCCTTTGTCGGCCTTTTCGCGCGCCTGGATGAGCGTGGCGGGCCGGATGAGGCTGCCGACGTGCTCGGCGCGGAAGGGGGGATTGGTACGCTCCATGGTGCGCTCTCCCCGGGAAGTGGTGCGGTAGCTTGGCAAACGATAGCACACGCAGCATAGGTCTCATGTAGACTGCGCGCGTGAAGTCAACGTCGTGGATATAATTGGCGGCGCGGGAGGAGAAGATGAGGCGACCATACCTGCGATCTGCCGTGGCCGCCGTGGGTCTTATGGCCATTTCTGCCGCATCGGCGCCTGCCCAGACCATCTATCCGGAACGGCTGATCAAGATGATCGTACCGGCGCCGGCCGGAGGACAAACGGACGTCATGGCGCGCCTGATGACGCAGAAGATGCAGCAGGCGCTAGCGCAGACCGTCATCATCGACAATCGCGCTGGCGCGGGTGGTGCGCTCGCTGCACGAGCCGCCGCGGCCGCCGAGCCCGACGGCTATACCCTCTTCTACGGCAACACCAGCACGCTGGCGGTGATTCCCGCGGTGTCCAAGAATCCGGGCTACGATCCCGCGAAAAACTACGCGCCGGTCGCGAGCGTGTCGGAGAGCTACATGATCCTGGTCGTCCACCCGACATTCCCGGCCGCGACGCTTCAGGAGTTCCTCGCTTATGCGCGGGCGCACCCGGGCAAACTCAACTATGCGCACGCCGGAGCCGGCAACGTAACGCATCTCGCCGGTGAGATGGTTCGCACATTTGCGCAGGTCGACTTCGTAGACGTCGCGCATAAGGGCGGCAACGAATCCGTGCAGGGCATCCTTGGCAAGCAGGTCGATTTCGCGCTCGAAAGTCCGGTCATCCTGCTTCCGTTGATCAAGGAGGGGAAGCTGCGCGCGCTCGCGGTCACCAGCGCCGAGCGCCAAGCAGAGATCCCCGATGTCCCCACCATGGTCGAGAGCGGGATGACAGGGTTCGTCGCGACGCTGTTGACGGGCGTTGTGGCGCCTGCGGGCACGCCGCCTGCCATCATCGGAAAGCTCAACAGCGCGATCAATGACACGCTTACCGCCCCAGACATGAAGGAGCTGCTTGTACGGTTTGGCTCGCAAGCGCGGATTGGTTCGCCGCAGGAATTCGCCTCGTTTCTCGGCAGCGAGAGGCGCAAATGGGCCGATGTCGCCAGGCAAGCCGGGGTTTCACTGGACTAGCGCCTCCACGATGCAAACACGTCCCCCTCGCATACGTCGGCGCGTGGGGTCAGCCGAGGCGAATACAGCAACCGCGGAGCACGACATGAAAGCCGCTATTGCGACTGACAAGGGGTTGGCGGTGCGTGACATACCGCAACCGAAACCGAAGCCGAATGAAGTGCTGGTGCGGGTGCGCGCCGCTGCCCTCAATCGCGCGGATCTTGCCACTGCACGCGGCCTCCCGCATGGCAGCCATGGCGGGGTCGGCGCGGCGGTCGGGCTCGAATGGGCCGGCGAGGTGGTCGAAACCGGCTCCGAAGTTAAGGAGTACAAGCCGGGCGAACGCGTCATGTGCTCCGGCACCGGTGGCTATGCCGAACACGCCGTCACCGACTGGGGACGCGTCAACCCGATTCCGGACGGCATGAGCTTCGAACACGCGGCGACGCTGCCGGTCGCGCTTCTCACGCTGCACAACGCGCTCGTCACCGGCGGCCGGCTCAAACCGGGCGAGAGCGTGATGATCCAAGGGGCGAGCTCCGGTGTCGGGCTGATGGGCCTGCAGATCGCAAAGCTCATGGGCGCCAAACTGGTGATCGGCTCGTCGACCAACGAGGCGCGGCGCGCACGCTTGAAGGAGTTCGGCGCCGACCTCGCCCTCGATACGCGCGATGCGGCCTGGCCCGATGCGGTGCTGGCCGCCACCGGCGGCAAAGGCGTCGATCTCGTCGTCGACATGCTGTCCGGGCCGGTCGTCGTGCAGACCATGAAAGCGACCGCGATTCTCGGCCGCATCGTCAATGTGGGCCGCCTCGCCGGCATGAAGGCCGAGTTCGATTTCGACCTGCACGCGCTGCGGCGCATCGACTATATCGGCGTGACCTTTCGTACCCGCACGCTCGAGGAGGTGCGCGAGATCAGCCGCCGCATGCGCACCGATCTGTGGGATGCGGTGACGGCGGGCAAGTTGAGCTTGCCGATCGACCGGCGCTTCCCGCTCGACGAAGCGGTGGCGGCACAGGCGCACATGCGCGAGAACAAGCACTTTGGAAAAATAGTTCTGACGATGTGAGCTGCACCGTCGGGCCCTTTGCCTGCATCCTGCGGGCTTGGGGATGATCGATGCCGACATTAGTAACTCCAGCTACGATGCTGCGGATGGCGTTCGCGTCTCCATGTCTGTTCGCCCTTTGCGGTCTCATCGGCGCATGCGTGCCGCAGGCGAAAGCCGACGCTATCGCCGATTTCTACCGGGCGAGGACGGTGACCGTGGTAGTGAGCTCGAGCGCCGCCGGCGGCTACGACACGCTCGCGCGCGTGGTCGCGCGCTACATGGGCAGGCACCTGCCCGGCAATCCGGTGTTTATCGTCCGAAACATGCCAGGTGCCGGTGGGATCGCGGCCACCAATTTTCTCTACAACAATGCTGACAGAGATGGCAGCGTCATTGGCCTTGTTCAGAACAACACGCCATTCGAGCCGCTCTTCGGCACCAAGGAGGCACGCTATGATCCCGTCAAGTTCAATTGGCTCGGCTCGCCGAGCTCTGAGACGGCCATGGTCCTCATCTGGCATACGGTGCCGGTGAGTTCGGTTGCGGATCTCAAGACATACGAAGTCACCGTCGGCGTCTCCGGCGCCAATTCGACGCCGGCCTTCTTCACCCGGCTGTTGAACGCGACGCTGGGCACGAAAATGAAGCCCATCAATGGCTATCCTGGGCAGAACAACGTCCTGCTCGCTATGGAACGCCGCGAGCTCGATGGTCATCCCAGCGCTTTCTTCAGCTCCGTTCGCACAACCAGGCCGGGATGGCTACGCGAGAAGACGGCGAAGGCCATTTTGCAATATGGACCGCAGAAGCTCGCCGAGCTTCGTGACGTGCCGTTCGCTCCCGATCTCGTCGCCAGCGATGACGACAGGCTGGTGATGCAGGCGGCGTTTGCGCCGCTCGCGCTCGGTCGGCCCTTTCTCATGCCTCCCGGTGTTCCCAGCGAACGCATGGTCGCGCTGCGCAAGGCGTTCACCGCGACCATGGCGGACCCGGAGTTTCTGACCGAGCGCGAAACGATGGGCCTTGGTGTCAACGCGCCGCGCACCGGCGAACAGATGCAGGACGTGATCGAGCGCGTCTACCGCAGCCCGCCCCGCGTCATTGATCGGTTGCGCCAACTGAACCTGCCGTGAATGAGACTGCGGGCGTGTTGATCATCCTGAAATTTCCCCAACCTATCGATGAAAAATTTCGCGCGACCGCGTGCCAATCGCGGCCGAGAAGGTTGCGCGTGACAAAAATCAAAAAGCGTTTTGCACGTCACCGGCCCGCCAAGCGATGCCCTCGTCAGCTCTTCCGGATATGAAAGACCAGCACGTCGCCCTCGCGCGCGCTCGAAACCATCGTATCGCCGGTCTCCCGCAACAAATTCGGGATGTCGATGGCCGTCAAGGGATCCGTGCATTCGGCAATCAGCATGTCGCCGGCCTTTAACCCGGTCAGGGCTTTGCGCACGCGCAGCGCCGGCAAGGGACATTTGAGCCCGCGCAAGTTGAGTATTTTCTCGGCCACGAGCTTTTCCGCCTGCGCTCCTGCTATCGCCAGCACGTTTCGCCGGAGGCGACAATATAATATGGACACGAACGATGGTCGTGGAGGTCGATAGGCCCCAACGCACAGCCCGCCTGACCCCGGTTGCCCACGTGCTCGCCGGGCTCAATGGACGGGGTCAAGCTGACATTTCCTTGAAACTCGAGGCGATGGCCCGCCTGATTGCAATCCTGACGCTGCTGCTGCTGGTTGCATCCTCGCCGGCGCAGGCACAATTGCGCGGCCACGGCGGGCCGGTGCGGGCGCTCGCGATTTCGCCCGACGGCAAGCAGGCGGTTTCCGGCAGCTTCGATACCTCCGCAATCCGCTGGTCGCTCGCAAAGAACGCGGCCGAGCAGGTGCTACGCTTCCACGAGGGGGCCGTGAATGCCGTGATCTTTCTGCGCGACGGCCGCATTGCCACGAGCGGCGAGGATGCGCGGATCGCGATCTGGACGCCGGGCGAGCCGCAGCCGGCAAAGATATTCGAAGGGCATGAAGGGCCGGTGGTCGGCCTTTCGCTATCACCGGACGGGTCGACGCTTGCCTCGGCCTCCTGGGATCATACCGCGCGGCTGTGGCCGCTCGCTGGCGGCGCGCCGCGCCTGATCGAGGGCCACGCACAGAACGTCAACGGCGTGGCATTTGCGCCTGGTGGCCGCGCGCTCGTCACCGCGGGTTATGACGCGACGCTGCGCATCTCGCCGCTTGCGGGCGGCGCGCCGGTCGTTACTTCGTTGCCGACGCCGCTCAACGCCGTCGCCATCGCGCCCGACGGCGAGATCGCCACCGCCGGTGCCGACGGCAAGGTCTACGTCCTCTCCGCTGCGGGCGATCTCGTGTCCGAGATCGACGCGGCGCAGGCGCCGATCATCGCGGTGGCGGTGTCGCGCGACGGCAGCCGCATCGCCGCCGCCGGCATGCGTGGTTCGGTCGCCATTATCGATAGGCTCGCGCGCAAGATGGAGCGAACCCTCGTCGGACCGGGACTGCCGGTCTGGTCGGCCGCCTTTTTTCCTGACGGGCGCACTCTTCTCACCGGCGGCAGCGACCGGATGATCCGCCGCTGGGACGCCATAACCGGCGAGCCGATCGGAAACGTCGTCATAGGCGCGCCCGAGGACCCGCTCGCTGCTTTCGCCGGCGATCCGGGCGCGGAGGTGTTTCGCGCCTGCATCGCCTGCCACACGTTGAAAGCCGACGAGGGCGTGCGTGCCGGCCCCACGCTCGCCGGGGTTTTTGGGCGCAAGATCGCAACGCTCCCTGGCTACAACTTTTCCGAGGCGCTCAAGAAGCTCAATATCGTGTGGACGCCTGAAACGGTCGCGAGGCTGTTCGAGATCGGACCTATGGCCTATACGCCGGGCACCAAGATGCCGGAGCAGCGCATCGGCTCGGTCGAGGACCGCGACGCCTTGGTGAGGTTTCTGGAGAGGGCGACGAAGGCGAACTGAGAGCAGTTGCCGGCGCGGAGTTCGCCGGCGGAAGCGGAATGTAGCTCAGACTTATGCTGTTCAGGCGTCCCGGCGCGCCCCCTATTCCTTGCGCTCGCGCAAATAATCCTCCGTCGTGCGAGCCTTGGGCCGCGCTGGCTCGCCATAGGGGTCGAACTCCTGCTCCGTGATCGCCACAACCCGGCAGTCCTCACACATTTTGATCAGGTCGAGGCGCTGCGCGGAATCCTGGAACATCCAATGCTTGCCATCGAGCTTGGCGGCGACGCGCTCAATCGTGCTCTTGACCCCGAACGGCTTATTGCAGCGGATGCAACGGAACGGTTCCTCCTCTTTGAGCACGCGGGCGGTGGCAGTCGCGGCGCGGAAATCGAGCTGCGGCCTAAGCGTGATGACTTTCTCCGGACAAGTTGCTTTGCACAATCCGCACTGCACGCACGCATCTTCCGCAAAGCGCAGCATCGGCCGCTCGGCGTTGTCGCCAAGAGCGCCGGTCGGGCAGGCCGACACGCAGGCGAGGCAGAGCGTACAGCCATCGACATTGATCTCGACCGCGCCGAAGGGCGCACCCGCGGGCAGCCCGATAACGTCGACCGGAGCGGGCGCCGCGCGCTGCAGTTCGCGCAATGCGAGGCGCATGACGTCGCGCTTGCCTCCCGCGGGCAAGAAGGTCGCTGGACGCCGCGCGCTTTCACGCTTTTCGATCGCTTGCAGCGCATCCGCCAGCGCATCCGGGTCATCGGTTTCGATTGTCGCCACGCGCGCGCCGCCGAAGCCGAGCCCAGCGAGAATGGGCTCCGCAAGCGCAAGCGTCCTCGTCAAGCCGGTCACGTCATGCCGCGGCTTTGCGCGCAGCAGCAAGCGAACCGCCGCCGCGCCGTAGGCAAACGCAGCGGCAATGGTTTCGAGCCCGATTTGGGTCACTTCGTTGACGCTAAAGGGTAGAACGTTCGCAGGCAGACCATCGCCGAAACGCGCCAGTGCCTCGATGAGCGGCGTACCATGCGCCTCGTCGTGGACGAGCACGACGGGCTCTCCTCCCCCTGCCTCGCGGTAAGCGGTGAGGAGCGCGCGCAGCTTGCGCATCAGCGTGTCTGCCGGGGGCAATGCGTAGGCTGCGGCGCCGGTCGGGCAAACCGCCGCACATTGTCCGCAGCCGGCACAGATATAGGCGTCGACCGCGACGTGATCGCCGGCAGGGGCAATCGCGTCGGCCGGGCAGAGATCGAGGCAACGCGTGCAGCCGATGATCTGCGAGCGCGAATGGGCGCAAAGATCTTCGGTGAAGGCGACATAGCGGGGCTTGTCGAAACTGCCAACGAGATCGCGCGCCTTGAGCACCGCCTTGAGCACGGCCGCCAGGTCCTTGGGATCGGCTCGTAGGTAGCCGTCGCGCAGATCGGCCGCGCTGAAAAGCGCCGCGTCACCGGAAATATCGAGCACGAGGTCGCAGCGCGAGACGGCGCCGTCACGGCGCGCAGCGAAGCTCAACGTGCCCCGTGACGACGGCGCCGGCTGAGCGTAGCCATCGACGATGAGCTCGAACGCGCCGAGATAGCCCTTCGCCGAGCGGATCGCGCCCTGCACCACCGGAAACTCGGTCACCCGCGGTGGCGCTACTTCCGCCGGCGGCTTGATCAGCACGGTTACGTCGAGGTGATCCTTGAGCAGGTTGCCGGCCTCGATCACCTGCTCGTCGCGACCATAGATCAGGATCACGCCATCACTGTTGAGGTTGACGAAGGGGACCCCGGGGAGAGGTTCCGCGGCAGCCGCGAGCAGCGCCGCCATCTTGGGTGCTGCCGCATCGGCATCTTTCGACCACCCAGCGGTCTCGCGGATATTGGCGTAGATGACCTCGGCGTCGCCGGCGTTTTCCGAGAACAGCGGCGCCTCCTGCGTGCAACCGACGATCAGCGACTCTCCGCCGGCCACCGCGGCGCGGAACTTCTCCAGCTCCGCTCGGCAGAGCTGGCGCGCGGTCAAAACGTCCGCGCCGCGACAGCCACGCTCAACGGCCGACTTGTCGAGCGGCATGGTATCTTCGCACGAGCAGATCAAGATTTTTAGCGGCCGATCGGCCATTCTGGTCTCCGGCTGTGTGCGAATCGCCACGCCCCACCACCTGCGGTGGTCCATCCGCGCAGGCGCATCATACGCTATGCGCGCCTCAGCGATGATGGTCGATGGCGGTAACCACGGGCCCGCGCACTTATGCCGGCGCGCGCGGCTCTACCCCTCGTGCGTACCACGTTATAAGTATGGCGAACAACCTTCGCGAGTCCGGTCGCCCGAATGCCGCTGCAAGAGCCCACGCGCCTGCGCCGATCGTCAAAGCCAGCGCTTGACCTGCCGCCCCCGTTCCGGCTGCTGACCCTGCGCGAGGTGGGCGACGCATTTGCTCATGCAACACGCGTGGCGCCGCAAGAGGGAGCCGGCACCCTTGTCTATGTGGGCCGCTTCGACCTCGTGGAGTTTGCGCTCGTGCTCGAGCCCGACGAGCCGCTCAAAACCGCGCGGCGTAGCCTTTACGCCGGTGTGGCCGCGCTCGGCGATGCCCTCGCGGTGCATGCTCCGCCCGAGTTGCCCATCACGTTCGACTGGCCGGATGCGGTGCGCGTCAATGGCGGGCTCGTCGGCGGCGCGCGGCTCGCCTGGCCTCGGGACGCCCACGAGGACAAACCGCCGGCTTGGCTGGTATTTGGCGCCATGATCCGCACCTTCGCGATGGGTGAGGAAGAGCCGGGTCTGCGCCCGCTCTCGGCAGCGCTCGAGGACGAAGGCTTCGACGATCTTGGTTCGGGAAAGCTCGTGGAAAGCTTCGCCCGCCATTTCATGGTCGCGGTTGACGCCTGGCAGGAACAGGGGTTCGGCGCCGTCGCGAAGAATTATCTCGGTAGGCTTTCACCCGAGAGCGGCATGCGCCGTGAGATCGCCGAGAACGGCGATCTGTTGGTCCGGCGCATGGCGACGAGCGCGGGTGGGCCCGAGCGGCGCTCGCTCCTGCACGCGCTTGCCGAGCCGTCGTGGCTCGATCCTGCCACGGGAGGGCCGCGACGGTGAAGCTTTTGCGCACCATTCGGCTTGATCCCTCGGACACTTTCGTGTTCGAGCGCGCCGCCGATGCCGGCGAGTGGGCGGTCTCGGGGGCCTTCATGTTCGCGCATGCCGATCCCGATGCGCTCGATGGCAAATCGCGCGCGGCCTTTCGCGGCGGCTTTCTCGGCGTGGCCTCGCTCGGCTGGTCGACGCTGGTGCAGATCGTGGAAGCAAGCGAGGCGGATCGTGACGCGCTCGTCGGCGCGCTGGGCCGGCAACTGCACGAGCGCCTCGGCGCGCCTGATGTCGCCGCCGCCCGCGGCGCGGCCGAGGAGGAGGTCGCGTTCGCGGCCTCGCTCTGCGACCGTCCGCGCGACACCCTTATTGCAGTGCGCCGCACGTTCGAGGACGGCGCGATCCGCGAGGCATTTCGCACGTTGCATCCGCGCGGCACGCGTAAACCGATGCGCGCCTTTTCGTTTGTCGAGGTCGAGAACGAGGAGGAAGCGCACGAAGACGTCAATCTGCTCGCGCTGGCGCGGCACAAGCAAACCGATTGAAATGCAAGCGAACCGCGACGAGGTGTGATGCCGGATTTCTGGCTTTCCAGCGGACACCATCTGCTCGATCGGGATGAGGGCGGCGGGCTCCTGGTCACAGACGAGTTCCTCAAGATCTACCTGGCGCGGCCGGAGCTTGCGCCGCCGCCGGATGCATGCGTGGCCGAGCGCAGCTTGCACGCGGCGCTCCTCGGCAATCCGCGCCGGCCGGTCACAGTCTCGGAGATCGCGGCCATCACCGATGCGGATGCCCGCGAGAATTGGAGCTTCATGACGAGTTTTCGCGACCGCCTCATCCGCCACAAGACGGTTGAGGCTGCTTATCTTGATCTCGTGCGCCGCGGTGCGGGGGAGACACCCCCGCTGTTCATCAACCACCTCGTGCATGTCATCTTGCGCAACCTCCTCGATGGTTGCGAGGATGTGTTCATGCTGCGCGCGGCGGAGCTCTTCTTCCGGCCGCAGCGCTTGAGCACGCACGATGGGTCGCTCCTAGCAGCCGACGAGGAGAAAGTCGCGGGCGCCAGCCCACAGCCGGTCTCTCCCCTTGTCGCCATGCTCGGCTTGCCGGCTACCGGCGAAATCGACGTGCTCAACGAGGCGAATGCCGAAACATATTGGGGCCGCAGCGATCTTTTCGACATGGCGCTCGATCTCACTGCCGGTCGGCGCGGGCTCGACGCGCTCGGCAAGGTCATCGCGAAATGGATCGCGCATCTCGTCTGCGCCGAAGTGGAGATCGAGCCGCTGATCGAGGCGACGAACGTCAGTCTCACGTGGTATGTCGGCCTCGATGCGGAGGCGACCCGGATCGGGGACGCATTGTGGAGAGGCGCGGAACTCGATGAAGCAGCGCGGCAGGGAATTGTCGGCCTTTACCAGCTCTTCTTCCGCAATCCCGAAATCGTCCTGGATGAGGCGAAAGGCGAACCCATCTATCTGATATTGGCCATGAGTTCCGGGCGGACATTGCGTATGAAACCGCAGAACCTGGTGATCGGTCTTCCGATCGCGCATCTCGAGGCGGTCTCATGAGCACCTTACCGCCAGCCAAGATTGCGGTCGGCGTCGTGGTCGAGCGGCGCAAGGCGCAGAGCCCTTGGATCGACTTCACCTGGAAGCCGATTGCCGCCTTGCCCGGGCTGCCTGACGCTTTGCCGTGGACCACGCTGGCGCAAGACGGCGACGGCACGACTTTTTATGCGGGCGCGGCCGAAGTCGCGCTCTACCGCACCGAGACGAGCAATTATCGCAACAATCTCGACACCGGCCGACCCATGCTCTGGGTTGCCCTGCGCCCGACGGGGGTCGAGCCGCCCTACGAAGTCTTTGCCGTCACGGCCGATCCGGCCGAAGGCGAAGCCTGGACGGAAGCGGGCAGTGATCTCGTCGACGTCGTACCGATGCCAGAGCCGGTGCGCGCGGCGATCGATGCTTTCGTTGCCGAGCATCATGTCGAGCAGCCGTTCCACAAGCGCGAGCGTGACCGCGCTGATCCCGAGGCGCTGGCACGGCGCGGACCGATGCAGAAGGCGCGCGAATGAACGATCCGGAAAACTTCATTGCGCGCTGGTCGCGCCGCAAGCGCCATGCAGCGGACGATCCCAAACCTGCGGTCGCGTGCCCACCGGCAGCGGCGAGCACAGAGTCCGCCGAACAGCCGCGCGAGAAGAGCGATCCTGCACCCGTAGTGAGCGGCGCGTCCGAGGCCGGATTTGACGTAACAAAACTTCCGTCGGTCGACACGATCACCGCGGACACCGATATCCGCGCTTTTCTCGCCCCCGGCGTGCCCGCTGAGTTGACCCGTGCGGCCCTTCGTCGCGCTTGGGCCGCCGATCCAAAGATCCGCGATTTCATCGGGCTTTCAGAGAACGCGTGGGACTTCAACGCGCCGAGCGCGATTGCGGGCTTCGGCCCGCTCGAAATGACGGATGAACTGCGACAGCAGATCACGCGAATGGTGGGCCGCAGCATTCAAGGCGCGGCGGCGGGTCAGTCCGGTTCGCCTGAACGGGAGGCGCAGCCATCCCGGCCTGATACACCGACCCAATCGGCCGGCGCGGCGCCGGAAATGCAAACCGATGAGATTGCCACGCGGGTCGAGGTGGCGCCGGAGAAGGAGCCGCAACAGCACAATGCGCGACCCGATGCCGCGCCGCTGCCGCAGCGCAACAAGGCCGATATTGCACCGCAACCTGACTCAGCGAAGGACGATGACGATCAGTTGATTGCGAAACGGCTGCACGGACGCGCTTTGCCCGAATGAGCAAGGGACCCATAGCCTGTTACTATTGACCGGGATTTGCCGCGGGCGGTACGTTCATACAATCGAATTGAAATAAAAAGAAAAACGCCCATGCGGGATTTGGGTCTGGAGGAAGCGATCCGGGTTGCCGGCGGCGTTCGCGCGCTGACGAGTAAGATCGGTATTTCTCAGCCGTCGATTTCCAACTGGTCCCGGGTTCCCGCCGAGCGCGTGCTCGCGGTCGAGACGGCGACTGGCGTCGGGCGCGCTACCCTACGGCCCGATCTCTACGAGGAGCAGCCCGATATGGCTGGCGATCTCGAGGACCTCGACGTAGCGCGCGCACAAGAATATGCGCTGCTCTCCGTTCTGCTCGCGCGCGCGCCGGACCGCGCGCTGCTCGAGCGTCTCGCCTCGCTGCGCGGGGATCCAAGCCCGCTCGGGCTGGCACACGCGGCGCTCGCGGAGGCGGCGCAACGGACCAGCGCCGAACGCGTCGAGCGGGAATATTTCAACCTGTTCATCGGCCTCGGGCGCGGAGAGCTTCTGCCCTACGCGTCTTATTATCTCACCGGCTTTCTGCACGAGCGCCCGCTCGCGCGGCTGCGCGCGCATCTTGAAAAGCTTGCAATCGAGCGAACCGCCGGCCAGGCGGAGCCCGAGGATCACGCGGCGATTCTGTGCGAGATCATGGCGGGCTTGGCGAACCGACGCTTTGGTGCTCCCGCCGATGCGGATCGCGAGCTGTTCGAGCAGCATCTTAAGCCATGGATCGGGCGCTTTTTCGCCGATCTCGAGCGGGCCGATGCTGCCGACTTTTACCGGCACGTGGGAACGCTCGGCCGGGTGTTCGTCGAGATCGAAACGGAGGCCTTTGCGCTGCCCTCGTGAGCAGCGTGCAGGGATCGCAGGTCGGGTCCATCCGATCTGCACAACAGACGATGACGATAGGAGGAGACGGCGATGAAACGAGAACGCAGTGCGACGCTCGGTCGTCGTGAATTCCTGCGCCGGCTTGGCGCGGGCGCGACCGTCGCGGCGGCAGCGGGGATATCGCTGGCCGAGGACGCGCACGCCGATAGCGAGAACAATGATGAGAAGCGCAAGGCTCGATACCAGGCGAACTCGCGGGAGGTGCAAACCTTCTATCGGGTCAACCGCTATCCGGGTTGAGGGAGAAAGCCGTGCTGATCAAGAGAACGGAACGTCACGTTCGTCGCGGCGCTCTCGCCGGCGCGCTGCAGTCGCCAGACAACGGCCTCGATCGCCGCGTCTTCCTGCGCCGCTCCGGGCTGATTGCCGGCAGTCTCGCGGGCCTCGGCGCGCTGCCGCTCGGCAGCGTACGTAAGGCAGAGGCCGGTCCGCCGCCGCCGGCCGGAGCGCAGATCACGATCCGCAAGAACATCTGCACGCATTGTTCGGTCGGCTGCACAGTGGTGGGCGAAGTGGCCAACGGCGTGTGGATCGGCCAGGAGCCTGGCTGGGACTCGCCGCTCAATCGCGGCTCGCATTGCGCCAAGGGTGCTTCGGTGCGCGAGCTCGTGCACGGCGATCGGCGCTTGAAATATCCGATGAAGCTCGTCAACGGCCAGTGGACCCGCGTGAGCTGGGACCAGGCAATCGACGAGATCGGCGCCAAGCTTCTTGCCATCCGCGAGAAGTCGGGCCCGGATGCCGTCTATTGGCTCGGCTCCGCCAAGTTCTCGAATGAGGGGTCGTACCTATACCGCAAGTTCGCGGCGTTCTGGGGCACCAACAACGTCGATCATCAGGCGCGCATCTGTCATTCGACGACGGTTGCCGGCGTAGCCAACACGTGGGGCTACGGCGCGATGACCAATAGCTACAACGACATCCGCAACTCCAAGACCATCATGATCATGGGCGGCAATCCGGCGGAAGCGCATCCGGTGTCGCTGCAGCACCTGCTCGAAGGCAAGGAACTCAACCGCGCGAACTGGATTTCTGTCGATCCGCGCCTGACGCGCACGGCAGCCCACGCGACCGAATATGTACGCGTGCGACCGGGCACCCACATCCCGACGATCTATGGGATGTTGTGGCACATCTTCCAGAACGGTTGGGAGGACAAGGAGTTCATCAAGCAGCGCGTCTACGGCATGGACGAGGTTCGCAAGGAGGTCGAGAAGTGGACGCCGGACGAGGTCGAGCGCGTCACCGGCCTGCCGGAGGCGCAAGTCAAGCGCGTCGCCGAGATCTTCGCCAAGCAGCGGCCGGCGACCTTGATCTGGGCGATGGGACAGACCCAGTTCTCGGTCGGTACCGCCAATGTCCGCGCCAGCTGCATCCTCCTGCTGGCGACCGGCAATGTTGGCAACTTCGGCAACGGCGCCAACATCTTCCGCGGCCACTGCAACGTGCAGGGTGCAACCGACCTCGGTCTCGATATCGTGACGCTGCCGCTCTATTACGGGCTGGTGGAGGGCGCGTGGAAGCATTGGTGCCGAGTCTGGGAAGTCGATTACGACTGGATGCTGTCCCGCTTCGACTCCAAGCAGATCATGGAGGCGCCGGGCATTCCTTCGACCCGCTGGTTCGACGCGACAATGCTGCCGAAGGACCAAGTCGCGCAGAAGGACAACGTCAAGGCGATGCTGGTGTTCGGGCATGGCGGTAACACCGTCACTCGCATGCCGGAAGCAGCAAAGGGTATCGAAAAACTTGATCTGCTCGTTGTCGGCGACCCGCATCCCACGACCTGGGCCGCGCTCAGTGAGCGCAAGAACGAGACATACCTGTTGCCGATCTGCACCCAGTTCGAGACGTCGGGCTCGCGCACCGCATCGAACCGCTCGCTGCAGTGGGGCGAACAGATTGTCAAGCCGATCTTCGAATCCAAGGACGACTACGAGGTCATGTACCTCTTGGCGAAGCGGCTCGGGCTCGCCGATCTCATGTTCAAGAACATCAAGGTCGAGGGCGCTCAGCCGTCGTCCGAAGATATCCTGCGCGAGATCAATCGCGGCGGCTGGTCCACGGGCTATTGCGGACAATCGCCGGAGCGGCTCAAGCTGCACATGGCCAACCAGAAGGACTTCGATCTCGTCACCTTGCGGGCCAAGGATGGGCCGGCCAAAGGTGACTACTACGGTCTGCCATGGCCGTGCTGGGGCACGCCAGAGCTCAAGCATCCCGGCACCCACACGCTCTACAACACCAACCTGCACGTGATGGACGGCGGCAGCACCTTCCGCGCCCGTTTCGGCGTGGAGCGCGAGGTCAAGCTGCCCGATGGCACCTCACGCAAGGACAATCTTTTGGCGGAGGGCTCTTACTCGCTCGGCTCGGAGCTCAAGGACGGCTACCCCGAATTCACGTATGGGGTGCTCAAGAAACTCGGCTGGGACAAGGATCTCACCCCTGCCGAGAAGGCGGTGATCGAACGCATCGGCGGCAACAATCCCGATGCGGTCTCATGGGCTATCGACCTCTCCGGCGGCATCCAGCGGGTGGCGTTGGCGCACGGCTGCATTCACTACGGTAACGGCAAGGCGCGTGCCAACGCCTGGAACTTGCCGGATCCCATTCCGGTGCACCGCGAGCCGATCTACACGCCGCGGCCGGAGCTTGTCGCGAAATATCCGACGCGGCCGGACGCCAAAGAATTCCGCGTGCCGAACATCGGCTTCACCGTGCAGAAGACCGCGGTGGAGAAGGGAATCGCCAAGCAGTTTCCCCTCATTCTCACCTCGGGACGTTTGGTGGAGTACGAGGGCGGTGGGGAGGAGACGCGTTCCAACAAATGGCTCGCCGAGCTGCAGCAGGACATGTTCATCGAGATCAATCCTGCCGATGCTGCCGAGAGGGGCATCAGGGATGGCGCCTGGGTGTTCGTCTGGGGGCCGGAGATGGAGAGCGGCAAGGCTAGCCGGATGAAGGCGCTCGTCACCGAGCGGGTGGGAAAAGGCGTTACCTGGTGCCCGTTCCACTTCGCCGGCTGGTTCCAGAGCGTCGACCAGCGCGGGAAATATCCGCAAGGCTGCGATCCGATCGTGCTGGGCGAGAGCGTGAACACGATAACCACGTACGGGTTCGATCCTGTCACCGGCATGCAAGAACCCAAGGCCACGCTTTGCCAGGTCAGGGCGGCGTAGGGAGGCTCGACAATGGCTCGGATGAAATTTCTCTGCGACGCCGACCGTTGCATCGAGTGCAACGCCTGCGTCACCGCCTGCAAGAACGAGCATGAAGTGCCGTGGGGCATCAATCGCCGGCGCGTGGTCACCATCAACGACGGCAAGCCGGGCGAGCGCTCGGTCACCATGGCCTGCATGCACTGCACCGACGCGCCCTGCGCGGCCGTGTGTCCCGTCAACTGCTTCTACACGACCGCCGACGGCGTGGTGCTGCATTCCAAGGATCTATGCATTGGCTGCGGCTATTGCTTCTACGCCTGCCCGTTCGGCGCGCCGCAATATCCCAAGGTCGGCAACTTCGGCTCGCGCGGCAAGATGGACAAATGCACGTATTGCGCGGGCGGGCCGGAGCCGGACGGTTCGCAGGCCGAATTCGAGAAGTACGGCACCAACCGTCTGGCCGAAGGCAAGTTGCCGCTGTGCGCCGAAATGTGCTCGACCAAGTCGCTGCTGGCGGGCGACGGCGAGATCATCGCGCAGATTTACAAGGAGCGTGTCGTCAAGCGCGGTTACGGCTCCGGTGCCTGGGGCTGGAAGACCGCATACCGCGAGACGATCGCGTCGTAGGCCGCATGCCTCGCATCGCCGGCACGAACGACATCGACGCTTGCGCCGGCGGTCTCGAGCGATGACGAAAAATCGGTGAAGGGAACGTAGCGATGCCGAACATTCCTGCTCGTCTCGGTTTGATCGTCGCGGCGACGGTGCTGGCGCTGATCGTCGGCGTCGCAACCCCCGCGGCCGCCCAGCAGCGCAATCCCGACAGCTCGGTCAATCCGACGGCGAACTCGGTCAAAGAGGATCAGCTCTTCAACGAGTTCAACCGAATTAGCGGCCGCTGCAGCATTCCTGACCAGAAAGCCTGCACGATCGAGCAGCCGGCCGGCCGCGACTGGCGTCAGTTCCATGAGGTGACGCTGCGCTGGATCGGCGCCATCTCCATCCTCGGCATGCTTGCGCTGCTCATCGTCTTCTACTTGGTCCGCGGCATGGTCCGCATCGAATCGGGACGATCGGGACGGGTACTGGTGCGGTTTTCCGCGTTCGAGCGCCTGCTGCATTGGATGACGGCAACCTGCTTCATCCTCCTCGCCCTTTCCGGCCTCAACATCACGTTCGGCAAGCCGTTGCTGCTGCCCCTCATCGGGCCGGATGCCTTCACCACCTGGTCCGAATGGGCGAAGTACG
>WNFW01003100.1_pt1 | contig 21848 bp, 21 predicted proteins | sample 5400131 | NCBI WGS metagenome assembly WNFW01 (sample SAMN13153362, study PRJNA577476) | soil metagenome | isolation source: 20 cm soil or saprolite under grassland replicate 1 | place: USA:California | collected 2016-06-15 | reverse complement strand
TAACTTGCTGGATGGGGAAAGTAGATCACGATTTACCTTTAGCAATTAAAAGCAAGGAGGCTAGATCATATGCACGCTACAGATTATCTGGTGCATTTCTCGAACATCCTGATGCTGGCGGCGTATTCGGTACGCGACATCCTGTGGCTGCGCTGGTTTGCCGTTGCCGCCGCGCTCACCAACATCCCCTACTTCCTCCTTCAGGGTACCGTGCTCTGGCCACCGGTTCTCTGGGCGCTCGTATTCACCGCGATCAATCTCTATCAGATCGCCCGCCTCTATCTCGAGCGACGTCCGGTAGTGCTTTCCCAGGACGAACAGAAGCTCTATGACCTCGCTTTTCGTTCGCTTCGTCCCCGCGAGTTCGTTTCACTGTCACTCGTGGGCGAATGGAAGAGCGCCGAGGCCGGCGAGCGGGTCATGGCAGAGGGGGAGCCGGTGTCGTGCCTCTGCATCCCGATCACCGGGGGCGCAGACGTGCGCAGGCGGGGCGAGCGCATCGGGGCGCTGAGACCGGGGAACATCATCGGCACCGCGCTGGCCCTCACGGGTGAACCATCACCGATGGAAGTGACTTTCACCGAGCCCGCACGTTACATACGCTGGTCGCTTCCGAGCCTGCGCAGGTTCATGGACACGCGGCCGGACCTGCGCGTCACACTGCAAGGTCTCGTAAACCGGGATCTGGCCGGAAAACTGGAACGACTGATGTCGTGAAAGATCATAACAGGAAGAAAGAGGGGACCATGGCATCGACACAATTCCGTATGGAACATGACTTTCTCGGTGACCGCGAGGTGCCGACGGATGCCTATTACGGCGTCCAGACGCTCCGGGGCAGGGAAAACTTCCACATTACGGGCATGCCGATATCTCGGGAACCGTATTTCGTTAAAGCGTTCGGCTATGTAAAGAAGGCCGCGGCGATGGCGAACCGGGATCTCGGCGTGCTCGACGGCAAGATCGCCGATGCGATCATCCGTGCGTGCGACCGGCTGATCGCGGGCGAGATGCTCGACCAGTTCGTGACGGACTTTATTCAGGGCGGTGCGGGCACGTCGACGAACATGAACGCCAACGAGGTGATCGCCAATCTCGCGCTCGAAATTCTAGGACACAAAAAAGGCGAGTATCAGTACGTCAATCCCAATGACCATGTGAACTTCGGGCAGTCTACGAACGACGTCTATCCGACGGCCTTCCACCTCGGGTTGATCCTTCGGCTCGAGAGCTACATGGAGGCGCTGCACCAGCTTCAGCAGGCTTTCTTCGCCAAGGCCAGTGAGTTCGACAAGGTGCTCAAGATGGGGCGCACTCACCTGCAGGACGCGGTGCCGATGTCGCTGGGAGCCGAGTTCCACGGCTGGGGTACGACGATCGGCGAAGAGGTTGAACGTATTTCCGATGTGAGGAAGATGCTGCAATGCATCAACCTGGGCGCCACCGCAATCGGCACCACGGTTACCGCGGCGCCTGGTTATCCTGCGCTCGCGACGAAGCATCTTTCCGACATAACTGGCATTAAGTTCGCGCTGGCCGAGGATCTGATCGAGGCGACGTCGGACACCGGCGATTACGTGCTGCTGTCTGGCGTGATCAAGCACACCGCGGCCAAGCTCACCAAGATTTGCAATGACCTTCGCATGCTGGCTTCGGGACCGCGCTGCGGGCTCAACGAGATTAACCTGCCGCAGATGCAACCGGGCTCCTCGATCATGCCAGGCAAGGTAAACCCGGTCATTCCCGAGGTCGTGAACCAAACCAGTTTCCTCGTCATCGGGCTCGACGTCACCGTGACGCTCGCCGCCTCCGCCGGGCAGCTGCAGCTCAATGTCATGGAGCCGGTGATCACCTTCGCGCTTTTCGCTTCGATCGCGACAATGGAGCGCGCGGTGACAAGCCTCAGAATGAATTGCGTCGAGGGCATCACTGCGAACGCTGAGCGCACTCGCGACATGGTGCTCAATTCGCTCGGCATTGTGACCGTGCTCAAACCGTCGCTCGGCTACAAACAGTGCTCCGAGCTCGCTCGCGAAGGCTATGAGACCGGTAAAAGTCTCCACGACATCGTGGTCAAGGAAAGAAAGCTTCTCACTCAGCAGAAATGGGACGAGATCTTTTCGTTCGAAAACCTCATCAACCCGAAGTTTGAGACGTAGGCGCGACCGATGTCACCCGCAATGGTGGTCCGAAGTCGGAAATAGAGCATAAGCCGGATCGTTCGCACAGCCACGTGGGCCCCCTGGATAAGAAAGGTGGCTATGGGAATCAACGGGCTTCTCATTTGTGCTCGACCGTAGTTGGCCCGAGGCGCATACGCGGATTTTCTTCAGCGCTAGCCTGGCCATCGTCCCAATCGCAAGCTTATTGTACGGGCGATCCAATAACCTCGCGAACGGATGAGAGATAGCAAAGCCGAGAACCGCGACAGGAGTCCATCATGATTCAAGTTTCCCTCGCCAGTAGATTTTGCGGAATAATCCCGCTATTCGCGGCAGCGCTCCTCGCTGGCTGCACACCTTTATATTTGTCGGATACACACACCACGTCTACGCCGAGGTCACAGCTTTTCGATGTCGCCGAACTGGCGCGTGAGCCGGTGGCGACACTTGGCCTTCTCACGCCGGCCGGTCTCCAGGGCTTCAACCCGCCTCTCTCCCACGCCCTCATCGCGGCGCTCTCCGAAGCGTCCCCGCCCATCCGGGGAATTGCGGCCCACGAGACAGTCAACATGCTCAACGAACAAGGGCTGGCTGTGGAGTACGGCACTCTGATTGCGGGGTTTGGTCGCGGCGGCATCCTGGAGAGCAAGCCGCTACAGCGGATCGGATCGGCACTTTCCTCCCGCTATGTGCTCCTACCAGGGCTCGCGGAATTCAATCAAGTAATAATCGACCGGCTTTCGATCTATGGCTGGAACTTTATCCAGAGCCGGGTCACTACCTTGAGGCTGTGGCTGCAGCTCTGGGACACGCAGACTGGAAAGATTCTCTGGGAGTCAGCTGGGGAAGTCACCGTGGCAACCAAGCTCCTAAGGTCGGAGCAGACCGTTCCCCTTGACGCTATCGCGCAGAAGCTGTGGCTGCGCATGATCCAAGATAACTTGCTGGAAGGGAAACCTGAATCGCGATTTCTTTTCAGCAATTGAAAGAAAGGAGATTAGATGAATATGCATGCTATAGACTACCTGGTGCATTTCTCGAACATCCTGATGCTCCTATCATACTCGGTGCGGGACATTTTGTGGCTGCGCTGGTTCGCGGTCGGCGCCGCACTCACCAACATCCCGTACTTCCTCCTTCAGGGTACCGTGCTCTGGCCGCCGATCCTATGGGCAGCCGTGTTCACGACCATCAATCTGTATCAAATCGCGCGCCTCTATCTCGAGCGACGTCCGGTAGTGCTTTCTCAGGACGAACAGAAGCTCTATGACCTGGGGTTTCGTTCGCTTCGTCCTCGCGAGTTCGTTTCACTGTCGCTCGTGGGCGAATGGAAGAGCGCCGAGGCCGGGGAGAGGGTCATGGCCGAAGGGGAGCCGGTGTCGTGCCTCTGCATCCCGATCACCGGAAGCGCGGACGTCCGCAGGCGGGGCGAGCGCATCGGGGCGGTGAGACCGGGAAATATCATCGGCACCGCGCTGGCTCTCACGGGCGAACCATCACCCGTGGAAGTGACCTTCGCCGAGTCCGCACGTTACATGCGCTGGTCGCTTCCGAGCCTGCGCAGCTTCATGGACAAGCGGCCGGACCTGCGCGTCACTTTGCAAGGTCTCGTGAACCGCGACCTGGCCGGAAAACTGGAACGACTGATGTCGTGAAACAACATAACGGTGGTCGAGGAAGGGAGTAGAAATTGAACCGAAAGACGAACGTGAAAAAGAGCATCCTGAAAATCCTCGGTTTTATCGCTTGCGCAGCCGCATCGAGCGCGAACATCGGGCGAGCGGCTGATCCTTCGACTGCGCTCAGGACAGGCGCGGTTCCTGCGTGGAACGATGGCGGGCCGGCGCCAAAGCTCATCTTACAGATTACCGTCGATCAACTGCGCGGCGACCTGCCCGGGCGATACCTCGACCGCATGGGGGATGGCGGCTTCCGCTACCTCATGCAGCATGGAATCTGGTACGCGAACGCCCATCACGCCCACGCCAACACCGAAACGGTAGTGGGACACACCACGCTCGCCACGGGTGCACATCCCGCGGCGCACGGCATGGTGGCCAACGTTTGGCTGGACCGCAAAACCGGCAAGCTCGCCTACAACGTCGAGGACAACCGTTACCGGATCCTGACTGCCGGAGCGGGCGTGGACAAGAGAGCTGAGATCGATCCAACTCAGAGACTCGCGGCGACCGACGGCCGCTCACCTGCGGCGATCCTGGTCTCGACGTTCAGCGACGAGCTGGCGATTCACTACGGCGGGCGATCCAAAATCTTCGGTGTGTCGGTCAAGGACCGCGGCGCGGTGCCGCTGGCCGGCCACGCGGGCAAGGCTTTCTGGTTCTCCAAAAAAACCGGCGAGTTCGTTTCCAGCACCTTTTACTACGACCGTTACCCGGCATGGGTAGACGAGTGGAACAAGAAGAGGACGGCGTTCCAATACAGCGGCAAATCGTGGACGCTGCTCAATGACAAATCCACTTATCTGTTCGGGGCCGCGGATGACAAACCGTGGGAAGCCGACTTCGCCGGCTATGGACGCGTGTTCCCGCATCCCTTCGGCACGGCGGACAGCAAGTATTACACCACCCTGCTGACGATCAGTCCGGTCGGCGATGAACTCACATTCGATTTCGCCAAGACTTTGATCGAGAGCGAACAGCTCGGCAAGCACGGCGTTCCGGACTACTTGTCGATTAGCTTTTCATCCACCGACTACATCGGGCACCTCTTCGGGCCTTCCAGCCTCGAAATGGAAGACAACCTGCTGCGGCTGGACCGTATGTTGGCGGATCTGTTTGCTTATATAGACCGCCAGGTTGGCCTGAAAAACACACTGATCGTGCTGGCGGCTGATCACGGCTCCCCCGAAGCACCGGGCTACCTCAACGAGCTTGGAATCGAAGCTCGATACGTCAAGCCCGAAAACTGGGACCAAGAGCCGGCCATCGCCGCGTTGAAAAAGAGATTCGGCATCGGCAAGGAACTCATTAAGACCTATGAGCATCCTTATGTCTATCTCAACTACGACGTGATCCGGGACAAGCGGCTCAACCAGACGGAGGTGGAACATGCCGTCGCGGCGGAGCTGATGAAGCTCGACGGCATCGCGCTCGCTATCTCCAGCACCGCGTTGCGCGAAAACACCCTGCCGTCGACGCCGCTAATCGATACGATCCTGCGCAACTACAGCCCGGAGCGTTCCGGCGATATCTTCATCGTATTCGAGCCCCACTCTTTTCTGAAGGAAGCCGACGGTCTGCCGGCGGCGGTGACCCACGGCTCGCCGTGGCGTTACGATACCTACGTGCCGGTCGTCTTCGCCGGCGGCAGCCTGACCGCAAGGCGCATTTACAGGGAAATCCAGACCGTTGACGTCGCGCCGACCTTGGCCGCCGTCGTCGGCGTCAAACCGCCGTCCGGCGCGCGTGGTGCGCCGCTGGTCGAAGTTTTAGAGAGCGGTCCACCCGCGCATCATGCGTCGTCGACAGGAAGCAAGCCGTGAAAATTAACTGGCTTCTCGTCTTTGTTCCCATAGTGGTCGCCCTCGAGCACGCGGTGCCGCAGGCCCACACATGGATTTTTTTTGCGGCGTGTGTGGCCATTATCCCAATCGCTTCGCTCATTGTAGCGGCGACGGAGCATATCGCCTCACGGACGGGTGATGCCGTCGGCGGACTGCTTAACGCGACCTTCGGCAACGCCCCTGAACTGATCATCGCGGTGGTTGCCCTAAAAGCCGGGCTGTTCGACATGGTGCGGGCTTCGCTCATCGGCGCGATTCTGGCGAATCTTCTGCTGGCTCTGGGAGTCGCCTTTTTCCTCGGCGGAGTGCGTTACCACAACCAGGAATACAACTCTGGCGCCACGCGGCTCTACAGTACGATGATGCTCATCGCCGTTATCAGCTTAGTGGTGCCGAGTGCATTCAGCCGCTTCTTCTCGTCAGAAGCCACGATGCGCCAGGAGCAACTTCTTAACTTGGGCATGGCGTTCGTCCTCTTGATCGCCTATGGGCTATACCTACTGTTCATGCTCAAGACTCACCCCGAATCCTTCTCCGCCGTCGGCAGCCAAGAAGATCACCATGACGAGGGCCAGCAATGGGGATTACCAAGGGCGGTCGGAAGCCTGGTGGTCGCCTCGGTTTTGGCGGCGTGGATGAGCGAGATTTTGGTCGGCGCCGCCGAGGGGACTGGTAAGGCGCTGGGTATGTCGCAGACTTTCATAGGCATCGTTTTTCTGGCTATTGTCGGCGGCGCCGCCGAGAGTGGATCGGCGATCGCCATGGCGCGGAAAAACAAGCTGGATCTTACGGTAGGCATCGCCCTCGGCAGTAGCATCCAGATCGCGCTCTTTGTCGCCCCTGCTCTGGTGCTGCTGAGTTATGCGGTGGCTCCGCAGCCCCTTGAGCTTTCCTTCGGCAGGGCGGAGCTTGGCTCGATGTTCCTCGCCGTTTTGATTGGCGCGATGGTGTCGGGGGACGGGCGATCGAACTGGTATAAGGGCGTGCAACTGATCACGGTGTACGTCATTATGGGCTTCCTGTTCTACTTCATGCCGGAGGCGTCGGCGCGATGACCGATACCGCCGTTGTCGGAACAAGCGGCCTGCGTGAGCTGGGGCGCGCTTACTTGCGCCGACGCTATGCGATTCTTTTCTATACGCTCCTTCTTACTATGGTGGCTGTGCCGCTGGTCGCCGCATTCGAGCTTAGTGGCGCTCTCATTGAGTTCTTTCTGGCCGCGAGCTTGCTTGCCGGAGTGATGCCCGTCAGCACCGCCAAAGGTCGCCGGATTCTGCTGACTGTTACGGTCGCGGTTTGGCTGGCGCGTCCGGCGACTGCCTGGTTCGATCAGCGGGCCTTATCGGCCACGACACTCGGCTTTTGGACGCTGATCGCGATGTTCGCAGCGGCAGGCGCTTTGCGTTTTTCGATGCGTGCAACGCGGATTGACGCGGAACATCTACACGCCGCGCTCAGCGCCTATTTGCTTGCGGGAATTTTCTTCGGCATCTTGTATTGGGTGCTTGAGCAAATCGTTCCCCGCACCTTCACCGCTTCCGGAGATTTCTCGCGCATGAGCGCGATCTACTTTAGCTTCGTTACGCTGGCAACGCTCGGCTACGGCGACATCGTGCCGCGCACAGATGTGGCGCGCGGCCTGGCAATCGTCGAAGGGGTCGGCGGACAGCTCTTTTTGGCGGTGCTGGTTGCGCGCCTGGTGAGCCTGTATTCGAAGGAGCCGCCGAATTGACTCGCACTCGCAGCGCGACGGTGTTTCCAGGAACAAGAGCGCCCGAAGAAGGAGTCATGAGCGATGAACCAAGAAAAGACAGACGCACTGGTGTTTTTCGGGGCCACCGGCGACCTCGCTCATAAGAAGATATTTCCCGCTCTTCAAGCGCTGGCCAAGCGCGGCAATCTCGACATGCCGGTGATCGGCGCTGCCAAAGCCGGCTGGACTCCCGATCAACTAAAGCAGCGCGCTAGGGACAGCGTCGAGAATTACGGGGGCCTCGATCCGGAGGCTTTTGCCCAACTCAGCCGTTGCTTGCGCTACATTGACGGCGACTATGGCGATCCGGCGACCTTTCAACGGCTGCGCCGGGAACTGGGCGACGCAAAGCATCCGCTGCACTATCTCGCCATCCCGCCGAGTCTCTTTGAGACCGTCATTCACCAGCTCGGCGAGTCAGGTTGCGCCAAGGGCGCGCGCGTCGTCATTGAGAAGCCTTTCGGTCGCGACCTTGCCACAGCTCAGACGCTGAACGCCGTGGTACACAGCAGTTTCAGCGAAGAAAATGTATTTCGTATCGATCACTACCTCGGCAAGAACACGGTTCAAAACCTGCTGTTCTTCCGCTTTGCCAATTCCTTTCTCGAGCCCTTGTGGAATCGGCAGTTCGTCGAAAGCGTGCAGATCACGATGGCGGAAAATTTTGGCGTCGAGGGCCGCGGCAAGTTTTACGATCAGACCGGCGCCTTACGCGATGTCGTGCAGAATCACCTTCTCCAAGTGCTGTCGAATATTGCCATGGAGCCTCCGCCTGGCGTCGACGCGGAGATGCTGCGCGACGAAAAAGCCAAAGTGCTGAAGGGCATTCAGCCGCTGCGCGCAGACGATATCGTGCGGGGCCAGTTCCGCGGCTACCGCAATGAGCCGGGTGTCATCGCCGATTCGCGCACCGAGACCTTCGTCGCGCTCAGGCTCGAAATCAATTCCTGGCGCTGGAAAGGCGTGCCGTTTTTTACCCCCGGCGGTCTTCTCGGCGCTTCCGCCTCCAGCCAACTACTTTCGTTTCCGAGTGACACCAAATTTAATGATCGCGATCGGCGCTTTGGTCAAGAAAGCGGGCGATCAGATTGAAGGAGAACAAGTTGAGCTCGTGATCAGCGAGGAATCCGATCCTGCTGAGATGGGGGCTTACGAGGAGCTTTTGTTCGACGCGATGCGGGGAAATTCGGCCCGTTTCGCGCGTCAAGATTACGTCGAGCAGGCATGGCGAATCATCGATCCGATTCTAAGGGACCGTGTTCCGATTTACGAATACGAAACCTGCACATGGGGACCGCCACAAGCGGCCGCGCTCGTCGCGAGCGATGGCGGATGGTTCGATCCAACCGCCGAGCGATAACCCTTATGCCACTCACTCAAGCTCATTGGATTTCCGACCGGCGGGGGGACCGCGGCATGGAGCATGGTGTGCGATGGACGCGCTGAACCTTCACCGTCTTCACTTTGCGTTCACGATCACCTACCACTATCTGTTCCCGCAGGTAACGATGGGGCTCGCGCTGCTTATTTTCATCCTGAAAACGCTGGCGGTGCGCGGCAATGAAGCGGCGAACCGGGCGGTGCGGTTCTGGACGAAAATATTCGGCGTCGTTTTTGTGATGGGCGTCATTACCGGAATCCCCATGGAGTTTCAATTCGGCACCAACTGGTCGCGCTTTTCCGAGTTCTCCGGCGGCATCATCGGGCAGACCCTCGCGATGGAAGGTGTTTTCGCTTTCTTTCTCGAGTCCAGTTTTCTTTATCTACTGTTATTTGGGGAGAACGCAATCGGGCAGCGGGGCCACTGGCTCGCCTCGCTGGCGTTGTTTGTAGGAAGCTGGCTGAGCGGCTTCTTTATCGTTTGCACCAATGCGTGGATGCAACACCCGGTTGGTTATGCAGCGCAGGCCGCCGGCCCCCTCAAGCTGGAAAGCCTCACAACGTTGCTGACCAATCCGTGGGTGGTGCCGCAATACCTCCACACGATGACCGGCACAACGATTACGGCAAGCTTCGTCGTGGCTTCCATCGGCGCTTTCTATAGTTTACGAGGAGTGCATGCAGTTGTCGTTCGTTCATTCTTGCCTGTAGCCATCATTGTCGGCTTTGTCGCCAGTGTCCTAGCCGCGTTTCCGGCCGGCGACTGGCACGCAAAAATGGTTTATCGGCACCAGCCGGTTACGTTCGCCGCGATGGAAGGCCATTTTCACACCGAGGATGGAGCCGGCTTGGTTCTGATCGGCCAGCCTGACTTGGAAAAGATGCGTCTGGACAATCCGGTGGTAATTCCCCGTCTGCTTTCGTTCCTGACTCACGCGCGTTGGAACGCTCGGATCGAAGGGTTATCGGCTTTTCCCAAGGATTTGTGGCCGACCAACGTTCCTATCCTTTACTACAGCTACCATGTGATGGCCGGTCTGGGGACATTTTTTATCGGCATCATGTCGCTAGGCATGGTGGCTCTGGTTTGCGGGAAGCTTTACGATCAGAGATGGCTGCTATGGATCTTGATGGGCTCTCTGCCGTTTCCGTTTATCGCCAATACAGCCGGGTGGATGACGGCGGAGTTTGGACGCCAGCCATGGGTCGTTTACAACTTGATGCGGACTGCGGAAGGATACTCCGAGCTCGTTTCTACCGGCAATGCCGGATTTACGCTCTTAGGATTTATGGGAATGTATGCCTTCCTCTCCGTTCTGTTTCTGTTCCTGATGTTTCGCATCATTGAGGAGGGACCGCGCTTGGAATCCGCCGGGCAAACACAAATAACAAGCACAACGGAAGAAGTCGTTTGATGGAAACACTTTGGTTCTGGCTGATCGGATTCATGCTGGCCACCTACGTGGTGCTGGATGGCTTTGACCTCGGAGTGGGCGTGCTACATCTTTTCGTGGCGCGCACTGAAGAGGAGCGCGAGCTGGTCCTGCGGACTATTGGGCCGGTCTGGGACGGAAATGAGGTCTGGCTGCTGGCGTCCGGAGGCGCCATTGTGTTGGCGTTTCCGACTTTATATGCAATATCCTTCAGCGGCTTTTATCTTCCGTTAATGATGGTGTTGTGGCTACTCATGGGGCGAGCGCTGGGAGTGGAGATGCACCATTATATAAGGGAACGTCTCTGGGACCAATTCTGGAATGTTATCTTTGCCGTCTCCAGTCTCATGCTCGCGCTATTTCTCGGAGTGGCGCTTGGCAATGTGATTCGAGGAGTCCCGTTGCGCGCGGACGGAAGATTCTTCTTGCCGCTTTGGACCGATTTCCGAGTCGGGGAACAAACCGGAATCTTGGATTGGTACACGATCCTCGTTGGATTAGCGGCGGTGGCGGCACTGGCCTACCACGCAGCGCTGTGGCTGCATTGGCGGACTGATTCGGAAGTTCGGCGGAGGATCACCAAAATCATCCCCATCCTGTTTGTCTTGGTGTTGGTTCTCTGGATCGGGACCATCGCCGCAAGCATTTCCGTGCAACCTCTCCTGACACAAAATTTTCACGCCAGACCGTGGGGAGCTGTATTTCCGATCGCCTCTTTTCTCGCAATCTTTGTATCGTTTTCCTTGCACAGGCGCCATATGGCAGGCCCTGCCTTCCTGACATCCGCGCTCTCGCTTTATGCGATGATATGCAGTGCCGCCGCCGGACTCTACCCTTACGTTCTTCCGGCGAGCAATCCACAACACGGGCTCACGATTTACCGGGCTGCTTCTGCTTCCGAGTCGATGACTCTGGCGTTGTTGTGGTGGATTCCGGGAATGGTGCTAGTAGGTATCTATACCTATTTCGTCTACGGCAAGATTCTGCCAACAAGGCTCTCTTTGCCGCACGAGGAACATTGACGTAAGCGAGGACTCGGTACCGTGTCTGATGATATTGATTTTGTCAGCCGCCTGCTAGAAGTAACGGCGATCACGTTCAATGGCCAGTTCTCGAACATGCTTGGCGAGAAACATGCAAGCGTTTCGATAGAAGAGGAGGGCGAGTGTCGGCCTATCTGTAAGCAGCTGCGACAGCTTATCAAATGGTATCCGTGCGAGCTGCGTGCGCTCGCGCGCGGTAGCCGTAGCGAACCGCTTACTTGGCTGAAAAAAAGCTAGTTCGCCCAGCGTCTGCCCATTTCCCATAGTGGCAACCGGCGCCTGTTTTCCTTTGATAACAATGTCAACTGTACCCATCTCAATGATGACGATGGTGTCGGAAACCTGATCAATGTCGTAAACAAGTTGACCCGGCGAAAGAACCGCTTGCTCAGTAATTCTCGAGAGCGCGGAGAGATCATCGGCAGCTATTCCGCGGAACAAATAGGTGTTCTTAATCAGGTCGGCTTTATCCATCAAGCATTATCCGAATTTGCTTCAGTCAGTTGGCGGGCCAAACTCCGATCGCATTGGCGAGAAATCCATTTTTAACCCTTGGTTTGAATCGGCTCCACATAAAAGACGTGAATATTAGTCGGACTATATACGAGCGGTGTTGGGTCTTCAACCTCTCAAAAGAAGCGCGATACTCCCCGGGATTCTATTGGACCAAAATCCAATAGAATGGTTTAAACGCTTCAGAGAAACTCATTTAGAGGATGAAGATGCAGGATTAGAAATTGTTCCGACAGTCGACACGGGTGAACGTCCGCATGCCCGATAGAAATCTAGGCGGATCGAGAGTTGCATGAGCCACGCAGTCACAGTGTTTTTATTCACCGTTGGTTTGTTTTTCGGGATGCTGCTTTTCCTTGAGATCGGCCGGCGCATTGGCATCCGGCGGATGAAAGAAGACGGCGGAACCGCGGGGGAGGGGGTCGGCGCAGTGGATGGGGCGGTCTTTGCCTTGTTAGGACTGCTCATCGCTTTTACCTTTTCCGGAGCGAGCGCAAGATTCGACACGCGACGGCAGCTAATTGTCGAAGAGACTAACGATATCGGTACTGCCTATCTCCGGCTCGACTTGCTCGCGGCCGATGCTCAAGCGGCGTTGCGCGAGAGTTTTCGGCGCTACTTGGATGCACGGATCGAGATATACCGAAAGCTGCCAGACATTGCGGCAGCGAAAGACCAATTGGCCAAGGCCGTGGAGTTGCAGACACAAATCTGGCGCCAAGCCGTTGCGGCTAGCCGGGCGCAAGGCGCTTCGCCCGCGGCGCCGATGCTGCTGCTGCCCGCACTGAACGCGATGATCGATATTACGACGACACGAACCATGGCGACTCAAATGCATCCGCCGGCAGTCATCTTCGTGATGCTTTTTGGACTGTCAATGGCAGCGTCGTTAGTGGCAGGCTATGGCATGACCGGCAGTAAGCTCCGCAGTTGGATCCACATGTTTTGCTTTGCGCTGGCCATGGCGGTGGCTGTGTACGTCATCCTCGATATCGAGTACCCACGACTGGGTTTGATTCGAGTCGACGCCTTCGATCAAGCTTTGGTAGACCTGCGCGAGAGCATGAATCGAGATATTCAAAATCCCGGGCAGAAATAAACAATTTTTTGGTGCGGTAGTTGAGGAATCAATGACGAATAAGGCAGTTGCTTTTACCGCTGAGGATTTCGCCTGACATTGTTGAGTATGCAAATATCCCTGTTGCCGGAGAATCGCCAGCAACTTTTTTTGTTAGCAGCAAATCCGAACGTAACCTTTGCTGCCAAATCGCCGGTGATTAGGTCATCGTGTAGCGAAAACAAAAAAATCAGTGTTGACATTGGGTGCTCTAAAATATTCTGAGTCTATATTTGGGGGATAGCCATGCAAATAAAAAAAAGGCCTTCCATGTTGCGGACTGCGGAGCTGGTGGACGCATGCGCCGGCTCATGGATAGGCTCGATGAAGAGACGAAGCATCCGAGGGTTCCTGATGATCGCTGTTATTTTTCTCCTCGCTGGCTGCTCGTCGGCTCGGCCGATTCCTTTTCAGAACACTTCTCATCGGGAAATTTACAGCCTTAACTTAGGAGATCTGGAAAAGCTGCAGTTCTACATATCGGGGGACGTTGTCGCCCAATATCAAGATGCCACGGGAACGAAGTCCTTGCTGTTGCCCGGATTGACTCCCGGAGTTGCGACCGGCGCAGGCCCAAGTTGGATTAAAGTGAGCTTTAGGCAGGGAGGTGTGGACGTTCCCTTTGTCACGGACCCGAACCAATACGACGGCCGCTACTGGATTGCCACCGAGGTTGAGGGGGACAAGGAGTTCAAAAAGATTTCGGATATGCCCGAGCAGTCTTTTCTTTACAAGGGAGTTCGGTACAAAGTGGTCTCCGGAGCCGATGCTATCCTGCTCTTCGACTGGGACGGTTGGCAAAGACTCGTCGAGAAACGCAAAGTCACCGAGGGGAGGCGAGTTGGGGATAGATAACCAGTGTTCACGCCGGTGCCAACTACTCGATACACGGGAAGCGTGCCATGGGGGAGCAAACCATGATCAGCGAAAAAAAGCGCCTGGCGGCCCTGTTTGTGGATCGGTTTTCGAATCAGTGGGTTGTGCGAGATCCTGAAGGGAACTTCTGGATCGTTCCTTCCGTCGAAAACGGTTGGGATCATCGCGAACCGTTCTACCCGACTGAAGAGACCGAGCTTGAACCGGTTCCCGGACATTATATATACATGCTTGACTTGCCATTTTAACCGTCGAAAGGGTGTCCACATGAACGCCGAACAAATCCGACTTGAAGAGGCACGAGAACACAAGGCTCCATGGAAAAAGTGGGGACCGTATTTGAGCGAGCGTCAGTGGGGCACTGTGCGCGAGGACTAGAGCGAGGGCGGCGACGCCTGGAAACTCATTGGAGAGATCTCATTTGAATAGAGGAGGCAAGCATTGAACACCGCGATTGTTGATGTCATTGAGCAAAAACGCTTGAACGACGCGCGCGAGGCGCAAATCCCGTGGAAGAAATGGGGACCGTACTTGAGCGAGAGGCAGTGGGGCACGGTCCGCGAAGACTACAGCGAGAACGGCGACGCGTGGAACTATTTCTCCCATGACCAGGCGCGCTCGCGGGCTTACCACTGGGGTGAAGACGGGCTCGGCGGCATCTGCGACGAAAAACAAACGCTGTGTTTTGCCCTTGCTTTGTGGAACGAGCGGGACCCGATCCTGAAAGAGCGATTATTCGGGCTCACCAACAGCGAGGGGAACCATGGCGAGGACGTCAAGGAGTATTACTTCTACATCGACAGTACTCCCACGCACTCCTACATGAAGTATCTCTACAAGTACCCGCAGCGAGCGTATCCCTACAGCGACCTCGTCGAGACAAACCGAAGACGTTCTCGAGAGGAGTTCGAATATGAACTGCTCGATACGGGCGTATTCGAGGGGGACCGGTATTTTGACGTATTCATGGAATATGCGAAGGAGAGTCCGGAAGACATCCTCGTCCGCATTACAGTGCACAATCGAGGACCTGAATCGGCCCGGCTTCGTGTCCTCCCGACGCTTTGGTTCCGCAACACCTGGTCTTGGGACAAGGATCAGCCGAAGCCATTACTACGGGAAGCGGGACACGGCGCGATACAGGCCACCCACCGTGAGCTTGGCGAGTACTGGTTGTTTTGCGACGGAACTCCAGAGTTGCTGTTTACGGAGAATGAGAGCAATGCGCAGCGACTCTGGGGCCAGCCCAATGCTTCTCCGTACGTTAAGGACGCGTTTCACGCTTACATCATCTCGAATCGCAGAGAGGCGGTAAATCCGGCCAAGCTCGGAACCAAGACCGCGGCCCACTATCTCCTCGAAGTGCCCGCGCGCGGAAGCAAAACTGTCCGCCTGCGCCTCGCTGCCGCCCAGATAAACGATGCCTTTGGCGGTTTCGAGCAAATATTCAAAAGCCGGATCGCTGACGCTGACGAGTTCTATGACCGGATCACGCCACAATCACTGGATGAAGATCAGCGGTGCGTGCACCGCCAGGCACTCGCGGGAATCCTCTGGTCCAAGCAGTTCTACTATTTCGACCTGGAGGGCTGGCTGCGCGAGCACAAGAGCCATCCGCTGCTCGAAAGCGCCCGGCATGACGTGCGCAACACGGACTGGTTCCACATGTTCAACAGGGACGTCATCTCCATGCCGGACAAGTGGGAATACCCGTGGTATGCGGCTTGGGACCTGGCGTTCCATACGGTCGCACTATCGCTGGTGGATTTCGATTTTGCCAAGGAGCAGTTGCTGCTGATGCTGCGCAGCCTCTACTTCCACCCGAGCGGGCAGATTCCCGCCTACGAGTGGAACTTCAGCGATGTCAATCCGCCGGTGCACGCCTGGGCCACGCTCTGGCTGTATAAATACGAGCGAACCTTGGGCCGGGCGGACCTGCGGTTCCTGGAACGATCTTTTCAGGGATTGATGCTGAACTTTAATTGGTGGGTCAATCGCAAGGATCCTGCGGGCCGCAACGTCTTCGCCGGCGGATTTTTGGGATTGGACAATATCGGTGTGTTCGACCGCAGCGCGCAACTGCCGACGGGCGGTTCGGTGGAGCAGGCGGATGGCACCGCATGGATGGCGTTTTACTGCCAGAACATGTTGGAGATGGCTCTGATACTCTGCGAATACGACCCGATGTACGAGGAGGTTGCCTTCAAGTTCGTCCAGCATTTTATGTGGATCGCCTATGCGATGGATCGTCGCGGCGAACATCACGACGAGATGTGGGATGAGCAGGATGGCTTCTTTTACGATCTGCTGCGCCTCCCCAATGGCCAGGCGATGCGTTTGAAAGTCAGATCGATGGTTGGTCTGTTGCCCCTGTGCGCGTCCACGGTGCTCGAGCAGGATGCTGCCACCAAGTATCCGCAGTTGATGGAGATGATCGCACTATTTCGCAAACGCCATCCCGAGCTGGTTTCGCATGTTGCCCCAACCGAAGCTGGTTTCATCGGCTACAAAGAACGACGGCTGCTGTCGATCCTGAACAAGAAAAAGCTCGAGCGAGTTCTCGCCTATCTGCTCGACGAGAAGGAATTTCTCGGACCGCACGGCATACGCTCGCTGTCACGCTATCACTTAGAGCATCCGTTTGTATTTCACGTCGGTGGTCAGGAATACAAAGTTCGGTACCTGCCTGGCGAATCGAATACCGGGATGTTCGGCGGCAACTCCAACTGGCGGGGGCCGGTGTGGATGCCGGTTAATGCGCTGATCGTCCGGGCGCTCTTGAACCTGTATCAATTCTATGGAGACGAATTCAAGGTTCAATGCCCGACCGGTTCCGGACGCTTCATGACGCTGTTCGAAGTGGCGCAGGAGCTTGTCCGCCGGCTGACCGGCACTTTTCTGCGCGATGCCCAAGGGCAACGGCCGGTCTACGGCGGGACGGCTAAGTTCCAGGATGATCCGCACTGGCGCGATCTGATCCTGTTTTACGAGTACTTTCACGGCGACAACGGCGTGGGGCTCGGCGCCAGCCACCAGACGGGCTGGACCGCTCTGGTCGCTCCTCTCCTGGATGTGTTCGGGCGTCTTGATGCCAAAGGAGTGCTGGAGACCGAACGCGGACGCATCTTCACCCAGGTCGTCACGGCGCAAGTGGGCGGGGAGAGAAAAAGTGACGAGGCGCGTCTGTCGAGGGCCGGTTAGGGAATATGCATATCCCAGGTATCCTTTGCTTTACCAGATCAACACTCGCGTCTGGCTGACGGAACTTTCCCGGAAGCTGGGCCGAACTGCAATGCTCGATGACATTCCGAACGCCGAGTTAGACCGCATCGCAGAAATGGGTTTTGACTGGGTCTGGTTCTTGAGCGTCTGGCAAACCGGGCCTGTGGCGCAAGCGATTTCGCGCGCGAATCCCGAATGGCGCAAGGAATTTCAAGAGACGCTGCCGGACTTGCGCGAGGAGGATATCGCCGGCTCAGGGTTCGCCATCCAAAACTATACCGTCCATCGCGATCTGGGCGGCGACGCGGCGCTCGCAGGACTGCGACAGCGGCTGGAAAAGCGCGGACTGAAGCTGATGCTCGACTTTGTTCCCAACCACATGGCGCCGGATCATCCGTGGATCGATGAGCACCCGGATTACTTTATCCATGGCAACGAAAATGATTTGGCGCGCATGCCGCGGAACTACTGCCGGGTGCAAACAAAAAACGGGCGAGTGGTGCTCGCTTACGGCCGCGACCCGTACTTCGATGGCTGGCACGACACGCTGCAGCTCAACTACGGCGACCCGCAATTGCAGCAAGCGATGATCGGCGAGCTGGAGAGAATCGCCGGGCAATGCGACGGCGTGCGCTGCGACATGGCTATGCTGCTCTTGCCCGATGTGTTCGAAAGCACTTGGGGCATCGGGACTGAGCTCTTCTGGCCGAAGGCAACCGAGTCCGTGCGGCGCAAACATCCGAACTTCCAGTTCATGGCCGAGGTCTACTGGGATAGGGAATGGACGATGCAGCAGCAGGGATTCGACTATGCTTACGACAAGCGTCTGTACGACCGCTTGCGTGAAGGTCATGCCCGCCCCGTGCGCGAGCATTTCCACGCTGGCTTGGATTACCAAAACAAGCTGGCGCGCTTTCTCGAAAACCACGATGAGCCGCGGGCAGCGGCGACTTTTTCACCAGAAATGCATGAAGCCGCAGCCGTAATTACTGTCCTATCGCCTGGGTTACGTTTCTTTCACCAGGGACAATTCGAAGGGCGAAAAAAACGGATCTCGCCCCATCTGGTGCGGGGGCCGGAAGAGCCGGTCGATGAGCGGGTGAAGAAATTCTATGACCGGCTGCTTTCGGTGCTGCGCCATCCGGCTGTGCGCAAGGGTGACTGGCGATTGCTCGAATGCGTTCCCGCCTGGGACGGCAACTGGACATGGGACTGTTTTCTGGTTTTTGCCTGGCAAGGCAATGGCGATGGTGGCGAACGACTGCTCGTGGTAGTGAATTATGCACCCAACCAGAGCCAGTGCCATGTTCGGATGCCGTTTCGCGATTTGCGCGACCAGCAGTGGCGGCTGGAGGATTTGCTGAGCGACGCGCGTTACGATTGGAACGGCAACGACCTCGAATCCCGCGGGCTGTATCTAGATATGGCTCCTTGGAGTTACCACGTGTTCAAGCTGCAAAAGACGCTGTGAAGCGCTTGATCGCCGTCCCTACAAAACATTCGATCACGTAGAGTGGTAACCGGCCAGCGGCGCTGGATGATATTCCTGCAGAACTGAACGCATCGCAGACACGGGTCTTGACTGGGATCATCTCCGGGCTCGGAAGACCAGCCCAAGTCAGGACCCACCCTCTTCGATGACGCTTTGTCTTGAAGAAACACGAATTCGCGCAGACACCCTCATGAGAAGGATTCCCGCGTCTGGGCCAAACGGCCAGTGCCATTGGACTAAAGTCCAATATACATGCTCGCGGTTACTTTGATAGATGGTGACTCACCTGTTCAACGAAACAAGCGGTAGGGGAGTATTAGCATCGCTAGCGGCCATAAGGAGAATTAACGATGTCGGCCACATACAGATACTTAAACTTGGGGTTGATTGTGTTGGTGCTCTTCACGTTTGCCCCGAACGCTACAGCCGAGAGCCCGAAGGAACAACTTCAAGGTACGGTCGATCGCGTCATCGAAGTTCTCCGGACCATCGAAAGCCCACGAGACATTGAGAAAAACAGGAACTTCCTGCGGCAAATTCTTCTGACCCGTTTTGATTATGCAGCCATGGCGCAGCAGTCGCTGGGGAATCGCTGGGTTGATCTCAACGGCAAGGAGGAAGAATTTATATCGGTATTCGCCCACTTTGTTGAACACTCATATATGAGCACACTCGGCTCTTATCGAGGCGAAAAAGTAGTCTACGACCGCGACCGCGTGGACGGAGCATCTGCAGAAGTCGACACGCGGGTTGTTGGCGGCGAAGGGGCTCCGATAAGAATCGAATACAAGCTCCATCTCACCGGTGGCGAGTGGATGGTCTACGACGCGGTGGTCGATGACGTCAGCGTTATTGGAAATTATCGGTCTCAGTTCGCGAGGGTTCTTCGCACGGCCTCGTTGGAGCAACTCATTCAAAGCCTGCGCGCGAAGGCATCTGGCCGTTAGCTGAAAATCTGAGGAAGCAGCGGGTCGAAGATCACGCTTCAAACACGTAACCCAAATTTCGAGAACGGGGAGGTAAAATGGATATGGACATGAACCAAATCATGCAAACCGTCACCACCATCGGAGTCGCGTTGGGTATGAAGGTCCTTGGCGCGATTGTCGCCTGGGTCGTGGGTCGAAACTACAAGCTTCGCGGCGATTTTGGCGGCAGCGGGTGTCGCCATCGGCATGGCGTGGAGCGGGCTGCTCGCCAATTTTGCCGCCGGCGCGTTTATGATTGTTCTCAGACCGATCAAGGTGGGCGACTTTGTCACGGTGGGAGGCGTCACGGGCACGGTGAAAGAGATCGGCCTTTTTGTCACCGCCATTAATACGTTGGAAAATGTGCTGACCATCGTCGGCAACAACAAGATCTTCTCGGATACGATTCACAATTTTTCGACGAACCCGTACCGGCGCGTCGATCGCCTGGCCCAACTGAACCACAGCGTCGATCACAACGAAGCCATTCGCCTGCTGAAAGAAAGACTGGCAAAGATTCCCAACGTCAAGGCGGATCCGCCGCCCGATGTGGAAATTCTCGACTTCAATCTCGCCGGGCCGGTGTTAGCGGTGCGGCCGTATTGTCACACGGATCATTACTGGCAGGTTTATTTCGATACGAATCGGGTGATCCGCGAGGCCTTCGGCGCGGCCGGCTTTCCAGTTCCTGAGCAGCATGTCGCGCTGCGGAACGGTGTTGCATCGGCTACCGAGCCGGCTCGGCAGATGCGGCTTCACGCCTAACTCGGGATTCGTTTGGCTGCACGCCCCGATGGCTTGGGCATTCACCATCGCCACGGGGTCGAGCGACGGAAGTTATTTTCAGATCGCGCAGGACATCAAGAACGTAGCGGGGAAAGAGAACATTGACATTCAAGTGATGCCTACCAAGGGCTCCCTTGAAAACATTCAGCTTCTGGGCGCCGGCAAAGTGGATCTGGCGATCGTACAACTGGATGCTCTGCGGTTTGTATCCGAGATACTCAAACAACAGAAGGGTCTGGATCTATTTGACAGCATCAAAGTGATTTTGAATCTTTACCCTGAAGAAATACACGTTCTCAGCAACAAAAACGACATCCAAACCTTCTATCAACTCGAAGGAAAGCGCCTATCAGTGGGGACCGAGGGAGGCGGGACCGCGATTACCGCCGCGGTGTTATTGGCTATGTATGACATCAAGCCGACGGTCTCTTTCGATACCTTTGATGATGCCATGAAAAAGATGGAGCAAGGCCAACTCGATGCCGTGATGTTCGTAGGAGGGGCGCCGGTCCCCTTTATCGGTAAATTGGACAGCAAGGTTCACTTTCTCCGCCTTCCCGCCAATCCGGCACTCGAGCAAATCTATGTCCGAACGAGCCTGGGGAAATCTCAATACAGTTGGGCCGCAGGCGACACGGAAACCTATGCCGTGCCGGCGTCGATTATGGGAGTGGACAAGAAAGATAAAAACTACCCGGGGCAAATGCAAAAGCTGGTTCTGGCAATCTTGAACTCGGCCGACTATCTTAGGGCCAACGGTCATCCCAAATGGAAGAACTCCATCATCCAAACCTATTTTCTCTACCGCGGCTATGAGCCGACCAATCAGGTGATTCAGACATTTAATTTTCTCGACAGCCGGGGATACAAAATAACCAAGAAGTAAAAGCGCCCATGGGCTTTTGCAGCGAGCTTGCGATGGATTCGATGTTAACCGTCGACAGCGGCCGCCCGTTTCACTTTCGTCTACAACCCAGGCGACTGTTCACTGGAGTGCTGCATGTGGCCGTGCTGCTCGTCGGATTCCTAATCTCCGACGGACAGGCAGCCGCTTCCAATAACTCACGGGAGCTCCAGCTGGCCGCTGCATTTGAATTACCTCAGTTGCCGAAGGTGCCGGGACTACCTTCGCTGACGGGGCCGTCGGCGGACTGGCGGCAGTTTGATTCGTTTTTCACGTTCGTTGTGAAACGCTTCGGCGACGATGTGCCGGCAAATCTAAAAGATTCCCTGGGTGATGCTTTTTTAGATTCACGGTACGAGTTGACAACCGCTGTGGCACCAGGCAAGGGAGGCAACCCGGTGCCGGAATTGTTTATCAACGGCTGGAAAAGGTTGTCGCCCATTATGAATAAAGCCGTGCCGGCATTACCCAAACAAACGGCTAGTCTGTATTCAAGTTTTATCGGTGCCGCGGATAAGCTGGCCCTAACGGGAGGCTCCGGCCTTAACCTAACTCCCGATGCTTTGAAAGGAATGGCTCGCCTCATCGCGCCAAGCAGTACGGCGGATCCGCTCGCGTACAGCACCAATGTCGATTCTGGTCTGCGCAGCCTTCTTGGATTCGGCGCGCCGTCGTC